>JAESGM010000261.1_pt1 | contig 85259 bp, 72 predicted proteins | sample 9269721 | NCBI WGS metagenome assembly JAESGM01 (sample SAMN15720920, study PRJNA650825) | algae metagenome | isolation source: Komarekiella atlantica HA4396-MV6 and co-occurring heterotrophs from... | place: USA: Theobald House, Kauai, HI | collected 2009-07-29 | reverse complement strand
CCTTGCCGTCGATCGGGTTGCCGAGCGCGTCGACGACGCGGCCGAGCAGCTCCTTGCCGACCGGCACGTCGACGATCGCGCCGGTGCGCTTGACCGTCTGGCCTTCCATGATCTCGCGGTCGGAGCCGAAGATGACGACGCCGACATTGTCGGTCTCGAGGTTGAGCGCCATGCCGCGCACGCCGCTCTCGAACTCGACCATCTCACCGGCCTGGACCTTGTCGAGGCCGTAGACGCGGGCGATGCCGTCGCCGACGGAGAGGACCTGACCGACCTCGGTGACGGAGGCTTCCGACCCGAAATTGCTGATCTGGGCCTTCAGGATAGCGGAGATTTCAGCGGGGCGGATTTCCATCAGCCGACCTCTTTCATGGCAAGACGAATTGAATTGAGCTTGGTTTTCAGCGAGGCGTCGACCATGCGCGAGCCCATCTTGACGATGAGTCCGCCGATGATCGCCGGATCGATCTTGATCGCGACATCGACATTCTTGCCGGCGACCTCTTTCAGGGTCGCGCGGATCTCGTCGAGGCGCTTGGCCGTCGGTTCCTCGGCGACCGTGACCTCGGCGCTGACGATGCCCTTGGCTTCTGCGACGAGGCCGCGATAGGCCCGGATCATGCCCGGCAGCGCGAACAGCCGGCGCTTGCTGGCGACGAAGCCGATGAAATTGCCGGCGATGCCGGTGATCTTGGCCTGGGCCAGCAACGCCTTGATGGCGGCGACCTGCTCCTCGGCGGAAAAGGCGGGGCTGGTGATCAGGCGCTTGAGGTCGTCGCTCTCGGCGATCATGGCGCTGAAGCTGTCGAGATCGGCCGACACCGCGTCGATGGCATTGGCCTCGCCGGCCAGTTCGAAGAGCGCCGTGGCGTAACGCCCGGCGACGCCCGAAACCAATGTCTGATCCTGCGATCCGCCTTCAGCCACGCTCGACATCTCTCGTTCAACGGACCGCACCGGCGACCTTCTGCGCGAAGGTGGAGTGCATCGTCCTGGCGCTGCGATGTTTCCGACGGGCGAAAAGCGCGGGAGTACGACTTTCCGCCCGAAATGTGGCGGTGCACTAGCATGTGGTTTTGGGGGGCGCAATCCGTAGATCGCGATCAACCGGGCCGTTTTCGGCACGGGCGCCCTGCATTCACAAGAAGCTCTGCGGGTCGACATCGACCTGGACCCGCACCGAACCCTTCGGCCGCGGACCGCTCTTCAGCCAGGCCCGCAGATAATCCTGCAGATTCACCTCGCGCGCGGTTTTCACGATCAAACGCATGCGATGGCGCCCGCGCAGCACGGCCAGAGGCGCTTCTGCCGGCCCCAGCACCGCGACTCCGTCCGGCGCGGTCGCGCAGCGCGCCAGCGCGCGGGCATGGCTTTCGGCCTCCGCCTGGCTGTTGGCGGAGATGATCAGCCCCGCCAGCCGACCAAATGGTGGCAGCCCCGCCGCCTCGCGCGCGGCCGTCTCTGCGGCATAAAACCGCTCCGGGTCGCCGGAGACCAGCGCCTTGAGCACCGGATGGCTCGGGTCATGGGTCTGCAGCAGGGCCCGGCCCGGCCTTTCGCCCCGGCCGGCCCGGCCCGTGACTTGCCGCAGCACCTGGAAGGTGCGCTCGGCCGCGCGCGGATCGCCCGAGGTCAGGCCGAGATCGGCATCGATCACCCCGACCAGGGTCATGCCCGGAAAATTATGGCCCTTGGCGACGAGCTGGGTGCCGATGACGATGTCGAACTCGCCATTGGCGACCGCCATCAGCTCCTGCTTCAGCCGCTCGGTGCCGCCCGGAAAATCGCTGGACAGCACGATCGAGCGCGCCTGCGGGAACAGCGTCGCCACCTCTTCCGCCAGCCGCTCCACGCCCGGCCCGCAGGCGGTCAGGCTTTCCGGCGCGTGGCAGGACGGGCATTCATGCGGCCGGCGCTCGACATGGCCGCAATGATGGCAGACCAACGCCCGCCGGAAGCGGTGATCGACCAGCCAGGCCGAGCAGTTCGGGCACTGGAAGCGGTGGCCGCAATCGCGGCACAGCGTCAGCGGCGCATAGCCGCGACGGTTCAGGAACAGCAGCGACTGTTCCTTCGCCTCCAGGTTGACCGTGATCGCCCTGGCCAGCGCGCCCGAGATCCATCGCCCGCGCTCCGGCTTGTCGCGGCGCAGATCGACGAGGTCGAGCGCCGGCAGCTCGCGCCCGCCATAGCGCTCGGGCAGCTTCAGATAGGCATAGCGCCCGCGCTCGGCATTGACGCGGGTCTCCAGCGAGGGCGTCGCCGAGGTCAGGATCACCGGCGCGTGCTCGATCATGCCGCGCACCACCGCCATGTCGCGGGCGTGGTAGCTGACGCCGTCCTCCTGCTTGTAGGCGGCCTCGTGCTCCTCATCGACGATGATGAGCCCGAGGTCCTGATAGGGCAGGAACAGCGCCGAGCGCGCACCGGCGACCACCTTGGCCTCGCCATTCGCGATCGCGGCCTGCAGGCGCTCGCGCCGCCGCCCCGAGACCGCCGAATGCCACAGGCCGGGCCGCACACCGAAGCGCGCCTCGAATCGGTCGATGAACTGCGCCGTCAGCGCGATCTCCGGCATCAGGATCAGGCTCTGCCGCCCGAGCCTGACCGCTTCCGCGACCGCCTCGAAATAGACCTCGGTCTTGCCGGAGCCGGTGACGCCTTCGAGCAGGGTCACGCCATAGGCGGCGGCCCTGACGGACGCCGCCAGAGCCGCCGCGGCCTCGGCTTGCGCCTCCGACAAGGTCGGCCGGGCGTGGTCCGGGTCGGGACGGTCCGCGACCGTCTCGCGCGGCAGCGCCTCGATCGCGAAGGTGCCGGCATCGACGAGGGAATCGATCACCGCGGTGCTGACCGAGGCCGCCTCGGCCAGGGCCGATTTCGCGATCAGCAGGCCGCCCTCGGCCGCCGCGATGGCGCGGGCGCGGGCCGGGGTCATCCGCGCTGGCGGTGCACCGGCCAGCCTGACGCCGAGCTTCGGTCGCTCCGGCGTATCGTCGGGAGGGCGCCGCAGCGCCAGCGCCAGCACCGAGCCCTTGGCGGCGAGCGTGTACCACGCCACCCAATCGACCAGCTTCATCAGCGCCGGGTCGAGCGGCGGCATGTCGTAGAGGCCGCTGACGCGCTTGAGATTGCCGCCGCGTCCGGAGCCGAGGCTCCAGACGACGCCTACGGTCTCGCGCGGGCCGAGCGGCACCTGTACGACATCGCCCGGTTTCAGCCTCAGGCCGTCGGGCACGGCATAGCTATAGGCTTGGTCGAGCGCGAGCGGGATCAGCACGTCGACCGTGCCGCCTGCGGACTGGAGAGTGGTGTCATTCATTGTCGCCTGCATATCATCGATTCGGCATGAACCATTGATGGGGCACAACGCCCAGCAAACTTGCGGCACGAGGCGGCTTGATGAGCGACAACTCCAGGTTTCCAGACGATTCATCAGAGCAGCCAATGAGCGACGTGCTACGCCGTGTGTATGACGTATTCGCGCGGTATCCGAGGCCGAGAACGCTCGAGGTTTCCCCAGCCGTCGACGCCCGGACCATACAGCTTCTGCTGCGCCAGCAGCCGCTCGGGGGATTGAAGTCACAAGACCTCGGCGAGTTCGCGTTCCGCGCGCTGACGACCGTTGGTTCGGAAAGCGATTACAAGCACTTCCTACCGCGTATTCTCGAATTGTCCCTGAATTCCCAGCCGGATGCCGGCTACTCCGCCGCCGTCATCGCCTCGAAACTCAACGCGTGTAGATGGCGCGACTGGCCCACGGACGAAGTCGCCAGCGTCGAACGCTTCTTCGCGGCCGGTTGGCCCCTGATACTCGGGGATACTTCTCATGATGCGTCGGAATGGCTGGCCGCACAGGCCATCGCAGGAATAGATATTTCGCCGGCGCTGCGTGTCTGGCAGAGTTCTCGAGTCTCTTCGGCATGGGTTCACCTCGCCAACCTGATCAACTCCAACTCGCGCACCTTCGACGAGACTGGCTCACTAACGAGCGGCTACTGGGATCAGGCTAACCCCGCGAGCTCGGGGGCCGTGAGTCTGTGGCTGAAGACGCCCGATATCGAAGCCGGGCTGTTCACGATGGCCGTGGAGGCCGAGGACCTCGACGATTGGAATCGTGAGCGCCTCGCGACGGCGGCGGACCGGCTTGCCGCGATGAGGCAGCGTCGTCGGGAGGGCAGCGATGTCAGCATTCCTTAAGGCCGAGCGACGAGAATAGGCGGATCGACGGTTTGGATGTCGAATGACTGATTTCGAGACCCTCCGCCGCGACTGGCTCGCCCATCTCGCGAGCGAGCGCCGGCTCTCGCCCAAGACGCTCGAAGCCTATGGCCGCGATCTCGGCCAGTTCGCCGCCTTCCTCGCCGGCCATTTCGACGGCGCGCCGACGCTCGCCGACATCGCCGCGCTGAAGCCGCTCGACCTGCGCGCCTTCCTCGGCCAGCGCCGGCGCGACGGCGTCGGCAACCGCACCCTGATGCGCCAGCTCGCCGCTTTGCGTTCCTTCGCCCGCTTCGGCGAGCGCAAAGGCAGGTTCACCGCCTCGGCCTTCGCCGCGACGCGCGGACCGCGCATCGGCAAATCGCTGCCGCGCCCGCTCGACGCCAAGGCGGCGAAAGCCGTCACCCAGGCCGATATCCGCGCCGGCGAGGAGCGCGAGACCTGGGTCCTGGCGCGCGACGCCGCCGTTCTCGCCCTGCTCTATGGCTGCGGCCTGCGCATCTCCGAGGCGCTGTCGCTGTCGCGGGCGCAGGCACCGAAAAGCGCCTCGGAGACGCTGACCGTGATCGGCAAGGGCAGCAAGACCCGCATGGTTCCGGTGCTGCCGGTCGTGGTCACGGCGATCGAGGAATACCTGTCGCTCTGCCCCTGGCGCCTGCCGCCGGAAGGTCCGCTCTTCGTCGGCGCCAAGGGCGGGCCGCTCTCGCCGCGCATCATCCAGCTCGCCGTCGAAGGGTTGCGCGGCGCGCTCGGCCTGCCCTCCTCCGCCACGCCGCACAGCCTGCGCCATTCCTTCGCCACGCATCTGCTCGGGCGCGGCGGCGACCTGCGCGCCATCCAGGAGCTGCTAGGCCACGCTTCGCTCTCGACGACGCAGATCTACACCCGCATCGATTCGGCCCGCCTGATGGCGGCCTATGACGCGGCGCATCCCCGCGCCGGACGCTGAAAGCGGCCAGCCACGGCCTCTCTTGATTCCGCCGCGGAACCCGGCCATTGCGCGCCATCGTCCGGGGAAAACCGAATCATGTCGTCGCCTGCATCCGAAGCCGCCGAGACCGTCTCGAGCGGCAACAAGCGCATCGCACTGCTCATCGCGCTGTTGGCGCTGATGCTCGCCTTCTCCGAGATCGGCGGCAAGAACGCCGAGCAGGATGCGGTCGCGAAGAATATCGAAGCCTCCAATCTCTGGGCCTTCTTCCAGGCCAAGACGATCCGGAGCACGACGCTCCGCACCGCGACCGAGGCGATGGAGGTCGAGCTCGCCGCCGCGGCCGATCCGGCCAACCGCGCGCGCATGGAGAAGCGCATCGAGGGCTGGAAACAGACCGCCGCGCGCTACGATTCCGAGCCCGAGACCAATGAGGGGCGCAAGGAACTGGCCGCCCGCGCCAAGGCGGCGGAAGCCCAGCGCGACGTCTCGAGCGCGCGGGACGACAAATACGACATCGCCTCCGGCCTGCTGCAGATCGCGATCGTGATCTCCTCGGCGGCAATCATCACCGGCGTGAGCCTTCTGGCCTTTACCGGCGCGGGGCTCGGCCTGCTCGGTTTTGCCCTGATGCTGGTGGCGCAATTCGCGCCGACGGCGCTGTTCTGACGCCGAGGCTATTCGCCGTCATTGCGAGGAGGCGAAGCCGACGAAGCAATCCAGGAGACATGGCGGGACCTCCTGGATGCTTCGCTTCGCTCGCAATGACGGGCGGGCAGCCGCTACTCACCTCGGCGGACGCGGCCAGGGCACCTCGCCGCCGCGCAAGCCCTCCCAGGCCTTCGCCATCCGGAGCACGCCGAGATCGTCGAAGCGGTGCCCCGTGATCTGTAGGCCGATCGGCAGGCCCTCCGGGGTCAGCCCGGCATGGACGGAGATCGAAGGCTGGTCGGACATGTTCGCCGCGACCGTGAAGACGATATGCTCGAACGGGCGCTGCGGATCGTGGATCGGCGAGGCCAATTCCGCCGCATAGGCAGCGACCGGCGAGACCGGCGACAGCACGAAATCGAAGGGCGCAGAGGCCCGCAGCGACGCGTCGCGCATCGCGATCATCTGGCTCATGCCGCGATAGACCTTGTCGCCGCTCAGGTTCCGCCCGCCCTCGGCCCATTCGAAGATATAGGGCAGCACCGTCTCCTGCTTCTCCTTGGACAGGCTGCCGATATCGGCCCAGGCCCGCTGGCGCCAGAAATCGTCGAGTCCATCCAGCATCTCCCGCGTCAGGAACGGAGCCACCGGCTCGATCGTCGCGCCGGCCGCCGCAAAAGCAGCCGCCGCCGCCTCGATCGCAGCCCGCGTCGCAGGCTCGACCGGCAGGCCAAGTCCCGCCTCGAGCTGCAGGCCGAGCCGCAAGCCCTTGACATCGATATCGAGCGAGAGCCAGTCGATCTCCTGCGGCGGCAGGCTCATGCCGTCGCGGCTGTCCGGCTTCGACAATTCCCGCATCATCAGCGCCGCATCCGCGACCGTCCGCGTCATCGGCCCGGCGACGCGCCCGTAATAGCTCGGATCGATCGGCACCCGCCCGAAGCTCGGCTTCAGCCCGACCAGCCCGCACCAGCCGGCCGGCAGGCGAATCGAGCCGCCGATATCGGTGCCGACATGCAGCGGTCCGTAGCCGGCGGCGCCCGCCGCGCCAGCCCCGGCCGAGGAGCCGCCGGGATTCTTGCTGACATCCCAGGGATTGCGCGCCAGTGCATGAAAACTGGAGAGCCCGGAGGAGAGCATGCCGTAATCCGGCATCGTGGTCTTAGCGAGGATGACGCAGCCGGCCTCGCGCAGGCGGGCGGCCGGCGGGGCATCCTCCGCCGCCGGGGCGAGATCGCGCGCCGCGGTGCCGAGCGGCACGGGAACGCCCTTCGTCGCGATGTTCTCCTTGATCGTGCCGGGCACGCCATCGAGCGCCAGCGCCTCCCCCCTGCGCCAGCGCGCCTCGGACGCCCTTGCCATCTCCCGGGCGCCATCGGGATCATAGGCGTAGAGCGCTCTGAGCCGCGGCTCGCAGGCCTCGATCCGGGCGATCACCGCCTCCGTCGCCTCGACCGGGGACAGACGCCTTGCCGCATAGGCGGCGAGCAGCTCGGTGGCGCTCAGGTCGGCAAGGTCGGTGGGCATGTCGGGTTCCTCGGAATGTCGTTCACCGGCTTCGCCGCAGGCGCGGATCGATCGCATCGCGCAAGCCGTCGCCGAGCAGGTTGAAGCCCAGCACGGCCATCGCGATGGCCGCGCCGGGAAAGATCGCGAGCCAGGGCTGCACCGCCATGAAGGTCTGCGCCTCGTTCAGCATCCGGCCCCAGGACGGGTTCGGCAGCTGCGTGCCGAGCCCGAGATAGGACAGTCCCGCCTCGGCCAGGATGGCCAGCGCGAACTGGATTGTCGCCTGCACCACGATGACGCCGCCGATATTGGGCAGGACGTGGCGGAAGGTGATCTGCAGCGGCGTCAGCCCGGCGGCCCGCGCCGCCTGGATATAGTCGCGCGTCCAGACCTGGATCGCGACGCCCCGCGCCAGCCTTGCGAAATAGGGCAGGTTCAGGATGGCGATCGCGACGACGGCGTTGAGCATCCCGGGCCCGGCGATCGCGGTGATCATGATCGCGGTCAGCACCGCCGGGAAGGCATGGGTGAAATCGGCCGTGCGCATGATCAGATGGTCGATGAGGCCGTCGCGCCGGATCGCGGCGACGAGCCCGAGCAAGGTCCCCAGCACGAGGCCGAGCCCGACCGCGCCCAGCCCCACCGCCAGCGAGTTGCGCGCACCGACCATGATCATCGAGAACACGTCGCGCCCGAACTGGTCGGTGCCGAACCAGTTGGCGGCCGAGGGCGGCTTCAGCCGGTTGAGAATCGCCATCTGCGTCGGTTGATGCGGCGTCCACAGATAGGAGATCAGCGCGGCCGCGACCACGAGCCCGGTGAGCAGGAGCCCGAGCAGGAAGGACGGGCCGGTCCACCAGCGCCTGATCCGGACCGGTTCGTCGGCCGCCGTCATGAGGCTTCCCGCAGGCGCGGGTCGATCAGCCCGTAGAGCAGCTCGACCGCGAAATTGACGATGATCGCCAGCGCCGCGAACAGCATCACCAGGTCCTTGACCACGATCAGGTCGTGCTGGGTGATCGACTGGAAGACGAGCCGGCCGAGTCCGGGCAGCGCGAAGACGTTCTCGATGATGATCGCACCGGCGATCAGCACCGAGAATTGCAGCCCCATGATGGTGACGACCGGGATCAGCGCGTTGCGCAGGGCATGCCGGACGACCGTCGCCGGCTCCGTCAGTCCCTTGGCGCGAGCGGTGCGGACGAAATCCTCCTGCAGCGTGTCGAGCATCGACGAGCGCGTCACCCGCGCCAGGATCGCGGCCTGCGGCAAAGCGAGTGCGAAGGCCGGCAGCAGCAGCGCCTTGGCGGCGGCACCCGCCCCGGCCTGCCAGCCCGGAAAGCCCCCGGCCGGGAACCAGCCGAGCCCGATCGCGAAACACAGGACGAGCAGCAGCCCGAACCAGAAATTCGGCACCGCCAGCCCGAGCTGGGCGAACACCATCACCGCCGCGTCGGCAGGGCGGTTGTGGTTCGCCGCCGCCAGCAGGCCGAGCGGCACGCCGATCAGCGTCGCGAGCACGATTGCCGCCAGCGCCAGCGGCAGGGTCACCAGCATGCGCTCGCCGATGAGCTGCGAGACCGGCACGCGATAGGTGTAGCTCAGGCCGAGATCGCCGGTCAGCAGGCCGCCGACCCAGGCCAGGAAACGGACCGGCGCCGGCTTGTCGAGACCCATCTCCAGCCGCAGCGCCGCCAGCGCCTCCGGCGCGGCGTTGAGCCCGAGCGTCACGGCGGCCGGGTCGCCCGGCAGGATCTCGAGGGCGACGAAGATCACCAATGCCGCGCCGGCCAGCGCGGCGACGAGCGCGACCACCCGGCGCAGGATGTAGGAGGTCACGCGCGCAGCCTGTCAGAACGGGAAACCGGCAAGCTCACCGAAATACCCTCCGTCATCCCGGGCAAGCGTAGCGCAGTCCCGGGATCCATCGTAGAGCGCAGCGTCCTCCGATGGATCCCGGAGCGGCGCCGCTTCGCGGCTTGTCCGGGATGACGCAAGAATCGCACGCGACGCGCTCGGCCACCTAGCGCCAGCGCACCTCGGCGAGCGGCGTGATCGGCAGCGGCCAATCGGTCCACATGCCCTCCAGCCCCGCCGCCGTCACCGTGATCTTCGGCAGCACGAACAGGAAGCCGTTGACCGCGTCGCGGGCGAGGATGCGCTGCGCCTCGCGATACATCTCGTTGCGCTGGCCCTCGTCGAGCGTGACGTCGATCTTAGCCATCAGCGCCTTGAACTCGGGATTCCGGTACTGGAAATAATAGTCGTCGCGGGCATAGATGCCGATGTCGAGCGGCTCGGTATGGGCGATCACGCTGAGGTCGAAATCCTTGCCGCGGAAGACACGTTCCAGCCATTGCGGGAATTCGAGCGGCTCGATCGCGGCATTGATGCCGATCTGCGCCAGCAGCGCGGCGATAATCTCGCCCGAGCGCCGCGCATAGGCCGGCGGCGGCAGCTTCAGGGTGCAGTTGAAGCCGTTGGGGAAGCCGGCCTGCGCCAGCAGCGCCTTGGCTTTCGGGATGTCGACGGGATAGGTGCCCGTCAAATCGACATAGGCGGGATGCAGCGGCGAGAAATGGCTGCCGATCAGGTCGACGTCGAAACCATAGACACCGAGCGCGATGGTCTTGCGGTCGAGCACATGGGCGATGGCCTGGCGCACGCGCAGATCGTTGAAGGGCGGCTTGGCGTTGTTGATGGCGAGGATGACCTCGCCCTCGGTCTTGCCGAAGGTGACCTTCAGCTTCGGGTCGGCCTTGAGCTGCGGCACGGCCTCCGGCGCCGCCAGATTGGTTTGCGCGTCGACATCGCCGGCCCGCAACGAGGCGACCTGCGCCTGCGGATCGGCGATGAAGCGGAAGGTCGCCTTGGCCAGCGCCGGCTTGTCGCCCCAATAGCCGTCGAAGCGTTCGAGCTCGAGTCTGTCGCCGCGGTTCCAGCGCGTGAACTTGAACGGGCCGGTGCCGACCGGGTTGGTCTTGTTGTTGGCGGCGCTCGCCGGCGCGACGATGACGGCGTCGCCCCAGGCCAGCCCATAGAGGAAATTCGCCGTCGGCTGCTTCAGCCTGATCACCACCGTCGCCGGGTCGGGCGTCGCGATCTCGGCGATCGGCGCGAAGAGCTGGCGCTGGGCATTGGTCGAATCCGGCGCCACCGCCCGCTCGAACGAGAACTTGACCTGTTCGGCGCTAAAGGGCGTGCCGTCATGGAAGCTCGCCCCGCGCCGCAGCTTGAATGTATAGGTGACGTTGTCGGCCGCGATCTCCCAGCTTTCGGCCAGGCAAGGCACGATCTTGCCGGTCCGGTCCATCCTGACCAGGCCCTCGAAGATGTTCTGCAGCGTGATCTCGCGGATCGCCTGCGCCGCGCCCGATGTCGGATCGAGCGTCGGCGGCTCCAGCGTCATGGCGATGATGACGCTGTCCTTGGCCTGGGCCAGGGCGGCGTTCGGCAATTGCGCCGCCAAAGCGGTCGCTCCTGCTCCAGCTAGAAGGTCACGCCGCGTCGTCATCATCTGCTCCCGGCTGCATATCGCAGCGCAAGATGCGCGGGAGACGGTCCCGGCGCAAGCGGTGTTGGCGCGCCGTCCGAAGGCGGCAGAACGGACTCAGACGAAGTAGTCCGGATGCTTGGCTTGCAGATGAACCAGGTCCGGCAGCAGCGTGCCGAGATGGGTGCGCATCGCCGCCGCCGCCTCGCCGGCGCGGCCCTTGCGCACGGCGTCGAGGATCGAGAGATGCTCGCGGATCACCATCTCCATGCGGCCCGGCACCGGCAGGGTCATGCGCCGGCAGCGGTCGATCTGGCTCTTGGCGGCCTGCGCGATCTTCCAGATCCCGGGATAGCCGGCCGCCTCGGCCAGCGTCTCGTGGAAAGCCTCGTCGGCGAGATGGAAATTCTCCTGGTCACCGGCGTCGAAGGTCTCGTGCTGCCGTGCGATCGTCGCGTCGAGCCGGGCGATGATCTCGGGCGTCGCGATCTGCGCCAGCAACTCGACGGTGGCGCATTCCAGGGCCTGCCGGATGAACACCGCCTCGGGGATCGCCCCGACGGGAATGCGCGCGACGAAAGTGCCGGCCTGCGGAAAGATCTCGACCAGCCCCTCCTCCTTGAGGCGGATCAGGGCCTCGCGCACGGGCGTGCGGCTGACGCCGAAACGCGTGGTCAGCTCCTTTTCCGAGAGCGGCGCGGCGGGCCTCAGCTCCATGGCCAGGATCGCCCGCCTGAGATCGTCCTGGACCAGCGAGGCGGCGGTCGATCGGGCAGCGGGCCCGGCGTCGCGGCGCTGCGGCCGCCGCCCCCGCCGCCCCCGCCGTGCCGGATCGTTCGCGCCGGCGCTGCCGACCGCGTTCTCCGGCATCGTCCCGCCCTGCGCCCGCCCGCTCTCCATTCGCTCACCCGCCCGTCATGAACCCGACCAAGCGGGTACCACAACGGGCTTTGACATACTAGTATATTAGTTTATTGACCCAACGCCGCCCGCGCCGCTACACTGGGCGCCGTTCAATTCAGGACCGCTCGCTGATGCTGTTGCACGATGATCGCCTCTTTCCCGCGGACCCGGTGACGCGCGGCATCGCGCGCCGGCTCTATGCCGGGATACGCGATCTCCCGATTATCTCGCCGCATGGCCATACCGACCCGCGCTGGTTCGCCGAGAACGAAGCCTTCCCCGATCCTGCGACGCTGCTGGTCAAGCCGGACCACTACATCTTCCGCATGCTCTATTCGCAGGGCGTCCGCCTCGAGCAACTCGGCATCGCCCGCAAGGATGGCGGCAAAGGGAAAAACAAGGTCGAGACCGATCCGCGCGCGATCTGGCGGCTCTTCGCCAGCCACTGGCATCTCTTCCGCGGCACCCCGACCCGGCTCTGGTTCGAGCATGCGCTCTCCGGCGTCTTCGGCATCAACGAGCGCTTGAACGTCGAGAACGCCGAGCGCATCTACGACCGCATCGCCGAGAAGCTGGAGCAGGACGAATACCGCCCGCGTGCCCTGTTCGAGCGCTTCAACATCGAGGCGATCGCGACCACAGAAGGCGCGCTCGACGATCTGAAATGGCACGACATGATCCGGGACTCAGGCTGGGCCGGCAAGGTCGTCACCGCCTATCGACCCGACAGCGTCGTCGATCCGGAATTCGAGGGCTTTTCCGACAATCTCAAGCAGTTCGGCGAATTGACCGGCGAGGATGTCACGAGCTGGAGCGGCTATCTCGCCGCCCATCGCGCCCGCCGCGCCTATTTCAAGCAGCGCGGCGCGACCTCCTCCGACCATGGCCACGCCACGGCGCGCACCGCCAACCTCTCGCAGGCCGACAGCGAGAAGCTTTTCGGCAAGATCCTGAAGGGCAAGTTCTCGGCCGAGGACGCCGACCTCTTCCGCGGCCAGATGCTGACCGAGATGGCGAAGATGAGCCTCGATGACGGCCTCGTCCTCCAGATCCATCCCGGCTCCTTCCGCAACCACAACCCGCATCTATTCGAGGTTTTTGGCCGCGACATGGGCGCGGACATTCCGCGCCAGACCGACTATGTCGCGGCGCTGAAGCCGCTGCTCGACGCGGTCGGCAACGAGCCGAAGCTCACCGTCATCGCCTTCACGCTCGACGAGACCAGCTATTCGCGCGAGCTCGCGCCGCTGGCGGGGCACTATCCGGCGCTGAAGCTCGGCCCCGGCTGGTGGTTCCTCGATGCTCCGGAAGCCATGCTGCGCTTCCGGGAACTCACCACCGAGACCGCCGGCTTCTACAACACCGTCGGCTTCAACGACGACACCCGCGCCTATCTCTCGATCCCGGCCAGGCACGACGTCGCCCGGCGCTGCGACTGCGCCTATCTCGCCAAGCTCGTCGCAGAGCATCGGCTCGACGAAGACGAGGCGGCTGAAGTCGCGCATGACCTCGCCTACCGCCTGGCCAAGGAGGCCTATCGCCTGTGACCAGCGCCGGTTCTGCCAGCATCGAAACGATCGACGAACGCCAGGCCGCGCATCCGCGCGACGTCAGGCGCTACGATACCGAGGCGCTGCGCCAGGATTTCCTGGTCGAGCGCGTCTTCGTGCCGGGCGAGCTGACCCGGACCTATAGCCATTACGACCGCATGGTCGTCGGCGGCGCGATGCCGGTCGCCTCGCCGCTGACGCTCGATCCCTTCGCGCCGACCGGCACGCCCTTCTTCCTCGCGCGGCGCGAGCTGGGCGTCATCAATATCGGCGGCGCGGGCAACGTCACAGTCGATGGAAAACGCTTCGATCTGCCCAATCTCGATGCGCTCTATGTCGGCCTCGGCGCCAGGGATGTCGCCTTCGCCAGCGCCGACCCGGCCAATCCGGCAAAATTCTACCTGACCAGCGCGCCGGCCCATCGCGAGGCGCCCCATCAAGTGCTGCGCCAGGCCGATGCCAACACGATGCATCTCGGCAGCATCGAGACCTCGAACAAGCGCACCATCCGGCAATATCTGATGCCGAACACCACCGGCACCAACCAGCTCGTCATGGGCATGACGGCGCTCGAGCCCGGCTCGGTCTGGAACTCGATGCCCTGCCACACTCATACGCGGCGCATGGAGGCCTATCTCTATTTCAATCTCGACCCCGCCCATCGCGTCTTCCATTTCATGGGCGAGCCGACTGAGACCCGCCATCTCCTCGTCGCCAACGAGCAGGTCGTGATCGCGCCGAACTGGTCGATCCATTGCGGCTGCGGCACCTCGAACTATGCCTTCGTCTGGGCCATGGCCGGCGACAATGTCGAGTTCACCGACATGGACGCCACCCCCGTCGAGACGCTGCGCTGATGGCCGCTCGCTCGCCCTTCGACCTGTCGGGCCGCGCGGCGCTGGTCACCGGCGCCAATACCGGCATCGGCCAGGGCATTGCGCTGGCGCTTGCTGAGGCCGGGGCGGTGGTCGTGGCGGCGGGGCGCTCCGCCATGGATGAGACCATGGCGCTCATCCGCCAGGCCGGCGGCATCTGCCTGCCGCTCCAGGCCGACCTCCAGCAGAACGGCATCGCGCCGCGCCTCATCGAGGAGGCCGTCGCGCTCGCCGGGCAGCCGCTCGACATCCTGGTCAACAATGCCGGCATCATCCGCCGCGCCGACGCGCTCGATTTCAGCGAGAGCGACTGGGACGAGGTCATGAACCTCAACCTCAAGGCCAATTTCTTCCTGGCCCAGGCCTTCGCCAGGGCGGCGCTTGGCGAAGGTCGCGGCGGGCGCATCGTCAACATCGCCTCGCTGCTCTCCTTCCAGGGCGGCATCCGCGTCGCCTCCTACACGGCGAGCAAGAGCGGGCTCGCCGGGCTGACGCGGCTCCTCGCCTGCGAATGGGCGCAGCACGGCATCAATGTCAACGCGATCGCGCCGGGCTATGTCGAGACCAACAACACGCAAGCGCTGCGGGGCGACACGGAGCGCAACGCTGCCATCCTCGCCCGCATCCCGGCCGGGCGCTGGGGCAAGCCCTCGGATATCGGCGGCGCCGCGGTCTTCCTGGCGAGCGACGCCGCCACCTACATGCACGGCGCCGTCATCCCCGTCGACGGAGGCTGGCTGGCGCGATGACCGACCGTCTCAATTCCTTCTTCCAGCATGAGCGCGACATCGCCTGGGAGCCGACCGAGCCCGGGGTGAAGCGCAAGATCATGGCCTATGGCCCGGACCTGATGGTGGTGCGCGTCGCCTTCGAGGCCGGCGCGGTCGGCAAGGCGCACCAGCATCCGCACCGCCAGGCCTCTTACGTCGAGAGCGGCGTCTTCGACGTCACCATCGACGGCAAGACCAGCCGGCTCTCCGCCGGCGACACGTTCTTCGTGCCCGAGAACCTCGTTCACGGCGTCACCGCGCTCGAGGCCGGGCAGTTGATCGATTCCTTCACGCCGATGCGGAGGGAATTTCTCTAAGGCCGCGCCCGGCAGGTGCCGGCGCGGCTCCCAGACACGGGGCAAGAACGACCGGAAAAAGCCGGCGGATTTAGAAACGGGAGGAACCTCATCATGCTCACCAGACGCACGCTCTCCATCCTCGCAGGCGCGGCTTTCGTCGCGGCCACGGCCGGCTCGGCCCAGGCGCAGAACGTCACCCTGCGCTCCACCGACATCCACCCGGATGGCTATCCGACGATCGAGGCGGTCAAATATATGGGCCAGCTCCTCGAGCAGCGGACCAACGGGCGCATCAAGATCAACGTCTTCCATTCGGCCCAGCTCGGCCAGGAGAAGGACACGATCGACCAGACCCGGTTCGGCGTCATCGACATGAACCGCATCAACATGGCGCCGTTCAACAACCTGATCCCGGCGACCAACGTGCCCTCGCTGCCCTTCATCTTCCGCTCGGTCGACCATATGCGGAAGGTCATGGACGGGCCGATCGGCGACAATCTCCTGAAGGATTTCGAGAAGCACGACCTGATCGGCCTCGCCTTCTACGATTCCGGCTCGCGCTCGTTCTATAATTCGAAGCGCCCGATCAACAGCCCGGCCGACATGAAGGGCCTGAAGATCCGCGTCCAGCAATCGGACATGTTCGTCGCCCTGGTTTCGGCGCTCGGCGCCAACGCCACGCCGATGAATTTCGGCGAGGTCTATTCCGGCCTGCAGACCGGCGTCATCGACGGCGCGGAGAACAACTGGCCCTCCTATGAATCGACCCGCCATTTCGAGGTGTCGAAATTCTATTCGCAGACCGAGCACTCGCTCTCGCCGGAGGTGCTGGTGATGTCGAAGAAGAGCTTCGACAAGTTCAACGCCGCCGACCAGGCGCTGATCAAGGCGGCCGCCAAGGAATCCGTCGCCAAGATGCGCGAGCTCTGGGATGCGCGCGAGAAGGCCTCGGAGGCCAAGGTCAAGGCCGGCGGCGCGCAGGTCAACGCGGTCGAGAAGCAGCCCTTCATCGACGCGATGAAGCCGGTCTACGACAAGTTCGTCACCGACGCGAAGCTCAAGGACATGGTCGCCGCCATCCAGGCGGTGAAGTGAGCTGATCGGCGGGGCGGCTTCCGGGCCGACCCGTTTCCTACGGCCTCATCCTGAGGAGCGATCGCAGATCGCGTCTCGAAGGATGCTCCAGAGACCACTGGAACCATCCTTCGAGACGCCGCTTAAGCGGCTCCTCAGGATGAGGGCTGAGCCTGAGCACCGGCACCCATTTTCGGACATCCTCATGCACGCCTTCACCCAAGTGCTGACCCGCATCGCGGCCAAGCTCAGCCTCGCCTCCCTGCTGCTGGCGGGCGGCGGCCTCGTCGCCATGACCGTGATGGTCGCCTGGGGCGTGTTCGGCCGCTACGTGCTCAACGACACGCCGACCTGGGTCGAGGCGATGTCGCTCTGGCTCATGGCCTGGTTCATCCTGCTCGGCGCCTCGGTCGGCGTGCGCGAGAGCGATCATCTCGGCTTCGAGGTCGGGCTGGCCCTGTCGCCGCCGCCGCTGCGGGCCGCGCTGATCATCCTCACCGAATTGCTCGTCGGCATGTTCGGGCTCGCCATGCTGCTCTATGGCGCGCAGCTCGCCATCGGCACCTGGAGCGACCGCATGCCGATCATCGGCATCTCGCGCGGCTGGGACTACATCCCGATGGCGGCCGTCGGCGGCCTGATCGCGCTGTTCTCGCTCGAGAAGCTGATGCTCTTCCTCACCAAGGTGAAGCCTGCGCCGCTCGGCTTCAGCCATTTCTCCTCCGCGCAGGAGGTCTGAGCCATGGAACTCTGGGTTCTGTTCGGCGTCTTCTCGCTCCTGCTGCTGATCGGCACGCCGGTCGCCTTCTGCCTCGGCATCGCCTCGCTGGCGACGGTCGCCTATATGGGCCTGCCGCCGGTCGTCGTCTTCCAGCAGATGAATTCCGGCATGAACGCCTTCGCCATGATGGCGATCCCGTTCTTCATCTATGCCGGCGACCTGATGATCCGCGGCGGCATTGCCGAGCGGCTGATCCAGATGGCGTCGAGCCTGGTCGGCCATCTGCGCGGCGGCCTCGGCCAGGTCAATGTCGTGACCTGCACGCTCTTCGGCGGCATCTCGGGCTCGGCCGTGGCCGACGCCTCGGCCGTCGGCGGGCTGATGATCCCGCAAATGGTCAAGCGCGGCTATGACGCCGACTATGCCGTCAACGTCACGGCGAATGCGGCGATCATCGCGCTCCTGATCCCACCCTCGCACAACATGATCATCTATTCGCTCTCGGCGGGCGGGAACATCTCGATCGCCGACCTCTTCACCGCCGGCATCATTCCCGGCCTGATGCTCTGCAGCGCGCTGATGATCGCGGCCTGGGCGGTGGCGGTCCGGCGCGGCTATCCGCGCGAGGCCTTTCCGGGCTTCGCCGCGGTGGGGCGCTACCTCGTCGCGGCCGCGCCCGGCATCCTGCTGATCTTCATCATCTTCGGCGGCGTGCGCTCGGGCGTCTTCACCGCGACCGAATCCTCCTGCATCGCCGTCGTCTACGCGATCCTCGTCACCGTCCTCGTCTATCGCCAGCTGAGCTGGAACGCCTTCCTGGAGGCGACGCTCGGCGCCGTCCGGACCACGGCGATGGTGCTGCTGGTGATCGGGGCGGCCGGCGCCTTCGGCTGGCTGATGGCCTTCCTGCAGGTGCCGCAGGCGACGATCGCCGCGATGAAGGCGGTCTCGGACAACCCGCTCGTCATCCTCTTGATGATCAACATCATCCTGCTGGTGCTCGGCACCTTCATGGACATGGCGCCGATGATCATCATCTGCACGCCGATCTTCCTGCCCGTGGTCAAGGCCTTCGGCGTCGATCCGGTGCATTTCGGCGTCATCCTGATCCTGAACGCAGGCATCGGGCTCAACACCCCGCCGGTCGGCTCGGTGCAGTTCGTCGCCTGCGCCATCGGGCGGGTCTCGATCGGGGAATCGATGCGCACGATCTGGCCCTTCTACGGCGCCAGCGTTGCCGTGCTCCTGCTGGTGACTTATGTGCCTGCGATCTCCCTCTGGCTGCCGCGAGTGTTCCATTGAGACTGTCGCCCGAGAACCTTGCGCGCCTGCCCGCCGCCATCCGCCGCCCCGCCTATGATCGCGCGGCCCTCGAGCCCGGCATCGTCCATCTCGGGCTCGGCGCCTTCGCCCGCGCCCATCTCTGCGAGTACACGGACGATGCGCTGGAACGGGAATTCGGCGCCTGGGGCATCGTTGGCGCCAGCCTGCAGCGCCCGGACCAGCGCGACAGGCTGAAGCCGCAGGACGGGCTCTACAGCGTCCTGAAGCGTGCACCCGAGGGTCCGCAGCTGCGCATCATCGGCTCGGTGCTCGACGTGCTCGTCGCACCCGAGAACCCCGCGGCCCTGGTCGCCCGCCTCGCCGCGACCGAGACGCGCATCGTCTCGCTGACCGTCACCGAGAAGGGCTATTGCCACGACCCGGCGACTGGGCGCCTCAAGGACGATCATCCCGACATCCTGCACGATCTCGAGCAGCCCGACGCGCCGCGCTCGGCGATCGGCCTGATCGTCGCGGCCCTCGCGATCCGCAAGCGGGAGGGGCTCGCTCCCTTCACGGCGCTGAGCTGCGATAACCTTCCCCATAACGGCAAGGTCCTGCACGGCCTCGTCCGCGATTTCGCCGCGTTGCGCGACGATGCGCTGAGCCGGTGGATCGACGGCAACGGCGCATTTCCCGCGACGATGGTCGACCGCATCGTGCCCGCCACCACCGAGGCCGACATCGCCGAGGTCGCCGGCCTGCTCGGCATGGAGGACGCCGCCCCGGTGATCGGAGAGCCGTTCCGGCAATGGGCGATCGAGGACACCTTCACCATGGGCCGCCCGAAATGGGAGGATGTCGGCGCGCAGATGGTCTCCGAGGTCGCACCCTTCGAGTTCATGAAGCTGCGCATGCTCAACGGCGCCCATTCGAGCCTGGCCTATCTCGGCTATCTCGCCGGCCACGAGACGGTCGCGCAGGCGAGCGGCGATCCCGTCCTCGCCCGCTTCCTCGAAGGCCTCTGGGCCGAGATCATTCCGACCGTGCCCGCCCCGCAGGGCGTCGACCTGCGCGACTATGCCGGCGCGCTGCTCACCCGTTTCCGCAATCCGGCGATCCGCCACCGCACCTGGCAGATCGCCATGGACGGCTCGCAGAAGCTGCCGCAGCGCCTGCTCGGCACGATCCGCGACCGGCTGAAGGCCGGCGCCTCCATCGACCATCTCGCCCTCGGCGTCGCCGCCTGGATGGCCTATGTCGCAGGCACGGACGAGGCAGGCGCGCCGATCGACGTGCGCGATCCGCTGGCCGCCGAGTTCGCCCGCATCGCGGCGTCGGCCGGTCGCGACGCCCGGGCCCTGAGCCAGCACCTGATCGGCATCGAGGCGATCTTCGGCTCCGACCTGCCGCATCAGGCGAGGTTCACGCAGGCCGTGACGCGCCATCTCGAAAGCCTGTTCGCAAAGGGCGCGAAGGCGACGGCGGAAGCGGTCTCAGCCTGAAGAGCAGCGCCGGAATTCGGACGGGCGCGGGGAACCCTCTCCTGTAAGGAGAGGGTAGGGTGAGGTGTAGGCCGTTCCCCGCATAAAGCGCGACTATTGTGAGCATTCCTCTCTCTAGTTTCCGGTCCGGCCCTCACCCCTGCCCCTCTCCCACCCGGGAGAGGGGTTCCCCGCGCTCCCCCTATCAAAGTCTTGATCATTGACCTTCCCTGCCGCCAGATGCGCGCATGACGCGGCTTCCATCTTTCGTGCGGACGCTCGGCGCCTGCCTTGTCGGCGCGGTCCTCGCCACGGGCGCCACCGCGCAATCCGCCGTCACCGTCCCGAATTTCTGGGACGGCAGGATCAGGCTGGACCGCCCCGAGCCCGGCCCGCCGCGCGTGGTCCGCTTCCTCACCGACGACGATTATCCGCCGCTGCATTTCGCCGCTGCCGATGGCGGCCTGACCGGCTTCTCGGTCGAGCTCTCCCGCGCGATCTGCGAGAAGATGCTGTGGACCTGCACGGTCCAGGCCCGGCGCTTCGACACCCTGCTCGACTCGTTGGCCGAGGGCCGGGGCGATGTCCTGGCCGCGGCCATGACGCTGACGCCGCAGATCCGCGGCCGCTTCGCCGCGAGCCATCTCTATTTCCGCTCGCCCGCCCGCTTCGTCACGATGAGCGGCAATGCGCAGCCGGAGCTCGACAGCCGGACCCTGCAGGGCAAACGCGTCGCCGTCGTCGCGAGCACGGCGCATCAGGCCTTCCTCGAACGGTTGATGCCCTTCATCCAACGCCGGGAGGTGCCCAATCTCACCGCGGCGCTCGCCTCGCTGCGCAGCGGCGACGCCGAGTTCGTCTTCGGCGACGGGGTCGCGCTGGCGCTCGCGCTGGGCGGGCGCAATGGCGGCGAGCTCGCCTTCACCGGCGGCCCCTATCTCGAGAGCCGCTATTTCGGCGAGGGCATCGGCTTCCTGATGCGCAAGGACGATCCCGGCCTGCAGCGCGCGATCGACTACGCCCTGCAGGCGCTCTGGGACGACGGCACCTATGCGCGGCTCTACCTGCGCTTCTTTCCGGTGAGCCCGTTCTGATCAGCGCCGTCCGGCCGGCGCCTCGTTGGCGATCTCGCCAGCCAGCGCCTGCTTGGCCACCGCCGCGAGCCAGCCGGCCGTCGCCGGCAGGATCGCGTCGTTGAAGTCGTAGCGGTTGTTGTGGAGTTCGCCGTCAGTGGCGATCGGCCCGTTGCCGATCCAGACATAGGCGCCGGGGCGGTGCTTCAGGAAGAAGGGGAAATCCTCGCTCGTTGTGCTCGCCGGAATGTCGCGCCGGAGCGTAAGCCCGGCCGCCTGCGCCGCCGTCGCCGCGATCTCCTCCTCCAGCGGCGTGTTGATCGTCGCGACGCCGCCCGTGATGAAATCGACCGTCGCGCTCATTTCATAGGTCGCCGCGATATGGTTGGAGATGTCGCTCAGGCGCTGCATGACCCGGTCGCGCACCTCTGTCCTGAAGGTCCGGAACGTGCCCTCGATGAAGACGCTGGTCGGGATCTGGTTGGGCGCGAGCCCGCCATGGATCTGCCCGACCGAGACCACGGCGCTGTCCATCGGGTCGACATTGCGCGCGACGATGGTCTGCAGCGCCATGATCAGGTTCGCCATGGCGGTGATCGGATCGCGCGCCAGATCGGGCTTGGCGGCATGGCCGGCGGTGCCGTTCAGCGTGATCTTGAAGCGGCCGGGCTCGGCCATCACCGGGCCGCGATGCACGGCGACGGTCCCGGCCTCCAGGCCCGGCCAGTTGTGCAGCCCGAAGACGCGCTCCATCGGGAAGCGCTCGAACAACCCGTCGGCGATCATCGCCCGCGCGCCCTGCCCGTTCTCCTCCGAGGGCTGGAACAGGAACTGGACGGTGCCTGCCCAGCTCTCGTCCCGCGCCAGCAGCGCGGCGGCGCCGAGCAGCGAGACGGTGTGGCCGTCATGGCCGCAGGCATGCATGACGTTCGCCTTGCCGGACTTGTAGGGCAGCTCGTTCGCCTCCTCGATCGGCAGCGCGTCCATGTCGGCGCGCAGCCCGACCGAGCGGCCCGAATTGCCGCGCGTCAGCGTCGCGACGACGCCATGGCCGCCGACCCCGGCGGCAAAGGGGATGCCGAGCTCCTCGAGCTTCTGCTGGACGAAGCCCGCGGTCTCGCTCTCCTGCTGCGACAGTTCGGGATGGGCATGCAGGTGGCGGCGCCACGTCGTGAGCGTGTCGAGGAGGGCTTTGTCCAAGGCGATGTCCTTTCCGGCAATGGCGGCAGCCTATACCGCCTGACCGGGCCGACAAGCCGCGTCCGGCGGATGCCCCGGCCCCTCGACATGCATTGACGCGCCCCGCACCGATCTGCGAAAGCCCGTGCCTCGCCCTTCGCGATCTCGCTTCCGCACAACCGGAGAGGACAGCGCCGACCATGCCCGCCTTCGACCCCGCCCTTGTCGATGCCGCCCAGCGTTCGGCCTCCTGGCCGTTCGAGGAGGCGCGCAAGCTCGTGGCGCGGATCGAGAAATCGGGGAAGAAGGAGGTGCTGTTCGAGACCGGCTACGGCCCGTCGGGCCTGCCGCATATCGGCACCTTCGGCGAGGTCGCGCGCACCTCGATGGTCCGCCAGGCCTTTCGCGTCCTGACCGGCGACAAGGTGCCGACCCGGCTGATCTGCTTTTCCGACGACATGGACGGGATGCGGAAGATTCCGGACGGCGTCCCGGACCGCGCTTTTCTCGAGCCGCACCTGCACAAGCCACTGACGGCGGTGCCGAACCCGTTCGGCGGCGACTACGAGAGCTTCGGTGACCATAACAACGCGATGCTGCGCCGCTTTCTCGATGCATTCGGCTTCGACTACGAGTTCGCCAGCGCCACCGATTACTACAAGTCCGGCAGGTTCGACGCTGCGCTGATCCGCGCCGCTGAGTGCTATCACGAGATCATGGCCGTGATGCTGCCGACGCTCGGCGCGGAGCGGCAAGCGACCTATTCGCCCTTCCTGCCGATCTCGCCGAGCACCGGCCGGGTGCTCTACGTGCCGATGAAGGCGGTCGACGCCAAGGCCGGCACCATCACCTTCACGGATGAGGACGGCTCCGAGACCACGGTGCCCGTCACCGGCGGCCACGTGAAGCTGCAATGGAAGCCGGATTTCGGCATGCGCTGGTATGCGCTCGGCGTCGATTTCGAGATGTTCGGCAAGGATCACCAGACCAACGCGCCGATCTACGATCGGATTTGCGAAATCCTCGGTGCGCCGGCGCCACAGCACTACGTCTATGAGCTTTTCCTCGACGAGATCGGCCAGAAGATCTCGAAGTCGAAAGGCAACGGCGTGACGATCGACGAGTGGCTGACCTATGCGAGTCCCGAAAGCCTGTCGCTGTTCATGTACTCGCGCCCGCGCGAGGCCAAGAAGCTGCATTTCGACGTGATCCCGCGCGCTGCCGACGAGTACCTGCAATTCCTCGGCGGCTATGAGCGCCAGGACTGGAAGAACCGGCTCGGCAACCCCGTCTGGCACATCCATTCCGGCGCCCCGCCGGCGCCGGAGCTGATCGCCACGAGCGCAGGCGAGAACGCGCCCAAGACCCTGGTCACCTTCGGCCTGCTGATGAACCTCGTCGCCGTCGCCAACAGCGAGGACAAGGGCGTGCTCTGGGGCTTCCTGCAGCGCTATGCGCCCGGCATCTCGCCCGCGACCCATCCGCGGCTCGACGCGCTGGTCGGTTACGCGATCGCCTATTTCCGCGATTTCGTGAAGCCGGCCAAGGCCTACCGCCCGGCCGACGAGACCGAGCGGACGGCTTTCCTCGCGCTCGACGCGGCGCTGGCCGCCCTGCCGCCGGATGCCACTGCCGAGATGGTCCAGGACGCCGCGCTCGACGTGGCTCGCACGATCCCGCGCTATCAGAACCCGAACGCCAAGGGCGCGACGCCGGAGCGCCCGGGCGTCAGCGGCGAGTGGTGGAAGGCGATCTACCAGGTGATGTTCGGCGAAGATCAGGGACCGCGCTTCGGCTCCTTCGCGGCGATCTACGGCATCGAGAACACGCGCCGACTGATCGCCAGGGCGCTCGACGGCGGGCTCCTCGCCGAGCACGAGGCGTTCCTGGCACAGCGCAAGGCGGGGTGAACATGGCGACGTCCGCGGAAGCCGTCGAGCGTGCCATTCGCGCCCGGCGCGCCGTGCGCGCCTTCCTGCCCGATCCGGTCGATCCCGCGCTGGTTCGCAGCCTGCTCGAGCTCGCCGCCCAGGCACCGAGCGGCACCAACATGCAGCCCTGGAAGGTCCGCGTGCTCGGTCCCGAAAGCCGCGCCCGGCTCGAATCCGGGTTGCTCGCCGCGCTCGACGACCCTGATTTCAAGCCGGCGGAGGAGTATCGTTACTATCCGCAGACCTTCACCGAGCCCTATCAGTCACGCCGCCGCAAGGTCGGCTGGGACCTCTACGGCCTGCTCGGCGTCGTGCGCGGCGACCATGAGGGCATGAAGCGCCAGACCGCCTATAACCTGCGTTTCTTCGGCGCGCCGGTCGCGCTCATGGTGACGATCGACCGCGAGCTCGAGATCGGCTCCTGGCTCGATCTCGGCATGTTCGTGCAGAATTTCCTGATCGCCGCGCAAGGCCATGGGCTCGACACATGCCCGCAGGCGATCTTTGCCCGCTTTCATCCGGTCGTGCGCGAGGCGCTTGCCATCCCCGCCAACGAGGTCGTCGTCTGCGGCATCGCGCTCGGCCATGCCGATCCGGATGCGCCGGCCAACCGCCTCGTGCCCGAGCGCGAGCCGGTCGAGAATTTCACGACCTGGCTGGACTAGCCACTGCGCTCAGAGGATGAAATCCGTAGCCGCGAGATGGAATTCGCCAACGAGTTCGATCTCGAAATCAGCCACGCCGTCGCCATTCACATCGGCGGTGACGAACGTGTTGCCGGCCACGATGTCATAGCGAGCCTGGCCAGCCTCGCCGCTGAAGGCGTCCGTCCCGATGAAGTCGAAATCCTGATAGTCGGCGGTGTTGGTATCCGCATCCAGGGGCAGGCTGATGTCATCGTTCCCCGGCGTGAAGTTGTAGATGACGTCACGCGCCGCCGCCCCGGGGCCGCTTTCACCATGCTCTATATAGGTGAAGACATCGCGCCCTAGATCGCCGTAGAGAAAATCCTTGCCGCCATCGCCATAGATCTCTTCCGAGTAGTAGAAGTCCCCGGTCGAGTCCCCGCCGCTATAGATCGTGTCCGTGCCGTCGCCGCCGCGAAGGTAATCGGGGCCATTGCCGCCATGGAGCGTATCGTTGCCGTCACCGCCCAAGAGCGCGTCCCGGTCGTCGCTGCCATGAAGGATATCGTTGCCGCCATCGCCGCTCACATAGTAGCCGCCAAGCAGCACATCGTTGCCGTCGCCGCCATAGAGCTGGTCGTATTGCCCGCCGCCTTCGAGCACGTCGTTGCCGGCGCCGCCATACAATTTGTCCTGGCCGTCCCCGCCGTAAAGCAGATCGTTCCCGCCGCCGCCATGAAGCAAGTCATCGCCGGCATCGCCCGAAAGCATATCGCCGAGCGAACTGCCGGTGAGATGGTCGTCGCCGCCCTTGCCGTAGGCGGTCCAGCCCTTCGTGCTGTTCTCAGCCACCCAGGAGTCGCTCCCTTCGGTGCCTTCCCAATGATGTTGCCAGAAGCGCAGGTTCATCCCTCAAGCCTCCTTTGACGGCCAGCCCTCGTTTTGGTCGCCGGTGATCGTCCCTGGCAGAACTGGCGCATATATGTGCCGCCGTGATGACGACGGCGCTCTTCAAGCCGCCAGCCCGCCTCCCGCCGCCACGCGGCGCAGGTGATGCGGCGTGTCGCCGAACAGGCTCTCGATCATCGTCAGGCGCTTGAAGTAATGCGCGCCGAGATACTCCATCGTCATGCCGATGCCGCCATGGAGCTGCACCGCCTTCTGACCGACCAGCCGGCAGGAGCGGTTGACCTGCACCTTGACCGCAGAGAGCGCCGCGGCCCGCTCGGCAGCATCCTCGTGCTCCACCATCATCGCGGCATAGAACGCCATGGAGCGCGCCTGTTCGAGCGCGATCAGCATGTCGACGGCGCGATGCTGCAGCACCTGGAACTGGCCGATCGGCGCGCCGAACTGCTGACGCGTCTTGAGATAATCGACGGTCAGCCCGTGCAGCGCCTCCATGACGCCGACGGCTTCGGCGGCGAGCGCCGCGACGGCATGCTCGGCGACGCGTTCGAGAACGGGCAGGCCCTGGCCGGGCACCCCGAGCAGATCCTCATCGCCGACCACGACGCCCGACAGGGCGATTTCTGCCGCGCGCCCGCCATCCTGCGTCGGATAGCCGTGGATCCTCACGCCGGGCGCGTCGGCGGCGACCAGAAAGAGGCTGATGCCGTCGCGTTCGCGCCGCGCGCCCGACATGCGGGCGCTGACCACCAGATGCTGCGCGCTGTCGCCATTGAGGACGACACTCTTGGCGCCCTCCAGCACATAACCGCCGGCGGCCTTGCGCGCCGTCGTCGCGACGTCGTTCAGGTCGTAGCGCGACTGCTTTTCCGTGAAGGCCAGCGCCAGCCTGAGCGAGCCATCGACGATGCCGGGAATGATGCGCTCCTTCTGCGCCGCCGAGCCGCCGAGCCTGAGCGCGCCGCCACCGAGCACGACGCTGGCGAGATAGGGCTCCAGCGCCAGCCCCTTGCCCAGCGCCGCCATCACCACCAGCGTCTCGACCGGCCCGCCGCCGAAGCCGCCCTCCGCCTCGGAGAACGGCAGGCCGAGCAGGCCGAGCTCGGCGAATTGCGCCCAGCCCTTCCCGGAAAAGCCGAGCGGCTCCTTCGCCAAGCCCTGGCGCGCCTCCAGCGAGCCATAGCGCGCAGCCATCAATCGCTCGACGCTGTCCCTGAGCTGCGATTGTTCGGAGGTGAGATCAAAGTCCATGATGCCGTTCCAGTGTCCGCGGGCTACATCGTCATGGTCGGGCTTGTTCCGACCATCCACGTCTTCCTTCATCCGCGTCGTAAGACGTGGATGCTCGACACAAGGCCGAGCATGATGGGGCGGCCCGTCAAGCCACGCCGCTAGAGGCCCAGCACAGCTTTCGCGATGATGTTCTTCTGGATCTCGTTCGAGCCGCCATAGATCGAGACCTTGCGGTTGTTGAAATAGCTCGCCGCCGCGCCGTCGGCCCAGTCGTAGTCGAAGGGCCAATCGTTGCTGAGTTCCGCGCCGCGCACGGGGGCTGCGAGCGCGAAGGGGCCGGCGACCTCCAGCAGGAGCTCGGTCGTCGCCTGCTGCAGTTGCGAGCCCTTGATCTTCAGGATCGAGGAGGCCGGGTCCGGCTTGTTCGAACCGCCCTTGCCCTGCGCCGCCACCACCCGCATCTGGGTGATCTCCAGCGCCTTGAGCTCGATCTCGACGCTGGCGAGCCGCTCGCGGAAATCGCGGTCGTCCCACATCGTCCCCTCGCCGGCCGGCATCTCCCGCGCCAGCCGCTTGATCCGCGCGAGCCGCTCCTTGGAGAGGCCGATGCGGGCGATGCCGGTGCGCTCGTTGGCGAGCAGGAACTTGGCATAGTCCCAGCCCTTGTTCTCCTCGCCGACCAGGTTCTCGACCGGCACGCGCACGTCGTCGAAGAAGACCTCGTTGACCTCGTGCCGGCCCTCCAGCGTGATGATCGGCCGGACCGTGATGCCCGGCGTCTTCATGTCGATCAGGATGAAGGAGATGCCGGCCTGCTTCTTCGCCGCCGGATCGGTCCGCACCAGGCAGAAGATCCAGTCGGCATATTGGCCGAGCGTCGTCCAGGTCTTCTGGCCGTTGACGACGTAATGATCGCCCTCGCGCACCGCTTTGGTCTTGAGCGAGGCGAGGTCGGAGCCCGCGCCCGACTCGGAGAAGCCCTGGCACCACCATTCGTCGAGATTGGCGATCCTGGCGAGATAGCGCTCCTTCTGCTTCTCAGAGCCGAAGGCCGCGATCACCGGCCCGACCATGTAGCAGTTGAACTGCTGCGGCAGCGGCACGGCGGCGAGCAGCAGCTCCTCGGTGAAGATGTAGCGCTGGATCGCCGTCCAGTCCTGCCCGCCCCATGCCTGCGGCCAGTGCGGCACGGCCCAGCCGCGTGCGTTCAGGATACGCTGCGAGGTGATGTAGTCCTCGCGCGTCAGCCCGCGCCCTTCCGAGACCTTCTTGCGGATCTCGGCCGGGATCTCGCTGCGGAAGAAGGCCCGCACCTCGTCGCGGAAGGCGATTTCGTCGGGCGTGAAGCGCAGGTCCATGGCGGCTATCCCTGATTGATCTCGAACAGCCCGGCGCAACCCATGCCGCCGGCGACGCACATGGTGACGACCGCATAGCGCGCCTTGCGGCGGCGGCCCTCCAGCAGGGCATGGCCGACGAGACGCGCCCCGCTCATGCCGAAGGGATGGCCGATCGCGATCGCGCCGCCATTGACGTTGACCTTCTCCGGATCGATGCCGAGCTGGTCGCGGCAATAGAGCGACTGCGAGGCAAAAGCCTCGTTCAGCTCCCAGAGGTCGATATCCGCGACCGTGAGCCCGTTGCGCTCGAGCAGCCGCGGCACGGCGAAGACCGGGCCGATGCCCATCTCGTCGGGCTCGCAGCCGGCCGAGGCGAAGCCGCGGAAGATACCGAGCGGCGTGAGGCCGCGCCTGGCCGCCTCCTGCCCCGACATCACCACGCTGGCCGCGGCGCCGTCCGAGAGCTGGCTGGCATTGCCGGCGGTGATGAACTTGTCCTCGCCGCGCACCGGCTTGAGCTTGGCAAGTCCTTCCATCGTGGTGTCGGGGCGGTTGCCCTCGTCCTTGGCCAGCGTCACCTCTTCCTGGCGGGTCTCGCCGGTCGCCTTGTCGGTGACCGCCATCACCGCGCTCATCGGCACGATCTCGTCGTCGAAGAGCCGGCGCTGCTGGGCGCTCGCCGTGCGGCGCTGGCTCTCCAGCGAGAACGCGTCCTGCGCCTCGCGCGAGACGCCATAGCGCTCCGCGACATTGTCGGCGGTCTCGATCATCGAGGTATAGATCTCGGGCTTGTGCTTCATCAGCCAGTCGTTCTGGGTCAGCTCGCGCCGCACCACCGGCTGCACGAGGCTGATCGACTCGACGCCGCCGCCGATCGCGACCGGAACGCCATCCATCACCACGCGCCGCGCCGCATGGGCGATCGCCTCCAGCCCCGAGGCGCAGAAGCGGCTGACCGTGACGCCGGCGGACTGCACCGGGATGCCGGCGACCAGCGCGCCGTGGCGCGCGACATTGCCGCCGGTCGCCGCCTCGGGATAGCCGCAGCCCATCACGATCTCCTCGACCGCTTCGGGTTCGAGCTTCGCCCGCGCCATCGCGTGGCGGATCGCATGGGCCGCCATATCGGCGCCCCGGACCTGGTTGAAGGCGCCGCGATGGGCCTTGCCGATCGGCGTGCGGGCAGTGGAGACGATGACGGCTTCGGTCATGGGGAGTTCCTATGCGGCAGGGTCTATGGAGGCAGGGCCCGTCGAGACGGGCGCGGCCTGTTTCTCACGTTCTTCGGTGATCAGCACCTTGGCGAGCAGCTTGCCGGCGGCGCTGCGCGGCAGGCTGTCGCGGAATTCTAGCGCCCGCGGCATCTCGTGGCGGCCGAGGCGGTCCTTCAGGAAGGCTTGCAGCTCGTCGAGGGTGAAAGCGGGCGCGCCGGCCTTGAGCGTGACGAAGGCCTTGGCCGCCTGGCCGCGATAGGCGTCGACGATGCCGATCACGATGACCTCGCGCACGGATGGATGCTCGTAGATCGCGCCCTCGATCGCAACGGGATAGACGTTGAAGCCGCCCGAGATGATCATGTTCTTGCGGCGGTCGACGATCTCGAACAGCCCGTCCCCGTCCATTCGTCCGAGATCGCCGGTCAGGAACCAGCCCTCGTCGAAGGCCTCGCGCGTCGCCGCGTCGTCGTCGAGATAGCCCTTGAAGACATTGGGACCGCGAATGGCGATCTCGCCGACCTCGCCGGGCGCCAGCTCGGCGCGCGGCGGGTCGAGCGCGACGATCTTCATGGCGAGGCCCGGCAGCGGCACGCCGATCAGGCCGGGCCTGAGCCGGGCGTTCTTCGGCACCCGCGCTCCGGCCGGCGCCGTCTCGGTCATGCCCCAGCCATTGTTGAGCCGCGTGCCCAGGATGCCCTCCAGCCGCGTCTGCACCTCGAAGGGCAGCGGCGCGCCGCCGGAGACGCAGGAGCGCAGTGACGAGAAATCGACGGCCTCGACGCCGGGCCGGTTGAGCAGCGCGAACCACATCGTCGGCACGCCGGTGAAGACGGTCGCGCGCTTCTCGGCGATGTCGCGGATCAGCACCTCGACATCAAAGCGCTGGCGCAGGAGGATCAGGTTGCCGTCGCGCAAATGGCGCAGCAGCGCCGCCGTCAGCGCGTAGATATGGAACAGGGGCAGCACCGCGATGACCCGGTTCTCGCCGGGCGCGAGCGGCTCGCCATCGGTCCAGAGCCGGTAGATGTTCACGGCCGCGACGAGATTGCCATGCGTCAGCATCGCCGCCTTGGGCAGGCCCGTGGTGCCGCCGGTAAATTGCAGCAGCATCAGGTCGTCAGGCACGACCTGCGGCCAGCGCGCCGGCGGCCGCGCTTCGAGCAAGCCGTCGAGCGCTGCGGCGCCGGGCTGCTCGGGCAGCGGCAGCACCTCGCCTTCCTGTCCCCAGCGCTCGTCGGCGCCGACCAGGAGCCGGGGCACCAGCCCGGCCTCCAGCAGCTTCAGCGCGTTCGGCAGAAAACCGGGCAGGTTCGTGGTGATCAGCCAGCCCGGACGCGTCGCCCTGAGCTTGTGCTCGAGCTCGCGCGGGGCATCGAGCGCCGAAAGATGCACCACGCTCGCCCCGCAGCGCGCCACCGCGAAGAAGGCGACGGGATGCCAGGGCGTGTTCGGCAGCAGGAGCGCCACCCTGTCGCCGGGCCGCACGCCATCCGCGATCAGCCCGGCGGCGAGGCGCTCGATCAGCTCGTGCAGCGCGCCATAGCTGATCAGCCGCTCGCGGAATTCGATCGCGGAGGCCTCCGGCCGCGATGCGACGACGGGCGCGAGCAGATCGGGAATGGTCCCGGTCTCGATCTCGGTATCCCAGTCGCAGGCCTGCGGGAAGCGCTCCTGCCAGATCGGCCGCGCCGCGCCGCTCATGCGGCCCTGGCCTTGAGCTCGGAGAAGCCGCCGCCCTCGGCGGCGAGGCGGCGCAGCAGCGGTGCCGGTTCGAGCGAGGCGTCGCCGCTTTCGGCCGCCTGCGCCTCGAGCCGCTTCACGATGACGTCGAGCCCGACGGAATCGGCCCAGTGCATCGGCCCGCCGCGCCAGGCCGGCCAGTTATAGCCGTTGAGCCAGACGATATCGATGTCGCCCGGCCGCGCCGCGATGCCTTCCTCGAGGATGCGCGCCCCCTCGTTGACCATCGGGTCCATCAGCCGCGCCACGATCTCGTCCGCCGTGAAGGCGCGCCGCGTCACGCCCTGCTCCTGCGAGATCCGCGTGATCAACGCCTCGACCTCGGGGTCGCGCTGGCCGGCGCGGGCGCCCTCCGGATAGAGATAATAGCCCTTGCCGGTCTTCTGGCCGAAGCGCCCGGCTTCGCATAGGGCGTCCGCCACGGCAGCCGTCTTGCCGAGAGACTTGCGCGTGCGCCAGCCGATATCGTTGCCGGCGAGGTCGGACATCGCGAAGGGGCCCATCTTGAAGCCGAAGCCGGTCAGCGCCGCATCGACCTCGTGCGGCAGCGCGCCGGCGATCAGCAGCCGCTCGGCGGCGCGGGTGCGCTGCGCCAGCATGCGGTTGCCGACGAAGCCGAAGCAATTACCGACCACGACCGGCACCTTGCCGAGCTTGCGCCCGAGCCAGAGCGCGCTCGCGACGACATCGGCCGCCGTCCCGGCCGGCCGCACGATCTCGAGCAGCTTCATGACATTGGCCGGGCTGAAGAAATGCAGCCCGATCACGTCCTGCGGCCGTTTCGTCGCCGCCGCGATCGTCGCGACGTCGAGATAGGAGGTGTTGCTCGCCAGGATCGCGCCCGGCTTCGCCAGCCGGTCGAGCTCGCCGAAGATCTGCTGCTTGACGCCCATCTCCTCGAAGGCCGCCTCGATCACGATGTCGGCCTCGCGTACGCCGTCGAGGCCGACATGGGGCGTGATCAGCGCCATGCGCTCGTCGCGCGCCGCCTCGCTCAGCGAACCGCGCTTCACCGAGAACCCATAGGTTCCGCGCACCCGCTCCAGCCCCTTGTCGACCAGCTCCTGCGTCGTCTCGATCAGCGTCACCGGGATGTCGGCATTGGCGAAGCACATGGCGATGCCGCCGCCCATCGTGCCAGCGCCGATCACCGCCGCGCGCACGATCGGCCGCGGCTTCGCGTTCTCGTCGAGCCCCGGCACCTTGGCCGCCTCACGCTCGGCGAAGAAGGCATAGCGCAGCGCCTTGGAGCGGTCGTCCACGACGAGCTTGCGGAACAGCGCCCGCTCGGCCGCGAGCCCCTCGCTGAAGGACAGCGTGAAGACGCCGCGCACCGCCTCGATCAGCGCCATCGCGTTCGGCATGTCGCCCGATTTCGCCGTCGCATCCTTCGCCGCCGCCTCGAAGGCGGCGCGGTCGGCATCGTCCAGCTTGTCCGAGCGCTCGCCGGTGCGCGGCGGCGCGCCCTTGGCGGCGAGCTCGGCGGCGAAGGTCACGGCTGCCTCGACCAGATCGCCGATCACGACCTTGTCGACGAGGCCGAGCGCCGCCGCCTTCTCGGCGGAGGCGGGTTCGCCGCTCAGCATCATCGGGAAGGCTTTCGCCGCGCCGACCAGCCGCGGCAAGCGCTGCGTGCCGCCGGCGCCGGGGATGATGCCGAGCTTGATTTCGGGCAGGCCGAGCTTCGCGCCCGGCACGGCGACCCGGCCATGGCAGGCGAGCGCGACTTCCAGGCCGCCGCCCAGCGCCACGCCCTGGATCGCGGCGACGACCGGCTTGGGGCAGTTCTCGATCGCGTTCAGCACGTCCGGCAGGATCGGCTCGACCAGCGGCTTGCCGAACTCGCTGATATCGGCGCCGGCGATGAAGGCGCGTCCCGCGGCCGCGATGACCAGGGCCTCGACCGCCGGATCGGCGGCGATCGTCGCGACCGCCTCAGCCAGATCGGCACGCAGCTTCGCGCTGAGCGCGTTGACCGGCGGGTTGTCGATGGTCGCGATCGCAACCGAGCCGCGATGCGCGAGCCGAACCGTCTGCATAGGCCTGTCCCTCATCCTTCACTTATTCTGCATCGCAGAACGACTGCCTGCATTCGCCCGGCTAGGAAATGTGCCGGCCTATAATTGTCAAGGCAGCAGCCTCGAGTCTCCTGGGAAACGGTCGCGTGCACCGTACTGCATTGCAGAACGCATGTTTGCGCCTTGACCCGTCGCGAAAGCCCATGTCATGCCTTTCAGATGTCGCAGCCGGCCCGCCAAGAGGCCGCGCGAGCTCACCAAGGGAGGACATCATGAACCGCGGATTCATTCTCGCAAGCCTGATCGGCGCAACGCTGGCCATCGCCGCGCCGGCCGCCGCGGAGGAGATCACGATCGGCGCGCATATGCCGCTGACCGGTTCGCTCGCCCGTTCCGGACAGGCCTTCAACGAGGGCATGCAGGTCGCGGTCAAGGTGTTCAACGACTCCCAGAGCAAGCACAGGATCAAGGTCACGGTGATCGATGACGAGAGCCAGCCCGCCAAGGCCGTGACGGCGGTCGAGAAGCTCGCCTCAGACGGCGCGGCGGCGATCATCGGCGGCTATGGCTCCAATATCGTCGGCCCGGCCTCGGACACCTCCAACCGCCTCGACAAGGTCTACATCACCGGCGGCGCCGTGTCCGACGAGCTCGTTGCGCGCGGCAACAAGAACTTTTTCAGGATCAACAACAACGCCGGCTACCAGCGTGGCGTCGAGGGCCTGATGGACGAATTGAAGCCGAACGGCATCTCCATCGTCGCCTCGACCAAGGAGGCGCCGATGCTTCTGGCCAAGGGGCTGGAGGAATCGCTGGCCAAGAGAGGCTTCAAGGTCACGCTGCACCCATTCGATCCGGCGATCACCGACTTCAAGCCGATCATCAACAAGGTGAAGCTGCAGGACAAATCCGAGATCATCTTCATGTCGGCCTATGAGAACGACTATGTCGGCATCATCCGCGCCGCCAAGGTCCTCAAGCCGCCGGTCAAGGCCATCGTCGGCGCCTGGTCGCTGGCGACGCCGAAAATGTATTCCGACTTCCCCGATCTGATGCAGAACGTCATCGGCACCACCTTCCTGCCCTTCCCGGTCGAGGTGAAGGACGAGGAGGGCAAGAAATTCGCCGCCGTCTACAAGGAGATGTTCGGCAAGGAGATCGAATACGCCTCGACCCTGGCCTTCGTCGAGACGATGGTTCTGAGCGAAGCGCTGGCGCGCGCCGCCGATGCCGGCACGCTGAAATCCCCCAGTGGATTGCGCGACGAGATGAAGAAGACCAGCCGGCCCTCGCCGCTCGGCCGCATCGCCTTCAACGAGGTCGGCGACAATCCGAATTTCGCGCTGAGCATGGGCCAGCACGACAAGGGCAGGATCGCGCTGGTCTCGCCGGGCGAGCAGGCGACCGGCAAGATCGCCTATCCCGCCGTGCCGTGGTGATGTGAGCTCCGCCGCCGTCATTGCGAGCGCAGCGAAGCAATCCAGCCTCCCGGCGAGCCGCCCCCTGGATTGCTTCGTCGCTGCGCTCCTCGCAATGACGACCCGCCTCTAGACGCACCCGCGATGGCTCAATGTCCGAACTCATCCAGCAGGCGCTGTTCTCCGGGCTCCTCGTCGGCAGCGTCTATGCGCTCGTCGCGCTCGGCATCGCGCTGACCTTCGGGGCGATGAAGATCATCAACCTCGCCCATGGCGAGCTCGTTCTGCTCGCCGCCTATTCGGCCTATTTCATCGAGAGCCGGACCGGCTGGAATCCTTACACCGCCATCCCGCTCGCCTTTGCCGTCACCGGCGCGGTCAGCGTCGTCATCTATCTCCTGATCGACCGCATCCGCGAGCATCGCGAGCTCAATTCGCTGATTCTGACCTTCGCCATCGGCATCATCCTGACCAACGCGATCCTGCTCGGCTTCGCCAGCGACGTGCGCTCGACCGGCTCGCCCTTCCTGCAAGACGCGATCTCGTTCCAGAATGTCTACGCGATGAAGGGCGAGATCACGGCCTTCATCGTCGCCCTCCTGCTGATGGCGGGGCTGTGGTGGTGGCTGAAGATGAGCTGGTACGGCCGCGCCGTGCGCGCCGTCTCCTCCAACCGCGACGCCTCGATGCTGATGGGCATCGACCCGCGCCGCGTCGAGCTCGCCGCCTTCGTCGTCGCCGGCATCCTGGCGAGCATCGCCGGCATCGCGCTTTTCACCATGAGCGTGGTCCAGCCGGCGCTCGGCCCGGCGCTGACCATCAAGGCCTTCATCGTCACCGTGCTCGCCGGCGTCGGCTCGATCCCCGGCGTCTTTTGTGCCGCGCTGCTGCTCGGCGTCACCGAGGCGCTGACCGTCACCCTGGCGAGCTCGGCGCTGCAGGAGCTCGCCGGGATGGTGCTCTTCCTGCTCGTGCTCTTCTTCATGCCGAACGGGCTTTTCGGCGCCCGCGCGCGGCGAGGCTGAGGATGCTCATGCGCAATCTGCCCGCCGTCGCCATGCTCGCCATCGCCGTCGCGATCCCCTTCGTCTATGGCGACAACTCCTATGTCATGGGACTGATGGTCTCCGGCCTGATCGTCGCCGGGGTCGCGCTCGCCTGGGCCCTGCTCGGCAATCTCGGCGGCATGGTCTCCTTCGGCCACGCCGCCTTCTTCGGCGTCGGGGCCTATACCTCGGCGCTGCTCTCGGCCAAGGCCGGCCTGCCGGTGCCGCTCTCGATCCTGGCCGGCGCGGCCGGCGCCGCGCTGTGCTCCATCGTGATGCTGCCGGCGCTCAGGCTGTCGGGCCCCTATTTCGCCCTCGCCATCCTGGCCTATGCCCATATCTTCAAGATCCTGGCGACGGAAGCGACCTCGCTCACCGGCGGCTCGGCCGGGTTCTCGCGCTTCCCGGTGCTGCCAACCGTCGCCGGCATCGATTTCTCCAGCCGCATCGGCAGCTATTGCCTGCTGGTCGCTCTCGTCGCCACCTGCGCGCTGGTCTATCTCGGGGTCAAGCGCAGCCATGTCGGCACGGCGCTGAGGGCCATGGCGGAGAGCGAGGACGCGACCCGCGTCGTCGGCGTCAACGCCACGCTGCTCAAGGCCTGGATGCTGCTGCTCTCGGCCTTCATCACCGGGCTCTTCGGCGCGATGAACGCCCATATCATCAATTTCCTCGAGCCCGACTATGCCTTCTCCGGCAACTGGAGCATCCTGCCGATCATCGCCGCGATCTTCGGCGGCTACCGCACCATCCTCGGGCCCATCGCCGGCGCCGTGTTGATCTATCTCTTCGACCAGGTCGTCGCGAAGGAACTCCTGCCGGTCGGTCACCAGATCATCCTCGGCATCCTGCTCGCCGGCATGATCCTGGTCGCGCCCAATGGCCTGTTTGGCCTCTTCGGCGGCAAGCCGCGCCATGCCAAACCGCGCCACGCCAAATCCCGTGAGGCCGCCGATGCTGCGGCTTGAGGGCGTCACCGTCCGCTTCGGCGGGCTCGTCGCATTGAAGGATGTCGGTTTCGACCTGGGGCAGGGCGAGATCCTCGGCCTCGTCGGGCCGAACGGCGCCGGCAAGACGACGCTGTTCAACACGATCTCCGGCCTGGTCCGGCCGCGCTCCGGGCGCATCCTGTTCAGGGAGAGCGAGATCGGCCGGCTGCCTCTGCACGCCCGCGCCCGGCTCGGGCTCGGCCGCACCTTCCAGATTCCGCAGCCGATGCACCATCTCACCGTGCGCGAGAACCTGACCGTCGCGCAGGTCTTCGGCGCCGGCAAGGCCGACCCCGCCCGGATCGACGAGATCCTCGAGGTGATGGAACTCGCCGACCATGCCGAACGCGATGCCGCGACCGAGCTTGCGCTTCAGGAGCTGAAGCGCCTGGAGATCGCCAAAGCATTGGCAACCGACCCCGAGCTGCTCCTGCTCGACGAGGTCCTGGCCGGGCTGGAGAGCCAGGCCAAGCGCCGCTTCATCGCCAAGCTGCGCGAACTGCACGAGCGCTACAAACTCGCCATCGTCATCGTCGAGCACGACATCGAGACGATCTCGACGCTGTGTTCGCGCGCCATCGTGCTGAATTTCGGCGAGATGATCGCCGACGGCGCGCCGGCCGAGGTCTTCCGCAACCCCGCCGTGGTCGAGAGCTATACGGGAGCGGCCGATGCTTGAACTGCGCTCGCTCCGCGCCGGCTATGACCGCATCAACGTGCTCTGGGACATCTCGCTCGCCTTCCCCAAAGGTGAGCTGACCGCCATCATCGGCCCCAATGGCGCCGGCAAGACGACCTTGTTTCGCGCGCTGATGGGCCTGATCCCGCACCAGGGCGAGATCCTGCTCAACGGCAGGCCGCTCCGGGGCCGCACCTGGGACCTGATCGAGGCCGGCCTCGTCATGGTCCCGGAGGGCCGCATGGTCTTCAAGGACATGAGCGTCGAGGAAAACCTCGCGCTGGGCGCCTATCCGCGCCGCTGCCGGGCCGATCGCGCCCGCAATCTCGAACGCGTCTACGACCTGTTCCCCCGCCTGAGGGAACGCCGCGCCCAGCTCGCCGGCTCGCTGTCGGGCGGCGAGGCGCAGATGCTGGCGATGGGCCGCGGCCTGATGAGCGAGCCGGCCATCCTGCTGATCGACGAGCCCTCGCTCGGCCTCGCGCCCGTGATCGTCAAGGAGGTCTTCGGCATCATCCGCCGCCTGAAGAGCGAAGGCGTCACCATCGGGCTGATCGAGCAGAACACCCATATCGCGCTGTCCGTCGCCGATCACATCCACCTCATGCGTTCAGGCAAATTGCTGTTGAGCCGGCCGGCGGACACGATAGACCTCGATCACCTGCACGATCTCTATCTCGCCCGCGAAGCCGCGCCGCCCGCATCCTGACCCGAGCAAGCCATGGCCCTGCCCGCTTCCCTCGCCGACGCCCTTAGCCTGCCCGTCATCGGCTCGCCGATGTTCATCGTCTCCGGCCCCGAGCTCGTGATCGCGCAATGCCTCAACGGCGTCGTCGGCTCTTTCCCGGCGCTGAACGCCCGCCCGGCCGACCAGCTCGACCTCTGGATCGCCCGCATCAAGGCCGAGATTGCGGCGGCGAAGGCAGCCGACCCCAGCCGCATCGTCGCGCCTTTCGCGGTCAACCAGATCGTCCATGCTTCCAATGACCGCCTGGCGCATGACATGGAGGTCTGCGTCCGCCACCAGGTGCCGATCATCATCACCTCGCTGCGCGCCCCGGACGAGGTGGTCCGCGCCACCCATTCCTATGGCGGGCTCGTCTTCCATGACGTCACCACCATTCGCCATGCGCAGAAGGCGCTGGAGGCCGGCGTCGACGGGCTGATCCTGGTCTGCGCCGGCGCCGGCGGCCATGCCGGCACGCTCTCGCCCTTCGCGCTGGTCGGCGAGGTCCGGCGCTTCTATGACGGGCCGATCATCCTGTCCGGCGCCATCGCGACCGGCTCCGCCATCCTGGCGGCGCAGGCGATGGGCGCCGATCTCGCCTATATCGGCTCGCGCTTCATCGCGACCGAGGAGGCCAATGCCGCGCCCGGCTACAAGGAGATGATCGTCGAGGCGGCCGCTGCCGACATCGTCTACACGCCCTTCTTCACCGGCGTGCCCGGCAATTACCTCAAGCCGAGCATCGCCGCGCAGGGGCTCGACCCCGACGCCCTGCCGCAGGCCGACAAGAGCCGGATGAATTTCGGCTCCGGCAGCGTCAGGGCCTGGCGCGACATCTGGGGTTCGGGCCAGGGCGTCGGCCTGATCGAGGATGCGCCGCCGGTGGCGGCGGTGATCGCCCGGCTCAGGCGCGAATATGACCAGGCCAGAGCGCGGCTGTGCCGGGGCCGAGCGGCAAGATGACGACCAGACGTTTTCAGGCAGGAAAGACCGACGAATGACAGAGACCGTGCTGACCGAGACCGCCGCGCCCGGCGTGACCCAGATCACCATCAACCGGCCCGAGCGGCGCAATGCGCTGGACGGCGCGACCTATGCCGGGCTGATCGAGGCGCTGCGCGTGGCCGAGGCCGACACCTCCGTGCGCGCCGTCGTGCTGACCGGCGCGGCCGGCTGCTTCACCAGCGGCAGCGACATCAAGGGCTTCCAGGCCTCGGCCGGCGACGGGCCGAGCATCGCCATCCAGTTCCTGACAGCGATCTCGACCGCGACCAAGCCGATCATCGCGGCGGTGGAGGGTTACGCGGTCGGCATCGGCACCACCATGCTGCTGCATTGCGATCTCGCCTTCGCCGGCAAGGGCGCCACATTCCGCGTTCCCTTCGTCGCGCTCGGCCTCTGCCCTGAGGGCGCCTCCAGCTATTTGCTGCCGCTCGTCGCCGGCACCAAGCGCGCCTCCGAGCTGCTCCTGCTCGGCGAGGCTTTCAGCTCCGGGCAGGCGGCCGAAGCCGGCATCGTCAACGCGGTCACCGAGGACGGCGCGGCGCTCGCCCGCGCGCTCGACCGGGCCAAGGCGCTCGCCGCCCTGCCGCCGCAATCGGTCGCGCTGACCAAGATGCTGCTCAAGCGCGGCCATGCCGCGACCGTCGCCGAGACGATCGCGGTCGAGGCGAAGCATTTCGCCGAGCGCCGGCTCTCCGACGAGGCGCAGGCCGCCTTCGCCGCCTTCCTCAAGCGCTGACCATGGAGCTGACCCTGCCCGACGACCCCGCCACGCGGAAGGCGCCAGAGCGCGACGAGCTGGCCGGTCCGAAGGAGGATCGGCATTTCGTCACGGCGCTGGCGCGCGGGCTCAACGTGCTCGCCTGCTTCAGACGCGGCGAGGCGGCGCTGGCCAATTCCGAGATCGCCGAGCGTTGCGGCCTCGCCCGCTCCACCGTCTCGCGCCTGACCCATACCCTGACCAGGCTCGGCTATCTCCACCATGTCCCGCAGAGCGGCGCCTATCGGCTCGGCACGGCGCTGATCGCACTCGGCTCGACGGCACTGGCCGGCCTCGATGTCCGCCATCTCGCCCGGCCCGGCATGCGCGACCTCGCCATCTTCGCCAATGCCTCCGTCGGGCTTGGCGTACGAGACCGGCTCAGCATGCGCTATATCGAATGCTGCCGGGGCGAGGCGGCGATCGCGCTCAACATGGATGCCGGCTCGCGCATCTCGATGGCGCGCAGCGCCATGGGCCGGGCCTATCTCGCCGTCTGCGACGAGGCCGAGCGCCGCGCCATCATGGAGGATGTCCGCTCGGTCGACGACGCCGCCTGGCCGGCTTTGCGCGACGGCATCGAGCGCGCGCTGGACGACTACCGCGCCTATGGCTGTGCCCGCTCCTTCGGCGACTGGCAGCCGACGGTCAGCGCCATCGCCGTCGGGTTCCGTCCGGGCGGCGGCCTGCCGCCGATGTCGATCAATTGCGGCGCGCCGACCGTGATCCTCGACCCCGATTTCCTGCTCGACCAGGTCCGGCCGCGCCTGATCGCGCTCGCCGCCCGTCTTGAAGGCGTAATGGGCTCATGACCGATCTCGATCTTCCCCTCTCCGGCATCCGCGTCCTCGATCTCTCGCGCATCCTCGCCGGCCCCTGGTGCGGCCAGGTCCTGGCCGATCTCGGCGCCGAGGTGGTCAAGGTCGAGCATCCGGCCCGCGGCGACGACACGCGCGACTGGGGCATGCGGCTCGGCGAGCGCAACACCTGCTATTTCAACGCGGTCAACCGCAACAAGCGCTCGATCGGCGTCGATCTCGGCCGGCCGGAGGGGCTCGCCGTCATCCGCGACCTGGCGCGCAGGAGCGACGTCCTGATCCAGAATTTCAAGACCGGCGGCGCCGACAAGCTCGGCCTCGGCTATGACGCGCTCAGCGCCGAGAATCCCGGCCTGATCTACTGCTCGATCGCCGGCTATGGCTCGGACGGGCCCGAGGCGGCGCGGCCGGGCTACGACCTCGTCATCCAGGGCGAATCAGGCCTGATGGGCATGAATGGCAATGACGACCAGCCGCCACTGAAATTCGGCGTCGCCATCGTCGATCTCTTCACCGGGCAATATGCCGCCCAGGCCGTGCTCGCCGCGCTCGTCCAGCGCGGCCGCACCGGCAAAGGCCGCCATGTCGAGATGGCGCTGTTCGATTGCGGCCTCTCGGTCACCTCCTATTACGGGCTTGAGGCGCTGGCGCTCGGCGAGGACCCGCCGCGCTACGGCAATGCCCATCCCTCGATCGTGCCCTACGGCGTCTTCGACGCGGCCGACGGCCCGCTCGTCCTCACCGTCGGCAACAACGCGCAGTTCGAGCGCTTCTGCCGCGCGGTGATCGACCGGCCGGACCTCGCCGACGATCCGCGCTACGCCACCAATCTGCAGCGCACCGTGCTGCGGTCCGAGCTGCTGCCGCTGATCGAGGCGGAGCTGCGGGCCCGCCCGCGCGCCGAGCTCCTGGCGAAGCTCGCCGCCAACGGCATCCCCTGCGGCGAAGTGCTCGGCCTCAATCGGGCTTTGCGCTCGGAGCGCGCCGCTCAGGCCGGCATGGTGGCCGAGGCTGCCGACGATGCGGGCGCGCCGGCCGTCCTCGCCCCGCCCTACCGCCTCGACGGAAAGCGGGCGCCCGTCCGCCATCGGCCCCCTAGCCTGGGGCGCGACACCCGCGCGATCCTGACCGAAGAGCTCGGCCTGTCCGCCGAGCGCCTCGAAGCCCTGACGGCGAGCGGGACGATCGCCTGAACCGCTCTCAGGCCTCGACCGGCTTCGCCCGGCCGAAGGGCAACGCTCGCCACAGCATTAACGCCCATAGCACCATCGTGCAGATTCCGAGCGTGCCGGCGATCGGCCGGTCGAGGAAGCCGATGAACGAGCCGTCGGACTTGATCATCGAGGTCATGAAATTCTGCTCCAGCATCTCGCCGAGCACCAGGCCGAGGATCAGCGGCGCCACCGGAATGCCGTGCTCCTCGAGCAGCCAGCCGAACACGCCCATCACCACCATCAGCACGACGCCATAGAGCGAGTTCGTCATGGCGTAGGAGCCGACGATGCAGAAGATCAGGATCACCGGCAGCAGGATGTTGCGCGGCACGCGCAGAATCTGCTTGGCCGACTTGATCGCCGCCCAGCCCAGCGGGAACATGATCAGGTTCGCCAGGATGAAGATGATGAAGACGGCGTAGATCAGCTCCGGCGTCTGCAGGAAGACGCTCGGGCCGGGATTCATCCCCTTCATGTAGAGCACGCCGATGACGATGGCGGTGATCGAATCGCCCGGGATGCCGAAGACCAGCGCCGGTATCCAGGCTCCGCCGAGGGCGGAGTTGTTGGCCGAGGTCGAATCGACGATGCCCTCGATATGGCCGGTGCCGAATTTCTCCGGCTCCTTCGAGAGCTTCTTCGAGACGGCGTAGGAGACCCAGGCGGCAATGTCGGCTCCCGCGCCCGGCAGGGCGCCGATCACGGTGCCGAGCACCGAGCCGCGCAGGAAGTTCTTCCAGTACTTGCGCATCACCGTGCCCAGCCCGGCAAACATGTTGCCCACGGCCTGCTTCACCACAGTCCCGGCCTTGTCCATGGTCACCGCGCCGCGCAGCAGCTCGGACACGGCGAACATGCCGATCAGCGTCGGGATGAAGTTGATGCCGGAGAGCAGATCGACATTGCCGAAGGTGAAGCGCGGCTGGCCCGCCGCCGGGTCGATGCCGACGCAGCCGATGGCCAGCCCGATGAACAGCGACAGCAGCCCCTTCAGCGGATCGCCGGTGCCGATGAAGACCGCGCAGGTCAGGCCGAGACAGGCGAGCCAGAAATACTCGAAGGAGGAGAAGTTGATCGCGACTTCCGCCAGCGCCGGGGCCAGCACGATCAGGATGATCACGCCGAAGATGCCGCCGAGCACCGAGAAGACGAGATTGACGCCCATGCAGAGGTCGAGCTGCCCTTTCTTGGTCATCTCGTAGCTCTCGTCGGCATAGGCGGCCGAGGCCGGCGTGCCGGGCATGCGCAGCATGGCGGCCGGGATGTCGCCGGCGAAGATCGCCATCGCGGTCGCGGTCACGATGGCGCCCAGCGCCGGCACCGGCGCCATGAAGAAGGTCACCGGCACGAGCAGTGCCGTCGCCATGGTCGCGGTGAGGCCGGGCATGGCGCCGACGAACATGCCGAACACGGCCGAGCCCATGATCACGGCGAGAACGTAAGGGTCGAAGACGAGCCCGAAGGCGGCGGTGATCGCGGTCATGGTTCGCCTCCCTTCAGAGCACGCTGTCGAGGATGCCGCGCGGCAGCGGAATCCGCATGAGATTTCCGAAGAACCACTGCACGAGCAGCGTCGTCACCACCACGACGATCACCGATGTCACCGGTCTCACCCCGAACCACAGGAACAGGACGAGCTGGATCAGGAAGGCGGTCGGGATGAAGCCGAGCGGCTCGGAGGCGACAATGTAGAACACCATCGCCGCCAGCATCAGCGCGAAGGAGGCGAGCCGCCGCGGCTGCGTGAACCAGTCCTCGAGGACGAGCCAGGCCGCTCCGGTCTCTCGGCGTGCCTTGACCCCGCGCAGGATCAGCACGAGCGAGCACAGGATGATACCGCTGGCGAGAATCCGCGGGAACAGGCTCGGCCCGTATTTCTGTCCCGGGAAGGGCGGAAAGCTGAAAGTCAGCGCGATCATGATGCCGGCGACCAGCATGAAGACGGCGCCGACCACGGCATCGTTGAAGCGCATGGGGTTCAACCTTCCTGAGCGAACGGGCATCGCCCGGGGGCCGCTCTGGTCAAGAACAGGGAACGGGGAGACGGAAAGGGGCGGCAGCGCACCAGCGCCGCCGCCCCCCGCCAGTCGACGTATCAGGAGGCCTTCTTGGCGAGACCGGCGGCGCTCATCGCCGTGCCCATCGCCTTGTCGCCCTCGGCCATGAACTTGGCGAAGCCGGCCTGGTCGGCGAAGACCATGCCGAAGCCGCGGGCGTTCATGAAGTCCTTGAATTCCTTGGAATCATAGGCCTTCTTCAGCTCGGCGATGAGGATCTTCTGAACCTCCTCCGGCAGGCCCTTCGGCCCGGCGATGCCGCGCCAGGCGCCGACCGAGTAGTTGATCCCGAGCGTCTCGTTCAGCGTCGGCACGTCCTTGAACTGCGGGTTGCGTTCCTTGGCCATGATCGCCAGCGACTTCGCCTTTCCGGCATCGATCATCGCCCGCCCTTCCGGCACCGAGCAGGTGACGATGTCGACGCCGCCGGCAGCGAGATCCTGCATCGCCGGGGCCGCGCCGTTCGAGGGCGCCCAGGCGACATGGTCCGGCTTCAGCCCCATCGCCATCAGCCAGCCGATCAGGGCGAGATGCCAGATGCCGCCCTGGCCGGTGCCGGACGCCTTAAGCTTGCCGGCGGGCGCCGCCTTGATCGCCTCGGCCAGCGCCTTGATGTCCTTGTAGGGGCTCGACGCGCTGACCTGCACGCCCGGCGGATCCTCGTTCATCAGCGCCAGCGGCGTGTAGCTCGCAGGCGTGAGATCGGTCAGCCCCTGATGGTGCATCATCGAGATCTCGACCGTGAGCATGCCGATATTGTAGCCGTCAGGCGCCGCGGTCGCGATCGCCGAATGGCCGACGACGCCGGAGCCGCCGGTCCGGTTCACCACGTTGAAGGGCTGGCCGAGACTCTTCTCGAGCAGCGCCGCGATGATGCGCGCCGTCGCGTCCGTGCCGCCGCCTGCGCCCCAGGGGCAGACCAGCGTGACCGGCCGGTTCGGCCATTTCGCCTGGGCGATGGCGGGGCTGGTGATGAGTCCCGCGGCGCCGGCAGCGGCCGCGCCTTTCAGGACGTTGCGTCTGGTGATGATCCTGGTCATTCCTGCGTTCCCTCCGTTTAATCGATTTAGCAACGGGCGCTTCTCCGTCTTCGCGGGGCGCCCTTGTTGGTCTGGCGCTATCTGAGCCGATTGTCGTCGGCGAGACAACACCTCTTTGTATGCAAGGTCACAGCCCGCAGGCGATCGGCAGGACGCCCTTGGCGACCTTCGCCACCACGGCCCCAGTGCTGAGCTGTTCCGCGGGCGAATCGGCGGCGGGCGTCACATTCGCCTTGCCGAGCACGGCCTTGATGGCGGTCGGTCCCGCCGTCGCGTAGGCACGCTGCGGCGCGACCCCGGCGATCAGGACCTTGTCGGCCGGATTGGCCGTGACCAGGCCGGCGAGGCGGCCTTGCCGGTCGAAAACCGGGCTGCCGGCCTGACCGGGCTGGAGCGGCGCGAAGACCGCCTCGCCGGCGCCGATTCGCAGCGCCTGGCCCGGCAGCGCCATCGCCGCGCGCCCCCCGCCCGTATCGCCATAGGCCATCAGCACGACGCTCTCGCCCTCGCCCGGCGCATCGCTCCTCAGGCTCGGCGCCCCGCCCGCCGGCACGCCCTCGACTTCGAGCAGGGCGAGGCCGCTGGCATCGTCCTTGAGGCGGAGCGTCGCCGGCCGGCGCGAGACCTTCAGCCATTTGCAGGGATCGATCGCCGCCGCCGCTGTCAGCACCAGCCGGCCTGAGACCGCAAGCCCGGCGCCATGACGTTCCGTCGGCCGTGCGACCGGCGGCGCGGACACCGCCGCGGCCGGCGCAGCCGCGCCCGCCACCGCAGTGCTCGCCGGCGCGAGGCCGGTCGGGAACGGCTCGAAGCTGGCGGCGATGGCGATCACGAGCTTGTCGACGCTCGGAGCCAGCGCCTTGTCATAGCCGATCGAGAAGCCGCGCAGCCCACCGGGCCCGGCGGAGAGGCGCCGGTAGAACCGGCCGGTAGCTGTCTCCCCGGTGACGACGAAGAAATCCGGCCGCAGCAGCTTGTAGGTGATCTTGCGGCCGGCGACCGTGGCGCTGGTCGCCCGCTCGAACAGGCCCTCCAGCGTATCGCCTCCCGTAGCCGTGCTGGTATCGAGCGTCACCCGCCCGTCCTCGCTCTGCCAGCGGCCGCCGGACGGCGCCGCGTCCCGGCGCGGCAGCAGTTTGGTCGGGATGCCGATACGCACCCCGGTGCGCTCGTCGGTCACGATCCGGAAGCCCGCCGCCTCGCGCGCCGCTGTTGCCCGCTGCGCCAGGGCGCGACGCTCGGTCGGCGCCAGGATCCCGTCCGGCGCGCCGCGCGACCCGGCCTTGACGCCGTTGATGGCGCGAAAGGTCAGCGGGCCGAAGGAGCCGCTGACAGCGCCGTTGAAGAGCCCCGCCCAGATCAGGTCGGTCTGGATCGCCTTGCGTTCGCCCTCGGGCAGGGCCTCGAACGCCGCCTGCGCCGCGACCATTTGCGGGCTCGGGGCAGGCTGGGCCAGCGCGAAACCCGGAGCGACCAGCAGCCCCGCGACCGGCCCGGCGAGGAGCATTCTCCTTGCCTTGCGCGAAAAGCTCGATCCCGCCGCCATGACACGTCCCCCTGGAGCCAGCCGCATTGAAGCGTCATTGCCGACGCCTCCGCAACTGGCCTCGTCAGGAAAGCATGTCGCGGACGAGCGGCATGACGCACCGACCGTAGAGCTCGATGCAGCGCATGAGCCTTTCATGCGCCAGAGACCCGGCGCTGTATTTCATCTGGAAACGCGCGGCATCGAGCGCTTTCACCGTCGTGGCGATCTTGCGCGCCACCGTTTCGACCGAGCCGACATAGAGCGAGCCGGATTCGATCTCCCGGTCGAACTCGGCGCGGTCCATCGGCGGCCAGCCGCGCTCGCCGCCGATCCGGTCGCGCATCCGCTTGTAGTCGATGAAGAACTCGTCGCGCGCCTGCTCGTCGCTCTCGGCCACATAGCCCGGCGAATGCACCCCGACCGGCGGCACGGGCTGCCCGAGCTGCGCGAAGGCACGATGATAGAGATCGACATAGGGCCGGAAGCGCTTGGGGTCGCCGCCAATGATCGCGAGCATCAGCGGCAAGCCGTAGCGAGCCGCGCGAATGACCGATTCAGGGCTGCCGCCGACGCCGATCCAGGTCTTCAGCGTCCCGGTTTCCAGCGTCGGGAAGACGCGCTGGTCCTTGAGCGGCGGCCGTGTCGTGCCTGACCATGTCAGCGCCTCGCCGCCGATCAGCGCGGCGAAGATCTCGAGCTTCTCCTCGAACAGGGTCTCGTAGTCGCGCAGCTCGTAGCCGAAGAGCGGGAAGGATTCGGTGAAGGAGCCGCGGCCCAGAATGACCTCGGCCCGTCCGCTAGAGGCCGCATCGAGCGTCGAGAAGCGCTGGAACACCCGGATCGGATCGTCCGAGCTTAGCACCGTGACGGCCGAGCCGAGGCGGATTCTCTCGGTGCGCCCGGCGATCGCCGCGAGCGCGACCTCCGGCGACGAGATCGCGAAATCGGCGCGGTGATGCTCACCGACGCCGAAGAAATCGACCCCGGCCTGATCGGCCAGCACGGCCTCGTCGATGAGATTGCGGATGACCTGCGCCTGCGGCAGGGGCTGGCCGTCCGGCCCGGCGGTGACGTCGCCAAACGTGTCCAGGCCGAGTTCAAGAGGCGATGTCATGCATCTGTCCGTTCGCGCTGCTATCGGAGGGGTCGTGCCGAGAGCTCGCCCGGCGGAATGCGTGCGCACCATCTGATGAGCGGAACTCCGGCTTTCAAGGAGCCCTGCCTGCACCCGGCCGCGAGCCGCATGGCCTCGGTGGAGCCGCCGCGATGCGCTTTCACGTTGCACCGGCGAACACGGGTGATAGCTTTCGGCGGCGCCACAGCGCGGCCGGTCGATCGGCAGGCCTGTGGGTGGCGAAGACCGGCCTGATCGACCAAAGGGGGAACCACCATGACCTTGCTCGCACGGCTCGCCCTCCTTCTCGGTCTCGCCCTCGCCGCCACACCGGCCCTCGCGCAGAAGGCCTATATCCGCAACGACCTCCTCGCCGACGGCCAGCGGCTCGAGGAGCGGCTGAAACGCGACGTCTCGGCCAGCTCACGCCCGGTCTCGGCCTCGCTGCGCGATGGCGAGGCCGCGCTCGCGCGCGGCGATGCCCGCGCCGCCTTGCCACAGGCCAATGCAGCCGTCGTCGCCGACCCGCAGAATTCCGCCGCTTGGCGGCTGATGGCGCGCGCCGCCAACGCGATCGACCCGCGCGACTATCGCGAGCGCTGGGACCTGCGCGAGCGGGCGATCAGCGCCGCCTATCTCGCCTATCAGCGCGCCACCTCGCGCAATGACGAGGCGGCGTCGCTCGCCGTCCTCGCCCGCACCTTCGAGAGGAACGAGCTCTGGCGCCCGGCGCTGACCACCTATCGGCTCAGCCTCGACCTCCAGGACAACGCCCAGCTTCGCAGCTCCTATGAGAGCCTGCGCGAGAAGCGCGGTTTCCGCCTCATCTCCAACAAGGTCGATGCCGACGCCGCGAGCCCGCGCGCCTGTTTCGTGTTCTCCGAGCCGCTCGCCCGCGGGCGCGTCGATTTCGCGCCCTATGTCGCGATCTCGGGTGGCAGGGGCGATTTCGCTGTCAGCGCCGAGGACCGCCAGATCTGCGTCGACGGCCTGCGCCACGGCGAGCGCTACGCCTTCGTCATCCGCCAGGGCGTGCCTTCCGCGCTCCCCGACGAGAGCCTGCTGAAATCGGCCGATTACGAGATCTATGTCCGCGACCGCACCCCCTCGGTGCGCTTCACCGGCAAGAACTACGTGCTGCCGCGCACCGGCCAGCAGGGCGTTCCCGTGGTCTCGGTCAATGCCGACAAGCTCGATCTCGAGGTCATGCGCATCGGCGACCGCAACCTGATCAACTCGGTCCATTCCGACGACTTCCTCAGCCAGCTCGGCAGCTACAGCGCCAATCAGATCGCCGCCGACAAGGGCCAGCGTGTCTGGACCGGCGCGATGGATGTGAAATCGGAGCTCAACAAGGACGTCGTCACCGCCTTCCCGGTGATCGAGGCCGTCGGCGGCCTGCAGCCCGGCGTCTATGTGATGTTCGCCAAGCCCTCGGGCGGTCCGGCGACGCAGGCCTCCACGGATGGCGACGGCGACAGCTATGACGACGGCACGACCCGCGCCACGCAATGGCTCGTCGTGTCCGATCTCGGGCTGACCTCCTTCTCCGGCCCGGACGGCGTGCATGTGCTGGTCCGTTCCCTCGCCGATGCGGCGCCGGTCGCCAATGCCGAGCTGCGCCTGATCGCCCGCAACAACGAGGTTCTCGCCACCGCCCGCAGCGACGCCAAGGGCTATGCCCGCTTCGATGCCGGCCTCGCCAAGGGCCAGGGCGGCAATGCGCCCGGCCTCGTCACGGCCGCCCTGGCTGAGGATTACGGCTTCCTCGACCTGAAGCAGACCGCCTTCGATCTTTCCGACCGCGGCGTGAAGGGCCGCGTCGCGCCCGCCGGGCTCGACGCCTATCTCTATACCGAGCGCGGCGTCTACCGCTCCGGCGAGACCGTCTATCTCACCAGCCTGCTGCGCGATTCCGCCGGCGCCGCCGTCACCGGCCTGCCGCTGACCCTGGTGGTCAAGCGCCCCGACGGCGTCGAGTATCGCCGCCGCCAGGTCGAGGACCAGGGCGCCGGCGGGCGCGCCCATTCCATCCCGCTGATCGCCGGCGCCCAGACCGGCACCTGGCGCGTCCAGGCCTATGCCGACCCGAAGGGGGCCGCCATCGGTGAGGTCTCCTTCCTGGTCGAGGATTACGTGCCCGAGCGCCTCGAGCTGACGCTGGCGCCGAAATCGCCCGTGCTCCAGGCCGGCGAGCCGGCCGAGATCGATGTCGATGCCCGCTATCTCTACGGCGCGCCGGGCTCCGAGCTCGAGGTCGCCGGCTCGACCACGATCCGCGCCGCAGCGAAATCCGCCATTCCCGGCTTTGCGGACTATCAGGTCGGCCTCACCGACGAGGCCTTCGAGGCCATCCAGGCCGATCTCGAAGAAAACGCCACCACCGACGCCACCGGCAAGGCCGCGATCTCGGCCGCGGTCCAGCAGCCTGAGACCAACCGCCCGCTCGAGGTCGAGATCACTTTGCGCGTCGGCGAGGCGGGCGGGCGCGCCATCGCCCGCTCGGTCACCTTGCCGATCGTGCCGAAAGGCGCCGCCATCGGCGTGAAGCCGCTGTTCAAGGACGGTGAGCTCGGCAACGGCCAGACCGCGAGCTTCGAGGTCATCATGGCCAATGGCGACGGCCGCCGCCTCGCCAGACCCGGCGTGAAATGGACCCTCTCCAAGGTCACGCGCAACTATCAGTGGTTCTTCCAGGACGGCCGCTGGAACTATGAGGGCGTCAAGACCACGCGCCGCGTCGCCGATGGCGAGATCGCCGTCGCCGAGGCCGCCGCCGCCCGTATCGCCGCCCCGGTGCAATGGGGCAATTACCGGCTCGACGTCGTCTCGGACGGCGCCGACGCGACCGAGACCAGCGTCTCCTTCAGCGTCGGCTACGAGAGCGACAAGACCGCCGACACGCCGGACGTGCTCGACGTCGCCCTCGACAAGCCGTCCTACGCCATCGGCGAGACCATGCAGGTCAGGCTTTCGCCGCGCTTCGCCGGCAAGGCGACCCTCGCGATCGTCGGCGACAAGCTGAACGAGATCCAGACCATCGACATCGCTCCGGGCGGCAGCACCGCCTCGATCCCGGTCAAGGCCGAATGGGGCGCCAGCGCCTATCTCGTCGCGCTCGCCCATCGCCCGATGGACGCCGCCGCGCAGCGCCTGCCCGGCCGCGCCATCGGCCTGTCCTGGTTCGCGATCGGCAAGGAGCAGCGCACGCTCCAGGTCGATCTCGGCGCGCCCGATCTGGTGCGCCCGCTCTCGACGCTGTCGCTGCCGGTCAAGGTCACCGGCGCCCGCGCCGGCGAGGACGCCTTCGTCACCGTCGCCGCCGTCGATGTCGGCATCCTCAACCTGACCCGCTTCGAGAGCCCGGACGCCAGCAGGTTCTTCTTCGGACAGCGCCAGATCGGCCATGAGCTGCGCGATCTCTACGGCTACCTGATCGACGGCATGCAGGGCGTGCGCGGCACCATCCGCTCCGGCGGCGACGCGGCGCCCGCGCTCCAGGGCGAGGCGCCGACGCAGGAGCCGCTGGCGCGCTATTCCGGCGTGGTCAAGCTCGGCCCCGACGGCACCGCGAAGATCGATTTCGAGCTGCCCGCCTTCAACGGCTCGGTCCGCGTCATGGCGGTCGCCTGGTCGCAGGGGCGCACCGGCCAAGCCAGCGCCGACGTCACGGTGCGCGACCGCATCGTCGCGCAGGCGACCTTGCCGCGCTTCCTCGCCATTGGCGACCAGTCGCGCTTCCATCTCCAGATCGACAATGTCGAGGGCCCGCCCGGGCCCTACACCGTCGATCTCGACGTCAAGGGCCCGGTGCTGGTCGCGGCCGACGCGACCCGCCGCACCGTGCAGCTCACGACCGGCGCCAAGAGCCAGATGACGATCCCGGTCACGGCGGCCGGGCTCGGGCGCGCCGAGTTCGATGTCCGCGTCAGCGGGCCGAACGGCGTCAGTACGGTGCAGAACCTCGCCGTGCGGGTGCAGCCCTCGGCCAACACCATCGCCCGCCGCGTCGTCAGGCCGATCCCGGGCAATGGTGGCTCGGTCACCGTCTCCTCGGACCTGCTCGCCGACCTCGTGCCGCGCTCCGGCCAGGTCTCCGTCTCGGTCTCGCCGCTCGCCTCGCTCAACGTGCCGGCGATCCTGAAGGCGCTCGACCGCTACCCCTATGGCTGCACCGAGCAGACGGTCAGCCGCGCCTTGCCGCTGCTTCATGTCAACCGGCTGGCGAGCCTCGAGCACCTCGCGCTCGACGCCAATGCCGACGAGCGCGTCACCGCCGCGATCGAGCGCGTGCTCGCCCGCCAGGGCGGCAATGGCTCCTTCGGCCTCTGGGGCGTCGGCGGCGACGATCTATGGCTCGACGCCTTCGTCACCGACTTCCTGACCCGCGCCCGCGAGCGCCAATTCGCGGTGCCGCAGATCGCCTTCAACCTGGCGCTCGACCGGCTGCGCAACCAGGTCGTCAACACCAGCGAGATCAACAAGGAGGAAGCCGCCGGCATCGCCTATGCGCTCTATGTGCTGGCCCGCAACGGCCGCCCGGTGATGGGCGACCTGCGCTATCTCGCTGACAACAAGCTCGCCGATTTCGCCTCGCCGCTGGCGCGCGCGCAGATCGGCGCGGCGCTCGCCCTGCTCGGCGATCGCGGCCGCGGCCGCGCCGCCTTCACCAGTGCGCTTGCCGGCTTGCAGGATGCGCGTGACGACGGCCTCTCGCGCCCCGATTACGGCTCACGCCTGCGCGACGGCACGGCGGTCCTGACCCTGATCGCCGAGACCAATGGCGAGCGCGCCGATATCGCCCGCGCCTCCGCCATCGTCGACAACGCCCGCAACGCCGCCCGCTACACCTCGACCCAGGAGAACATGTGGATGGTGCTGGCGGCGCAGGCCATGGCCAAGGAGGCCGAGGGCATGGCGCTCTCCATCGACGGCGCCGAGCGCAAGGGCGCCTTCTACCGCACGCTCTCGGAGGAGGCGCTGGAGGCCAAGCCCCTGGTGATCGCCAATCCCGGCGCAGCCTCGGCCCAGGCCGTGATCACCGTCTCCGGCATCCCGACGACGCCGGAGCCCGCCCTCAACCAGGGCTTCGCGCTGGAGCGGGCCTATTACACGATGAAGGGCGAGAAGACCGATCCGGCGCGCCTGCGCCAGAACGAGCGCTATGTCGTCGCCCTGACCGTCACCGAGCCCACCGTCCGCTACGGCAGGCTGCTGCTGGTCGATCCTGTTCCGGCGGGGCTCGAGATCGAGAACGCCAACCTGACCGAGGGCGCCACCACCCAGGGCCTGACCTGGCTGAAGCAGGAGGTCACGCCGGTCCATACCGAAGCGCGCGACGACCGCTATGTCGCGGCCTTCGAGCGCTCGGGCTCGTCCAACCAGCCGCTCTCCTTCACCGTCGCCTATATCGCGCGGGCCGTCTCGCCCGGCCGCTATGTCGCGCCGGCAGCGGCGATCGAGGACATGTACCGGCCCGACCGCTTCGGCCGCACCGCCTTCGGCACGGTCGACATCGCCTCGGCGCGGTGAGCCGCGATGGGTTCGACGCGAAACCAGCGGGACAACCCCCCTCCCCCTCGTGGGGAGGGGAGACGCGCTACAACCTCCTTCAGAAAACTGAAGATCGCCGCTGGCATTGCGCTGACACTCATCACCGTCGCCGCAGCCTCCCTCGCCTGGTACGCCGCGACCCTGCCCCCACTCGATTTCACCGCCGCCCGTGACCGCTCGACCGTGGTGCTCGATCGCGAGGACAAGCTGCTGCGTCCCTTCCTCACCGCTGACGGGCGCTGGAAGCTGCCCGTCGGCACGGCCGATGTCGATCCGCGCTATCTCGCCATGCTGAAGGCCTTCGAGGACCGGCGCTTCGACAGCCATTCCGGGCTCGACGCGCTCGCCCTGCTGCGCGCCGCCGGCCAGATGCTCTGGAACGGCCGCATCGTCTCCGGCGGCTCGACGCTGACCATGCAGGTCGCCCGCCTGCTCGAGCCGCGCGAGGAGCGCTCGCTCGCCGCCAAGCTGCGCCAGGCCGTGCGCGCCATCGAGCTCGAGCGCCGGCTCGGCAAGGACCAGATCCTCGACCTCTACCTGACGCTCGCCCCCTTCGGCGGCAATCTCGAAGGGGTCCGGGCTGCGAGCTTCGCCTATTTCGGCCGCGAGCCGAAGCGGCTCTCCACGGCCGAGGCCGCGCTGCTCGTCGCCTTGCCGCAATCGCCGGAAACCCGCCGGCCGGACCGCTTTCCCGACGCCGCCCGCAAGGCGCGCGAACGCGTCCTCGCCCGCGTCGAGGCAGCCGGCCTGGCGACATCCGCAGAGGTCACTCTCGCCCGCGACGAGCCCATTCCCACCGCGCGAAAACCCTTTCCCAATCTGGCGCCTCATGTCGCCGAGCAGGTCGTGGCCGAAGCCCCGGACGAGCGCCGCCAGCGCCTGACGATCGATGCCCGCCTCCAGGCCAATTTCGAGCAGCTCGCCCGCGAGCGCAGCCTCGGCCTCGCCCCCCAGGTCTCGATCGCGATCCTCGCCATCGACAACGAGACCGGCGAAATCCGTGCCTCGGTCGGCGGTGTCGACTATTTCGCCACTGAGCGCGCCGGCTCGCTCGATCTCACCCGCGCGCTGCGCTCGCCGGGCTCGGCGCTGAAGCCCTTCATCTACGCGCTCGCCTTCGACAACGGCATCGCCCATCCGGAAACGATGCTGGAGGATCGGCCGGCCCGATACGGACTCTATGTGCCGGAGAATTTCGATCTCGGTTTCCAGGGCATGATCAGCGCCCGCAAGGCGCTGCAGCTCTCGCTCAACGTCCCGACGATCGAGCTGCTCTCGGCCCTGGGCCCGCAGCGCTTCCTCTCGCGGCTGCGCGATTCCGGCGCCGCCATCGCCATGCCGAAAGAGGGCGGCGCGCCCGGCCTCGCCGTCGGCCTCGGTGGCCTCGGCATCACGCTCTTCGACCTGACGCGGCTTTATGTCGGGCTGGCGCGCGGCGGCGAGATGCTGCCGCTGACGGTGAAGGCTGCGACCCAGGCGAACGGCAACCCGCCCCGCCTCGTCGATCCCGTCGCGGCCTGGTATGTCGCGGACACGCTTCTCGGCGCGCCGCCGCCGCTCAACGCCGCGCCCGGCCGCATCGCCTACAAGACCGGCACCTCCTATGGCTACCGCGATGCCTGGGCGGTCGGCTTCGATCGCAAGCACACGATCGGCGTCTGGGTCGGGCGGGCCGATAACGGCGCCGTGCCGGGCCTCGTCGGGCGCCTCATTGCCGCCCCGATCCTGTTCGACGCCTTCTCCCGGCTGGGCCACGATCCGCGCCCCTTCCCGCAGCCGCCGAACGCGATCGTCTCGACCACCTCGAACCTGCCGCCGCCCTTGCGCCATCTCAGGCAGGACGTGCCCAAGACCCTGGCCGCCCTGGCCAAGCCGGGCCTCAGCCTCGCCTTCCCGCCCGAAGGCGCGCGCATCGACCTCGCCGCTTCGGCGATCGACGGGCGGGCTTTGCTCAATCTCAAGGTCGCAGGCGGCGCGCCGCCCTATACCTGGCTGGTCGACGGCGCGCCCGTGACGCCGCCGACGCGAAGGCGCGAGACGCAATGGCGGCCGGACGGCAAGGGTTTCGTGCGGATCTCGGTGATCGACGGCTCGGGCGCGAGCGAAAGCGTCTCGGTCAGGCTGCAGTGAGCCTCGCCGCCATCACTCGATCCTGACGCCGCTCGCCTTGATGATCGGCGCCCAGCGCTCGATTTCAGCCGCGACGAAGGCTTGCAGGCCGGCTGGCTCCTGCAGCTCGGCTGCCGGGATTTCGGCGCCGAGTTCGTTGAGCTTTGCCTTGAGCGTTGCATCGGCCAACGCCGCCTTCAGCGCCTGGTTGAGCTTCGCGACGATCGGCGCCGGCGTGTCCTTCGGCGCGAACATCGCGTTCCAGACCTCGACCTTGAAGCCCGGCACGCCGCCCTCCGCGCTGGTCGGCACGTCCGGCAGCGCCGCCGCCCGGCTGGTCGAGGCGACCGCCAGCGTCTTGATCGTGCCGCCGCGATGCTGCGGCGCGACGTTCACGGCCTGGTCGCAGAGATAGTCGACCTGCCCGGCGACGAGATCGTTCATCGCCGGGCCGGTGCCGCGATAGGGCACGCCGTTCGGCTTGGCCGCGACGACGGTGTTGAACAGCAGGCAGGTGGTGTGGCTGACCGAGCCGATACCGGCATGGGCGTTGTTCGCTGTCTTTTCATTGGCTTTCAGCCAGCTCACGAACTCCGTCAACGTGCTGCTCGGATGCGTCTTGCGCACGGTCAGGAAGATCGGATTGGTGTTGACCAGCCCGATCGGCGCGAAATCCTCGACCGGCCGGTATTTCAGGTTCGGGTTGAGCGAGACCGCCGCCGCATGCGTGCCGGTGTGGCCGATCAGGATGACATGACCGTCCGGAGTCGAGCCCATCAGCCGCTGCCCGGCCAGCGTGCCTGCCGCGCCGACCGCGTTCTCGATGATCACCGGCTGGCCGAGGCTGCGGCTCATATGCTCGCCGACGAGGCGCCCGACCACGTCGGTCGGGCCGCCTGCCGCGAAGGGGATCAGCATGGTGATCTGCTTGCTCGGGAAGCCTTGCGCCCCGGCCTGGTGACCCCAGGGCATCATGCAAGCGGCGAGCGCAGCCGCCTTGATCCAGAAACCGGTTCCCGTCCTCATGCCGCTCCTCCACGTTTGCGGGCTGCGGCCTGAGTTCTTGCTTTAGGTGGCGCCGCCGCCAGAACGGTTAGCGTCGAGCGGCGGCGAAAGCGAATAGACGAATCCGCTAAGGGCTATCCTGATATCCTCTACCCGGCACCGGCCGCGCGTCCTACTCTGCCGGCTGTGCCTGGGCGGTCTCTGGCGCGCTGTGCACCTCGCGATGCGAGCGCGACAAGTAGCTATAGGCCACGGGCACCACATAGAGCGTCAGCAAGGTGCCGAAGCTCATGCCGCCGACGATGACCCAGCCGATCTGCGAGCGGCTTTCGGCGCCGGCGCCATGGGCCAGCGCCAGCGGGACGGCGCCGAGCACCATCGCGCCGGTCGTCATCAGGATCGGCCGCAGCCGCAGCTCGGCCGCCTCGACCAGCGCCTCGACCATCTCCTTGCCCTCTTCACGCAACTGGTTGGTGAATTCGAGGATCAGGATGCCGTGCTTGGTGATCAGGCCGACCAGCGTGATCAGGCCGATCTGGCTGTAGACGTTGAGGGTTCCGCCGGTGAAATACAGGGCGCCGAGCGCTCCCGTGATCGAAAGCGGCACCGAGACCATGATCACCACCGGATCGACGAAGCTCTCGAACTGCGCCGCCAGCACCAGGTAGATGAAGCCGAGCGCCAGCAGGAAGACGAGCGCGATCGAGGAGCCGGACTGCTTGAACTCGCGGCTCTGGCCGTTGTAGTCGATCTGCACGGTCCGCGGCAGGACCTTCGCCGCCGCCTGCTCGAGCACGGCGAGCCCGTCGCCCAGCGAATAGCCGGGCGCCGGCACGGCCGTGATCGTCGCCGAGCGCAGCTGGTTGAAGCGGATGAGCTCCTTCGGCGCGACGTTCTCCTCGATCGTGACGAGGCTGGAGAGCTGCACGACCGTGCCATTGCGGCCCCTCAGATAGATCGACTGCAGGGCGTTGGGCGTATTGCGGTCCTGGCCGGCGACCTGGAGCACGACGTCGTATTGCTCGCCGTTCATGTTGAAGCGCGTGACCTGGCGTCCGCCGAGCAGCGTCTCCATCGTGCGCCCGATGATATCGACGCCGACGCCGAGATCGGCCGCGCGCTGCCGGTCGATCGTGACCTTGATCTGCGGCTTGTCGAGGATGAGGTTGGTCTCGAGATTGGTCAGGGCCGGCGAGTTCGAGGCCTCGGCGATCACCGCATCGACGTAATCCTTGATCTCCGCATAGGAATCCGACGAGCGCAGCACGAATTCGACCGGCTTGCTGTTGGCGCCGCCGCCGCCGAGCGAGGGCGGGTTGGTCGCGAACAGGCGGATGCCGGGAATCTGCGACAGGCCCTGGTTGATCTCGGCGACGAGATCCTGCTGCTTGCGCGTGCGCTGTTCCCAGGGCTTCAGCCGGGCGAAGGCGATGGCGCGCGTCACGTCGGGAAAGCCGACGATGACCAGATAGGTCTCGACCTCTGGAATCTTCTTGAGATAGTCCTCGACCTGTCGGGCATAGTCCGCCGTGAAGCTCAGCGTCGCGCCCTCGGGCGAGACCCCGACGCCGCTGATCGTGCCGCGGTCCTCGACCGGCGCCAGCTCCGAGCGCAGGCTGGTGAAGAAGAAATAGCTGCCACCGGCGACGCAGAGCGCCAGCAGCACGATGACCGGGCGCATCGACAGCGCGGCGCGCAGCGAGCGGCGATAGCCGCTCGCCAGCGCCTCGAAGCCGCGCTCGAGCAGGTTGTAGAGGCGCCCATGCGACTGGTGCGGCTTGAGCAGCTTGGCGCACATCATCGGCGTCAGCGTCAGCGCGACGAAGCCGGAGACGAGCACGGCGCCGGCCAGCGTCAGGGCGAACTCGATGAAGAGCTTGCCCGTGCGGCCGGTCGAGAACGCCATCGGCGCATAGACCGCGACCAGCGTCAGCGTCATCGCGACGACGGCGAAGGCGATCTCGTTGATGCCGCGCACCGCCGCCTTTTTCGGCTCCATGCCGTCCTCGACATGGCGATGGACGTTCTCGAGCACGACGATGGCGTCGTCGACGACCAGGCCGATGGCGAGCACCATCGAGAGCAATGTCAGCGTGTTCACGGTGAAGCCGAGCGCATACATCAGCGCGAAGGAGCCGATCAGCGAGACCGGGATCGTCACCAGCGGGATCAGCGTCGCGCGCAGCGAGCGCAGGAACAGGAAGATGATCAGCACGACGAGCACGACCGCCTCGCCGATCGTCGTGTAGACCGCCTGAATCGAGCGGTCGATGAAGATCGAGCTGTCGTAGGAGGTCGCGATCTGCATCCCGTCCGGCAGGTCGTCGGTGATCTCCGGCAGCGCGGCGCGCACACCCGCCGAGACGTCGAGCGGGTTCGCCGTCGCCTGCTTGACGATGCCGATCGTCACCGAGGGACGCCCGGCGAACCAGGCGGCGTTGCGCTCCTCGCGGGCGCCGAGCTCGACCCGCCCGACATCGCGCATCCGGACCTGGAAGCCGTTGACGTCCTTGATCGCGATCTGCTGGAACTGCTCGGGCGTGGTCAGGCTGGTCTGGGAGAGGACCGTGAATTCGCGGTCGTTGCTCTCGATGCGGCCCGACGGGATCTCGACATTCTGCGCCGCCAGCGCCGCCTCGATCTCCTGGACGGTGACGTTGTAGGCCGCCATGCGCGCCCGGTCGAGCCAGATGCGCATCGCATATTGGCGCTGGCCGAGGATGCGGACCTCGGCGACGCCGGTGATGTTCTGGACGCGGTCGGCGATGAAGCGGTCGGCGAAATCGGTGAGTTCGAGCGGGCCGTGCCGGGAGCTGGTCAGCGACAGATACATGATCGGCTGGGCGTCGGCCTCGACCTTGGCGATGACCGGCTCCTCGATCTCGTCCGGGATGCGGCCGCGCACGCGGCTGACGCGGTCGCGCACGTCCGAGGCCGCGACGTCGGGGTCGACATCGGGCCGGAAGCGCACCGAGATGAAGCTGCGCTCCTGCCGGCTGGTCGAGGTGATCGTCTCGATGCCTTCGATGCCGGCGATCGAGTTCTCCAGGACCTGCGTCACCTGCGTCTCGATGATCTCGGCGCTGGCGCCGCGGTAATCGGTGCGGACGGAGACGATCGGCTCGTCGATATTCGGGTATTCCCGGACGGTCAGGCGGCCATAGGAGACGATGCCGACGAGGACGACGAGCAGGCTGAGGACGGTGGAAAGGACCGGGCGGCGGACGAAGAGCTCGAACAGGCTCATCGTGCTTGGCTCGTCTGCACCGGCTTCCCGGACGCCTTGACCGCGACCACCGCCCCGTCGCGCAAGCGCATCTGGCCTGTGGTGACGATCTGCATCGCGGGCGTCAGGCCCTTGACGATCTCGACCTTGCCCGGCAGGCGCTTGCCGAGCTCGACCGGCATGCGCTTAGCCTTCCCGTCCTCGACGACGAAGACCATCTTGCCGGTGCCGTCGGGGACGACGGCCGTCTCCGGCACGATCATCGCGCCCTCGCGCTGGTCGACGATGATGCTGATGCGCGCGAACAGGCCGGGCTTCAGCACCAGGTCGCCATTCGGAATGCGCGCCCGCAGGCGGATGGCGCGGCCGTTGATGTCGACCACCGGATCGATCGCGAAGATCTCGCCGGTAAAGGCGCTGTCCGGCAGGGCATCGACCTTGACCTGGATGGTCTGGCCGACCCTGACGCGCGTCAGATAGATCTCGGGCACGCGGAAATCGACCTTGATCGGGTCGATCGAGGTCAGCGTGATCAGCTCCTTGCCGACCGAGACATAGTCGCCGACGCCGACCGAGCGCAGGCCGACGACGCCGGTGAAAGGAGACGCGATGGTCGCCAGCGCGCGCCGGGACGTCGCCAGCTGCACGCGCGCCTCGCTGGAGGCCAATTGCGCCGTCGCCTGCTCCAGCGCCACCTGGGTGCCGGCGCCCCGCGCGACGAGTGAGCGGTTGCGGTCGTAATTGTCGCGCGCCAGCCGCAGATCGGCCTCGGCTTGCTTCAGCTCCGCGTCGAGAATGGCGGTGTCGAGCTTAACCAGCGCCTGGCCCTTGCTGACGCGATCGCCTTCCTTGAAGCCGAGCGCCACGACCCGGCCCGCGATCTCGGGCGCGATCACCACCGATTCATCGGCGGCGAGCGTGCCCAGCGCCTGAACCTCCTCGTCGACCGTGGCGATCTCGATCTTGCCGATCTCGACCGGCACGCCCGCCGCGCGCGGGTTCGCGACCGCGTGCGCCTGCGCGGGCTGCGCCCCGGCCTTGAAGCTGCGGTAGCCGTAATAGCCACCGCCAGCCAGGCCGGCGATCAGGAGGAGAAGGACAAACCGCTTCATGTGACTGGACGCTCCGGTATCGTCTCACTACATATTGGACTGGACGGTCCAGTTCAAATTACAAAACCGTAAGTGTGGTATTGTGACGATGTCGACAGGCCTCGATCAGCCTACCCCGATCCCTGCCCTAGCAAATGCAGCGCCAACTGAACGTGCGCGGCCCGACAAGCACTCCGCCATCGCCAGGGCCGCTGCCGAGACCTTCCTGGCCGAAGGCTTCGACCGGGCCAGCGTCGACCAGATCGCGCACAGGGCCGGCGTCTCGAAGCAGACCATATACAGCCATTTCGCCGACAAGGAATCGCTGTTCAAGGCGATCTGCGCCGAATTGACCGAAAAGCTGACGATTCCGCTGCGCAGCCCGCCGGAAAAGGGCGGCGATCTCAGGACCGTCCTGACCCGTCTCGGCGACGATGCGCTCGCCATGATGCTCCACCCGGCGACGCTGGACCTTCACCGCCTCATCATGAGCGCCGCCGTGCGCTTTCCGGAACTGGGCAAGGCGGCCTATGAAGCCGGCGCCCATGGCATGATCACCGATCTTTCGGAGCTGCTCCTCCAGCGTTCACGATCCGGTGATGGCCTCGCCAACGAGATCTCCCCGGACGAGGCGCGGACCATGGCGGAGCAATTCGTCGGCATGCTGCGCGGCTTTCATCAGGTCCGCGCCCTGCTCGGCGTCGCCGCCCTCTCCGCCGCCGAGCGAAAAGCCTATGTCCGCTCCTGCGTCGACAGGCTGCTGAACGGGGTTTGAGGAACCGCGCCGGCGGCCGGCGACCTGCCCCGGAGTGACGCGAGCGTTCCAGTTTGGGACAGCCGGTCCTAATGAAAATCCCGCGAGCGCGGCAACACCCTGACATTGCGCGGATGGGCCTGCTTATGCGCCGGCAGGCGCCCTTCCGGCGACGGCTTGCCGACCTCGTCCGCCCGCGCCAGCGTCCGCTGCAGCAGCCCGCCGGACAGCTGTGCCAGCTCGCTTGTACGATCCGCGATCCGGTTGGCGACGAGATGGGCGATGCCTTCCGCGCTGCGCTGGATGCGCCCCGAGACCAGCACGAGCCGCGCGCCCATCGCCTCGCGCCGGTAGCGCTCGAAGGTCTTCGGCCAAACCACCGCGTTGACCACGCCGGTCTCGTCCTCGATCGTCATGAACATCACGCCCTTGGCGCTGCCGGGCCGCTGGCGCACCGTGATGATGCCGGCGAAGCGGCAATGGGCGCCATCAGTCAGGGTGGCGAGCTCGGTGGCGCAGGCCACCCGCTCGCGGCCAAAAAAGCCGCGCAGGAACTGCATCGGATGGCCTTTCAGGGACAGGCGCAGGTGCTGGTAATCGGCCACGACCTGCTCGGATTCGCGCATCAGCGGCAGCCGGGCCTGCGGCTCCACGCCGAGCTCGGCGCTACCCGCCGCCTCGAAGAGCGGCAGGGCAGCATCGTCCGGCAGCCGGCGCACCGCCCACAACGCCTCGCGCCGCGAGAGGCCGAGCGAGCCGAAGGCGTCGGCATCGGCGAGGGCGACGAGCGCGCGCGTCGGCAGCTTGGCGCGCTGCGCCAGGGCCTCGACGCTGTCATAGCCCTGCCCGCGTTTCAGCATCAGCTTTTCGCCCAGCGCCTCGGAGATGCCCTCGATCTGGCGCAGGCCGAGCCTGATCGCGAGCGCGCCGTCCGCGCGCCGCTCCAGCGTATTGTCATGGCCGCTGAGATTGATGTCGGCGGGCCTGATCTCGACCCCGGCCTCCTGGGCCGAGCGGATGATCTGCGCCGGAGCATAAAAGCCCATCGGTTGCGAATTCAGCAGGGCGGCGTTGAAGGCGGCCGCATGGTGGCATTTCAACCAGGCCGAGGCATAGACCAGGAGCGCGAAGGAGGCCGCATGGCTCTCCGGGAAGCCGTATTCGCCAAACCCCTTGATCTGGTTGAAGCAAGATTTGGCGAAGGCCGGATCGTAGCCGCGCGCCACCATGCGCCCGACCATTTTCTCCTCGAAAGTGTGGATCGTGCCGACATTGCGGAAGGTCGCCATGGCGCGGCGCAGGCCATTGGCCTCGTCATCGGTGAATTTCGCCGCCTTCATGGCGATGCTCATCGCCTGTTCCTGGAAAAGCGGGATGCCGAGTGTCTTTTTCAGGACCAGCTCCAGCTCTTCGGGCGGGCCGTGCTCGGGCGAAGGCGAAGGGTAATGAACCTCCTCCTCCTTGTTCCGGCGCCGCAGATAGGGATGGACCATGTCGCCCTGGATCGGGCCCGGCCGGACGATCGCGACCTCGATCACCAGATCGTAGAGCTTTCGCGGCCTCAGCCGCGGCAGCATGTTCATCTGCGCCCGGCTCTCGACCTGGAAGACGCCGATCGCCTCGGCCCGGCACAGCATGTCGTAGACCTTGGGATCTTCGGTCGGGATCGTCGCCAGTTCGTAATGCTTCCCGCCATGGAGAGCGATCAGATCGAAGGCCTTGCGGATGCAGGTCAGCATGCCGAGCGCCAGCACGTCGACCTTCATCATGCCGAGCGCGTCGATATCGTCCTTGTCCCATTCGATGAAGCTGCGGTCCTTCATCCCGCCCCAGCCGATCGGCACGCAATCGTCGAGCCGGCCGCGCGTCAGCACGAAGCCGCCGACATGCTGCGAGAGATGGCGTGGGAAGCCGATCAGTTCCGTCGCCAGCGCGACCGCCCGCGCGATCGTCGGATTGGCCGGGTCGAGTCCGGCCTGCCGGACATGGTTCTCGGGCAGGCCGTCGCCCCAGCTGCCCCAGACCGTGTTGGCGAGCGCGGCGGTGATATCCTCGCTCAGCCCCAGCGCCTTGCCGACCTCGCGGATGGCGCTGCGCGGCCGGTAGCAGATCACGGTGGCGCAAATGCCGGCGCGCTCGCGGCCATAGCGCCCGAAGACATATTGCATCACCTCCTCGCGCCGCTCATGCTCGAAATCGACGTCGATATCGGGCGGCTCCTTGCGCTCCTCGGAGAGGAAGCGGGCGAGCAGGGAATTGCCTTCCCGCGGATCGATCGCGGTCACGCCGAGGCAATAGCAGACGGCCGAATTGGCGGCCGAGCCCCGTCCCTGGCACAGGATCGGTTTCGGCAATGAGCGGGCGAAGCGCACGACGTCGTGGACGGTGAGGAAGTAACGCGCATAACCGAGCCGCGCGATCAGCCCGAGCTCCTTGCGGATGAGATCCTGGATGTCATGCGGGACGCCGTCGGGGTAGCGCTCTTTCGCTCCCGCCCAGGTCAGCCTGTCGAGATGCCCCTGCGGCGTGCTGCCCTCCGGCACCGGCTCGTCGGGATATTCGTAGCGGAACTCGTCGAGCGAGAAGCGGCAGCGCGCGAGGAAGCGCATCGTCTCGGCCACCATCTCCGGCGCATGCCGGAACAGCCGCGCCATCTCGTCCGGGGGCTTGAGATGGCGCTCGGCATGGGCCTCCAGCATGCGCCCGGCCCGCTCGACCGTGACATGCTCGCGGATGCAGGTGACGACATCCTGCAGCACCCGCCGCTCCGGCAGATGATAGAGCACGTCGTTAATGGCGAGGCAGGGCACGCCCGCCCTGTCCGCCAATCCGGCGAGCCGGTCGCAGCGGCGCCGGTCGTCGCCGCGATGCGGCATGTCCACGCCGAGCCAGAGCCGGCCACGCGCGAATTCCGCGAGGCGGGCGAGCGCCGCCGCGACCTCCTCGTCCGGCCGCCGTTCCGGCATCAGGATCAGCAGCAGCCCTTCCGCGAATTCGCGCAGGTCCGCCAGCGTGAGAATGCATTCGCCCTTCTTCTCGACCTTCATCTTGCCGCAGGTCAGCAGGCGGCAGAGCCGGCCATAGGCCGCCTTGTCCTGCGGATAGGCGATGAGGTCCGGAGTGCCGTCGGCGAAGACGAGGCGGGCGCCGACCGCGAATGTCAGGCCCCTTGCGGCAATGCCGGACTCGCGCATCGCAGCATGGGCGCGCACCACCCCGGCCAGCGAATTGCGGTCGGCGATGCCGATCCCGGCAAGACCGAGCTCGGCTGCCCGCGCGACCAGTTCCTCGGGACTCGACGCGCCGCGCAGGAAGGAGAAATTCGAGGTCACGGCGAGCTCGGCATAGCGCGGGACCTGCGGCTCCGGCAGCGACGCCACAGACCGGTTGTCGTTGACCGCACTCATGCGAACAGCCCATGCATGAACCAGGGCGGATGCGTGCTCCCGCTGCCATAGAGCCCGTCGCGATAGAGCCAGAAGCGCCGTCCATCCGGCTGCTCGACCCGGAAATAGTCGCGCGTCGGGGCGAGACTGCCGGTCGTCGCCCACCATTCGGCGGCGATCCGCTCCGGTCCCTCCGCCTTGGTCACGTCATGGATTGCGCGCCGCCAGCGGAAGCGCGTCGGCGGCCCGTCCGGGATCTCGGCGATGACCTCGATCGGCTCGGGTCGCGCGAGCAGGCGCAGCGGCCGCTCCGGCACGGCGCTCGGCCCGGGCCAGGGCGGCGCCAGGCCGAGCCGGGCCATCTCGCCATGGCGCAGCGCAGGGACCGCCAGCGCCGCACGCTCGGGGACATGCGTGTCCTGCGCCAGGAAGCGCCGCACCCGGCCGGGCCCGAGCCGGGCCGCCAGCGCACCGGCCACCTCGGCAAGAGCCCGTTCGGCCAGCGCCTTGTCCGGAACCTCGTCGCCATCCCCGGCCGCGAGAGCCCTCTGATCGGGCGCCAGCCGCTCCGTCCCGCCGGCCGAGAGCCGGATCAGGTCGAAGCCAAAGCCGGGGTCGAGCGGGTCGGCCAGCGCCTCGAGCCTGAGCGCGAAGAGCCGGTCGATCACCTTCGGGTCGCGCAGCGGCATGCCGGCCTCGACGACGAGACGGCGCACCGCGCCGTCGCTGCGGAAGAAGCTCGCCTCGAACAGCTTTGCGCCTTCGCCGCGCGCTTCCAGCATCTCCGACAGGCTCGCCTCCAGCCCGGCCAGGGCGGCGCGGATGCCGGCCTCATGCGCCAGCGGCTCGGCGAAGCGGCGCTCGGTCATGCAGTCCGGCAGCGGCCGGCGCGGCGTCAGCGCCTCCGGCAGCCGGCCGAGCGCCTGGTCGAGCCTGTCGAGCAGGTCGCGGCCGAACCGGGCGGCCAGCGGCGCCCGCGGCCGCGTCTCGATATCGGCGACATGGGTGAGGCCCATGCGCGCGAGCCCATGCTGGCGCGCCGCCTCGATGCCGAGCGCGGCGACGGGCAAAGGCCGCAGGGCCTCGGTCTCCTCGCCCGGGGGCACGATGCCGCCCGCCCCGTAGCGCGCCACGCCCCAGGCGGCCCGCGGCGTCCCGGCGATGGCGGCGCGCAGCGTGAAGCCCTGGCGCTTCAGCCGCATCAGGCAATCGCGGCCGAGCGCGGCCTCGCCGCCGAAGAGATGAGCGCAGCCGGAGATGTCGAGCAGCAGCCCGTCCTCGCCGTCGAGCGCGACCAGCGGCGTATAGCGGTCGCACCAGTCGGCAATGGCGCAAAGCAGCGCGGCGTCGGCGGCAGGCTCCTCCTCGATCACGGCAAGATGCGGGATCATCGCGCGCGCATCGGTCAGCGCCATGCCCGCATGCAGGCCGAGGCGCTCGGCCTGCCCATCGAGGCAGGTCAGCCGGAACGCACCCTTCGCCTTGCCCACCACAACAAGAGGACCAGCATCATCTGCTCGCCCGCCTTGCTGCGGGCCAGGCCTCGGCGAGGTTTCCGGAACGGATGCGCCCTGGCGCCGCCTGATCCGGTCGACGGACAGGCGCGGGAACCAGAGCGACAGGAAGCGGCTCGATGAAACTATACGCATGAGGATCCCACTCCATCATCCACTGCCCCGTCGCTCCGTGCCGGTTGCGCAGGACGCCGACCGAGAAGCGCGGCCGGCCCGGGCCATGCGCCCGCATCCGCCCTGCCGATGGCGCCGCCGAAACCGCCCAGCGGATCGTCGCCGCGCTCGGCGCGAAGCCGCTCCCCAGCCGCAGCAGGAAGGCGGTCGCGCCGGCCTCCCGCGCCGCCAGCACCAGTCGCCGGCTGGCGGTGAGGTCGAGGCAGGACGGCTCGCCCGCGATCTCGATCACCACCGCGCCGATGCCTGAGCGCCGGTCGTTGCCACGCGGAAAGGCGTCGCCCGCGGCCTTCAGCACCGAAAGCGCGTCGCGCCCTCGCACCGACAGCACCCGGCCGGGATCGAGCCCGAACGCGGCCAGCCCCAGCGCATGGAGCTCCCCGCCCTCGGCCCCGACGGAATCCTGCCGCAGCCAGACGAGCGGCCGCCGCCCGAGGCGCGCGACCAGACCGGCGACGAATCCGGTCGCGGCCGGGCCCTGATGCGAAGCCGCCACGACCTCGTGCAGGGCGTGACGGCGCAGCGGCCCCAGCGCCGCATCAGCCACCGCGTGGCCAAGGCTGAAGCTCGCCTCCCCGCCAAGCGACGAGGCGGCGCTGTCCAGTCCGGCAATGCTCCGCCGCAGCGCGGCGATGGCATGCTCGCTCACGTCTCGGCACTCCAAGTGTTCCTATTTTGTTCTTTATGACTCCGCATGCCGAAACGAGTCAACAGTCTCTCCTTTCGCGTCATTGCGAGCGCAGCGAAGCAATCCAGGGCCGCCGCGCGAGACCTCCTGGATTGCTTCGTCGGCTGCACCTCCTCGCAATGACGCGGACCCGTCCACAGCCGACGGCCCTGCTGTCACGGCGCTGTCATCTGGCCCCGATACCGGTTTGGCCCAGCAAGAGAGCCACAGCTCCGGACGGCGCTCTGCGATGTCCGGGCATCACCATGCCCGCTCCGTGATGGAAAGACATTCATGCTGCGTATCGAAGGCCTGACCAAGCGCTTCAGCGGCAAGGCCGCCGTGGACAATGTCTCGCTGTCGATCCCGAAGGGCGAGATGGTCGGCGTCATCGGCCGCTCCGGCGCCGGCAAGTCGACTTTGCTGCGCATGCTCAACCGCCTGGCCGAGCCGAGCGACGGCCGCATCCTCTGCGAGGAGCGCGACGTCACCGCGCTGAAGGGCGCCGATCTCCGCGCCTGGCGCCGCGACACAGCGATGATCTTCCAGCAGTTCAACCTGGTCGGCCGCCTCGACGTGCTGACCAATGTCCTGCTCGGCCGGCTCAACCACCGCTCGGCCGTCCTGACGCTGGTCAAGAATTTCTCGCAGGACGACAAGATCCGCGCCATCGCCGCGCTCGAGCGCCTCGACATGGGCCATCTGCTGGCCCAGCGCGCCGAGACGCTCTCGGGCGGCCAGCAGCAGCGCGTCGCGATCGCCCGTGCCCTGGTCCAGGAGCCCAGGGTCATCCTCGCCGACGAGCCGATCGCCTCGCTCGACCCGCGCAACACCCAGGTCGTGATGGATGCGCTGTTCCGCATCAATCGCGAGGACGGGATCACCGTGATCTGCAACCTGCACGATCTCGATATCGCGGCGAAATATTGCGACCGGCTGATCGGCATGACCGGCGGCAAGGTCGTCTTCGACGACGTGCCCCAGGCGCTCACCCGCGAGGTCGCGGCCGAGCTCTACGGCATCGAGGCCAAGGATGCCGGCGCCGAGGCGCTCGATGCGCTCGACGCCATCGCCATCGCCGAGTCCAAGCGCGCCAGACAGAACGTCGCCTGAACCGGCAGGACGCCGGAGCGGGAACGCATAAGCCTGCAAGCAACAATCAGCAGAGACCAACAGGAGCCACCATGCTGACCCGTCGCCATACCCTCACGCTCGCCGCCGCCGGCCTCGCCGCCGCGCTCGCCACGCCCGCCTTCGCGCAGGACTGGAAGGCCAAATATCCCGAGCTGATCTTCGCCATCATCCCGGCCGAGAACGCCTCGGGCGTGGTCGAGCGCTACACCCCCTTCGTCAACTATCTCTCGAAGGAGCTCGGCACCAAGGTCACCCTGCGCATCGCCAACGACTATGCCGCGATCATCGAGGGCCAGCGCGCCGGCAACATCCATATCGGCATGTACGGTCCGGCCTCCTTCGCCCGCGCCCGCATGACCGGCGCCAAGGTCGACGCCTTCGCGATCGAGACCAATCTCGACGGCACCAAGGGCTATCACTCGGTCTTCTACGTGAAGAAGGATTCGCCCTACCAGAAGGTCGAGGACCTGAAGGGCAAGAATCTCGGTCTGGTCGATCCGAACTCGACCTCCGGCAACAACGTGCCGCGCTTCGTGCTCGACGGCATGAAGATCGAGCCCGAGACCTTCTTCGGCAAGGTCGTCTATACCGGCAGCCACGAGAACGCGGTGATCGCGCTCAGCCAGGGCACCGTCGACATCGCCGCCAACTGGTGGAACGACGAGCAGGAATCGAACCTGCTGCGCATGGCCCGCAAGAACATGGTCAAGGCCGAGGATTTCCGGATCATCTACAAGTCCGAGCAGATCGTGAACTCGCCGATGGCCTATCTCACCGACCTGCCGGACGAGCTCAAGGCCAAGATCCGCGACGCCGTCCTCAACCTCGCCACCAAGGACAAGGCCGCCTTCGACAAGATCTATGAAGGCAAGCAGGGCCCGCTCGTCGCCGTCGACAACAAGGCCTATGACCCGATCATCGAGCTCAACAAGTTCGTCGACGCCCTGCGCAAGAAGAAGTCGTCGTAAGCGTCTTACCTCCGCTAACCGTCATGGTCGGGCTTGTCCCGACCATCCACGTCTTCCTTCGTCACCAGCAAGCTTCAAGACGTGGATGCTCGCCACAAGGGCGAGCATGACGGCGGCGGCACTCGCCGCCTCCGCCTTTGGCGACGGACCAGTTCATGACCCTCACCCTCGACCGCAACGACCCCGCGATCCGCGCCCATGCCGATCTCTACCGGCGCGAGATGGGCGCGAAGCGGCTGCGCACCTTGCTCGGCGCCGCCATCTTCATCGCCTGCGTCGTGCTCGCCGCGATCGGCTCCGAGGTCGATCCCGCGAAATTCGCGCAGAACGCCTGGCGTTTCCCGAAATACATCCTCGAGACCATGCCGACCTTGCGCTTCGGCTCGCTCGGTGCCGATCTCAAGGAATGGTACTGGGGCCTGAACGGCTGGCTGAAGCTGCTCTGGCAGACTCTGCTGATCGCCTATATCGGTACCGTGCTCGGCGCCGTCGGCGGCTTCCTCCTCTGCTTCGTCGCGGCCGCGAACCTCGGCAAGTCGAGCTGGCTGCGCTGGGGCACCCGCCGCTTCCTCGAATTCTGTCGCACCGTTCCCGAGATCGTCTTCGCGCTGATCTTCGTCATCGCCTTCGGGCTCGGGCCGCTGCCCGGCGTGCTCGCCATCGCCATCCACACCATGGGCGCGATGGGCAAGCTCTTCTCCGAGGTGGTCGAGAACATCGACATGAAGCCGGTCGACGGCATGACGGCTGTCGGCGCCGGCTGGTGGCAGATGGTGCGCTTCGCCGTCGTGCCGCAAGTGCTCTCCAATTTTGCCAGCTACGCGCTGCTGCGCTTCGAGATCAATGTCCGCGGCGCCTCGATCATGGGCTTCGTCGGCGCCGGCGGCATCGGCCAGGACCTGATCGAAGCCATCCGCAAGTTCTATTTCACCGATGTCAGCGCCATCCTGTTGCTGATCATCGTCACCGTCATGCTGATCGATTACGGCACCGAGCGCCTGCGCCATGCCCTGCTCAGCCTGGAGCAGCGCCCATGAGCCTCAGCCTCTCAGCCACCGAGCGCGCCGATATCCTCGCCCGCCACCAGGCCGCCATCGACGGTTCGCTGAAGACGCGCCTCATCACCATCGCCGTCATCGCCGGGCTGCTCGGCCTCTTTCTCTACGGGCTGACGACGCTCGAGGTCTCGTTCTGGAAGATCGTCACCGGGCTCGGCAATCTCGGCACCTTCGTGGTGCTGATGCTGCCGCCCGATCCCGGCTCCGCCGCCCGCGCGCTGATCTTCGTCAAGGCGCTGTTCGAGACGATCGCGATCGCCTTCCTCGGCACCATCCTCGCGGCGATCTTTGCCTTCCCCCTCGGCTTCCTCGCCGCCCGGAACGTCGTCGCCAACCGCGTCGTGCATTTCTTCGCGCGGCGCTCGCTCGACACGGTGCGCGGCGTCGATGCGCTGATCTGGGCGCTGATCTGGGTCAATGTCGTGGGCTTAGGCCCCTTCGCCGGGATGCTCGCGATCATGACCAGCGATCTCGGCGCCTTCGGCAAGCTCTATTCGGAGGCGATCGAAGCCGCCGACCGCAAGCCCGTCGAGGGAGTCACCTCCTCGGGCGGCGGCAAGTTCCACGAGATCCGCTTCGGCCTGATCCCGCAGGTGTTGCCGGTCATCGCCAGCCAGGTGCTCTACTATATCGAATCGAACACCCGCTCCTCGACCATCATCGGCATCGTCGGCGCCGGCGGCATCGGCCTCTATCTCGCCGAGACCATCCGCACGCTGGAATGGCAGCAGGTCTCCTTCCTGATCCTGCTCGTCCTCGCCGCCGTCACCGCGATCGATTTCCTGTCGAGCAAGCTGCGCTTCGCCATCATCGGCAAGCGGGCGGCGTGAGAGCTTCCTTCTCCCCTTGGGGGAGAAGGTGCCGGCAGGCGGATGAGGGCAGTCCGACCGGGTGAGACAAGAGGTTCTGCCGCCCCCCTCATCCGTCAGCGCTACGCGCTGCCACCTTCTCCCCCGAGGGGAGAAGGAGAATCCGCGAAGGGCTCCACCACCATCTCCATGCGCTCGCCGGCGAAGACGCCTGCGATCAGGTGGATCGGCGTCAGGTCCGGCAGCGCGTCGACGGCCGAGGAGACCATCACCGCCGCCCCCGGCTCGACCCTGAGCAGCAGCGCCTCGCGCTCGCTGGCCAGCCGGGCCGAGAGCCGGGTCGAAAGCCGCACGTAATCGGCGATGCCGCAGGCGGCGAAGGCGGCCGTGATCGAGGAGCCTGCCTTGCCCAGCACCGTGTCGAAATCGGGAAAGCGCGCGGCCGAAAGCAGGTGCACGCCGGTGCTGACCGGCACGCCGCCGGCAAGGCTCAGCGTCTCGATCTGCCAGAGCGGCGCTCCCTCCTCCAGCCGCAAGGCCGCGCAGGCCTCCGCCTCGCCCTTGACGATCTCCGCCCCCAGGATCGAGCCGGCGACCGTAATACCCGCCTTGCCGAAATTGGTGCGCATGCTGACGCGCCGGCCGATGCGATAGGGGAAGCGCGGCGCCGTCACCTGCGTGCCGCGCCCGCGCGAGACGCTGACCAGCCCGCGCTCGGCGAGATGCCGGAAGGCCTGGCGCACCGTGTGCCGATGCACCCCGTAGTGCTCCGCCAGCGCCAGCGAGGACGGCAATGTCGCCCCCTCCTCGTAGTCGCCGCGCCCGATCGCCGCCTCGATCTCGTCGGCGATGCGCCGCCATGCGGTGGCGGCTTCGCCGGCCTGCGTGGCTGCCTGGGGCTGCGTCATCAAAGTTTCATCCAAAATGTATAGACCTTTCGTCGCAACCAGCCTAATATAGTCTAGACATTAGATGCTGACCAGAGAGCGACGATGCGATGAGCGACTCGACACCACGACAGCCAGTCCAACGACAGCAATGGCTGGCGACCCTGGCCCGGGCCTCGCGCATCGAGATCGAGAGGCTGGCCAGCAACCTGGCAGCCCTGCCGGAGCACGACGTGCTGAAAGCTCCCGAGACCGGCACGGTGATGGTCGAGGGCCGCGCCGGCGGCGCTGGCCGCCGCTTCAATCTCGGCGAGGCCACCGTGACGCGCTGTGTCGTCCGGCTCGAGAACGGCACCATGGGCTTTTCCTATGCGCTCGGCCGTGACGGCCGCAAGGCTCGCCTCGCCGCCGTGATCGACGGGCTGCTCCAGGACGAAGGCGAGGCCGGGCCGCTCAGGCATGGCGTCACCGAGCTCGCGGCGCGCCAACAGGCGGCGCGCGAACTCGCGTCGCGGAAAGCCGCCGCCACCAAGGTCGATTTCTTCACTCTGGTCAGGGGTGCATGATGCGGGACGATACGCTCATCGGGGCCGGCTTTTCCGATCCGGTCTTCCAGTCGCAGGCGGCCTTTCGCGGCCTGCTCGCGGCCCTGTCGGAACCCGGTCTCGTCCGTGAGGTCGCGGCCAGCTTCGCCGCCCCGGCCGGGCTCGAGCCGGCCACCGCCGTCGCGCTGCTGACCCTGGCCGATTACGAGACGCCGATCTGGCTGCCGGCCGAGCTGCGTGGCGGCCCGGCCGGCGCCTGGCTGCGCTTCCATTGCGGCGCGGCTCTGGTCGAGAACCCGGCGGACGCCGCCTTCGCCGTGCTGGCCGGCGATGCGGGCGCCCCGGCGCTCGCCGCCTTCCATCCCGGCAGCGACCAGTTCCCCGACCGCTCGACCACGGTGATCGTGCAATGCGCCGGGCTCGACGGCGGCGCTGCGGTCACTCTGACCGGCCCCGGCATCGCGGGTCACCGCGAGATCACGCCGCGCGGCCTGCGCCCCGGCTTCTGGGCCGAGATCGCGGCCAATGCCGGGCTCTACCCGCTCGGCATCGACATCATCCTCAGCCATGGCGAGGCCGTCATCGGCCTGCCGCGCTCGACACAAGTTTCGGAGACCCGCTGATGCCCCGCCGGGAGCTTTACTGATGTATGTCGCGGTCAAGGGCGGCGAGGCCGCCATCCTCGCCACGCATGACCTCGTCGCCGAGGCGCGCCGCGGCGACGAGTCCGTGCCGGAACTCTCCGTCGCGCAGATCCGCGAGCAGATGGGGCTCGCCTGCGCCCGCGTCATGAACGAGGGCTCGCTCTACGATCCCGACCTCGCGGCCCTTGCGCTGAAACAGGCCCAGGGCGACGCGATCGAGGCGGCCTTCCTGATGCGCGCCTACCGCACGACCCTGCCGCGCTTCGGCTCCTCGGAGCCGGTCGACACGGCGAGGATGGCGATCCGCCGCCGCGTCTCGGCGACCTACAAGGATCTGCCGGGCGGCCAGGTGCTCGGCCCGACCTATGACTACACCCACCGGCTGTTCGATTTCGCGCTGATGGAAGAAGAACCGCGACGCACCCCCTCTCCCCTTGCGGGAGAGGGTTGGGGTGAGGGGTCGCGCGACGCTGCTGGTACCCCATCTGTGAAATCCGCCAACAATTCAGCACAGCACGACCCCTCATCCGCCCCTTCGGGGCACCTTCTCCCGCAAGGGGAGAAGGAAAGGGAACCGCTCGACTCCCACATGCCGCGCGTGCCCGACATCCTCGGCGCCGAGGGCCTGATGGAGGAGGAAGCGCCGCCCGAGGGCGATCCGCGCCCCTTCGACCTCACTCGCGAGCCGGTCTCCTTCCCGGCTGACCGCGACGTCCGCCTGCAGGCGATGGCGCGCGGCGACGAGGGCTTCATGCTCGGCCTCGGCTATTCGGTGCAGCGCGGCTATGGCAACACCCATCCCTTCGTCGGCGAGGTCCGCGTCGGCGAGGTTTCGGTCGAATTCGTGCCCGAGGAGCTCGGCTTCGCGGTCGATCTCGGCGAGATCACCCTGACCGAATGCCAGATGGTCAACCAGTTCGCCGGCTCGAAGGATGTGCCGCCGCAATTCACCCGCGGCTACGGCCTCTCCTTCGGCCATAGCGAGCGCAAGGCGATGTCGATGTCGCTGGTCGACCGCGCCCTGAAGGCCCGTGAATTCGGCGAGGCGGTCACCTATCCGGCACAGCAGGACGAGTTCGTCCTCTACCACTCCGACAATGTCGAGGCGGCCGGCTTCGTCGAGCATCTGAAGCTGCCGCATTATGTCGATTTCCAAGGCGAGCTCGAGCTGATCCGCCGCATCCGCAAGGAGCGGGAACAGCGCCTGGCCCGCGAACAGAACCAAGAGCTGCCGGAGGCCGCGGAATGACCCTGCAACAGACATTCCCCGGCGACGATGCCAAGCCGGCTTACAATTATGCCTATCTTGACGAGCAGACCAAGCGGATGATCCGCCGCGCCTTGCTCAAGGCGGTCGCGGTGCCGGGCTACCAGGTGCCGTTCGGCTCGCGCGAGATGCCGCTGGCGCGCGGCTGGGGCACGGGCGGCATCCAGATCACCGCCGCGATCATCGGTCCGGGCGATGTGCTCAAGGTCATCGACCAGGGCGCCGACGACACCACCAACGCCGTCTCGATCCGCCGCTTCTTCGAGCGCACCGCCAATGCTGCGACCACCGAGGCGACGCATGAGGCGACCATCATCCAGACCCGCCACCGCATCCCGGAGGCGCCGCTCGAGGCCGGGCAGGTCATGGTCTACCAGGTGCCGCAGCCCGAGCCGCTGCGGAAGCTCGAGCCGCGCGAGGCCGAGACGCGCAAGATGCACGCCTGGGCCGAATACGGGCTGATGCAGGTCAAGCTCTACGAGAACATCGCCCGCTTCGGCGAGGTGACGACGACCTATGACTATCCGGTCGACGTCAACGGCCGCTATGTCATGGCGCCCTCGCCCATCCCGAAATTCGACAATCCGAAGATGCACATGTCGCCGGCCCTCCAGCTCTTCGGCGCCGGCCGCGAGAAGCGCATCTATGCGGTGCCGCCCCATACCAGCGTGCGCAGCCTCGATTTCGAGGACCATCCCTTCCGCATCCAGAGCTGGAGCGAGCCCTGCGGGCTCTGCGGCGCGACCGACTCCTATCTCGACGAGGTCGTCACCGACGATCAGGGCGGGCGCATGTTCGTCTGCTCCGACAGCCATCATTGCGAGACGCGGCGCGAGCAGGGCCATCGCGGCGCCATGCTGGCCGATGCCTCCGCCCTCCATCTCGTCGACGACAAGCAGGCCAAGGACGAGGTTTCGAAGTCATGACCCAGCATGTCTCCCCGCAAGGCCTCGGGATCGATCCCGATCCGCTGCTCTCCGTTGCCGGCGTCAGCCGCTTCTACGGCGAGCGCATCGGCTGCACCGAAATCTCCTTCGATCTCTGGCCGGGCGAGGTCCTCGGCATCGTCGGCGAATCCGGCTCCGGCAAGTCGACCCTGCTGCGCTGCCTCGCCGGCATCGACCAGCCCGACGAAGGCGAGGTGCTGTTCCGTGGTTCGGGCCGGCCGCTCGACATCTATTCGGTCGCCGAGCAGGAACGCCGCCGCCTGATGCGCACGGCCTGGGGCATCGTCCACCAGAACCCGCGCGACGGCCTGCGCATGGACGTCTCGGCCGGCGGCAATGTCGGCGAGCGCCTGATGGACCGCGGCGATCGCCATTACGGCAAGATCCGCGAGCGCGCGCTCGACTGGCTGACCCGCGTCGAGATCGCCGGGGAGCGCATCGACGATCGCCCGCGCCAGTTCTCCGGCGGCATGCAGCAGCGCCTGCAGATCGCCCGCGTGCTGGTCTCCGAGCCGAAGCTCGTCTTCATGGACGAGCCGACGGGCGGGCTCGACGTCTCGGTCCAGGCTCGTCTGCTTGATCTGCTGCGCGTGCTGGTCCGCGATCTCGGCCTCGCCGCGATCATCGTCACGCATGATCTCGCGGTCGCGCGCCTGCTCACCGACCGGCTGATGGTGATGAAAGACGGCCGCGTCGTCGAGCAGGGCCTGACCGACCAGGTCCTGGACGACCCCCACCACGCCTATACGCAACTGCTCACCTCGGCGGTGCTGAGCGTATGAGAGCCTTCACGCGCCCTTCCTCGTCATGGTCGGCCTTGTGCCGACCATCCACGTCTTCGCTGGTCGAGGACGGTGGTCAAGACGTGGATGCTCGGCACAAGCCCGAGCATGACGGCTGGGGGAACGCTCCTCTGCAAGCCCCCGTCACATTCGCGTCACCCCGAGCCGGCAAGGCACTGACATCATGACCACGATGATTCACGTCGAGAACGTCGCCAAGACCTTCACCCTGCACAATCAGGGCGGTGTCCGGCTGCCCGTCTTCGACAATGTCAATTTCAGCGTCGAAGCCGGCGAGGCGCTCGTCCTGGCCGGAGCCTCAGGCGCCGGCAAGTCGAGCCTGCTGCGGATCCTCTACGGCAATTACCGGCCGAGCTCCGGCCATATCCGCATCACCCATGCCGGGCGCGCCATCGACATCGTCGCGGCCGTGCCGCGCACGGTGCTCGACATCCGCCGGCGCACGCTCGGCTTCGTCTCGCAATTCCTGCGCGTCATCCCGCGCGTCACAGCGCTCGACATCGTGCGCGACCCGCTGCTGGCGCGTGGCGTTTCGGCCGATGAGGCGAGCCAGCGCGCCAGCGCGATCCTGGCCAGGCTCAACCTGCCGGAGCGGCTCTGGCATCTCGCGCCCGCCACCTTTTCCGGCGGCGAGCAGCAGCGCGTCAACATCGCCCGCTCCTTCGTCGATCCCGCCCCGATCCTGCTGATCGACGAGCCGACCGCCTCGCTCGACGCCGCCAATCGCGACGTGGTGGTTGACCTGATCGCCGAAGCGCGCGCAAACGGCTCCGCCATCGTCGGGATCTTCCATGACGAGGCGGTGCGCGAGCGTGTCGCCACCCGCTATCTCGACATCACCGCTTTCCGGAAGGCCGCCTGATGCAGACCGTCCTCACCAATGCCCGGCTGATCCTGGAGAACGAGGTCGTCACCGGCACCATCGCCTTCGACGAAACCGGCATCATCGCGCTCGATCAGGGCCGCTCGCAGCTGCCCGGCGCGATCGATGTCGGCGGCGACCATGTCGCCCCCGGCCTCGTCGAGATGCACACCGACAACATGGAAAAGCACTTCATGCCGCGCCCCAAGGTCTTCTGGCCGAACGGGCTCGCGGCGGCGCTGGTCCATGACGCGCAGATGGCGGCCGCCGGCGTCACCACCGTCTATGACGCCGTCTGCGCCGGCACGCCCTTCTCGGCCAAGGACTACCGCAAGGACATCTTCGCCGACGTGATGAAGGCCCTGCGCGAGGGCCGCCGCGAAGGCGTCTTCCGCATCGATCACCGCATCCACATGCGCTGCGAACTGACCAGCCCGGATCTGATGCGCGACATCGAACCCTATCAGGACGACGATCTCGTCCAGCTCGTCTCGCTGATGGACCACACGCCGGGCCAGCGCCAGTGGCGCGATATCCAGCATCTCAAGACCTATGCCATGGGCAACGGCAAGACCGAGGCCGAGTTCGAGGAGGACGTCGCCGTCCGCCAGTCCGAAGGCCAGGCCAATGTGCCGCGCAACTGGAGCGCCGTGGTCGAGATGTTCCGCAGCCGCGGCATCCCGATCGCGACCCATGACGACACCACGATCGACCATGTCGAGGCCGGCATCGCCTCGGGCGCCGTGATCTCGGAGTTCCCGACCACGATCGAGGCCGCGGAAGCGGCCAAGCAGCGTGGGCTCGCCACCATCGCCGGCGCGCCCAATGTCGTGCGCGGCGGCTCGCATTCCGGCGGCGTCTCGGTCTCGGAGCTTGCCGAGAAGGGCCTGCTCGACGGCCTCTCCTCCGACTATGTCCCGGCGAGCCTGCTCCAGGCCGTGCTGAAGCTGAACGCGGCCCACGGCATCGCCCTGCCCGAGGCGATGGGCATGGTGACCTGGAAGGTCGCCGACATTCTCGGCCTGAAGGATCGCGGCCATCTCAAGCCGGGTCTGCGCGCCGACCTGATCCGTTTCAGGACGCTCGGCGCGACGCCGGTGATCGCCGCCGTCTGGTCGAAGGGCGAGCGCGCATTTTGAGCACGCCGCGCTACGCCATCTATTACACTCCCGCCGCCGACAGCGCGCTCTGGCGCTTCGGCAGCGCCGTGCTGGGCTACGACGCCGTCACCGGCGCGGATGTGCCTGCGCTGGTTCCCCCCGGCTGCGATGCCGATCGCTGGCCGGCCCTCACCGAGGAACCGCGCCGCTACGGCTTCCACGCCACGCTGAAAGCCCCCTTCGAGCTGGCGACCGGCCGCAGCGAGGGCCAGTTGCGCGCCTTCACCCATAACTACGCCGCCGGGCTCGAACGCGTCGAGCTCGCCGGGCTCACGGTCACCGCGCTCGGCTCCTTCGTGGCGCTGACGCCGTCGGCCGAAAGTCCGGCGCTGCAGCGCTTCGCCTTCGCCCTCGTCCAGGCCTTCGAGCCTTTCCGCGCGCCACTTTCCGAGGCCGACATGGCGCGACGTCTCAAGCATCCGCTGACGCCGGCGCACCGCGCCTATCTCGAAGCCTATGGCTATCCCTATGTCGGCGACGCCTTCCGCCTCCACATGACGTTGACCGGTTCGCTGCCGATCGAACACGGCACGCCAACCCGCAACGCTCTGGCCGACGCCTATGCGCAAGCCGTTCCGGCCGGACCGGTCGCGATCGATCGCATCGCGCTGTTCCGGCAGGAGAGCCGCGACAGCCGCTTCCGCCTGCTCGACTCATTTCCGCTGGCTTGATCAGCGATGCGGGCTGAGCGCCTTCAGCACCGCGACGAACTCCGCCGCCGCCTCGGCCACGCTGCGATCGTTCTGGATAGAGACCAGCGTGGCGCGCTCCGTCGCCAGCGGCGCCTCGCGAGCGAGACGGGCAGCAATATCCGCCTCGCTCTCGCGCCCGCGCGCCGCCAGCCGCCTGGCGAGCACCGCGTTCGGCGCGGTGATGTTGACCACCACCGCACGCCCGGCCAGCCGCTCGGCCGCGGGAATCGTGCCGCGCGAGATATTGGCGATCACCACCTGCCCCTCCGCGATGCCGGCCAAAGCCACGGCGGGAATGCCGTAGCAGAGCCCATGCGCGCGCCAGCTCAGCGCCAGCTCACCGCGCGCCTTCGCCGCGCCGAACGCAGCCTCGTCGCAGCTGTCATGATCCTCGGCCCCCGCCATGGCCGGACGCGTGATCAGGCGGCGCGCGAAGGCGAAGCGCCCGTCGCCGGCGAGCGCGGCGCGGGCCGCATCCATCAAGGTGTCCTTGCCGGCCCCGGACGGGCCGACGACCAGCACGAGTGCGCCTAGCGCCTCGGACAGTGCATCGATTTGAACCTGTGAGGATGACGACATGGCAGGCAAACTTTTGGCAGGCAAGAAACTCGGACCCGAACCCCTGATCGACCCGACCGCACATGTGCGGCAGGCCACGCTCGGACACTACACCGAGATCGGCGCGCGCACATCCTTCGTCGAGTCGAGCATGGGCGACTATTCCTATGTCGTGAACGACTCGAATGTCATTTACACGACAATCGGCAAGTTCTGCTCGATCGCGGCGATGACCCGGATCAACCCGGGCAACCATCCAATGCAGCGCGCCAGCCAGTCGCATTTCACCTACCGCGCCAGCGCCTATTTCGAGGATGCGCAGGACGACGCCGGGTTCTTCGCCTGGCGCCGCTCGACACCGGTCACCATCGGCCACGATGTCTGGATCGGCCATGGCGCGATCATCCTGCCCGGTCGCTCGATCGGCACGGGCGCGGTGGTCGCGGGCGGCGCCATCGTCACCAAGGACGTGCCGGCCTATACCATCGTCGCCGGCAACCCGGCGAGACCCATCCGCCGGCGCTTTGCGGAGGATATCTCCGAACGGCTGGTCGCACTCGCCTGGTGGGACTGGGAGCATGCGGCCCTGCGCGCGGCGCTCGATGACTTCCGGACCCTGCCGGTCGAGGCTTTCCTGGAGCGCCACGAAGACAGGCGGATATGAGCCGCCCCCTGCGACAGACGATCGCAGGTTGTTTTTCTTGCAGTTACAACCTGTTTTGCAGGCCGTTAACCATGTCTCCCCTCTAATCCGCCGTCACGCCGAGCCTGCTCGGCATCAGGGGTTTGGGGAAACCGCCATGTCCACGTCCGACGATCTCGAACAGCGCCTGAGCTTCATGGAGCTCGGCCCGGAGGCGCGTGCGCGCATCCGCGGCCTGGAGAAGACGATCGTCGAAGCGCTGCCGGGCGCGCTCGACGCCTTCTATGCGCAGATCCAGGCCTATCCCGAGACCATGGCCTTCTTCAGCGGCCAGAGCCAGATCGAGAGCGCCAAGAACCGCCAGATCTCGCATTGGGATCGTATCGCCAAGGGCGAATTCGATCAGGATTATGTCGGCGCCGTCACCACGGTCGGCCAGATCCATGCCCGCATCGGCCTGGAGCCGCGCTGGTATATCGGCGGCTACGCGCTCCTGCTCGAGCAGCTCCTCGCCAAGGTGCTGGAGGCGCGCTGGCCGAAGGGCCGCTTCGGCGGCACGCTTCCCGGCGCGGCCGAGCGCGGCGCCGAGATCGGGGCCATCGTCAAGGCCGCCCTGCTCGACATGGACTACGCCATCTCCGTCTATCTCGAGGCCTCCGAGAATGCCCGTCTCGAGGTCGAGGCGCAGGCGCGGGCCGTCGAGCAGGCCAAGGCGGCCGAGCGCGAGAAGGCCGTCGGCCTCGTCAGCGAGGGCATGGCCGCGCTCGCGCGCGGCGACCTGACCTTCCGCATGGCGCAGGATATCCCTGAGGAATACGGCCAGATCCGCGATCATTTCAACGACGCCATGGGCCGCCTCGGTGAGATGGTCACGACCATCAAGACGATGTCGGGCGCCATCGCGGCCTCCTCGCAGGAGATCAATTCCGGCGCCGAGGACCTGTCTTCGCGCACCGAGGAGCAGGCCTCCGCGCTGGAAGAGACCGCGGCGACCACCGAAGAGCTCGCCGCCTCGGTCAAGACCTCGGCCCAGTCCTCGCGCCAGTCCGTCGCGCTCGCCGACGAGGCGACCGCAGTCGCCCGCACCGGCGGCACCATCGTCAGGGACGCGATCGAGGCCATGGCCCGGATCGAGCAGGCCTCGCAAAAGATCTCCGAGATCACCACGGTGATCGACGGCATCGCCTTCCAGACCAACCTGCTCGCCCTCAACGCCGCCGTCGAGGCGGCCCGCGCCGGCGATGCCGGGCGCGGCTTCGCCGTGGTCGCGGCCGAGGTCCGGGCGCTCGCCCAGCGCTCGGCGGAAGCCGCCAAGGACATCACCGGGCTGATCGGCTCCTCCGACGCCGAGGTCACCGAAGGCGTCAAGCTCGTCCGGCTCGCCGGCGACACCCTGGAGAAGATCGTCGACGCCTCGGCCCGCGTCTCCGGCACCATCACCGAGATCGCCACCGCCGCCGGCGAACAGGCCAACGGCATCGACGAGATGAGCCAGACGGTCAGCCACATGGACGAGATCACCCAGAGCAATGCCGCGCTGGCCGAGCAGAGCGCCGCTTCGGCCCGCACCCTGCTGAGCCAGATCGAGCAGCTCAACCAGCTCGTCAGCGCCTTCCGCACCGGCGAGGACCGGCCGGCGGAGGTTCAGGTCAAGGCGCAGGACAGGCGCCGCGCGGCGTGACGGAACCCGTCTCCGTCATCGGCCGTTCATTTCCGCGGCGATAACCTTCGCCTTGGATGCGCGAACCGGGTGGAATGACCCGTCCGGCGCGCGGCTCCACCAGCGGGCTCCATCCCGTAGGAGATGACCACCATGACCAAGACCAAGCTTGCTCTCGCCGCCAGCGTGTTCGCACTCGCGGGCGGTTTCCTCCTCCCCGTCACGACGCCGGCGAAGGCGCTGACGATGCAGGAATGCAGCACGAAATATAACGCCGCCAAGACCGCCAATACGCTCGGCGGCCAGTCCTGGAACGAATTCCGCAAGGCCCAGTGCGGCGAGGGCGCGACGCCGGCTCCGGCCGCTGCTGCCGCCCCCGCGGCCCAGCCCAAGCCCGCGACGACCGCGGCGCCCGCAGCTCCGGCCCGCACGACCGCCTCTGCTCCGGCGACCGCCCCGGCCCGCGCCGGCAATGTCGTCTTCCCGAGCAGGATCGATCCGAAATACGCTTCCGAAACCGCCGGCAAGCAGCGCTTCAAGACCTGCAACGACCAGTACAACGCCAACAAGGCCAATGGCGGCAATGGCGAGCTGAAATGGATCCAGAAGGGCGGCGGCTATTACAGCCAGTGCAACGCCAAGCTGAAGGGCGCCTGATCGCGCCGAACATCGGCGCCGCTCCCGGCCTCAGGGCCCGGGCTGCGGCGCCCCCTGCCAGAGCCTGAGCCGCCCGAGCAGATCGACGAGCTGCGCCTGGTTGCGCGTGCCGGTCTTGGCGAAGACCAGCTTGATCTGCGTGCGCACCGTCTCATGCGTGCAGTTCAGCGCGGCGGCGACATCGACCAGGTTGAAGCGCTGCATCAGCGCATTGGCCAGCCGCGCCTCCGAGAGGGTGAGCTGGAAGGCGGCCTGCAGATGCTCGACCGCCGGCACGGCCCGGTCGTTGAGATCGCTGACCAGCAGCATCGCATAGGCCGGAGCGAAGGCGCCGAGCGCGCCGCCGCGCAGGCGCACCGCCCTGAACAGCAGCGGCAGGGCGCCCGGCTGCGGCACGATGACCGGCCGGCGCGCGGCGGCGTCCGGCGCCAGGTCCGGCCAGATCGCCGCATCGATATGGCGTTGCAGCGGCTCGCTCGCGGCATGGGCGAAGCGGATGCGGCCCTGCCGGAGCTGGAAGGCGCGCCCGACCATCGCCTCGGCGCCGCGGTTGAGCTTCACCACCCGCCCGAACCGGTCGATGAACAGGCAGGCGCCGGACAGCGCCTCGGCCGCCTCCATCGCCCCGTCGAGCCGCATATATTCGAGCCGCCGCGCCAGCGCCGCCGCGCGCGAGGCGATGGCGCCGATCCGGTTCAGCCTCTCCTGTTCCTCCGCCACGAACGGCCCCGTCGCCATGCTGCGCTGCAGGGTCAGGCACCAGAGGTCCTCCTCGGCCCCGACCTTCAGCCCGGCGAACCAGCCAAAACCCATCGGCTGCAGCAGCTCGGCATAATAGGGCATGCGCGCCATCGCCTCGGGCGTCACGATGTCCTGGTCGACGAAGATGCCGCGCTGCTTCATCAGCGGGATGCCGGCATAGCGGAAATCCTGCTGGTACCAGCCCTCTTTGACATAGCGCTCGGCGAGCTCGCCCATCTCCTGCGTCGGCAGGATGAAGGGCCCGCGCCCCTCGACCGTCAGCAGCGCCGCGGCGCGCGCGCCGGAGCCTTTCGCCAGCATGTCGAGCGCCGCGACCCAGGAATCGGGATCCGTCGCCGCATCGAGGAACATCGTCTCGGCGCGGGCCAGGAAATCAGCGTCCAAGCGCGACCTCGTGGGCAGGGCATCGCATGGCGGGCTCGGTGGCTCCGGCGGATCGGCAATATCCATTAACCATATTTTTCGGCCGCTTGGAATGCCGTTGCGGCAGGGGCGAATGCGTTCCTTTCTAGTCTGCGGATTCCCTTGCGAAAACCGAGCGGGGGCCCCCTCCCCCTCGTGGGGAGGGGCGGGGTGGGGGGCGAGCGACCGGGCGAGCGCTCACCAGGCGGAGCGCCCCCCATCCCCATACCCTTCCCCACAAGGGGGAAGGGAGGCGCAAATCCGCCAGCCTCTCCGCCTCATCCTTCGCAGAGCCACTCGAGGGGGAAAGGATACTACTGCGCCCCTTTCGCCACCGCCTGGCGCAGCCGCGCGACGGCCTCCTCGGCGGCCGCCTTCAGCGCGATCTCCTGCGTCGCGGCCTCGGCCTCGATGCGCGCGACGAGCGCCGCGACGGTGACCTCGCTGCCGCCCGCCACCAGCTTCAGCACCGCGTTCGCCAGGAGATTAGGCCAGAGCGCCGCGCCGCCCTTGGCCAGCCCCTTGGCCTTGCGGCCCTCGAATTCGCGGGCGAGCTGCTCGGGGGTTTTCTTCGCCATGACGGTCTCCGCTCGGATGGGCTTTCAGCCCCTCCTATCACGGGTAGCGCCAAAATCTCCGCCCCCGCCCGGCAATGCCCTGCCTGCAAGGCCGATCCGCCAGCAACCGCCGTTGCGCACGGCCGCGGCGCGGTGCAGGAGCGGCGCAACATCGCCCCCGTTCAGGACGACCTCATGCCCCTGCCTTACCGCGCGCTCGTCGCCGCCCTCGCCCTGCTGCTCGTCTCCCCCGCTTCAGCCGCGATCACCGACCCGGACATGACCTGCGCCGCCTATCTCAGGGGCCCCGCCTCCGGCGGCCACAGGCCCAAGCCCGCCCCGAACCGGGAGGCCGCCCGGGCCGAGGCCAGGCTCAAGTCCTTTTGCGCCGCCAACCCGAGGATGAAGGCGATGGATGCGGAAATGACGGTGATGGGCGATTGAAGCTCGCCCCGCCCGCGCCCGCCACACTGGAGCCCGCCGTATTTCTACGGGATCGCGGCGTCATTCCGGGGCGGCCTGCCGATCTCCTCCATTTGCGCCTTGTGCCGCGCGATCTTGCGCTCGGCCTCCGCCCAAGCCGTGTTGGCGTCGGCACCGCGGCGACGCAGGCGGAGCGCCTCGTGAAAGGTCGCGCGCTCTTCCTCGGAGAGCGCGGTCGAGATGAAGTTGCCGGAGCATTGGTCGCCGTTCGGGCCGACGCAGGCTTTCACCCGCCAGCAGTCCTTGCGGCCGCAGAGGCGCCAGAGCTCCCAGATCGTCGCGATCTGGCGCAGCATGATCGGCCGCTCGCGCTGGAAGCGCTCGAACTCCTCGCGGGTCGCGCCGCGGTGGTCGGGATTGCGGGGCATGGGCTTCCTTTCGACACACGCGTCATGCTCGGGCCTGGCCCGAGCATCTCGGGCCGGAGGAGGCTACGGCACTCCCTTCCCCCTCGTGGGGAAGGGGTGGGGATGGGGGGCGAGCGACCGGGTGCGACGCAGGTTGTAAAGGCGTCACAGTCAGCCGGCGATCGCTCATCTCGACTTTGCGCCCCCCACCCCTGCCCCTCCCCACAAGGGGGAGGGGTTTTCCGTCGCGCGTCCCACGCCCATGCGTCATCCCCGCCCGCGTGCCTGCACGCGGGCGCTTCGATCATGAGGGGCAGCGGAGCGCCGCGAGGCGCGAGGGTAGAAATCCGCATCCATTGAGCCAGGATGCGGCGCGGATGGATTGAGCCACCATCCGCACGCCCCGTGGCGCTCCGCCAGACGGCGATTTTCAAACTCCGGGCCGCGCTTCTGCGAATCCGGCTGCGGGCGCATCCCAAAAGCCCTCGGAAGCCAGTGCCCCTCAGCGGGTTGTCGCCTCGTCGGTCCCTCGG
>JAESGM010000260.1_pt1 | contig 85468 bp, 83 predicted proteins | sample 9269721 | NCBI WGS metagenome assembly JAESGM01 (sample SAMN15720920, study PRJNA650825) | algae metagenome | isolation source: Komarekiella atlantica HA4396-MV6 and co-occurring heterotrophs from... | place: USA: Theobald House, Kauai, HI | collected 2009-07-29 | reverse complement strand
TCCGGCTGCGGGCGCATCCCAAAAGCCCTCGGAAGCCAGTGCCCCTCAGCGGGTTGTCGCCTCGTCGGTCCCTCGGGGCGGCTGGCGCCGCCGGTTCATCTAGCGAGCTCCTCGCGCAGGGGCCGTAATACCCCCAGGGCGGTTCCCGAAGCCTCCCGGGAGCGAGGCGCAACCCTCGCCCGCAGGCGCCGCACCCACCCCGCCAAACGACATGCCTCCGGTTGGCCGCCCCTCGGGGATGGGATGCGGCGGATTATAGGCGTGGCGCGGGAGGCGGGGATAAGTTTGCGGTCTGTCCCCGTCAGGCGCCGGAACCGCGACAGAACCCCTCTCCCGGATGGGAGAGGGGCCGGGGTGAGGGACCGCCGCTGATGATTGGAGTGCTACGGAGCCGTTGCGCCTTCTGAGGTGAGGGCAGGCCCTCACCCCTGCCCTTCTCCCACTCGGGAGAAGGGTTCCCCGCGCTCATCCGTCATGGTCGGGCCTGTCCCGACCATGACGGGAGAGGCTCGTGAACCGCGACCCAACCTTCTCCCGGATGGGAGAAGGTGGCGCGGAGCGCCGGATGAGGGAAGGACGGCAAACCAGCGAAACGGAAACGTAGCAGCGGTCAGCTCACTGCTGCAGTGTCGAACGTCCGGCCCTCACCCCTGCCCCTCTCCCACACGGGAGAGGGGTTCCCCGCGCCCTATCCTGTCGGGGCCCGAAAGGCGCGGCGCTCCCTCCGCGCGGACGACACAAGTCCGTGATCGCCATCCCTCACAGCCCTGCCCTGCGCGCCCGCCCCTAGTGCATGGCTTCGGCCGGTTCTACAGAGGGCTATTCCCTAAACGCACGGGCGAGCACGAATACCGATGGACAAGCGGGTCGAAGCGGATGGGCCGAAGCCGTCCCTGACCGAGGCGGATATCCGCGCGATCATCATCGGCATCATGCTCGCCATGTTCCTGGCGGCGCTCGACCAGACCATCGTCGCGACCGCCATGCCGACGATCGGCCGCGAGCTCGGCGACGTCACGCATCTGCCCTGGGTCGTGACCTCCTATCTGCTGGCCTCGACCGCAGTGACCCCGCTCTATGGCAAGGTCGCCGACATCCATGGCCGCCGCGTCACGCTGCTCGCCGGGATCGTGATCTTCATCATCGGCTCGGTCGCCTGCGCGCTCGCACCATCGCTCTGGCTGCTGGTGGTGGCGCGCTTCGTCCAGGGGCTCGGCGGCGGCGGGCTGATCGCGATGGCCCAGACCATCATCGGCGATATGGTGCCGCCGAAGGAGCGCGGCAAATACCAAGTCTATATCGCCAGCGTGTTCTTCGCCTCCTCGCTGCTCGGGCCGGTGCTCGGCGGCGTGATCTCCGAGGCGCTGCACTGGTCGGTGATCTTCTGGATCAACCTGCCGCTCGGCCTCATGGCCTATCTCATGACCAGCAGCGCCCTGAAGCGGCTGCCGCGCCATGAACGGCCGCACAAGCTCGACTGGCTCGGCGCCCTCCTGATGACCAGCGCGACGGTGACGCTGCTGCTCGCCCTGTCCTGGGGCGGCGTGCGCCATCCCTGGACCTCGGCCCCGATCCTCGGCCTGGTCGGCATCTCCCTCCTGCTCTGGATCGCCTTCGCCTGGCGGCTGCGGACGGCGGACGAGCCGCTGATCCCGCTCGCGATCCTGGCCAATCCGGTCGTGCGCGCCGGCACGATCGCGGCCGGATTCGGCATGGGCACCTTCATCGGCCTGACGATCTATCTGCCGCTCTATTTCGAGACGGTCGCGGGCTTGTCGGCCGCCAATTCCGGCATGGGGCTGATCCCGCTGACCTGCGGCACGGTGCTGGGCGCGACCGCCTCGGGCCGGGCGATGACGCGCCTCACCCATTACAAGCGCGTGCCCCTGGCCGGGCTCTGCATCGCACTCGCCGGTACGGCGATGCTGGTGCTGTTCGCAGGCAAGATCTCCCTCATTCCCTTCGGCGCGATCCTCGCCGTGATCAGCCTCGGTTTCGGCACGCTGCTGCCCGTCGCGACGGTCTCGATCCAGAACGCCGTGCAGCCGCACCAGCTCGGGACCACGACCGCGACGGCGAATTTCTTCCGGCAGATCGGCGGCGCGCTGATCGTCGCGGTCTTCGGCGCGATCGTGCTCGGCGGCGTCGGGGCCGGCGCGGGGGTCACGGCCGAGACGCTGCAAGCCGGCACGACCGACCGCGCCACCATGGTGCAGCTCTTCCAATATGTCTTCGCCGCGACCTTCGCCGGCTTCGCAATGTCGCTGATCTTCCTGATCAAGATGAAGGAGATGCCGCTGCGCGGGCGCGCGATCGAGGCGGCAAAGGAGATCGCCGGAGAGTAGCGACGTCAGCGCCGGAAGTGGCGCGGGAACCAATTGCGGCGCGTGAGCGTTCAGCGCTGCGGCCTGCCGCAAACCCGTCACAGGGCGGCGTCAAGCTGGCTTTCCCGCCTCAGGAGAAACTCCCATGTCCGATCTCGTCGTCATCGTCTATCCGACCGAGGCCAAGGCCGAGGAGATGCGCCAGAAGCTCATGGGCCTGCAGAAGGAATACCTGATCGAGATCGGCGACGCCGCCATCGCCACCATGCACGAGGGCGGCAAGGTCAAGCTGAACCAGCTGCTCAACACCACGGCGCTGGGCGCGGTCTCGGGCAGCTTCTGGGGCCTCCTGATCGGGGCGATCTTCCTGATGCCGGTCTTCGGCGCGGCGCTCGGCGCTGCATCCGGCGCGCTCGGCGGCGCGCTCACCGATTACGGCGTCAATGACGGCTTCATGAAGGAGCTCTCGGCCAGCCTGCAGCCGGGCAATGCCGCGCTCTTCCTGCTGATCCGCAAGATGACGGCCGACAAGGTGCTGGACGCGATCAAGGGCTCGGGCGGCGTGGTGCTCAAGACCTCGCTCGACCATAGCCGCGAGCAGGCCCTGCGCGACGCCATCTCCGCCTCGCCGGGCGCGGTGGAGCACCCCTCGACGCCGGCCGCCCCGATCGCCGCGACGGGCGGCGAGGCGCCGAAGCCGGTCGGCTGAGGGCGGGCCATGAGACGGAAACTGCGCGCGACGCTCGCCCTCGCCTTCGGACTGACGATGCTCTCGACGGGTCTCGGCGGCTGCGCCAAGCCGGCCTGCTGCCGCGGCCATCTGCATATCTGCCTGAGCTGCGGCTGAGCGGGGTGCGCGTCATGCCCGGGCTCGACCCGAGCATTTCCTGCAAGAGATTCTCGGGTCTGCGTTGCGCTTCGGCCCGAGAATGAGGTGATAGGTCAGCGAGCCCCTTACCGCCGCCTGAATGTCTGCTTGGCGATGGTCAGCGCGATGGTTCGCCCCGTGGCGGGCGAGCCGTCCATCTCATGCGCACGCAATTCGGCGCCGATGCCGCTGAGCCGCATGCCGGCCGGGTCGTCGGGCAGGCTCCAGCTATGGGTCTGGGGATGGAAGGTCAGCATGCGGTCGAAGCGCCCATCGGGGCCGGGCAGCCAGGCGACCATCTGACCGACCGTGCCGAGGCGAAGCTGGTCGAGCGCGATCTTGTAGAGCGCGCGCCGGCCGAGCAATTCGAGCTCGACCCCGACGACGAGATGCTCGCTCGGATGACGGGTGAAGACGCTGGTCGAGGAGATCGTGCGGCGCGCGAGCGCCGTCTCCGTACGATAGCTGACATGCCCGGCGCCGTCGGTCGTGAGCCTTCGCCCGGCGCCCGGCGCGCTGACGATCGCATCGGAGCCGATCGCGACCCGGACGGCATGGCGGGCGAGCGGCTTGCCGGCTTCGTTCACCAGCTTGAGGCTCAGCGAGACCGGTTCGGCATGGGCAGCGACCGGCTGGAGGAAGAGGGCGAGCAGCGCCACGCGGAGCGAGACCATCTGACGACCGCCCCTCCGTGCCCGCTGTCCTTCAATCCCGCAGCAATTCGTTGATGCCGGTCTTGGCGCGGGTCTGGGCGTCGACCGTCTTGACGATGACGGCGCAATAGAGCGAGGGGCCGGGCGTGCCGTCGGTGAGCGGCTTGCCGGGCAGCGAGCCGGAGACCACCACCGAATAGGGCGGCACCTTGCCGATATGGACCTTGCCGGTGGCGCGATCGACGATCTTGGTCGAGGCCGAGATGAAGACGCCCATCGAGATCACCGAGCCCTCGCCGACGACGACGCCCTCGACCACCTCGGAGCGGGCGCCGATGAAGCAATTGTCCTCGATGATGGTCGGATTGGCCTGGAGCGGCTCGAGCACGCCGCCGATGCCGACGCCGCCGGAGAGATGCACGTTCTTGCCGATCTGGGCACAGGAGCCGACCGTCGCCCAGGTGTCGACCATGGTGCTGGCGTCGACATAGGCGCCGATATTCACGAAGGACGGCATCAGCACGACATTCGGCGCGATATAGGCGCCGCGACGCACGGTCGCCGGCGGCACGACGCGGAAGCCGGCGGCGCGGAAGCGATTCTCGCCCCAGCCTTCGAATTTCGACGGCACCTTGTCCCAGAAACCGCCCTCGCCAGGACCACCGGGAATGACCTTGTTGTCGCTGAGGCGGAAGGAGAGCAGCACCGCCTTCTTCAGCCATTGATGCGTGACCCAGTCGCCGTCGATCTTCTCGGCGACGCGGGCCTCGCCCGAATCGATCAGCTCGATCGCCTGCTCGACGGCGTCGCGCACCGCGCCTTGCGTATTGATGCCGATCTCGCCCCGGTTCTCCCAGGCGGCGTCGATGGTGGCGGCAAGATCGGTCGAAGACGTCATGGCTGGCTCTCTCGTCATGGTCGGCCCCGTGCCGACCATCCACGTCTTAGGACGTGGATGAAGGGAAGACGTGGATGCTCGGGACAAGCCCGAGCATGACGGGGTGAGCGATGGCGGATGGCGGCGGCGGCGTCAAGGTCACGGCCCGCGCCGCCTGGAACGATGCGGCCCGCGCCGTGTTATAACAGCCGGCGACAGCTTCTCCCGCACCGGAGGCGAACATGAGCCGGATCGTCCCTTCACTGCTGCTCCTGCTGGCCGCGGGGATCGCAACGGCCGAGGCGCGGCCCTCCACCACCAACCGCTCCTGTGCCGCCAACCGGCAAAGCGTCGCGGCGAGCGGCGCGATCGTGCTCGGCACCGGCGGCCATACCTATGACCGCTTCGTGCGCAATCGCAGCTTCTGCCAGTTCGACGAGTTCGCCGAGCCCGCCTTCGTGCCGAGCCGCGACCGGGCGAGCTGCTTCATCGGCTATCGCTGCACCACCAACGAGCCGTTCTGGTTCGACTGAGGCGTGAAACTCAGCGCGTCGCGACGATGAACAGCCGCGGGAAGGGCAGCAGGACCGTGCCGTCGGAATGGGCCGGATAGGCGCGCGCGACGGCCTCCTGGTAGCGTGCCAGGAAGGCCGGCCGTTCGGCCTCGTCGAGCGGGTCGATGAAAGGGCGCAGGCCGCTGCCCTTGAACCATTCGACGACCGCGGCGGCGCCACCGGCGAGCGGGTGATGATAGGTGGTGCGCCAGATGTCGAGCGCGCCGACGCTCTCCCGCAGCACCCGGTAATACCAGTCGGCCTCGTGCCGCGGCGCCCGGGCGTCTGCCGCCATGGCCAGCTTGCCCGCCCATGGCCCGTCGGCCGCGATCTCGCGCATCAGTCGATGAGCCGGCTCATCGAGATTGTCGGGCATCTGCACGGCGAGGCTGCCGCCTTGCGCCAGCTTCGCGACGAGACCGGGGAACAGGACCTCATGGTCCGGCAGCCATTGCAGCACGGCATTGGCCAGGATCACGTCGAAGGGGCCCGGGCCCTGCCACGCGGCGATATCGGCGACCTCGAAACCGATGCCGGGCAGGCGCGTTCGGGCCGCCGCGATCATGTCGGCGGAGGAATCCATCCCGGTGATTGCAGCGTCGGGAAAGCGCGCCTGAAGCAGTTCCGTCGAGTTGCCCGGGCCGCAGCCGATATCGACGGCCGTCGCGACCTTCTCCGTCCGGATCTGGGCGAGCAGATCCCTGATCGGGCGGTTCCGCTCATCTTCGAACTTGGTGTATTGCCGCGCCGACCAGCTCATTTCGGTCCCCATCTCACAGCAAACGCGCCAGATATTGCCCGTAGCTCGACTTGCCTGTCAGCTTCGCCAGCTCGGCCAATTGCGCGCGGGTGATGAAACCCTTGCGGAAGGCGATCTCCTCCGGGCAGGAGATCTTCATGCCCTGGCGCCGTTCGAGAATCTCGATGAACTGGCCGGCTTCCATCAGGCTCTCATGCGTGCCGGTGTCGAGCCAGGCGAAGCCGCGGCCCATGACCTGCACATGCAGCGCGCCGCGGGCCATATAGGCGCGGTTGACGTCGGTGATCTCGATCTCGCCGCGGGCCGAGGGCGCGATCCCGGCCGCGATGTCGAGCACCTCGTTGTCGTAGAAATACAGGCCGGTGACGGCGAGATTCGATTTCGGCCGCGCCGGCTTCTCCTCGATCGAGACGCCCTTTCCGGCGCCATCGAGCTCGACCACGCCGTAGCGCTGCGGGTCGGAGACGACATAGCCGAAGACGGTGGCGCCGCTCTCCCGCGTCACGGCCTGCGCCATCAATTCGGGCAGGCCGTGCCCGTAGAAGATGTTGTCGCCGAGGACGAGCGCGACGCGGTCCGTGCCGACGAAATCGCGCCCGACGATGAAGGCGTCGGCGAGACCGCGCGGCTCGGGCTGCACGGCGTAGCTCAGGCTCAACCCGAATTGCGAACCGTCCCCCAGCAAACGGACGAAGAGCGCCTGGTCGTGCGGGGTGGTGATGATCAGGATCTCGCGGATGCCGGCGAGCATCAGCGTCGAGAGCGGGTAATAGATCATCGGCTTGTCGTAGACCGGCAGAAGCTGCTTCGAGACCACCGAGGTCACCGGATGCAGCCGCGTGCCGGAGCCGCCGGCGAGAATGATGCCCTTCATGAAGCCCTCTGCCGTTCTCTCATCCAGCCCTCATCCTGAGGAGCCGCGCAGCGGCGTCTCGAAGGATGATCCAGAGTGCACTGGAGCATCCTTCGAGACGCGGCCCCTGGCCGCTCCTCAGGATGAGGGCTCGCGTGGTTCGGCATCAGCCCTGCCCTCGCCCTGAAAGCAACGCCCCAACGACCTCGCGCACCCGCTCCTGCCAGGGCCATGCACGATAGCCGAAGGTCGCGGCGAAGCGCGACGAATCGAGCACCGAATTGGCCGGGCGGCGGGCCGGCAGCGGGTAATCGGCCGTCGCGATCGCCTCGACGACGGGCCGGCGGCCGCTGAAGCGGGCCTGCGCTTCGACGATGGCCTCGGCGAAGCCGTGCCAGCTCGTCTCGCCCTGCCCGGCAAAGTGGTAGGTGCCCCAGGGCTCGGCTCCGGCAGCTAGCGCCGCGTGAACGGCCAGGATCGCCTCGGCGAGATCGCGCGTCGCGGTCGGGCAGCCGCGCTGGTCGGCGACGACGCGCAGCACGTCCCGCTCGCCCGCGAGGCGCAACATGGTCTTCAGGAAATTCGCGCCATGGATGCCGTAGACCCAGGCGGTGCGCAGGACGACATGGCGCGGCTGGAGCGCGCGCAGACTGGCCTCGCCCTCGGCCTTGCTCGCGCCATAGACGCCGAGCGGCGTGACCGGGTCGCTCTCGAGATAGGGGCCGGGCTTGCTGCCGTCGAACACGTAATCGGTCGAGACATGGAGCAGCGGGATGCCGGCGGCGGCGGTCGCCTCGGCGAGGATGGCGGGACCTTCGGCATTGACGGCGTAGGCGGCAAGGGTCTCGCTCTCTGCCCGGTCGACGGCGGTGTAGGCGGCAGCGTTGACCACGAGAGCGGGACGATGCGCCTGCAAGGCGGCGGCGACGGCCGCGGCATTGGTGATGTCGCCCTCGACGCGCGTCAGGCCGACGAGCGGAAGGCCCCGTTCCGCCGCCAGCGCCGAGAGCTCGCGGCCGAGCTGGCCACCGGCGCCGAAGAGCAGGATCGGCGCTGCGCTCACGACAGCCCCAGCCGCTCGCCGCGATAGAGCCCGCTGCGGATGCGGCCCCACCAATGCGGGTTGTCGAGATACCAGCGCACCGTCTTCTCCAGCCCGCTCTCGAAACTCTCTCGCGGCCGCCAGCCGAGCTCGCGCGCGATCTTGCTCGCGTCGATGGCATAGCGCCGGTCATGGCCCGGCCGGTCGGCAACGAAGCGGATGAGCTTTTCGCGCGGGCCGAGCGCGGCGTCGGGAGCGAAGCGGTCGACCAGGCCGCAAATGGCGCGCACGACGTCGAGATTGGTGCGTTCGGCATTGCCGCCGACATTGTAGCTCTCGCCCGGCAACCCGGTCTCGGCGATCAGGCAAAGCGCGCGGGCATGGTCCTCGACATGGAGCCAGTCGCGGACCTGGCCGCCATCGCCATAGACCGGCAGCTCCTTGCCTTCGAGCGCGTTCAGGATGACGAGCGGGATCAGCTTCTCGGGGAAGTGATAAGGCCCGTAATTGTTCGAGCAGTTCGAGAGCACGACCGGCAGGCCGTAGGTGTGGTGCCAGGCGCGCACGAGATGGTCGGAGGCCGCCTTGGAGGCGGAATAAGGCGAGTTCGGCTGATAGGGCGTCGTCTCGCTGAACAGGCCATCGGCGCCGAGCGAGCCAAAAACCTCGTCGGTCGAGACATGGTGGAAGCGGAAGCCCGGCTGCTCCGCCTGAGGCAGCGACCGCCAATATTCAAGCGCCGCCTGCAGCAAGACATAGGTTCCGACGACATTGGTCTGGATGAAGGCGCCCGGCCCGTCGATCGAGCGGTCGACATGGCTTTCAGCAGCAAGATGCATCACCACATCGGGCCGGAAGCGCGCCAGCGCCTCGCGCATCGCCACGGCATCGCCGATATCGGCCTTGAGGAAGGCGTAGCGAGGATCGGTCTCGGCCGGCTTCAGATTGTCGAGATTGCCGGCATAGGTCAGCTTGTCGACGACGAGGACCTCATGCCCGGTCCCGGCGATCAGATGGCGCACCACCGCCGAGCCGATGAAGCCGGCGCCGCCGGTGACCAGGAAACGCGACATCACTTGTCCTCGTAGGCGAAGGGGCTGACGAAGCCGGCAAAGCCGGGCAGTTCGGCATCCTTGCCGGAGAGCTGCGCCTGCGCGCCCGTCACCGGCCAGTCGATGGCGAGAACCGGGTCGGCCCAGAACAGGCCGCCTTCGCATTCGGGCGCATAGGGCCCGTCGACCTTGTAGGCGACCTCGGTGTCGGGCTCGAGCGTGCAGAAGCCATGGGCGAAGCCGCGCGGCACGAAGAGCTGCTCGGCGCCCTCGGCGCTGAGGCGCGCCGAACACCAGCGGCCGTAATGCGGCGAGCCGCGCCGCAGATCGACCGCGACGTCGAAGATCGCCCCCTTCAGCACGCGCACCAGCTTGGCCTGCTCGGCCGGCGCCGTCTGGTAATGCAGGCCGCGCACGGTGCCCGGCCTGGCGGAAAGCGACTGGTTGTCCTGCACGAAGACCGCTTCGATCCCGGCCCCGGCAAAGGCGTCGTGGCTGTAGGTTTCCATGAAATAGCCGCGCGCATCGCCGAAGCGGCGCGGACGGACCAGCACCGGCCCTGGAATGGCGAGCGGTTCGAAGCTGAATTTGGACATCGGCATTTCCGTCGGGAGCGGCAGGTATCCCCGCCTTCCCGGCCCTGTCAACGCCGCGCGCCCGGTGCGGGAGCCTCGTCATCGGGCCTGAACCCGCGCAATTCCGGCAGCCGCCGATGGATGCGCCTGAGCAGGGCGGTGAGTTGCGCGACCTCTTCGGGGGAAAAATCGGCGAGGATGAGGTGTTCGCGCTGCAGGGCGACCGCGATCAGCCGGTCGTGCAGCGCATAGCCGCTCGCGGTCAATTCGAGCAACTGGCGGCGGGCGTCGCGCGCGTCCCCGTTCTCGCTGACATGGCCGGCCGCGACGAGGGCCGCGACGCTGCGGCTGACCGCGCCCTTGTCGAGGCCGATCACCTCGCAAATCCGCTGCGCGGCGATCTGCGGCTCGATCGCGAGCTGCGAGACGACGCGCCATTCGGTGACCCCGACGCCGAACAGGTCGAGATAGAGGCGCGAGGAGCTGCGCGACCAGGTATTCGAGATCGCGGTCAGGAAATAGGGCACGTAGCGGGCGAGATCGAGCACCGACCGGTCCCCGTCGCCGCCCCTGGCCTTGCGGCGCTTGGTCGAAGCCATGGCGTATCCATCGTCGAGCCCCGCTCATCTGCCACGCCGCCGGTGCCAAGGGCAAGCCGGGGGCGGCGGGCGGCCGCTCAGGCCTCTGCCGGCGATCCGTCCAGCGGGACGCCGAGCCCGACCTTGACCCGGTCCATCGCGACGAAGGTGCGGAACTTCCGGACATTGTTGTTGGCGAAGAACAGCCGCCGCGTCAGCGCCTCGTAGGCGGCCATGCTGGAGACGAGGATGACCAGCACGAAATCGGCCTCGCCGGTGACGTAATAGCATTGCTGCACTTCGGGGGCCGCGGTGAAGTCGCGCTTGGCCGCGTCGATCAGGTCGGCGCGCTCGCTCTCCAGCTCGACCTCGACGAAGATGGTGATCGGCTGGCCGAGCCGGGCCGGATCGAGCAGCGCGACATTGGCCTTGATGACGCCTGCCTCCTCCATGCGCCTGATGCGGCGCTGGACGGCTGGCGCGGAGAGATTGACCGCCTCACCGATCACCCGCTGCGGCGTCGTGTTGTCGCGCTGCAGGATGCGCAGGATCGCGAGGTCGAACGCGTCCAGCGTCAGCGAGGTCGAGGCGGCGTTCTTCACGTAAGGCTCCACGAATGCCCGGCAAGCGAAACAAACTTGCATGAGATGCGCCCAATCTCAGCGGTTTTTTCGCGTGGCCCGCAATATCCTTTCGTCATCACGAATGGAGACATGGCGATGTTCCTGCCCAACCGACATCCCGACCGTGGCAGGCCGCTGGACCCCGTCGATGCGCAGACGCTCAGCGTCGACGCCGCCGCCGAGGTCGAGCGCCATCTCAGCCATCGCGACAACCATGCCGAGACGCCGCTCAGAGCGCTGCCGGCCATGGCGGCTTCGCTTGGGCTCGGCGCGATCCTCCTCAAGGACGAGGGTTTCCGGCTCGGGCTCGGCAGCTTCAAGGCGCTGGGCGGCGCCTATGCCGTGTTCCGGCTGGTGCTGGAAGAGGCGAGCCGGCAGCTCGGCCGGCCGGTCGATATCGCCGAGCTGAACAGTCCGGAGGTGCGCGCCGTCGCGGCCGGGATGACGGTCGCCTGCGCCACCGACGGCAATCACGGCCGCTCTGTGGCGCAGGGCGCAGAGCTCGCCGGGGCGAAGGCCGCGATCTTCGTGCATGCCCGCGTCAGCGACGAACGGGTCGCCGCGATCGCCCGCTTCGGCGCGCGGATGATCCGGGTCGAAGGCACCTATGACGATTCGGTCGCGGAAGCGGCGAGGGTCGCGGAGCGGGAAGGCTGGACCGTCGTCTCCGACACCTCCTGGCCCGGCTACGAGCGCATCCCCGGGCTGGTGATGCAGGGCTATACCGTGATCATCCGCGAGGCGCTGCGCGCGCTTGACGCGCCGCCGAGCCATGTCTTCGTGCAGGCCGGCGTCGGCGGCATCGCGGCCGCGGCAGCGGGCCATCTCGCCCTGGCGCTAGGCGGGAAGCGACCGCGCTTCGTCGTGGTCGATCCGGCGCGGGCCGCCTGCATCTTCGAGACGGCGAAGGCCGGCCAGCCGGTCAAGGTCGCCCATGGCGAGCCGACGGTGATGGCGATGCTCGAATGCTACGAGCCCTCGCCCGTCGCCTGGCGCGTGCTGGCGCGCCTCGCCGACGGGTTCATGACGGTCGAGGACGAGGAGGCGGTCGCGGTGATGAACCGGCTGGCGCGCCCTTCCGGCGACGACCCCGCCATCGTCTCCGGCGAGAGCGGCGGCGTCGGACTGGCGGGCGTCATCCAGGCGGCCGGCGATCCGGCGATCCGCGCGCAGCTCGGCCTCGACGCGACCTCGCGCATTCTCGTCATCAACACGGAAGGCGCCACCGACCCGGCGCGCTATGCCGAGCTCGTCGGCATGACGCCGCAGCAGGCGCTGGCGGGCGCGGCGGTGGCGGCGCCATGAGCGAGGCGGCCGGCAGCGGCGCGGCGGGCATGCAGCTGATCTATCAGAGCCATTCGCCCTATGCCCGCAAGGTGCTGGTCTTCGCGCATGAGGCGGGGCTGGCCGGGCGGCTGCGCGTCATCCATCAGGAGACCAGCCCGACCAACCGCAACGACGCGGTCTTCGCGGTCAACCCGCTCGGCAAGGTGCCGGTGCTGATCCGGGCCGATGGCGGGGCGCTGTTCGATTCCGCCGTGATCTGCGATTATCTCGACGGGCTCGCCGCGAACCGCCTGACCCCTGCCGACGGCCAGGCGCGCTGGGCGGCGCTGCGGCTGCAGGCGCTCGCCAACGGGCTCTGCGAGGCCGGGATCGCGCTGCGCTGGGAGACGGTGCGCCGGCCCGAACATCTGCGCTATGCGCCGCTGGTCGAGGGGCTGACGATGAAGCTCGTCGAATCCTACGACCATCTCGAGCGCGAGGCCGATCTCGCGGCGCCGCTCCATATCGGCCATGTCGCGCTCGCGACCGCGCTCGCCTGGCTGGAGTTCCGCGGGCTGCCGGGCTTCGCGGAGGGCCGGCCCCGCCTCGCCGGCTGGTACCGCGCCTTCGCCGGGCGGCCCTCGATGCGGGCTACGCCCTATAGCGGGCAGACGCATGATTGAACGCCGGGATTTCGACAGGGGGAGGCAGCGGTGACGAAGCTCGATCAGGACGTTCTCGCAGCCGAGATGCGCGACTGGCGGCGCCACCTCCACGCGCATCCCGAGTTCGGCTTCGCGGAGACGCGCACCGCCGCCTTCGTCGCGGCGAAGCTGCGGGAATTCGGGCTCGACGAGGTCACTGAGGGGGTCGGCGGCACCGGCGTCGTCGGCACGCTGAAGCGCGGCAGCGGCAACCGCGCCATCGCGCTTCGGGCCGACATGGACGCGCTGCGCATCGCCGAGCAAAGCGACAAGCCCTATCGCTCGCGAACCCCCGGCACGATGCATGCCTGCGGCCATGACGGGCATACCGCGATGCTGCTCGGCGCCGCCAGGCTGCTCGCGGCGGAAGGCGGCTTCGACGGCACGGTGCGCTTCGTCTTCCAGCCCGCGGAGGAATGGGGCAAGGGCGCGCTCGCCATGCTCGATGACGGGCTGATGCAGCGTTTCCCCTTCGAGGAGATCTACGGGCTGCACAATGCGCCGGGCCTGCCGATCGGCCATTTCGAGACCCGGGCCGGGCCGATCATGTCGGCCGAGGACAATTTCGAGATCGTGCTCAAAGGCGTCGGCGGCCATGCCGCCCGGCCGCATGCCGGCAACGAGACGCTGATCGCCGCCTGCGCGCTGGTGACCAATCTCCAGACCATCGTCTCGCGGCGCCTCTCCCCGGCCGACATCGCCGTCGTCTCGGTGACCGAGCTGATCACCGACGGCACGCGCAACGCCCTGCCCGGCCTCGCCCGCATCCTCGGCGACGCGCGCAGCTTCCGGCCGCAGGTCAGCGCCGAGATCGAGCGGCAGATGCGGATCGTCGCGGAGGGCACGGCGCTCGCCCACAACGTCGCGGCCGAGGTCGGCTATACGCGCGAATTCGTGCCGCTGGTGAACGACGAGGCGCTGGCGCGGGAGGCGCTCGCGGCGGCGGAAAGCGTGTTCGGCGTGCAGAACGTCGCCACCGCGCGCGAGCCGGCGACGGGCTCGGAGGATTTCGCGCGCTTCCTCGACCATGTACCGGGCTGCTTCGCCTTCGTCGGCAATGGCGACTCGGCGCCCTTGCACAATCCTTGCTACGATTTCGACGATGCCGGGCTGATCCACGGCGCGCGCTTCCATGCCGCGATCATACGTCAGCGCCTGCGTCCGGCATCCTAGCCAGCCTCGCCTTTCCAGAGCCCGGAGTTCCTCATCATGGCCCATTCCCTCAAGCCCGGCATCGCGAACCTCGCGACCGCGCCCGGCCCGAACCAGCCCGCGCTCGATTCCGACGCCGTCCGCGAGGCCAGGGCCGACCTCGCCGCCTGTTTCCGGATGGCGGCGCGCTATGGGCTGGAAGAGGGCATCTGCAACCATTTCTCGGCGCTGGTGCCGGGCTATGACGACCTCTTCATCGTCAACCCCTATGGCTATGCGTTTCGCGAGTTGACCGCCTCGAAGCTGCTGATCTGCGACTTCCACGGCAATGTCGTCGCCGGCGAGGGCCAGCCCGAGGCGACGGCCTTCTACATCCACGCCCGCATCCACAAGGCGATCCCGCGCGCCAAGGTCGCCTTCCACACCCATATGCCCTATGCGACGGCGCTCTCGATGACCGAAGGCGATCCGCTGATCTTCGCCGGGCAGACCTCGCTGAAATTCTACGGCCGCACCGCCGTCGACCAGGACTATAACGGGCTCGCTCTCGACGAGCGCGAGGGCGACCGTATCGCCGGCGCCATCGGCGAGGCCGACATCGTCTTCATGAAGCATCACGGCGTGATGGTGCTCGGTCCGACCATCGCCGAGGCCTGGGACGATCTCTATTATCTCGAGCGCGCCTGCGAGGTGCAGACGCTGGCGCTCTCGACCGGGCGCGAGGTCAAGCCGGTCGCGCCGGCGATCGCCGAGGCCGCCTATCACCAGATGCGCGCCGGCGACGCGGAATCGGCGGCGCTGCACCTCGCCTCGGTGCGCCGCACGCTCGACCGCGAGGAGCCGGACTATCGCGGCTGAACACGGTCCGACCGGACCTAGCCGTCATTGCGAGGAGCGTGGCGACGAAGCAATCCAGGGGCAGCACGCAGTCCCCCTGGATTGCTTCGCTGCGCTCGCAATGACGGCGCTCGCGATGACGGCCGTGCCGCTTGCGCCTGGTGAAAGGCTGGTTCTCAGCCGGAAGGGGCGACCGCTCCGGTCCATGCCGCGATAGTCGGTCCGCCGACGCATCGCGCCATGGAAGGAGCGGATCTTGCCCGCCGAAGAGATTGCCCTGCCGCCCGCCCTGCAGGCGCTGAAGGACCGGATCGTCGCCGAGCGCGGCTATTGGCACCCCTTCCATGAGGGCCTGCTGCAGCACGATCCCGATTTCCTCGACGCCTATCTCTCCTTCTTGTCGCAGCCCTGGAAGACAGGGCTGCTCGAGCCAAAGGTCAGGGAATTCATCTATATCGCCGTCGATGCGGCGGTGTCGCATATGTATGAGCGCGGCATGCGCCGGCATATCGAGTTCGCGCTCGAGAAGGGGGCGACGCCGGGCGAAGTGCTGGAGGTCGTCCAGCTCACGGCCGGGCTCGGCGGCGAGAGCGCCGTGCTCGGCGTCCGCATCCTCGCGGAAGAGCTCGAGACGGTCCGCGGCGAGAATGTCGCGCAGGCTACGCTGAGCGACGACCAGCGCAGGCTGAAACAGGAATTCATCGCGGTGATGGGCCATTGGCCCGCCTATGGCGACGCCTTCCTGGCGCTCGACCCGGCCTATCTCGCCTCCTTCCTGAAATTCGTCGGCGGCCCCTGGCAGCGCGGCACGCTGGCGCCGAAGGTCAAGGATTTCATCGCCATCGCCGTCAATGTCTCGCCCTCGACGCTGAACGAGGCCGGAGTGCGCCGGCATATCCGCAGCGCGCTCGGCCATGGCGCCTCGGCCGGCGAGATCATGGAGGTGATCCAGCTCGCCGCCGCCATCGCCATCCATAGCTGCACGATCGGCGTGCCGAACCTCGTCGAGGCGGCGGACGAACGCAGCGTCTAAGCCTGCTCTTTGCAGGCAGTGCAAGGATGGTTTCCCATCTCGCCGATTTCAGGCGGGGGTGAGCGCTCTTAGCCTTGCGCGCAATGGCGAGGTCCGGATCACGGGCCAGAACAGCCTGCTCACGGGAGAACGCTTTATGCCGTCGTTTCCATCGCTCCAGATCGCCCCGGCCCTGCTCGCGGCCAGCCTCGTCGCCTGTCTCGCCGGGCCGGCGAAGGCGCAGGATGCCGCCGCCACCTATCCCGACCGGGCGATCCGGCTCGTCGTGCCCTATCCGCCCGGCGGCACGACGGACCCGACGGCGCGCCTGATCGCGGCGAAGATCAGCGAGCGGCTGAAGCAGCCGGTCGTCGTCGAGAACAAGCCGGGCGCCGCCGGCTCGATCGGCACCGAGCATGTCGTGCGCGCCGCGCCGGACGGCTACACGCTGCTGTTCCACACCTCGGTCATCACCGTCGACCCGAGCTTCAAGAAGAACCTCGCCTATGACGTGCAGAAGGACCTGGTGCCCGTCGGCATCGCGGCGACCGGCCCCTATGTCCTCGCCGCGCATCCCTCGCTGCCGGCCAATACGCTGGCCGAGTTCATCGCCTATGCGAAGGCCAATCCCGGCAAGATCAATTACGGCTCGGCCGGCGTCGGCTCCTCGGGCCATCTCATCGGCGAACGCTTCAAGGCGGCGGCCGGGATCGACATGGTCCATATCCCTTACAAGGGCGGCGGACCCTCGATCGTCGGCCTGACGGCCAACGAGGTCCAGGTCGTGTTCGACACCCTGGCCTCCAAGCCGCTGATCGACGCCGGCAAGCTCAAGGCGCTGGCGGTGACCGACACCCGGCGCTGGCCCGGCCTGCCGAACGTGCCGACCATCATGGAAGGCAGCCTCAAGGATTTCTCGGTCACGATCTGGGTCGGCATGTTCGCCCCGGCGAAGACGCCGCCGGCCATCGTCGAGAAGCTCAACACCGAGCTGCGCGCGGCGCTGGCCGACCCGACGCTGGTCTCCCGCTTCGCCGAGATCGGCGTGGTGCCGAACAGCGAGACGACGGCTGAGGCGCGCGCCCGCGTCGACCAGGACATCGCCCGCTGGCGGCAAGTGATCGAGGCTGCGAAGATCGAGCCGCAATAACATCGCGCGAGGCGGACCCTTCCGATTTCTGCAACGATCATCGCCGGCAATGGCGGCTTGAGCCGCCCTGCCGCAGCGCTAGCTTCTCCGACCGGCGCGGCACGCATAGCCCGTCCGCCATGCCGACACCTCGCTTCACGCCACATCGCCACAGGGAGGCGAGCGCCACATGACCGAGAGCCGATCGTCCGGAGCGGCGACATCCCCACTCAACGGCGACACCGTCCTCGGATGCCTGGGTTTCGCCTTCGCCGGCTTCGCCTGGTGGCAGCTCGCCGATCTGCCGCTGTTCGAGGGCTTTCGCGTCGGCGCGGGCTATATGCCGCGCCTCGTGCTCGGCTGCCTGGTCCTGGTCTCGGCCGGATTGCTGCTGCGCGGCATCCTGCGCGGCGGCGACCCGGTCGGCCGGCCGGCGCTGCGCCCGCTCGTGCTGGTCTGCCTCGCGCTCGGCCTGTTCGCGCTCCTGATGGAGCGGGCCGGCCTGGCGCCGGCCTCCTTCGTCACGGTCCTGGTCTGCACGGCCGCCGCGCATGATGTCCGGCCGCTCCGCTCGCTCGTGCTCGCGGTTGCGATCACGGCGGCGGGGCTCCTGCTCTTCGTCGAGCTGCTCGGGCTGCCGGTGAAGGTCTGGCCCTGATGGAGATCCTCTCGAACCTGGCCTTCGGCCTTCAGGTCGCCGGCACCCCCGCGAACATCCTCTACTGCTTCCTGGGCGCCCTGCTCGGCACCTTCATCGGCGTGCTGCCGGGCCTCGGCCCGCTCGCCACCATCGCGATGCTGCTGCCGCTGACCTTCTCGCTGCCGCCGACGGGCGCGCTGATCATGCTCGCCGGCATCTATTACGGCGCGCAATATGGCGGCTCGACAACCGCGATCCTGTGCCGGCTGCCGGGCGAATCCTCGGCGGTGATGACCGCCATCGACGGCTACCAGATGGCGCGCCAGGGCCGCGCCGGCCCGGCCCTGGCGATCGCGGCGCTCGGCTCCTTCTTCGCCGGCTGCGTCGCGACGCTGGTGATCGCGGTGGCGGCGCCGCCGCTCAGCGCGCTCGGCCAGCGCTTCGGCGCGCCGGAATACTTTGCGCTGATGGTGCTGGGACTGGTCGCCGCGGTGGTGATCGCCCATGGCTCGGTGCTGAGGGCCATCCTGATGATCCTGGTCGGGCTCGTGCTCGGCCTCGTCGGCACCGATGTCGACAGCGGCATCAAGCGCCTGACCTTCGGCATCCCCTCGCTCGCCGACGGACTCGACATCGCGCCAGTCGCCATGGGTCTGTTCGGCATCGCCGAGATCATCCGCAATCTCGAGGCGCGCGTCAGCCGCAATGAGATCGAGCAGGAGATCAAGGGCCTGATGCCGACCCGGCAGGACCTGAAGCAGGCATCGCCGGCCGTGCTGCGCGGGACGCTGCTGGGCTCGATCCTCGGCATCCTGCCCGGCGGCGGCGCATTGCTGAGCTCCTTTGCCGCCTATGTCCTCGAGAAGCGGATCAGCCGGCATCCGGAACGGTTCGGGCGGGGCGCGATCGAGGGCGTCGCGGCGCCAGAGAGCGCCAACAACGCCGGAGCGCAGACCTCCTTCATCCCGATGCTGACGCTGGGCATCCCGTCGAACCCGATCATGGCGCTGATGATGGGCGCGCTGATGATCCACGGCGTCCAGCCCGGACCCGGCGTGATGACCAAGCAGCCCGACATCTTCTGGGGCGTGATCGTCAGCATGTGGCTCGGCAACCTGATGCTGCTCGTCATCAACCTGCCGATGATCCGCGTCTGGGTCTGGATCCTGCGCATCCCCTATGCGGTGCTGTTCCCGGCGATCCTCCTGCTCTGCTCGATCGGCGTCTACACCGTGAACAACTCGACGCTCGATGTCGGGGTGATGCTGCTCTTCGGCGTCGTCGGTTATCTGCTGACCAAGTTCGGCTGCGAGCCGGCGCCGCTCCTGCTCGGCATCATCCTGGGGCCGCTGATGGAAGAGAACCTGCGGCGCGCCCTGACGATCTCGCGCGGCGACCCGCTGATCTTCCTGCAGCACCCGATCAGCGCCGGATTGCTCGCGCTCTCGGCGCTGCTGCTCGTCTCGGTGCTGCTGCCGTCGATCCGCGCCAAGCGCGACGTCGTATTCGAAGAGGACGCAACATGATCGAGGGGTTTCGCATCGTGCTGGGCGACGGCGCCCCGCACCTGCGCGAGGCGCTGGCGGACGGGCTGCGCGCGCTGGGCGCCGAGATCGTGCCGGCTGCGCCGGGCGACGATCCGGATACGCTTGGCGGCGAAGCCCTGTCCGGCGGCGCGATCGATGCCGTGGTGACGCTGCCGGGCGCGGCCCGGACCGGCGATTTCGCCGAGCTCGACGATGCGACATGGGATGCGGGCCTGGCTGAAGGCCTGCATCGCCGCTTCACGGTCTCGCGCGCGCTCGCGCCGCATTTCGTGGCGCGCGGCCGCGGCGTCTTCGTGCATCTGGTGCCTGCCGCAGCCTTCATCGGCGACCATGGCCACGCGCCGGTCGCGGCGGCGGGAATGGCCGCCGCCGGGCTCTCGCGCTCGATCGCGCTCGACCTGGCAGAGTCCGGTGTCCGGTCGAACTGCCTCGGCCTGTTCGACGGGGCAGACGCCGCCGCCGCCACCGCCTTCCTGCTGAGCGAGGCGGCGAGCGCCATCCAGGGGCAGATCCTCGTCCTGCGCGGGAGCGGCATCCACCTGCTCGGCCAGCCGCGGCCGCTCCGGGTTCTTCATCGCGACGGGGGCTGGCGCGCGGAGGATCTCGCGGACGGCCTGGCCCGCCCCTGGGCGGGCGGTTTCGTACCGGCCGGCGAGACGATCCATGACGCATTCTGAGGCCGAGGCATGAGCGCCAATTCCGAGAACACCGAACCAGGCGCATTGCTGAGAGGCAAGGTCGCGATCGTGACCGGCGCCGGGCGCGGCATCGGGCGCGCCATCGCCCTGCAAATGGCCGCCGCCGGCGCGAAGGTCGTCGTCAACGATCTCGGCGTCTCGGTGGCGGGCGACAGCGAGGCCAATGACCCGGCCGACACCGTCGTGGCCGAGATCGTCGCCAAGGGCGGCGAGGCGGTCGCCGACAAGAGCAGCGTGACCGACCGGGCCGCGACGCGGGCCATGGTCGAGCAGGCGCTCGACGGCTTCGGGCGCATCGACGTCGTGGTGAACAATGCGGGGATCATCCGCATGGCGCGCTTCGACCAGATGACGCCAGGCGACTGGCGCGCCGTCATCGGCGTCCATCTCGACGGGTCCTATCATCTCAGCCGGGCGGCCGCCCCGCATTTCCGGCGCCAGCGCTCCGGCGCCTATGTCCACATGTCCTCGGCGAGCGGCCTGATCGGCTCGACGAGCCAGGCGAATTACGCGGCGGCCAAGCTCGGCCTCGTCGGGCTGTCGAAGGCGCTCGCGCTCGACATGGCGGGCGACGGCGTGCGCTCCAACTGCATCGTGCCGTCGAGCACGAGCCGGATGACCGAACTCACCGACGGCAGCCGGCGGCACCTGATGTCGGAGGCGGACCTCGCGATCCTGGCGCGCTCGCGCGCCGCCTCGCAGCCCGACCAGATGGCGCCGCTCGCCGTCTTCCTGGCGAGCGACGCCGCAACCGGCGTCAACGGCCAGGTGATCGGCGCACGCGGCAACGAGCTCTACCTCTACGGCCAGCACCGGCCGGTCAGGATGCTGCACGCGGCCGAGGGCTGGAGCGCGCAGGCGCTCGCGGAGCGCGTCCCGGCGGCCTGGGCGGCATCCCTGACGCCGCTCGAACGCATCACCGACGTGTTCCGCTGGGCGCCGGTCTAGAGACGGAAAGGAGACGACGATGCTGAGACGCCAGTTCTGCACCATGATGATCGCCGGCGGCGCGCTCGCCGGGCTGAGCCCCATCGCATCGGCCCAGTCCGGCTATCCGGACCGCCCGGTCAAGATCGTCGTGCCCTATGTGCCCGGCGGCGTCACCGACACGATGGCGCGGCTGCTGGCGCAAAAGCTCACCGAGCGGCTGAAGCAATCGGTCATCGTCGAGAACCGGCCGGGCGCCGGCGGCGTGATCGGCACCGAAAACGTCATTCGCGCCGCGCCGGACGGGCTCTCGCTGCTGTTCGCCACGGCGACGCTCACCGTCTATCCGAGCTTCGAGAAGAATTTCACCTATGACATCGAGAAGGACCTGAAGCCGGTCACCATCGTCTCGTCGGCGCCCTATGTGATCCTGGTCGGCAAGGACTCGCCTTTCCGCAGCCTGAAGGACCTGATCGACTACGCCAAGGCCAATCCGGACAAGCTGAATTTCGGCTCGCCGGGCTATGGCACCTCGACCCATCTCGCCTTCGAGGCCTTCCTCGCCGCGGCCGGCGTCAAGGCCGTGCATATCCCCTATAAGGGCAGCGCCGCGGTGCTGCCGGCCCTGACCTCGAACGAGGTCCAGGCGATGATGGACACCTATATCGGCGTCGCGGGCGCGGTCGAGGCCGGCCATGTCCGGGCGCTTGCGCTCACCGCCGATGAGCGCGCCGGCTTCGCGCCGGCGATCCCGACCACGGCCGAGGCCGGGCTGCCGGGCTTCACGGTCGATACCTGGTTCGCGGTGCTGGCGCCGGGCAAGACGCCGGACGCCATCGTCGAAAAGCTCAACCGGGAGATCGGCGAGGTGCTGAAGGACCCGCAGGTCGCGGCAAGCTTCAGCAACCAGGGCAAGGTCATCGGCAACAGCCCGGCCGAGTTCGCCCGCACCATTGGGCAGGACCGGTCGAAATGGGCCAGGACGATCGCGGCTGCAGGGATCAAGCCGCAATAGGCCCGGCCCAGTCGTCGCTCACCCCTCCCCGAGGCGGCTGAAGCGCACGATCGCGTCGGGGCGCTTGTCGAGACCGGGCAGGAGCTCGAGCCCCAGCCCCGGCGCCTCGGAGACCGTGATCATGCCGTTCTCGGTCTTGGGCAGCTCGGTGACCAGCTCGGTGTACCAGCCGGTGTAGAAGGCGCGCACCGATTCCTGGATCAGCGCGTTGCGGGCGTGCAGCGAGAAATGGCAGGACGCCGCATAGACCACCGGGCCCGTGCAGTCATGCGGCGCGACCGGCGTGTGCCAGGCCTCGGCCATGCCGGCGATCTTGCGCGCCTCGGACAGCCCGCCGCACCAGGACAGGTCGAGCATGACGACGCCGGCCGCCTTGGTCTCGAGATAGTCGCGGAAGGAATGGGTATAGGCCAGCGTCTCGGAGGCGCAGACCCAGGCCTTGGAATGGCGGGCGTATTCGCCGAGGTCCTGGACATTGTCGAGGCGGAACGGGTCCTCGTGCCAGTAGGTGTCGAACTCGGCCAGGCGCTCGGCCAGCTTCTTGGCCATGGGCAGGCTCCAGAGCGAGTGGAACTCGACCATGATGTCCATCTTGTCGCCGACGGCCTTGCGAATCTTGCGGAAGGGTTCGAGCGCCGTGTTCAGCTCCTGGGGCGTGATGTCCCAGCCGGCGCTGCGCTCGGCGGCGATGTCGAAGGGCCAGATCTTCATGCCGGTGATGCCCTGCTCCAGCAGGGAATGGGCGAGCTCGTCCGCCCGGTAGAGGAAGCCTTCGAGATCCTCATAGGGACCGCCCTGCTCGCCGACATGCCAGTTGGCGACGGCCTGCGAGCGCGTGTCGCGGATATATTTGTAGCCGGCGCAGGTATTGTAGGTGCGGATCGTCTCGCGCGCCCTTCCGCCGAGCGCGACCGAGATCGGCTGGCCGATCGCCTTGCCGTAGATGTCCCAGAGCGCGATGTCGACGGCGGAATTGCCGCGCGTCTCGACGCCGGAGCCCCGCCAGCCGAGATAGTTGCCGAGGCTGGCATTGCGGGCCTCGATCTGGAGCGGGTCCTGGCCGAGCAGCTTGGGCGCGACGCTCTCGTGGAGATAGGCCTCCACGGCGGCGGCGCCCATGAAGGTCTCGCCCAGCCCGACGAGCCCGTCATCGGTATGGAGCCTGACCCAGACGATATTGCCGAACTCGGTCAGGCGGATGGTCTCGACGGCGGTGATCTTCATCGAATGCGGCTCATGCGAGGGGTTGGGCGAAGCGGGCGAAGGCGTCGGCGGTCGGCGTGGTGCCGGCTCCGGGCTGCTGCGGGCGCAGGAAATAGCCGTCCGCGACATTGGCCGGCTCGGCGAAGGCGTCCTTGATCCAGGGGATGTATTCGAGAAGCGGCGTCGCCTGGTGCCAATAGGCGAGATGGACATGGACCTGGCTCATCTCGCCGGCATGCGGGGCGACCGGCAGGCGGCTGGCAAGGGCAAGCTCGGCGACCTGGATATATTCGGTGATGCCGCCCAGCCGCGTCACGTCGGGCTGGACGTAGTGGATCGCGTCGGCCGCGACGAAGGCGCGGAAGGCGTCGAGCGAATAGAGCTGCTCGCCGAGCGCGACCGGGATCGAGGTCGATTTCGCCAGCGCCGCATGCGAGCCGACATCGTCATACCAGAGCGGCTCCTCGAACCAGAAGATGTCGAGCCCCTCGGCGCGGGCGCAGAAGCGCTTGCAGGTCGGCAGGTCCCATTTGCCGTTGCCGTCGATCGCCATGGTGACATGGTCGCCGACGGCGCGGCGCACGGCTTCGAGACGGTGGATGTCGGTGCCGATATCGGCATGGCCGACCTTGATCTTGATGCGGCGGAAACCGTCGCGCTCGACCGCCATGCGGGCGCCCTCGACGAGTTCGTCCTTCGGGATCGAGAGCCAGCCGATATCGGTGTTGTAGGCGTCGAGCTTCGGCTTGGTGGCGCCGCCGAGCAGATGCCAGAGCGGCACGCCGGCTTTCTTCGCCTTGAGATCCCAGAGCGCGACATCGACGGCGGCGAGCGCGAGCTGGGTGATGCCGGCGCGGCCGACCCATTGCAGGGCGGGATGGCGGGCGAGCTTGAGCCAGAGCCGGGTGATCTCGGAAGCGTCCTCGCCGGTCAGCAGCGGCGCGTAGCAGTCGCGGATGCAGGCGGTGATCAGCCGATCGGAGGCGAGGTCGGCATGGGTGCCGGTGAAGCCGTAGCCCGCGAGCACGTCCTCGGTGACGATCTTCGCGCCGACGACGCCCCAATGGCTGATGCGATGGGTCGAGTCGGCGATCGAGCCGCCGGTGACCGGGATATGCAGGATGAAGGGTTCGATCGTGGCGATGCGCATGATGATAAGACCTCATATTCCCAGCAAGACGCCCTGGAACCTGACCGCGTCATCCCGGGCAAGCGCAGCGCAGGCCCAGGATCCATCGTAGAGTTTGGGGCCTTACGATGGATCCCGGAGCTGCGCCGCTACGCGGCTTGTCCGGGATGACGTCGCGGTTGCGATGAGCATCTCGGCCAGGCGCTGCCGCAGCCTCTCCCGATCAGTTCGAGCCGCGGATCTTGGCGAGATCGGCCTTGAGGCGCTCGATCGTCTCCTTGCCGATCGTCGCCTCGTGGCGCTGATAGACCGCCGCCGTCGCCTCGCGCATCTTGGTCAGCTCGGCCGGAGCGACCTCGGAGACCTGCATGCCCTGCTTCTTCAGGTTGGCCAGCGACTTGTCATTGAGCTCGCGCGAGACGCGGCGCTCCTCGTCGCGGCCGACGATGGAGCAGTCGGTCAGGATCGTCTGCTCCTCGGGCGAGAGCTGGTCCCAGAGCTTCTTGGAGTAGAGCGTCAGGAACGGCGTATAGGCGTGGCGCGTCATCGTCAGGTATTTCTGCACCTCGTAGAGCTTGGAGGTGTCGATGGTGACGAGCGGGTTCTCCTGGCCGTCGATCGCGTGGGTCTCCAGCGCCGCGAAGACCTCGCCGAAGGCCATCGGGGTCGCGTTGGCGCCCATGCTCTTGAAGCTGTCGAGGAAGATGTTGTTCTGCATGACGCGGACCTTGAGGCCGGTCAGCTCCTCCGCCTTGGACACGGCGCGCTTCGAATTGGTCAGGTTGCGGAAGCCGTTCTCCCAGTAGGACAGGTTGACCACGCCGAAGGCCGGCAGCTTGTCAGCGATATATTTGCCGAAGGCGCCGTCGAGGATCGTGTCGGCCTCCTTCTCGTTGGTGAAGAGGAAGGGCAGATCGAAGACGCCGAGCTCCGGCATGATGCCGACCAGCGGCGAGGAGGAGGTGATCACCATCTCCTGCGTGCCGGCGCGCAGCGCCTGGGTCGCCTGCAGGTCGCCGCCGAGCGCGCCGCCCCAGAAGGCCTGGAGCTTGAGCTTGCCGCCCGACTTCTCGGCCATGCAGGCCTTCATCTTGGCGACGCCGTTGCCGACCGGGTGGTCCTCGTTGATGCCGTTGGAGACGCGGATATTGCGCTCCTTGATCTGGGCCTGGGCCGAGCCGGCGAAAGCGGCGAGCGCGACGCCGGCCAGGATCGAGACGAGACGGGTTTTGGACATGGCTTTCTCCCTGTTTGCCTTGTTGTGGATTGGGATCAGCGACCGCTCAGCCAGGCGAGCGGAACGGTCACGAGTTGCGGGAAGAAGATGAGCAGCAGCATCGCGAAGGTCTGGGCGAGGAGGAACGGCCAGACGCCGCGGATGACGAGACTCATCGGGATGCGCGCCACGCCGCAGACGACGTTGAGCACGATGCCGACGGGCGGGGTGATCAGCCCGATGGCGTTGTTGATGATGAAGAGCACGCCGAAATAGATCGGGTCGATGCCGGCCTGCTTGATCACGGGCATCAGCACCGGCGTCAGGATCAGCACCGTCGGCGTGAAGTCCAGCGCGGTGCCGACGACCATGACCAGCAGCATGATGACGAGCAGCAGCGCCGTCTTGTTCTCCATGAAGGGCGCGAGCAGGCTGGAGAGCTCTGCCGGGATATTGGCCTGCGTGATCAGCCAGGCCGAGACCACGGCGGCGGCGACCAGCAGCATGACGGCGCTGGTCGTCTTCGCGGCCATCAGCGTGACCTTGTAGAGGTCGCGGAGCTTGAGCTCGCGATAGACGAACATGCCGACGATCAGCGCATAGACCGTCGCGACGACCGCCGCTTCCGTCGGCGTGACGATGCCGAAGCGGATGCCGCCGAGGATCGCGATCGGCATCAGCAGGGCGAGCGCGCCGTCCCAGGTCGCCTGCAGCCGCTCCCTGCCGCTGCGCCGCGGCAGGACCGCGATCTTGTCGTGGCGGCAGACGATGAACCAGGCGATCACCAGCGAGAGGCCGATGATCAGGCCGGGCACGATGCCGGCCAGGAAGAGCTTGGTGATCGAGAGGTTGGCGGCGACGCCGAAGACGATGAAGCCGATCGAGGGCGGAATGATCGGCGCGATGATGCCGCCGGACGCGATCAGCCCGGCGGAGCGGCCGGTATCGTAGCCGGCCTGGCGCATCATCGGCAGCAGGATCGAGGCGAGCGCGGCGGTGTCGGCGGCGGCCGAGCCGGAGAGCGAGGCCATGATGATCGAAGCGAAGATCGCGACATAGCCGAGGCCGCCATGGAGATGGCCGACGAGCGACAGGGCGAAATTGACGATGCGCTTCGACAGGCCGCCGGCATTCATCAGCTCGCCCGCGAGCAGGAAGAACGGAATCGCCAGGAGCTGGAAGGAATCGGCGCCGACGATCATGTTCTGGGCGATGATCTGGGTGTCGAAGACGCCGAGCCAGAGCATCAGGCAGACCGCGCAGACGATCAGCGCGAAGGCTATCGGCATGCCGAGCGCCATCGCCCCGCAAAGCGAGAGCAGGAAGATGGCGACCGTCATTCCAGGTGCCCCTTCAGGTCGTGAGAGGGGTTGCCGCTATAGTCGCCGGCGAATTCGGCGAGCTCGAACTCGCCGAGCCGGCCCGTCAGCGCCCGGATCAGGCGGGACAGCGTGATGAAGCCGATGCCGAGGCCGGCGAAATAGAGCACGCCATAGACATAGCCCATGCTCAGCCCGGTGACCGGGGCTACGGCGCTGGCGTTGATCTCGTGCTGCTTCCAGGTGCCGTCGAGCAGCATGACGCAGCAGGCGAGCACGATCAGGTCGCTGACGATCATGCAGACGAGCCGCTTGCGCGGGCCGACCGCGCCGACCAGCGTGTCGACGCCGAGATGGCCGTTCTCGCGCATCACCACGACGGCGCCGATATAGGTCAGCCAGACGAAGAAATAGCGCGACAGCTCCTCGGAAATGTCGATGCCGGAATTGAAGGCATAGCGCAGCACGACATTGCCGAAGACCATCACCACCATCCCGGCGAGCAGGATGACGAGGGCGGCCTCAAGCGCGCGTAAGACCCATCTCTCTGCGTTCGCGAGCATGCTGCGCTTCCTCTGTTGTTTTTCTGGTCCGACCCTGTCCCGGGTCCGCGTTTGGTCCGGCTCGCGCGTGGCCGCGCTCCATGTCGGCCCGCGCGATCCCGAGCAGCGCGACCATGGCCTCGCGCGCCTGGTCGGGCCGGCGCTCCGCGATCGCGCTCGCGACATGGCGATGGATCGCGACCGAGGCCTGGGCGCGCTCGTGATCATGCATGGACAGCCGGAAGGAGGCCTTCAGCACCGCGTGCAGGACCGGCTGGAGCTGGATCAGGAGGATGTTTCCGGAGGCCTGCAGGATCGCCTCGTGGAAGCGGAAATCCATGGCTTCGTGCCGGGCCTTGTCGGGCGCGCCGGCCATCTCGGCCAAGGCCGTGGTGACGGCCTCGATCTGTCCGGGCGTGCCGCGCTCGGCGGCAAGCGCCGCGGCGGCCGGCTCGATCATGCCGCGCAGCTCGAGCAGGTCGCGCTCGAAGCCATGGGCGAGATCGGCATCGGTGATCCAGTCCATCACCTGCGGATCGAGCAACCGCCAGGCCGAGATCGGCTGGATACGCGAGCCGACGCGCGGCCCCGTCGTGATCAGGCCGAGCGCCTGCAGGGTCTTGGTCACCTCGCGGATCACGGTCCGGCTGACACCGAACTGTGCGACGAGGTCGTCCTCGCGCGGCAAGGCGCCCTCATGGCCGATCTGGCCGCCGACGATCATGCGGCCGAGCTGGTCGACGAGATGCGAATGGAAATTCGGCGGGCGGCTCATGGGAAGATCATATTATAATATGAATGAGTCGCAAGCGCCGATCGCGAGCAACGTTGCACCGGGTCGCAGCGGGCGCTGGACCGGCGGCCTACTCCGCTCGGATACGTTGATCATCCGCGACAACAGCAATACGATCAGGCAAAAGGGCATGCCGAAGGGGAAATCCGGCGCGAATGATTTCGTGTTCGCGTAGTTCCGCTGTGATAATCTTGTCGTCCCGGCCGGCGCTGATGTTGTCAGCGCCGGATCGATTTGCTTTGAGCCTCGGAGCTCTCTCGGTTTTGGACGAGGCCCTGTCTTGATCCGTCGTTCCCCGCCCGCCCCCTCGGCATCGATCGTCGCCTCGGCGCTGGCCTCGTGCCGCGGCGCGTTCCTGGCCGTGGGCGTGTTCTCCGGCTTGATCAATCTTTTGATGCTGTCCGGCTCGTTCTACATGCTGCAGGTCTATGACCGGGTGCTGAGCTCGCGCAGCGTCGCGACGCTGGTCGGGCTCTCGCTGCTGCTGCTCGCGGCCTATGCCCTCCAGGGTTTTCTCGATGCGATCCGGGTGCGCATGCTGGCCCGGATCGGCGCGCGGTTCGACGAGCAGGTCTCGCCCTCGGCCTTCGCCGCGGCCCAGAAGCTGCCCTTGCTCGGCCTGCGCGCCGACCAGGCGATGCAGCCGATCCGCGACCTGGACCAGGCCCGCGGCTTCCTGGCCTCGCTCGGCCCAACCGCCCTGTTCGACATGCCGTGGATGCCGCTGTTCTTCGCCGGCTGCTTTCTGCTGCACCCCTGGCTCGGCTGGCTCGCCATCGGCGGCGGGATCGTGATCCTGCTCCTGACCTTCCTGACCGAGCTCGGCAGCCGCGAGGCGACGAGCGCGCAAATGGCGAGCGGGCTCGCGCGCCACAGCCTCGTCGAGGCCAGCCGCCGCAATGCCGAAGCGCTGACCGCGATGGGCATGGGCGGCGCCTTCCAGACGAAATGGCGCGACGCCAATCTGCGCCATATCCGCGACTGGCTCGCGGGCGCCGACGCGACGAGCGGGATCGGCGCCTTCGCCAAGGTTTTCCGGATGGTGCTGCAATCGGCGGTGCTCGGGCTCGGCGCCTATCTGGTGATGCAGGGCGAGCTCTCGGGCGGCGCGATGATCGCCGCCTCGATCATGACCTCGCGGGCCCTGGCGCCGATCGAGATCGCCGTCGCGCATTGGAAGGGCTTCGTCGCCGCGCGCCAGGGCATCGAGCGCCTGAAGAAGGTACTGGACGCGCCCGCCTTCCTCGACCGGGACCGCACCGCCCTGCCCGTGCCCCGGCGCGAGCTCTCGGCCGGCGGCCTTGTCGTCGCCGCGCCCGGCCGCCAGGCGCCGATCCTGCACGGGGTGTCGCTGAAGCTCGAGGCCGGCCAGGGGCTCGGCATCATCGGGCCGAGCGCCTCGGGGAAATCGACGCTGGTCCGGGCGCTGGTCGGTGTCTGGCGCCCGCTCAAGGGCGAGGTGCGGCTCGACGGCGCGGCGCTCGAACAATGGCCGTCCCAGGAGCTCGGCCGCCATATCGGCTACCTGCCCCAGGATATCGAGCTGTTCGACGGCACGGTCGCCGAGAACATCGCCCGCTTCGAGCCCGGAGCCTCCGACGCGGCGATCGTCGCCGCGGCCCAGGCCGCCGGCGCCCATGACCTGATCCTCAAGCTCGAGAAGGGCTACGACACCCGCATCGGCGAAGACGGCGCGACGCTGTCCGGCGGCCAGCGCCAGCGGGTCGGCCTGGCGCGGGCCCTCTATGGCGATCCCTTCCTCGTCGTCCTCGACGAACCCAATTCCAATCTCGATCACGACGGCGACGAGGCCCTGACGGTCGCGGTCAAGGGCATCCGCGCGCGCGGCGGCATCGTCATCGTCGTCACGCATCGGCAAACGGCGATCGCCGGCGTCGACCAGATCGCGGTGATGGCGGAGGGCCGCGTCCAGGGGTTCGGGCCGAAGGAAGAAATCCTGCAGAAGGTGATGCGGCGCGGCGGCCTGCCGAGCGTCCAGCGTCAGACGATGACGCCATGACCCGCGCCAGCAACGACAAGACCGAGTTCACGCGCTCGCTCAGGGGGCTCGCCCTGCTCGGCATCGCTGGCATCGCCCTGTTCGCCGGCACGATCGGCGTCTGGGCCGTGGCCACGACCCTGTCCGGCGCGGTGGTCGCCAGCGGGCAGTTCGTGGTCGACGGCAACGTCAAGAAGGTCCAGCACGCGACCGGCGGGATCGTCGGCGAGCTCCTGGTCCGCGACGGCGACAAGGTCGAGCAGGATGCCGTCCTGATCCGGCTCGACGACACCGTCACGCGCGCCAATCTCCAGGTGGTCACCAAGCAGCTCGATCAGTTCGCCGCCCGCCGCGCCCGCCTCCAGGCCGAGCGCGACGGCCGCGAGAGCATCACGGTCGATCCCGAGCTCGCCGGCCGGCTGAACGAGCCGGCCGTCACAGAGCTGGTCACGGCAGAAGGCAACCTGTTCACGGCGCGCCGCGCCGCGCGCGACGGCCAGAAGGCGCAGCTCGCCAGGCGCGTCGGCCAGCTCGAGGACGAGATCGCCGGGCTCAGGGCGCAGCAGAAGGCCCGAGACCGCCAGGCGGCGCTGATCGACGAGGAACTGCTCGGGGTCAGGGACCTCTATCAGAAGAACCTCGTCTCCCTCAGCCGCAGGGCAGCGCTCGACCGCGAGGCCGCCAATCTCGAGGGACGCAAGGGCCAGCTGATCGCCGCGGTGGCGCAGGCCGAGGGCAAGATCGCCGAGACGCAGCTCCAGATCATCCAGATCGACGACGCGCTGCGCGAGGAGGTGATGAAGGAGCTGCGCGAGATCCAGGGCAAGAGCGCCGAACTGGTCGAAAGGCGCATCGCCGCCGAGGACCAGCTCAAGCGCGTCGAGATCCGCGCGCCGAGCGCGGGCTATGTGCATCAGCTCGCGGTCCACACCATTGGCGGCGTCATCACGCCGGCCGATCCCGCCATGCTGATCGTCCCGGCCGAGGACGGCCTCCAGGTCGAGGCGAGGATCAATCCGCCCGATATCGACCAGATCGGCCTCGGGCGGGCCGCACTGGTCCGGATCCGCGCCTTCAACCAGCGCACCACGCCCGAGCTCAACGGGAAGGTCTCGCGCATTTCCGCCGACACCAGCCTCGACCGGCAGACCGGCGCGAGCTTCTACACCATCCGCGTCTCGATCGAGCCCGGTGAGCTCGCCCGCCTGGCCCCGCACCGCGTCGCGGCCGGCATGCAGGCCGACGTCTTCGTGAAGACCGAGGACCGCACGCCGCTGCAGTTCATCGTCAAGCCGCTGATGGACCAGATCGCCAAGACTTTTCGGGAACGCTAGCGGCTGCCAAGCCGCGTCTCCGGCGCCGCCTTCCGCTCTACCCTGAAATACATTTGTGTCATCAAAAATTCATCTGTATGGTCCACTGCAAAGCCGCCGCGGGGCGCCCCCCTGAGAGCGGCATGACCTCCCGCCAGGGAGGCGCCAGCGGAGGGAAGCCCATGCAGCGTGTCCTGCAGATTTCGGACACCCATCTCAGTCCGACCAAGCAGCATTTCGCCTGCAACTGGGAGCCGCTCCGGGCCTGGCTCGTCGAGCAGAAGCCCGATCTCGTCATCCATACCGGCGACGTCACCGTCGACGGCGCCGACCAGGATGCGGACATGAGCCATTGCGCCGATCTGCTGCGCGGGCTCGGTGTGCCGGTGCTCAGCGTGCCCGGCAACCATGACGTCGGAGAGGCCCATCATCCGCATCAGCCGGTCAATGCCGAGCGGCTGGCGCGCTGGCAGGCGCATTTCGGGCCCGATCACTGGGCGCGCGATCTCGAGGACTGGCGCCTGATCGGCCTGAACGCGATGCTCTTCGGCAGCGACAGCCCCGACGAGGCGCGCCAGTTCGCCTGGCTGGAACGGCAGATGCAGGAGGCCGGCGAGCGGCGCATCGCCTGGTTCCTGCACCGTCCACTGTTCATCGAAGCGCCCGATGAGGGCGACACGGGCTATTGGAGCGTGCCGCCGGCGCCCCGCGCCAGGCTCCTCGAGCTTGTCCGCAAGCACGAGGTGGCGATCGTCGCCAGCGGTCATTTGCACCGCGCGCATGATCTCGTGCTCGAGGGCACGCGCTATATCTGGGGGCCATCTTCCGGCTTCGTCGTCGGGCCCGCGCTGCAGCCCGGCATGGCCGGCGCCACCAGTCTCGGCGCCGTCGTCTACGAGTTCGACGGGACCGGCTTCTCGGCCGCGATCCACGAGATCACCGCGCTTCGGACGCTCTGGATCGACGACGTGATCCACGAGGTCTACCCGCCCCGCGCCGCCTGACACGGAGCCGGCGCGGCATCAACGGCAAGACCGAGCCCGAGACAGACCACGCCCGAGACGGGAACAACCCGGCCGGGCCTCAAACAGGAGGCGAAAGGTGGCAGCAGTCGATCTGACGTCCATCGCCAAATCCTTCGGACCGACCAAGGTGCTGGACGGCATCGACCTGTCGATCGCCGAGGGCGAATTCCTCACGCTCGTCGGCCCGTCCGGCTGCGGCAAATCCACCCTGATCCGGATCATCGCCGGCCTGGAGAATCAGGATCGCGGCAGCGTCGCGATCGGCGGCAAGCCGGTCGACCATCTGCGGGCGCATGAGCGGCGGGTGGCGATGGTGTTCCAGAGCTACGCGCTCTATCCGCATATGACGGTGCGCGACAACATCGCGCTGCCGCTGACCATGGCGCGGCTGAGGCTGCGCCAGCGCCTGCCCTTGCTGCGCCTGCTCTCGCGGCGGCGCCGGCAGGTCATGCAAGGCATCGAGGCCGATGTCGCGGCGGTCGCCGGCCAGCTCCAGCTCGAGCACCTGCTCGATCGCAAGCCGGCCCAGCTCTCCGGCGGACAGCGCCAGCGTGTCGCGCTGGGCCGGGCGATGGTGCGCAGCCCGGCCGTCTTCCTGATGGACGAGCCGCTCTCCAATCTCGACGCCAAGCTGCGCGTGCACATGCGCACGGAGCTGGCCGAGCTGCACAAGCGGCTGGGCGCGACCTTCATTTATGTCACGCATGACCAGGTCGAGGCGATGACCATGTCCGACCGCGTCGCGATGATGGATAGCGGGCAGGTGCTGCAGCTCGGCACGCCGTCCGAGCTCTACGAGGCCCCGGCCTCGCTGAAGGTGGCGCAGTTCATCGGCAGCCCGGCGATCAATCTTTTGCCGGCGACGGTTGCAGCCTCCGGCAGGGTCGAGCTCTTCGGCCGGCCGCTCTCGCTCGGCGTCGCGGGGGCGGCGGGCGCGGCCGTGACGCTCGGCATCCGGGCGGAAGCGCTGTCGCTCGCGCCGGGCGAGCCGGGCCATGGCGGGCGCGCATGGTTCTCGGCGCGCCTGCGCCGCAAGGAGAATCTCGGCTCCGAATATATCCTGCATTTCGACCTCGCCGGCCGCGACGCGCCGGGCGTGACGATGCGCGCGGCGCCCACGACCGCCGCGACCATCGGCGAATCGGCCGAGCTGGCGCTGACCTTCGACGAGGCCGCCTGCCATGTCTTCGATGCGGCCGGCCAGCGCCTGGCGACCCGAAGCGGCACTGGTGCGACGCGCTCCGTCATCCCGCTGAGGGCCTGAGGATGAGCGCCATCTCCGCCAGCGGAGCATTCGCCCGGCCGCAGCGCCGGCTCTGGCTCGAACGGCTGACAGGGCTCGGCTTCGTGCTGCCGGCGCTGGTGCTGCTCGTGCTCACCATGCTGCTGCCGCTGGTCGTGCTGTGCGTGCTGAGCCTGACCAATTACGAGTTCGGCGCGATCGCCATGGATTGGGTCGGCCTCGCGAACTTCAAGAAAGCGCTCGCCGACCCGATCATCCGCCGCGCGGTGGGCAACACGCTGCTCTATGTGGCGATCGTCGTACCCGGCGCCGTCTTCGGCGCGCTGCTGATCGCCATCATGGTGCATGGCCGCCGCAAGACGCGCTCCTTCTACGAGGTCATCTATTTCCTGCCGGTCACCTCGACCCTGATCGCCATGGCGACGGTCTGGCAGTTCCTGCTGCATCCGGCGCTGGGGCCGGTCAACGCCGTGCTGAAATGGCTCGGCTTCGGCCCGGTCGCCTTCCTGAGCGAGCCCTCGACGGCGCTCGCCACGCTTGCCGTGATCGGCATCTGGCAGCTGCTTGGGTTCAACATGATCCTGTTCCTGGCCGGGCTGACGGCGATCCCGCGCGATCTCTACGAGGCCGCCGAGATCGACGGCTGCACCAGCGCGGTCGACCGTTTCCTGACCATCACCTGGCCGCTGCTGGGCCCGACCACGATGTTCGTCATCGTCACCACGATGATCACCGGCTTCAAGGTCTTCGACACCGTCGCGGTGATGACGCGGGGCGGGCCGGTCGGCTCGACCGAGGTGCTGCTCTACAACATCTATCTGGAAGGCTTTCAGTATTTCCACACCGGCTATGCAGCGGCGCTGACCTTCATCTTCCTCGCCTTCATCCTCGTCTTCTCGGTGGCGCAGACCTTCACGCTCGACAAGAAGGTGCATTACTGATGGCGACGATCGACCTTCCCACCCCCGACAGGGCCGCTATCGCGATCACGCCCACCGGCGCGGTGGCCCGGCGCCTGGCGTCGCTCGCATTCACGCATGGGCTGCTGCTCTGCGGCGCGATCTTCATGCTGCTGCCCTTCGTCTGGATGCTGATCACCTCGATCAAGCCGCCGGCGGAGATCTTCAACGCCGAGATCTCGCTCTGGCCGAAGCAGTTCTACGGCGTCGAGAACTACCGTTTCGCGCTGGAGAAGGCGCCGCTGCTGCGCTTCGCGCTGAACGGGGTCATCCTCTGCGTCGGCATCCTGGTGGTGCAGCTCCTGGTCGCGATCCCTTGCGCCTATGCGCTCGCCAAGCTGCGCTTCCCCGGCCGCAACCTGCTCTTCGTCATGGTGCTGCTCGGCCTGTGCATCCCGGTGCAGGTGCCGGCCATGCCGCTCTACATCGCGCTCGCCGAGCTCGGCCTGCTCAACACCTATGTCTCGATGATGGTGCCGTTCTTCCTCTCGGTCTTCGCCATCTTCCTGTTCCGCCAGTTCTTCCGCGGCTTTCCCGACGACATCATCCAGGCGGCCCGGCTCGACGGGATGAGCGAGTTCGAGATCGTCTGGCGGATCGTGACCCCGAGCGCCTGGCCGGCCATCGCCGCCTTCTCGGTGTTCTCCGCCGTGGCGCACTGGAACGACCTGTACTGGCCGCTCATCGTCATCTCCGACGCGAAGCTCGCGCCGCCGCCGCTGGGGATGATGTTCTTCGCCGACGCAGAGACCGGCTCGAATTACGGCGCGCTGACGGCGGCGGCGACGATCCTGACCGCGCCGCTCGTCATCGCATTCCTGATCGCAAGACGGAGGTTCATCGACGGCATCACGATGACCGGAGTGAAGTAGCCCAAACCCGACGCAAGACCAGCCACAGACCATCCACCACGGAGAAGACCCATGAAACGTTTCGGCAGGGCGATCGCTGCAGCGACGCTCGCCCTCGTCGCCTCGAGCGCGGCGCGGGCCCAGGACGTCACCCTCGACGTGCTCTACGCCTTCCCCGCCTTCGCGAAGTTCCACGAGCCCATCGCCGCGGAGTTCATGAAGAAGCACCCGTCGATCAAGATCAATTTCCGCGCCCCGGCGGCGAGCTATGACGAGGGGCATCAGACGATGCTGCGTCAGTCCGTCACCAATCAGCTGCCGGACGTGTATTATTCCGGCTTCCACCTGCTGACCGAGCTGGTCGAGGCGCTCGACAAGCGCAAGCAGGTCGTCGATCTCGGGCCGATGCTCGCGGCCGAGCCGGAAGCCTGGCGCAAGGCGAATTATTCCGAGGCGCTGCTCTCGCTCGGCCAGGTCAACGGCAAGCAGGCCGGCATGGGCTTCAACGCCTCGACGCCGCTGATGTATTTCAACACCGAGCTGGTGAAGAAGGCCGGCGGCGATCCCGAGAAGATGCCCGACAACTGGCCCGACCTCGTCGCGCTCGCCAAGAAGATCCGCTCCGGCGACACGGCCGGCCTCGCCTACAACATCCACGACTGGCCGGATGACTGGCTATGGCGCGGCTTGATCCTGCAGGGTGGTCACATGCTGCTCGACGCCAGCGGCAAGAAAGTCGCCTTCGGTGGCGCGGCCGGCGAGAAGGTCCTCACGACGCTGCGCAGCTTCGTCACCGAGGCGGGCATGCCGCTGATCGACTGGGATCAGTCGCGCCAGCAGTTCATTGCCGGCAAGATCGGCATCTTCTTCGACACGCCGGCCCGCCTGCGCCAGGTCACGGACCTGATCGGCGAGCGCTTCACGCTGAAGACAGCGCTGTTCCCGATCGACGACAAGGAAAAGGGCAAGCTGCCGACCGGCGGCAACGCCGCCCTGATCACCGCCAAGGACCCGGCCAAGCAGAAGGCGGCCTGGGAGTTCATCAAGTTCGTGACCGGCCCCGAAGCGCAGAAGATCGTCGTCGAGACGACCGGCTACATGCCGACCAATCTGCGCGCCGGCGAGGACGCCTTCCTCGGCCCGTTCTACAAGGACAACGCCAATTTCCGGACGATCAACGGCCAGATCTCGCGGGCCGCGCCCTGGCAAGGCTATCCGGGCGGCAACTCGGTCCGAATCTGGCGCCAGCAGCGCGAGGTCGTCAGCGGCGTGATGCGCGGCGAGATCGCGCCCAAGGCGGGCATCGAGCGCATCGTCTCCGAGACCGAAGCGCTGATGAAGTGAGGTCGGCTTCTTGAAACCATCGCCGCCCGGCCGCCCAGGCCGGGCTGCCCCTTTCTCGGCCCTCATCTTGAGGAGCCCTCATAGAGCGCGTTTCTGCCGTCATTGCGAGCGTAGCGAAGCAATCCAGGAGGTCTCACGCGACGGCCCCTGGATTGCTTCGTCGCTGCGCTCCTCGCAATGACGAGAAGACGCCGTTTCGCGGCTCCTCAAAATGAGGGCCGAGGTCGCCGGCAGCCACTTTCTCGAAGGCCCCTTCAATGATCATCGCCCAGCTCAGCGACTTCCACGCTCGCCCCGTCGGCCGTCCGGCCTATGGCTATGTCGACACCAATGCCGCGATCCGGCGGGCGGTGGATGCCGTCCTGGCCATGGAGCCACGTCCCGACTGCGTGCTGGTCACCGGCGATCTCACCGATTGCGGCCTGCCCGAGGAATACGAGATCGTGCGCGATGCGCTCGCGGTGCTGCCGATGCCGGTCTATGCCGTGCCGGGCAATCATGACCGGCGCGAGACCTTTGCGCAGGTGCTCGGACCCAGCCATGGCTATTTGCCGAAGGCGGGCTTCCTGCATTACGCAATCGACGATTTTCCGGTCCGCCTGATCGGGCTCGACACCGTCATCGCCGGCCAGGATGGCGGCGAGATCTGCGCCGAGCGCGAGGCCTGGCTCGCGACGCGCCTGACCGAAGGAAACGGGCGGCCGACCGTCATCTTCATGCATCACCCGCCCTTCCGCGTCGCCGTCGACGGCATGGACGTCATGCCCTGCCGGGTCTCCCCGGGTTTCGCCGCGCTGATCGCGCGTCATCCCGAGATCGAGCGGGTGGTCTGCGGCCATTATCACCGCCCGATCCAGCGGCGCTTCGCCGGCACGATCGGCTATGTCGCGCCGGGCACCGCGCATCAGGTGGCGCTCGACCTGCGGCCCGGCCGCGAGAACCGCTTGATCATGGAGCCGCCGGCCTTCGCGCTGCATGTCTGGGACCCGGAAGCCGGGCTCGTCAGCCATTTGCAGCCGATCGGCGATTTCGGCCCGATCCGGGATTTCATCGCCGACCCGGACTATCCCGGCCAGGCCCAGCCGGTTTCCGCCCATGCCTGATCCGCAGATATCCTCGCTGCTCGGCCCGGCCGACGCGCTGGCCCGCGAGGCCGGCGAGTTGCTGGTGCGGATGCAAGGCGAGCAGCTCACCGTCGCTCGCAAGGAGCTGCGCGACGTCGTCACCGCCGCCGACCTGGCCTCCGAGAAGCTGGTCATCGACGGCTTGCGCCGCCTCACGCCGGACGCTGCGATCCTGTCGGAGGAGGCAGGCTTCAGCGGCTCGGCGGATGCCGCCCGCTGGATCATCGACCCGCTCGACGGCACGGTGAACTATGCCAGCGGCCTGCCCTGGTTCTCGGTGACCATGGCCTATCAGGTCGAGGGCCGGACCGTGCTCGGCCTGACCCATGCGCCGCTCGCCGGGATCGTGGCGCGCTATGCGGAAGATGGCGTCGCCACCGTCAACGACCGCCCGGCCCGGGTCTCCGGCACCGCCTCGCTCTCCGACGCCGTCGTCTCGGTCATTCTGACCTCGCACTACACCGCTGAGGAGGTCGCACGCACCAGCGACGTCATTCGCCGGCTCGCCGGGATCACGCGGGGCGTGCGCATCGTCGTTTCGGGCGGGCTCGAAATGTCGCTGGTCGCGGCCGGGCGGCTCGACGCCTTCATCGGCCTCAAGGCCGACATCGTCTCGCATGCCGCGGCAATGCCGCTGGTGCGCGCCGCCGGCGGGCGGGTCACGACCCTCGACGGACGCGAGTCCGGCGACGACGACCTCGAGAAGATCGCCTCGAACGGGCTGATCCATGACGAGCTGCTGGAGGCGATCCGCTCGGCGTGATGATGGTGGCCATGCCACCTCCGCTCGGTCATCCCAAGCCGCGTCAGCGGCGCCGATCCGGGATCCATGCCTGAACCGTTCCGGCATGGATCCCGGGTCTCCCTTCGGTCGCCCGGGATGACCAGGTTGGGAGCGAGCGGGTGATTCCGCTCAATGCAGCATGAGATGCCGTTCGTAGCGCCGGCGCTTTTCGGCCAGCGCGTCGGCCAGCGCCGGCGCGGGGACGATCTCGACATGGTCGGCGCCGGCGTCGTCAGCCAGCAACGGGCCGCCGACGCCGAGCCGGGCGAGACGGGCGGCGCCGAGGGCGGGCCCGATAGCGGCGTCATCCGCTACCGAGAGCGGCATCCCGATGGCGCTGGCGATCAGGCGCGCCCAGAGCCGGCTGCGGGCCCCGCCGCCGACCAGCGCCAGGCGCTCGATCCGCGCGCCGGAGCCGCGGAGCGCCTCGTGGCAATCCGCCAGCGCCAGCGCGACGCCTTCCAGCACCGCCTGGACCAGATGCAGCGGCGTCATTGCCATGGTGAGACCCGAAAAGGCGCCAGTCAGCGCCGCGTCGTCATGGGGCGTGCGCTCGCCGGCGAGATAGGGCGTGAAGACCGGCGTGTCGGCTATGGCGAGGCCGGCCGCCTCGACCTCGCGCATGAGGCGCGGGATGTCGCCGGCGCCAACGAGCGAAGCTACCCAGGTGAGCGCCGCGCCGGCGCTGAGCACGCAGCCATTCTGGCCGAAGAGCCCGCCGACGGCGTGACGATGGGTGTGCATGCCCTGGTCGCGCGCCGGGAGAAAGCGATCATTGGCGAGGAAACAGACGCCGGACGTGCCGAGGCTGATCGAGGCGGAACCCGCAGCAACGACGCCGGCCCCGACCGCGCCGCACATGTTGTCGCCGGCGCCGCCGACGACCGGCAGGCCGGCCGCCAAGCCCCAGCGCCGGGCGAGATCGGGCAGCAAGGTGCCCCCGATCTCGTCGCAAGCGACCAGGGCCGGCATTTGCCCGTGTTCGAGCCCGCAGGCCGCAAGCAGTTCGGCGCTCCAGCGCCGCGCCTGCGTGTCCATCAGCAGCGTGGCGCTGGCATCGGCATGGTCGCTGGCGGCAATGCCGGTCAGCTTCAGCCGGACATAGTCCTTGGGCAGGAGGATGCGCCGTGCTCGCGCCAGGGATTCCGGCTCGTGCCGGGCGAGCCAGAGCAGTTTCGGCGCCGGAAAGCCCGGCATCGCCCGGCAGCCGACCAGACCGGCGAAATCGGGGATGGCGGCTTCGAGCTCGGCGCATTCGCGCGTGGCGCGCCCGTCACTCCAGAGGATGGCCGGACGGATCGGGCGGTCGATGGCGTCGAGGCAGGCGACGCCGAGCATCTGTCCGGAGAGGCCGACCGCCGCCACGGCGGCCATGCGCTTCGGCTCGGCCGCCGCCAGGGCGTCGAGCGTCGTCGCGACGGCCCGCCACCAATCCTCCGGCTCCTGCTCGCACCAGAGCGGCCGCGGCCGCGAGACCGTCAGCGGAGCGGTCGCTTCCGCGACGATCCTGTCCCGCTCGTCGACGAGCACCGATTTGACGCCGGAGGTGCCGAGATCGATGCCGAGGACCAGAGCCATCGGGGCTCAGCCGCGCAGCAGCTTCAGCGCGGCAGAAGCGGTGCGCTCATCCGTGATCAGCACCGAGGCGAGCCGCGCCCGCAAGGCGGCCGCAATGATCGCCGCCTTGTTGAGGCCGCCCGAAGCGAGGATCAGGGTCGGAATCCGGCGCATGGCGTCATGCGGCAGGGCGATGGCGCGGCGGTTGATCGGATGGTCGACCGGGTTGCCTGCGGCGTCGATGAACTGGCCGAGCATGTCGCCGACGGCGCCTCGCGCCGCGAGCTCCTCCGGCCGCACATCCTTCGGCAGGCCGTAGCGGACGAGCAGAGAGCGATCCGTCAGGTCGCCGGCGCTGAGCACCGCGATATCGACCGCCCGGATGCGGGCAAAGGCCTCCTCGAAGACATCCTGGGCCAGGATGATGTCGCGCGATTGCGGCGTGCCGGCATAGATCGGCGCCGCGAGGTAGTGGCATTCGGCCTGCCAGCGCCGGGCCAGCCCGCTCGCGATCTCGAAGGTGTTGAGCTCGATCCCGTAGGTCAGGCCGCCCATCATCGAGGTGACCTGCATCTGCGGGTATTGGCCTGAGCGGACATGGCGGATCGTCTCCCGCAAGGTGCCGCCCCAGCCGACGCCGAAGCCGCCATGCGGCCGCTCCTCGACCAGCCGCGAGATCAGCTCGCCCGCGGCGCGGCCGATCAGCGCCGGCACCTGCTCGGCCTTGGCGGGGGTCGGCACCACGACAGCCTCGCGCAGGCCGCCATCCTCCACCAGCGCGCGCTCCAGGCGCACGCAGCTCTCGAGGCGGGAGTTGATGGTGATGTTGACCAGGCCGCTGCTGCGCGCCTCGACCAGGAGGCGATTGACCCTGAGGCGCGTCATCTTGAGGCGGTCGGCGATCTCCGCCTGGGTCAGCCCCTCCATGTAGTAGAGCCATGCGGCTCGGACCTGGGTCTGTGCATCGTCCGGCATCGCAGCTCCGTCGGCGACCGTCGCATCGGCGGCCGCGCGGCGGCGGCCGGATTACATTTGCCTTGACCGGAATACATCAGTCGGGAGGCCAACCACAATGCAGTCCCGCGGCGCGCCCGAACCCCGCCCCGCGCATGTCCCGGCACCAGACGAGCCGGGTTGACCAAAACTAATGTAAGATACAGAATACATTTGTAGAAGGCGCCTCTCGCCGCCTGGAGTCTCGACCCCGACATGTCCCGAGCCGTCTTTCTCCATGCCCCCGGCGATGCACGCGTCGCGCCCTTCAACCTGCGCGAGGGTGCGCCGGGCGAGACGCTGCTCGACGTCGCGGCAGTCGGGCTCTGCGGCAGCGACCTGCATTACTACAAGGATGGCGGGATCGGCGCGGCGGCGATCAGCGAACCCTTCGTGCCCGGCCACGAGTTCGGCGGCTGGCTGACGGAGGATCTGCCGGAACTCGGGCTGGCGCGCGGGGCGCTCGTCGCGGTCGATCCGAACCATGCCTGCGGCCATTGCGACCATTGTCATGCCGGCCATCCCAATCTCTGCCCGAACGTCGCCTTCATCGGCGCGCCGCCGCATCACGGGGCGATGACCGAGCGGATCTGGGTGCCGCGCTCCCTTATCGTGCCGGTGCCGCAGGATTTCACGCCGCTCGATGCGGTGATGCTCGAGCCGCTCGGCGTCGCGATCCATGCCGTCGACCTCGCCAGACCGAAGCTGCTGGAGCGTGTCGCGCTCGTCGGCTGCGGGCCGATCGGCCTGCTCATCCTCCAGGTGCTGAAGGCGGTCGGCGCCGGCGAGGTCCTGGCCTGCGATCCCCTGCCCCATCGCCGGGCGCTCGCCCTGAAGCTCGGCGCGGCCAAGGCCGGCGCCAGCGTCGCCGACATCGCCGAATGGACGGCCGGCGAAGGCATGCCGCTGGTGATCGAGGCGACGAACGCGCCGGAGGGATTTCGCGATGCGGTGCGGGCGGCGCGGATCGGCGGGCGGATCGTGCTCGTCGGCATCCCCGATGGCGACACCTATACGCTGCCCGCCTCGGAGGCGCGCCGGCGCGGCCTCTCGATCAAGTTCTCGCGGCGCATGGGCCATGTCTATCCGCGCGCGATCGAACTCGTCGCGCTCGGCAAGGTCGATGTCGAATCCGTAGTCAGCCACAGCTTCACGCTGGAGGAGACGCCGGAGGCCTTTCGCCGGCATGCCGAGAACGAAAGCGGCATGGTGAAGAGCCTGATCTATCCGCGGGGCGTGCCGGTATATCTGTAAAACGCCGAGGTCATCCCGCGAGACCGAAGGGAGACCCGGGGTCCATGCCCGAGTTTCGACGACTTCGCTCCGGAATGGATCCCGGCTCGGCGCCGCTGACGCGGCTTGGCCGGGATGACACCCGGTGCGGTCTATGAAAACGGATCGAAGGGCGTGGGGAAGCGGCCGGTGGGCGCGATCTCCGGATAGGCCTGCCGCATGAGCAGCCGGCCATCGCCCGGCTCGGCGAGTACCGTCTCCCCGTCGAAGATCAGGCGGCCGCGCTGGTAGGTCGCGACGGGATAGCCCTGCACCTCCAGCCCCTCATAGGGCGTGTAGTCGCCGCCATGATGCTGCATGGCGTTGGTCAGGCGCACGCGCTTCTTGGGATCGAGCAGCACGATATCCGCGTCGGCGCCGGGCGCGATCGCGCCCTTGCGCGGCGCCAGCCCGAAGCGGCGCGCGGGATTGGTCGCGATGATGGAAACGAAGGTCCGCAGGTCGATGCGGCCCTTGGCGACCCCTTCCGAATAGAGGATCGGCAGGCGCGCGGCGAGGCCGGGCACGCCGTTCGGGATCTTGTTGAAGGGCGCGGCCTCGCCATGCTGCTTCTTGCCGCGCGGATCGTCGAAGCGCAGCGGCGAGTGGTCGGAGGAGACGATGTCGATCACGCGATCGCGGATGAACCGCCAGAGCGCCTCGCGGTCGGCCGGCTGGCGCAGGGCGGGCGAGATCATGAACTTGGCGCCCTCGAAGCCGGGCCGGTCCATGTCGGCCTCGCCGAGCACGAGATATTGCGTGCAGGTCTCGGCCCAGGCCTTCTGGCCGCGCGCCTGGGCGCGGGCCACCTCCTCACCCGATTGCGCGCCGGAGACATGGAAGAGCTGGAGCGGCGCATCGAGCGCTTCGGCCAGCGCCAGGATGCGATGCGTCGCCTCGCGCTCGACCACCATGGGCTTCGCCCAGGCGAGGTGGCGCGGCGCCGTCAGCCCGGCCGCCAGCAGCGCCTGCGTCAGCCAGCCGATCAGCTCGTGATGCTCGGCATGGACGCAGACCAGCGCGCCGGCACGGCGGGCGGCGGCAAGCACCTGCAGGATCTGCGCGTCGCCGAGCCGGTTGCTCTCATAGGTCATGAAGACCTTGACCGAGCGGTGCCCGGCCGCGACCAGCGCCGGCAGCTCGCGTTCCAGCACGTCGGGCGTCGGGTCGTTGACCAGAAGATGGAAGCCATGGTCGATCCGGGCCTGTTTCGCCTTCTGCGCATAGGCCGCGACGGCCCCGGCAAGGGAGCCGCCGCGGATTTGCGGGGCGTGGCAAACGACCGTGGTCGTGCCGCCGGCCGCAGCCGAAGCGGTGCCGCTGGCGAAACCGTCGGCGATGTCGGCGCCCGAGGAGAAGGGCTGGTCGAGATGGACATGGCTGTCGACGCCGCCGGGCAGGACGAGCAGGCCCGCGGCGTCGACGGTGTCGCGGCCGCGCAGATCCGTCCCGATGCCGGCGATCAGCCCGTCCTTGACGCCGAGGTCACAGATCGCGATCTCGCTCGCGCTCACCACCGTGCCGCCGCGAATGACCAGATCATACTCGCTCATCGCAGCTCTCCGGATCGGCCGGCGCTCAGCCGGGCATCGCTCGTCACCCCTGGGCGACGGCCTTGTTCTGCAGCCGCGACACCATGCGCACGAAGGGCCAGAACATCAGGAAATAGACGATCGCGACGGCGACGAGCGGCGTCGGATTGTAGAGCAGGCCCTGTGCCAGCTGGGCCGAACGCAGCAGCTCCTGCAAGGCGACGGCCGAGGCGATCGAGGTCTGTTTCACCAGCTCGACCGTGTTGCTGATCAGGTCCGGCAGGACGTTGCGGGTGCCCTGCGGCACGACGACATAGGCCATGGCCTGGCGCCAGGTCAGCCCGGTCGAGCGCGCGGCCTCGCGCTGGCCCTTCGGCACCGACTCGATGCCGGCCCGGAAGATCTCGGCGAAATAGCTCGAGCCGTTCAGGGTCAGCGCCAGGACCGCGGCGGTGAACTCGTGCAGCTTTAAGCCCAGGAAGGGCAGGCCGAAGAAGATGAAGATCAGCAGGACGAGCGGCGGGATCGCGCGCAGCACGTCGACATAGGCGACGAGCAGCATGCGCAGCAGCCTGCTTTGCGAATCCTGGGCCATGGCGATGGCGACGCCGCAAGCGACCGAGAGCGGCACGGCGACCGCGGCGAGCCCGAGCGTCATCCACAGGCCCTGCAGGAGCAGCGGCCAGACCTGCTTCAGGACGTCGATATTGAAGAAAGTGGTGACGAGATCGTCCATCACGACCTCGGATGCGCATAGGCGCGTTCGAGCCAGCGCGTGAAACGCACGAAGGGCAGGAACAGCACGAGGAAGAGCAGAGCGCCGACGGTCAGCGCCGTCGGGTTGGCGACGTTGGACTGGATGCTCGAGGTGACGTTGAGCAGTTCAGGCACCGCGACGACCGAGCCGAGCGTGGTGCCCTTGCTGATGCCGATGGCGCGATTGGTCAAAGGCGGGATGGAGATGCGCACGACCTGCGGCAGGATGATATGGGCCAGGGTCTGGTTGAAGCCGAGGCCGGTCGAGCGCCCGGCCTCCCACTGCCCTTTCGAGACGGCGTTGATGCCGGCCCAGAAGATCTCCTCGCAAAAGGCCGAGAGCACGATCGCGAGCGCGACGACCGTCGCGGTGAAGGGGTCGAGCACCAGCCCGAAATAGGGCAGCGCGAAATAAGCCAGCACGATCAGCACGAGCTGCGGAATCGAGCGGAAGAAATCGATATAGAGGATGATCAGCGCGTTGAGCGGCTTGAAGCCGTAGAGCCGCAGGATGGCGATCACCAGGCCGAGCGGAATGCCGATCAGCACGGTCAGCACCGACATCTGGATGGTGATGAAAAAGCCGCGCAGGATGTCCGGCCAATAGGCCGACATCAGCGAGAAATCGAAGAAATAGCGGACGATCTGGTCCATGCGCCCGTCAGGCCCTGGAGCGCGTGACGAAGTCGCGGATGCGCTGGTGCTGCGGCGAGACCAGGATCTCCTGCGGCGTGCCTTCCGCCAGGATGGCGCCGTGGTCCATGAACACGACGCGGTCGGCGACGTCGCGCGCGAAATGCATCTCATGCGTCACGACGATCATGGTCATGCCCATCTCCTTGGTGCGGACCATGACGTTGAGCACCTCGCCGACCAGCTCCGGATCGAGCGCCGAGGTCGGCTCGTCGAAGAGCATGACCTGCGGCTCGAGCGCCATGGCGCGGGCGATGCCGACGCGCTGCTGCTGGCCGCCGGAGAGCTCGGCCGGATAGGACTCGGCCTTGTGCGAGAGGCCGACGAGATCGAGATGGCGGCGGGCCTTGTCCTCGGCCTCGGCCTTGCCCAGCCCGACGACCTTGCGCAGCGCGAGCGTCACGTTCCCGAGCGCCGTCTTGTGCGGGTAGAGGTTGATGCCCTGGAAGACCATGCCGATGCGCCGGCGCAGCAGGTTGAGATCGACCCTGGCGCCGGTCACCTCCTCGCCGCCGACGCGGATCGTGCCCGCGGTCGGCTCTTCCAGGCGGTTGATGCAGCGCAGGCAGGTGCTCTTGCCCGAGCCGGACGAGCCGACGATGACGACGGCCTCGCCCTTGCCCACCCTCAGATCGACGCCGCGCAGGACCTCGACATCGCCGAAGCTCTTGCGCAGGCCGGCGATCTCGACGATCGCCTGTCCGGGCGCGCGCGCCGCTTCACCCGCTGCCGTCACTGGCAGCTGGCCTTGTGCGGCGTCGTGTCATAGCCCTCGAACTCGGGCGCGCCGACGCCCGGATAGACCTTGGCCATGGAGGAGCCGGCATCCGGCTTCACGCCGAACCATTTCTCGTGGATCTTGGCGAGTGTGCCGTCGGTCTTGATGCATTCGAGCGCCGCCTCGACCTTGGCGCGGAAAGCCGCATCCTCCTTGCGGAAGGCGATGCCGAAATTGCGGCCGCTGTCGAGCACGAAGGCGACCTCGGCCGTCGGCGTCTGCGTCGCGACATAGCGCGAGACCGGCACGTCGGCGACATTGGCGAAGGCGCGGCCGATCATCACCGCCTGCACCGCGTCGGCATTCTTGTTGTAGCGCTGGATGGTGTAGCCGTATTTGGCCTCGTTGTCGGTCAGCCACTTGTCCGAGATCGAACCGTTATTGACCGTCACGGCCTTGCCCTTCAGCTCCTCCAGATTGGCGATCTTGCCGCCCTTCTTGACGAGGAAGCCGAGGCCGGTCGGCATATAGGGCTCGCTGAACAGCATCTGCTGGGCGCGCTCCGGCGTGATGTTGGTCGGCGCCGGGATCATCTCGTAGCGCTTCGAGAACAGGCCGGCGAAAATCGCCGAGAAATTGGAATCGGTGACCTCGACGCCAGGGCGGCCGAGCTGCTTGGCCAGCGCCGCCGACATGTCGTAGGTGAAGCCGGTCGTCTCGCCGGTCGCGGTCTTGAAGCAGAACGGCGCGAAGCCGAGATCGCAGGCGACCTTCAGCTTTTCATTAGCCGGATGATCGGCATCCTGCGCCAGGACCGGCGTGGCGAGAAGAGCCGCGACCGCAAAGCCCCGGACAGCGGCGCGCGCTGCGTTGACCGACAAAAATCTCATGATCCTGCTCCCGTTCGACGCCGCGATCCGACGCGGCGAATGGCGCACCGGGATTGCCGCGCCCTTCGCTTGCAACAATCCGGCCAACCCGAAGCCAAACTCTATCAGCGGCAATTCATGCCTTACCAATCACATATTGTCGGGGGTCCATAATCTCATGTTAAGTCGACGGGATGGTGTCGGCCGGTTCATCGCCCTCCGGAGGCGGCGGCACCAGATCGCGCAGGATGTCGACGAAGGCGCGGGCGGTGCGCGAGAGCGGCTCGTAGCGCAGGGTCAGCAAATGGGCGCGCACGCGCGTGACCGGCGCGAGCGGGCGCGAGACCAGCTCCGGCCAGGTCCGTCCGCGCAGCACGAACTCGTCGACGACGGCGACGCCGGCGCCAGCCCGGACCATGGCGCAAGCGACCGGGGTGAAGCGCACGACGGTGCTGACCCTGATCGGCTCGGGGCTGGAGGCCAAAGCCTGCTCGACGATATAGCCATAGGGCGTCTGCGGGCCGAAGCCGATCAGCGGATAGGGCGCGATGTCGGCCGGCCTGACGACCCGCAGCCGCGCCAGGGGATGGTCCTGCGGCATGATCGCCATCAGCCGCCCCTCGGTCATCACCTGCGACTGGATGGTCGGCTCGTCGACCGGCAGCACGGAGACGCCGAGATCGGCGCGGGCGCTGGTGATCTTGGCGATGACCTCGAGCAGGGTCAGGATCTCGAACTCGACGCGCAGATCCGGGAAGCGCTGGCGCAGCCGCGCGATCGCGTCCGGCACCATGGTCTGGCCGACGCTCGGGCTGGCGACGATGCGGACCGAGCCGGTGCCGCGCTCGCGCAATTCCTCGGCGAGCTCGTTGACGCGCAGCACGCCCTGATGGACCTGATCGACCTCGGTGAAGAGCCGGCGCGCCTCCGGCGTCGGCTGGATGCGGCCGCGCACCCGCTCGAACAGGCGCAGCTCCAGCCGGTCCTCGGTATAGGCCAGCAGCCGGCTGATCGCCGGCTGCGAGACCGAGAGCAGCCGCGCCGCGCCGCTGATCGAGCCGGTGATCATGATGGCGCGGAAGACTTCGAGCTGGCGCAGGTTCAGTCGCATGGAAATAACGTCCGGTTATGGCTGCCGGCTGAATTAGCATATTTTCTCAGGCGCGCAGTCCTCTAGTCTCGCTCGAACCCGGCCAGCCGGCCGGCGAACGAGCGCGAGCGAGGCCGGGCGATGGGACGCTTTCTGACGAGCAAGGATGTCGAGGCGGCGATCGCCGGCGGGTCGATCTTCGCGGCCGGCGGCGGCGGCTGGGCCGATCACGGCCGCATGCTGGGCACCGCCGCCGTGCTGTCCGGCCGGCCCGAGCTGGTCGCGATCGAGGATGCGCCGGACGATGCGATCATCGCCACCGCGGCCGCGATCGGCGCGCCGGCCGGCACGACCGAATGGGAGATGCTCGGCGTCGACTATGTCCGCGCGGTCCAGCTGCTGCAGGAGGCGCTCGGCAAGCCGGTCTACGGCCTGATCATCGGCCAGAACGGCATGTCGAGCACGCTCAACGCCTGGCTGCCGAGCGCCCTGCTCGGCGTCAAGGTGATCGACGCCGTCGGCGACATCCGCGCCCATCCGACCGGCGACATGGGCTCGATCGGCCTCGCCAACAGTCCGGAGCAGACGATCCAGGTCGCGGTCGGCGGCAACCGCGCCAAGAACTCCTATATCGAGCTGGTGACGCGCGGCGCGACCGCCAAGGTCTCGCCGATCCTGCGCACCGCCTCCGACATGTCGGGCGGCTTCATCGCCTCCTGCCGCAACCCGGTTCCGGCCTCCTATGTGCGCAAGCACGCGGCGCTCGGCGGCATCTCGATGGCGCTGGCGCTGGGCGAGCGCATCCTCGCCGCGACCGGCAAAGGCGGAGCGGCCGTCATCGACGCGATCTGCGACGAGACCGGCGGCTCGATCATCGGCCGCGGCCCGGTGGCGCGCAAGACCGTGCAATATACCAGCGAGGCCTTCGACATCGGCACGATCCAGGTCGGCTCGGGCCCGAGCGCGCGCATCCTCCATGTCATGAACGAATACATGGCGGTGACCGACCCCGACGGCGCGCGGCTCGCCAGCTATCCCGACGTGATCACCACACTCGACGGCGACGGCAAGCCGGTCAGCGTCGGCCATATAAGCGAGGGCATGGAGCTCTCGATCCTGCGCATCGCCAAGGACCGGATCCCGCTCAGCTCCAGCGTCACCGACCCCAGCGTCTACCCGGTCGTCGAGAAGGCGCTCGGCATCGACCTGACCAGTTACGCGCTCGGCAAGGCGGCCTAGAGGGCCGCGTCGCAGACCGCAGCGCCGTTCCCGTCATTGCGAGCGTCAGCGAAGCAATCCAGTAGGTCTCGTTCCACGTCCCCTGCATTGCGTCGTCGCTCGCTCCTCGCAATGACGCGGAACGACGCTGCGGCTCCCCTACGAATAACAGCTCGTTATAGGCGATGGCTCAATTGGTATGTTTGGCTTTGGAGCCGAGCCGCTATCGTGACGCCGCGCCGACAGGCGAGCCATCTCAAGCGGATATCAGACCATGAGCGATTTCGATCTCGTCCTTCGCGGCAATGTCGTCCTGTCCGACCGGATCATCGAGGACGGCCATGTCGCCGTCAGCGGCGGCAAGGTCGGCAAGGTCGGCTCCGGCACGCCGCCCGCGGCACGCGAGACCCAGGATTTCCGCGGCCAGTGGATCATCCCCGGCGTGATCGACGGGCAGGTCCATTCCGGCAGCCAGGCCAATCACGAGGGCATCGGCATGTGCTCGCGCGCGGCCGCGGCCGGCGGCGTCACCGTGATGGTCGACATGCCCTATGACGAGCCCGAGCCCGTCACCAACGCCAAGCTGTTCAACGAGAAGGTCGCCGTCGTCGAGCGCGACGCCCATGTCGATGTCGCGCTCTATGCCACGATCACCATCGAGAACGGGCTGCATGCGATTCCCGGCCTGGTCGAGGCCGGCGCCTGCGCATTCAAGTTCTCGACCTTCGAGGCCAACCCGACTCGCTTCCCGCGCATCGGCGACGACACGATCTACGAGGCCTTCAGGCTGATCGAGCCGACCGGCCTGCTCTGCGGCGTGCACAACCAGGACCAGGAAATGACGCGCCGGAACATCGCGCGCCTGGTCGAGGCCGGCGATACCGGGCAGGACGCCTTCCTGCGCGCCCATACGCCGCTGGTCGAGAACCTCGCCACCGCGCGGGTCTACGAGATCGGCGCCGAGACCGGTGCGCGGGCGCATGCCGTGCACGTCTCGACCTCGCGCGGCTTCGAGATCTGCAACCTCTACAAGCGCGCCGGCCACAAGGCGACCATCGAGAGCTGCGTGCAGTATTTCATGCTCAATGCCGAGGAGCATGGGCCGCGCTTCGGCGCCAAGATCAAGCACTACCCGCCGATCCGGCCGAAGGCCGAGAGCGAGCTGCTCTGGAGCCATCTCGCCGCCGGCCATTGCGACTTCATCTCCTCCGACCACGTCTCCTGGGGACTGGAGAAGAAGGGCGATCCCAACATCTTCAAGAACACCTCGGGCGGGCCGGGCATCGAAACCCTGTTGCCGGCGCTCTGGACCGGCTGCGAGGAGCGCGGCATCTCACCGACCATGGCGGTGAAGCAGCTCTGCGAGGGGCCGGCCAAGGCCTTCCTACTCGCCGACAAGGGCCGCCTGGCGCCGGGCGCCGACGCCGATATCGTCGTGCTCGAGCCAGGCCGCTTCATCCACGACCCGAGCAAGAGCCTCTCGGCGGTGAGGTGGAGCTCCTTCGAGGGTCGCGAGTTCCGCGTGAAAGTGTCCGCGACCTATGTCCGCGGCGCCCTCGCCTGGGACGGCACGCAGATCCGCAACAAGGCCGGCGACGGCCGCTTCCTGCGGCCGGCGGCGTAAGCGGCGGCCATGTCGATCGACGCAGACAGGCTGTGGCGGCGCATCGAGGCGCTCTCGAAGCTGACCGATCCGGATCGGCCCTGGACGCGGCGCTCCTTCACGCCGCGCTTCCTCGAAGGGCGCGAATGGCTGGCGGCGGAGTTCCGCGCCGCCGGGCTCGCGACGGCGATCGACGCCGGCGGCAACCTGGTCGGCCGGCTCGCCGGCGCCGATCCGCAGCTGAAGCCGATCCTGCTCGGCTCGCATTCCGACACGGTGCCCTCGGGCGGGCGCTATGACGGCATCCTCGGCGTGCTCGCCGGGCTCGAGGTGGCGCAGAGCTTCATCGAGCGCGGCGACCGGCTGCGGCATTCGCTCGAGGTCTACGACTTCCTGGCCGAGGAGCCCAGCGAGTTCGGCCTGTCCTGCATCGGCAGCCGCGCGCTCGCCGGCGCGCTCAGCGAGGCGCATCTTCAGATGACGCGGCCGGACGGGACGACGCTGCGCGAGGGCATCGCCTATGTCGGCGGACGGCCGGACGAGCTCGGCTCGGTGCGCCGCGGCGCCAACAGCATCGCAGCTTACGTCGAGGTTCATATCGAGCAGGGCCGCGTGCTCGAGAACGAGGGCGTCGCGATCGGCATCGTCACCGACATCGTCGGCATCAGGCGCGAGCGCATCACGATCATCGGTCGCGCCGACCATGCCGGCGCGACGCCGATGCCGCTGCGCGCCGACGCGCTGGTCGGTGCCGCGAAGCTGATCGAGACCGCCTATCAACGCGCCAGCGCGCGCTCGCAGGATGTGCAGCCGCTGGTCGCCACCGTCGGGCGCATCGAGGTCAGCCCCAACGCCGCCAATGCCGTTCCGGGCGAGGCGGTGCTGATCCTGGAGGCGCGCTCGGGCGACGCCGAGGCGGCCAAGCGCTTCGGCGCCGAGCTGGTCCGAGACCTGACGCCGGAGCTCGCGAAGCTGCGCCTGCAGGTCGTGTCCGAGCCGATCAGCGAGGTCGCGCCGACGGCCTGCGCGCCGGAGGTCCGCGCGGCGATCGCGCAGGCCGCCGCCTCGCTCGGCCTGTCCGCGCGCGAGCTGCCGAGCGGGGCCGGCCATGACGGCATGTTCGTCGCCGCCGCCGGGCCGATCGGCATGATCTTCGTGCCCTGCCGCGACGGCCGCAGCCACGCGCCGGAGGAGGCGATCGAGCCGCATCAGGCGGCGGACGGGGCGCGCGTCCTGGCCGAGACGGTTCGCCTGCTCGACGCGACGCTCGGCTGACGCGATGGACTGGGCCGTCAACGACCTCGCCGAGCGCGACCTCTACAAGCTGCTCGTCAACACCGTGCTGCCGCGGCCGATCGCGCTCGTCACCACGGTCGACGCGCAGGGACGGGCCAATGCCGCGCCGTTCAGCTTCTTCAACGTCTTCAGCCATGCGCCGCCGGTGGTCGTGCTCGGCATCGAGGGGCGCTCCAGCGCGGCCCCGCTGAAGGACACGATGCGCAACATCCGGGCGACGGGCGGCTTCGTCGTCAACCTGGTCGACCGGGCGCTGGTCGAGGCGATGCAGGTCTGCGCCATCGATTTCCCGGGCGAGGTCGACGAGATCGCGGCAGCCGGGCTCGACACCTTGCCGAGCCTGCAGGTCGCCGCGCCGCGGCTGGCGCAATCGCCGGTGCAGCTCGAATGCCGCGAGACCGTCTCGCTCTCGCTCGGCACGCGCGACCGCAACCTCGTGGTCGGCGAGATCCAGCACCTGCATGTCCGCGACGGCATCGTTGACGAGCGGCTGCATGTCGATATCGACAAGCTCGACCTCGTCGGGCGCCTGCATGGCGCCGACTGGTACGTCACCCTGCGCGACCGCTTCCAGGCGCCACGCCAGACACTGGAGAGCTGGCGCGCGCGGCAGGCCGCCGCCTCCGCCAAGCCCGAAGGAGAGACCCGATGAGCGGCACGATCTATGTCATCAACCCGAACTCGAACCAGGGTGTGACGGCGGGCATCGATGCCGCGGTGGCGCCGCTGCGCAGCGCCGACGGGCCGGCGATCGAGTGCCTGACCCTGGCCGAGGGACCGCCCGGCATCCAGTCGCAGCGCGACGTCGACGGGCTGGTCTCGCCGCTGCTGAAGCGGGCGGCCGGGCTGGAGAACGACGCTGCCGCCTTCGTCATCGCCTGTTTCTCCGATCCCGGCATCCATTCCCTGCGCGAGCAGAGCGAGCGGCCGGTGCTCGGCATCGCCGAATGCGGCGTGCTGACCGCGCTGACGCTCGGCCAGCGCTTCGGCGTCATCGCCATCCTGCCCGCCTCGGTGCCGCGGCATCTGCGCTATTTCGGCGCGATGGGCGTGATGGAGCGCTGCGCCGGCGATCTCCCGGTCGGCCTGACCGTCGCCGAACTCGCCGATGACGGGCGGACCATGGACCGGATGACCGATGTCGGGCGCAGATTGCGCGACACCCATCATGCCGATGTGCTGGTCATGGGCTGCGCCGGCATGGCGCGCTTCCGCGAGCCGCTGGAGCAGGAGCTCGGCGTGCCGGTGGTCGAGCCGACGCAGGCGGCGGTGACCATGGCGATCGGCCGGGCCCGGCTCGGCTGGGGCGGGCGGGCACTCAGGGGGAAGGCGGCGTGAGCGAATTGATCGCTTGCCTCGCCGCGATCGTCGGCGAGGCGCATGTCCTGACCGACGCGCAGGCGCAGGCGCCTTATCTCGCGGACTGGCTCAGCAAATATAAGGGCGCGGCCGCGGCCGTCGTCCGGCCGGGCTCGACCAAGCAGGTCGCGGCGGTGATGGCGCTTTGTGCGGCGCGCAAGCTCCCGGTCGTGCCGCAGGGCGGCAATACCAGCATGTCGGGCGGCGCGACGCCGGACGCGTCCGGGCAGGCCGTCGTGCTGTCGCTGACGCGGATGAACCGGATCCGGGCGGTCGACAGCATCGGCAACACGATGACCGTCGATGCCGGCACCGTCCTGGCCAAGGTCCAAGAGGCGGCTCAGGCGGCCGATCGCTTCTTTCCGCTCAGCCTCGGCGCCGAGGGCAGCTGCACGATCGGCGGCAATCTCGCCGCCAATGCCGGCGGCGTCGCGGTGCTGCGCTACGGCACCATGCGCGAGCTGACGCTCGGGCTCGAGGTCGTGCTCCCCGACGGGCGGATCTGGGACGGGCTGACCGCGCTGCGCAAGGACAATACCGGCTACGCGCTGCGCGACCTCTTCATCGGTTCGGAAGGGACGCTCGGCATCATCACCGGCGCCGTCCTGAAACTCTTCCCGCGGCCGACGGCGCGGGCCACCGCCTTCGTCTCTGTCACCGATGCCGCTGCCGCGCTTGCTCTGCTCTCCTCCGTGCGGGCGCGCTGCGGCGACCGGCTGACCGCCTTCGAGTTCATGACCGGCGATTGCCTCGCCCTGATCCTGCACCACATCGCCGATGCGCGGCTGCCGCTCGGCGCGATGCCGCCGGCGGCGGTGCTGATCGAGCTCTCTGACGCCGATGACGAGCCGGCGCTGGCGCAGCGGCTGGAAGGCGCGCTCACCGATGCCCTGGAGGCCGGCGGCGCGCTCGACGCCGCGATCGCCCAGGACGGCACGCAGGCGAAGGCCTTCTGGCGCATCCGAGAGGGCGTCTCGGAAGCGCTGGTGCGGGCGGGCAAGGCGGCCAAGCACGACGTCTCGGTACCGGTCGCCGCCATGGCCGATTTCGTCACGGCGGCTAATGCGGCCGTGAGCGCCGCCCTGCCGGGCATCCGGCCGATCGTCTTCGGCCATCTCGGCGACGGCAACCTGCATTACAATCTGCTACCGCCGATCGGGCTGAGCGAAGACGGGTTCGCGGCGATCGCGCCCGAACTCACCCGCACCGTCCATGACGAGACGGTCAGCCGGCGCGGCTCGATCAGCGCCGAGCATGGCATCGGCCAGCTGCGCGTCTCGGAGATGCCGCGCTGCAAGGCGCCGATCGAGCTCGAGCTGATGGCTTCTCTCAAGCGGCTGTTCGATCCGGACGGCCGGCTGAACCCAGGCAAGCTCCTGCCCCACCCCACCGAGACCTGAGGATATCATGACCCTGCTGGATGAAGGCGCGAAGGGCGTCTATGTGATCGCGGTCACGCCGTTCACCGAGGACGGCGCACTCGACCTGCCGAGCGCCGACCGGATGGTCGATTTCTATCTGGAGAAGGGCGCGACCGGCCTGACCGTGCTCGGCATGATGGGCGAGGCGCCGAAGCTGACGGCGGACGAATCGCGCGCCTTCGTGCGGCGCGTGCTGGCGCGCGTGAACGGCCGCGTGCCGGTCGTCGCCGGCGTCTCGGCGGCGGGCTTCGCGGCGATGGCCGAGCTGAGCGCGAGCGTGATGGGCGACGGCGCCGCCGGCGTCATGGTGGCTCCGCCGGCTGCGTTGCGGACCGACGACCAGATCGTCTCCTATTACGACATGGTCGCCCGGACGCTGGGGCCGAAGACGCCCTTCGTGCTACAGGATTTTCCGCTCGCCACCAACGTGCAGATCGCGCCTTCGGTGATCCTGCGCATCGTCGAGGCGCAGCCGAGCTGCGTGATGCTGAAGCACGAGGACTGGCCCGGCCTCGCCAAGATCGCGGCGCTGCGCGCGGCCAGCGACAAGGGCGCGAGGCGGATCTCGATCCTCGCCGGCAATGGCGGGCTGTTCCTGCCCGAGGAGCTCTCGCGCGGCGCCGACGGCGCGATGACCGGCTTCGCTTATCCGGAGATGATGGTCGATGTCTGGAAGGCGCATGCGGCCGGCCAGGTCGAGCGGGCGCATGACCTGTTCGACGCCTATCTGCCGCTGGCGCGCTACGAGCAGCAGCCCGGCCATGGACTCGCCATCCGCAAATATCTGCTCGCCAAGCGCGGCGCGATCGCGTCTGGTGCGCTTCGCAAACCCGGCTCGACCCTCTCGGGCGCCGACATCGCCGATATCGAACGCCTCGTCGCACGGCAGACGCGGCGGCTGCAGGAGATCAACTGATGGATCTGGGACTTTCCGAAAAGCGCGCATTGGTGCTCGGCGCCAGCCGCGGCCTCGGCGCGACGATCGCGCAGAGCCTCGCCGCGGAGGGCGCAACGGTGATCGCCGCCGCCCGGAACCAGGAGGCCCTCGCCGCCTGGATCGGCGCGCTGCCGGGGGAACAGCGCGACCGGGTCAGCGCCGCAAGGCTCGACCTCGCCGACCTCGCCTCGGTCGACGCCCTGGCCAAGCAGCTCCTCGCCAATGGCGGCGTCGACATCCTGATCGGCAATTCCGGTGGCCCGCCGCCCGGCGAGGCGCGCGAGGCGAAGCGCGCCGACTGGCTGACGCATTTCGAGGCGATGGCCGCCAACCTGTTCCACCTCGCCCAGCAGCTCGTGCCCGGCATGAGCGAGCGCGGCTGGGGCCGGATCGTCAGCATCGTTTCGTCCGGCATCGAGCAGCCGATCCCGCGCCTGGCGCTCTCCAACGGCATCCGCGCCGCCGTGGTCGGCTGGTCGAAGACGCTGGCGGCCGAGGTCGCGGGCCAGGGCGTGACCGTGAACGTCGTCCTGCCGGGGCGGATCCATACCGAGCGCGTCGACCAGCTCGACGACGCCGCGGCGAGCCGGGCCGGGTCGTCGCGCGAGGCGGTCAGCAAGGCCTCGATCGCGACGATTCCCGCCGGCCGCTATGGCCGGCCGCAGGAGTTCGCCGATGTCGTGACCTTCCTCGCGAGCGAGCGGGCGTCCTATGTCACAGGCGCCAAGATCCGCGTCGATGGCGGGCTGATCAGAGGGATCTGATCAAGTCCAGCGCCTCACGCTCGACGCCAACCGTCATCGCGAGCACAGCGAAGCGATCCAGAGGGCCTCGCGCACTCCCCTGGATTGCTTCGTCGCTTGCGCTCCTCGCAATGACGATCGTCAGGCGTCCGCGGGGACGTAGCGGCGCGAGAGCTCGTTGCGATCGTCATAGGAGGCCTCGAAGATCGCCGCCGCCAGCGTCGCGCGCACGCGCAGGGTGCCGGTGCCGACATTCTTGAAGCCGTGACGGGCGCCGGCCGGGATCAGCACCGACTGGTCGGCGGTGACGATCATCGTCTTGTCGCGCAGGGTGATCTCGGCCTCGCCCTCCAGGACCTCCAGCACCTCCTCGACCGCGTGAAGATGCATCGGCGCGCCCAGGCCCGGGTCGCAGAACTGCTCGAAGATGCAGAGCTGGCGGCTGCCGACCGTGGCGGAGACGCGCATCAGCGTCATCACGCCGTCGCGCCATTTCTCCTGCGGCTGGGTCATGTGGTCGAGGATATCCATCGTGCTACCTTCTTGAGCGCAAATCATCCGGCTCGCGTATCCGGCCGGACACAGTACTTCACCCGCTCGATACCGCCAGCGAATGATTGCCGGATTTTCTCTCGTCCCAGGATGGGCGCATCCATCTCGCCTGCAGCGGAACGAAACCTCGACCGGCCAGCCGCGCCAGCGAGAAGGCCGATAAAAGGCGCACACCTCGGTCAAGCGGCCTCGCGGCAGCGATTTGCGGCGGACGGCCGGTCGTCGGTCAGTCGCGACAGGCGAGACCGGCCACGGCGCCCGCCGCGATCAGACGGTCGATCTCGTCTGCCGCATAGCCGATCTCGCCCAGCACCTCGCGGCTGTGCTCGCCGAGCTGTGGCGCGGCCCTTGTCGGTTGCGGCTGGCTGGCGCTCCAGCGCGACGGGACGCGCATCGTCCTGACCGCCCCTTCCGATGGGTGCTCCGATACCGGAAAGAAGCCGACCTCAGTGAGATGCGGGTCGTCCAGGAGCGATTCCAGTGTGTTCATGCGCGCATGCGGGATGTCGGCGACGGAGAGAAGCTCCTCCCATTCGGCCGTCGCGCGCGCCGCGAAGACCTTTGCCACGTCCTTCATGATCCCGGCCATGTGGCGGGTGCGCATCGCATGGCTGGCGAAGCGCGGATCGCCGCGCCAATCATGGCGTCCGGCGATCTCCATGAAGCGCTGCCAGTGCCGGTCCGTGTAGATCACGGCGCAGAGATAGCCGTCCGAGGTGCGGAACGGGCGGCGCTCGGGCGCGAGCAGGCGCGGATAGCCGCCTTCGTCCAGCGGCGGGTCGTAGCTGAGGCCACCGAGATGGTCGCCCAGTACCAAGCTCGCCATCGTCTCGAACATCGGCACGTCGATGCGCTGGCCCTCGCCCGTGCGGTCGCGGTGACGCAACGCCGCAAGGATGACGGCGAGCGCGTGCAGCCCGACGACACGATCGGCGATGTTGATCGGCGCGTAGCGCGGCGTGCCGTCGCCGGCCTCAGCCACGAGCGCAGGCACGGCGCAAAGCCCCTGGACGAGGTCGTCATAGGCGGGCCTGGCCGCGTAGGGACCGTCCTGCCCGAAGCCGAAGGTGCCGACATAGATGATGTCGGCACGCGCGGCGGCGACCGCCTCGTAGCTCAGCCCGAGCCGCGCCATCGCCTGCGGCCGCAGGTTGTAGACCAGGACATCGGCGTTCTGCGTGAGCCTCAGGGCGATCTCGCGTCCGGCCAGCGTCTTGAGATCGACCGCAATGCTGCGCTTCGAGCGATTGGCGTGCATGAACATGCCGCCCATCGTGCCGCTGCGGCTCGGCCCGACCTGGCGAATGAGATCGCCGTCCGGCGGCTCGAGCTTGATGACGTCCGCGCCCATGTCGCCCAGGATCGAGGTGGCGTAGGGCCCCATCAGCACCGAGGTCATGTCGAGGACGCGCACTCCGGCGAGCGGCCCGGTCATCGCGGGCCCCCTGCGGCGCGCGCAGGCCCAGCGCGGCGCGCGAGGAAGCCGTCCCGTCGGGGGATGCCGCGCAACAGCAGAGCCGGATCGTCCATGCGCAGGTCTCCAGGACGCAAGTCGCGGCGCCACCAGGCGCCAGCCAACCAGAATCCGCGAATATTGCGGGCACTCGTCATATCAGTCCAATATGCGGAGTTGAGGTTTTCAAGAATTCCGACTTCTCAGGAGAGATCATGGCGCCCGGCCGCCGCCCCAGCAGCGCGACGCTCGAATTGCGGCATCTGCGCTATTTCCTCGCGACCGCCGAGGAGCTGAACTACGGCCGAGCGGCGGAGCGCCTGCACATCGCACAGCCCGGGCTCAGCCAGCAGATCAAGAACCTGGAGGAGATCGTCGGGACGCCGCTCTTCGACCGGACGCGCCGTTCCGTGAAGCTGACGCTCGCCGGCGAGCTCTTCGCGGACGAGGCGCGCAAGGCGCTTCGGCAGACCGAGACGGCCCTGCTCGTGGCGCGCCGGGCCGGGCGCGGCGAAGTCGGACGGATCGCGATCGGCTATGTCGGCTCCGCCGCCTATAGCGGAGCGCTGACGACGATGATCGGCGAGTTCCGGAGCGCCTATCCCGAAGTCGAGCTCGACATTTCCGAGATGGAGATGCTCCAGCAGCTCGACCAGCTCGACCAGGGCAAGCTCGACATCTGTTTCGTGCGCCCGCCGGTGCCGCTGCCGCTTGGCATCGTGACGATTCCGGTCCTGTTCGAGGAGATCATCCTGGCCCTGCCGGAGAGCCACGCGCTCGCCCGGCGCGAGGCCGTGCCGCTCTCGGCTCTCCATGGCGACATCTTCATCACGCCCCGCCACCCGCCGGGCGTGAGCTTCCACCAGCACACGACCGCGGCCTGCCGGAGCGCCGGGTTCTTTCCCCGGCTCGGGCCGCAGGGGCGCGACTTCGTGACCATCGCCAGCATGGTCGCGGTCGGGCTCGGCGTCGCGCTGGTGCCGCGCTCTCTCAAGAGCATCCAGGTTCCGGGCCTGCGCTACAGGCCGATCGCAGGCGAGCCCGTGCTGGGCGAACTCGCCGTCGCCTGTCGCCGCAACGAGCCCTCCCCGGTGGCCCGGGCCTTCGCCGCACATGCCCGCCGCGGCGCTGCGGCATCGTCAGCCGTCCCATAAGCACCAGTTCTTGAAAATCCGCCTACTGCGTATTGGACCGATCTGAAATTCCGCGCCGATAATGCCCGTTCAGCGATCGGACAGGTGGCGATGGACTGGCGCGCCCGGGCGGGAAGCCCATTCACCTCGGAGAAGACGCCGGTCAGGGCGCATCGCGGCATGGCCGTGACCAATCACCCTCTCGCCTCGGCAGCGGCGGTCGAAATGCTGGCGGCCGGGGGCAATGCGATCGACGCCACGGTGTCGGCGCTGTTCACCCTGACCGTGGTCGAGCCGATGATGGTCGGCATCCTCGGCGGCGGCGTGGCGCTGATCCGGCTGGCCGACGGCCGCGAACTGGTCCTGGACAGCCTGTCGACGGCGCCGACGCTCGCGCGTCCCGACAGCTTCACGCCGATCTCCGGCGAATGGCCGGACTATATGGAGGCGAAGGGCCGCGCCAACCGGGTCGGGCCCAAGGCGATCGCGGTTCCCGGCACGCTCAAGGGCTGGTGCGAGGCGGCTGAGCGTTTCGGCCGGCTGGCGCTGCGCGAGCTGATGGAGCCGGCGATCCGGCATGCCGAGCGCGGCTTTCGGCTCTCGCCCTATCTCGCGACCTGCATCCGCGAGAGCGCTCCGGATCTGGCCCTCGACGCCACCATCGCCTCGATCTTCCTGCCCGGCGGCCAGCCGCTGGCGGCGGGCGACCTCCTGGTCCAGAAGGACTATGCCGAGACCTTGCGGCTGATCGCGGCGAACGGGCCCGGCATCGTCTATGGCGGCGCGCTCGGCCAGCGCGTCGCGTCCTATCTGGAAAGCGTCGGGTCGTTCCTGCGCTTCGAGGATCTCGCCTCCTACCGGACGATCGAACGCGAGCCGGTGCGCGGGACCTATCGCGGTGTCGAGATCGTCGGCCCGCCGCCCCCCTGTTCCGGCGGCGTGCAGACGCTGCAGATCCTCAACCTGCTCGAGGCCTATGACATCGGGCAGCTCGGCTTCGGCACGCCCGAGACGCTGCATCTGGTGCTGGAGGCGCTGAAGATCGCCGCCGCCGACCGGCGCGCCGTCACCGCCGACCCCGATTTCGTCGACGTGCCGACCGCGCGGCTGATCTCGAAGGATTATGCGGCGCGGCGCCGGCCGGAGATCGAGACCGGCCGGGCCGGAGCGTTCGAGGCACGCATCCTCTCGAACGAGTCGGCCAACACCACCCATGTCACCATCGCCGACGGCGAGGGCAACATCGTCACCTCGACGCAAACGATCAACAGCCTGTTCGGCGCGCGCATCATGATCCCGGGCACCGGGATCATCCCCAACAACTACATGTATCTGTTCGACCCGCACCCCGGAAAGGCGCTCTCGCTGCAGCCGGGCAAGCGGATCACCAGCGGCATCACCGCCCTGATCGGGAAGCGCGACGGGCGCCCGCTCTTCGCGCTCGGCCTGCCGGGCGCACACCGCATCCCCGCCTCCGCCATGCAGGCCGTGCTCAACCTGATCGACCACGGCATGAGCCCGCAGGAGGCGGCCGAGGCGCCGCGGGTCTTCACCTGGGGACAGGAGGCCGAAATCGAGCGCGGGGTGCCCGAGGCGGTGCGCGAGCGGCTCGCCGGGCTCGGCCATCGCGTCTCGGCCGTCGACCATGTCGCCGGCGGCATGGGCATCATCGGGTTCGAGGCGGACGGCGCCATGACCGGCGCGGCCTGCTGGCGCGCCGACGGCGTGCCAATGGGGGTCGGCGGCGGCGCCGCGCGGGAAGGCACGTCCTTCTGGCCGGATCCGCGACGGGGACGAAGCTACTGAGCGAAGCGCTTTCACTGGCGAAGCGGGCACCAAGCCCGCCTGACAAAAGGGAACGGAGCCGATGCTGATCAACCGACGTGAAGCCCTGGCCGTGTCTGCCGGAGCACTCCTCGCCACGATGAATCCCGCACGGGCGCAGGGAAAAAAGACGCTGCGCATGGCCCCGCACGCCGCCCTGCGCGTGCTCGACCCGGTGGTGACCAACGCCTATATCACCCGCAACCATGCCTTCATGGTCTATGACACATTGTTCGCGGTCGATGCGCAGTACCGGCCGCAGCCGCAAATGGTGCAGGAATGGTCGGTCAGCGACGACAAGCTGGTCTACAGCTTCACGCTGCGCGACGGGCTCGCCTTCCATGATGGCCAGCCCGTCACCGCCGAGGACTGCGTCGCCTCGATCGCGCGCTGGGTGAAGAAGGACGTGATCGGCCTGCGCCTCGCCGCCGTGACCACCGGCATGCAGGCGGTCGATGCCAAGACCTTCCGCATCAGCCTCAAGGAACCGTTCGGCCCGATCTTCGAGGGTTTCGCGCGGCCAAGCTCGATTCCGCTCTTCATCATGCCCAAGCGCATCGCCGACCTGCCGCCCGACAAGGTGCTGGAGGAGGTCGTCGGCTCCGGCCCGTTCCGCTTCCTGCCGTCCGAGTTCCGCCCCGGAGTGAGCTGGGCCTATGAGCGCAACGACAAATACGTCCCGCGCAGCGAGCCTCCCAGCGGGCTCGCCGGCGGCAAGGTCGTCAAGGTCGACCGCGTCGAGGTGCTCTGGTTCCCGAGCCGGCAGACCGCCATCAACGCGCTCGCCAAGGGCGAGATCGACCTGCTGGAGAGCATGAACGCCGACCAGCGCTCCCTGCTCCAGGGCAACAAGGAGGTGGTGCTCCGGCGCAAGGCGGGGCCGAGCGCCTCGACCATCCGCTTCAACTGGGCCCAGCCGCCCTTCGACAACGTCAAGGTCCGGCAGGCCGTGCAGGCGGTCGCCACGCAGCAGGACTACATGGACACCGCCATCGGCGACCCGGAATCCTACCAGATCTGCCCGGCCTTCTTCGGCTGCGGCACGCCGCTCGAGACCGATGTCGGCTTTCCCGATACCGGCAAGCCGAACATCGCCAAGGCCAAGGCCCTGCTCCAGGAAGCCGGCTACAAGGGCGAGAAGATCGTCATCATCACGCCCGGCGACGTCGCCTCTTTCGCGCCGCTCGCCCCGCTGACCCAGCAATTGCTGCGCCAGATCGGCATGCAATCCGAGATCCAGACCATGGAATGGAGCGCCTTCCTGGCGCGCCGCGCCAAGCCCGAGCCCGTCACGGAAGGCGGCTGGAACCTGGCCCATGCGGTCTTCGACCGGATCGACCTGATCTCGCCGCTCGGCAACCTGAATTTCGACGCGCGCGGCAAGGGGGCCTATACCGGCTTCGTCGACGATCCCGAGACCGAGGCGTTGAAGGGGCGCTACCAGCGCGAGACCGATCCGGCCAAGCAGAAGGCGATCGTCGAGGAGATGCAGAAGCGCGCCTATGAGCTGGTCTTCTACATCCCGCTCGGCACCTATTTCGACTATGAGGCCTTTCGCTCGAACGTGTCGGACTATGTCCCCTCCGCCGTCATGGCCGTCTGGGGCGTGAGCAAAGCCTGATGCTCAGGCTGATCGCCCTCAGGATCGCGATGGCGGTGCCGGTGATGCTCGTCGTCGCCACCATCGTCTTCCTGCTGCTGCGCCTGAGCCCGGGCGATCCGGCCCTGATCATCGCCGGCGAGACCGCCGGCCCCGAGGCGCTCGCGCGCATCCGCGCCGAGATGGGGCTCGACCGGCCTCTCGTCGTGCAATATTTCGCATGGCTCGCCGAGATCGCCCGGGGCGATCTCGGCATCTCGATCCTGTCCAAGATACCGGTGCTCAGCCTGATCTTCGATCGGCTGGAGCCGACGCTGATCCTGGCGCTGAGCGCGATCCTGATCACCGTCCTCGTCGCCGTGCCGCTCGGCGCGATCGCCGCCTGGCGGCACAATTCCTGGATCGACCGGGCCGTGATGATGCTCTCGGTCGTCGGCTTCTCCGTGCCGGCCTTCGTGATCGGCTATATCCTGATCCTGCTGCTCTCGGTGAAGACCGACCTCTTCCCCGTCCAGGGCTATGTCAGCCCGTTCGAGGATCCGCTGGCGGCGCTGCGCCACCTCGCCCTGCCCTCGCTGACGCTGGCGCTGGTCTTCATGGCGCTGATCTCGCGCGTGACGCGCTCCAGCCTGCTCGAAGTGCTGGGCGAGGACTTCGTGCGCACGGCCCGGGCCAAGGGCAATGTCGAGCGCCGCGTGCTCTGGCGCCATGCGCTGCCGAACGCCGCCGTGCCGATCATCACCGTCATCGGGCTCGGCATCGCGCTGCTGATCAGCGGCGCCGTCGTCACCGAGAGCGTCTTCAACCTGCCCGGCGTCGGGCGGCTGACGATCGACGCGATCCTCGCCCGCGACTACCCCGTGGTGCAGGGGCTGATGCTGTTCTTCGCGCTGATCTATATCGGCGTGAACCTGTTGATCGACATCGCCTATGTGATCGTCGATCCACGCATCCGCTACTGAGCGCGGCCATGTCGACACCCGGACAGGGCAGCGTTCTCCCGCGGCGCTACGGCCTCATCGAGGCGCTCCTGGCGAACCGCATCGCGCTGCTCAGCGCCGTGCTGCTGCTCGCCATCGCCCTTTCGGCGGTGTTCGCCGGGACGATCACCGGCGACGACCCCTTCCTGATCCGCCCGCGCCTGCGGCTGCGCCCGCCCGGCGGAGAATTCTGGTTCGGCACGGATGCGCTCGGGCGCGACGTCTTCGCGCTCGTCCTGCATGGTGGGCGCATCTCGCTGCTCGTCGGCCTGCTGGCGGCGCTGGCGGGCGCGGCGATCGGCACCGCGATCGGCCTGCTGACCGGCTATCTGCGCTGGCTCGACCCTATCGCGATGCGGATCATGGACGGGATCATGGCGATCCCGGGCATCCTCTTCGCCGTGGCGCTCGTCTCGCTCGTCGGTCCGAGCCTCATCACCATCGTCGCGGCGATCACCTTCTCCGAGATCCCGCGCGTGACGCGGCTGGTGCGCAGCGTGGTGCTCAGCGTGCGCGAGGAAGCCTATGTCCGCGCCGCCGAAGGCCTCGGCATTCCGCCCATGCTGGTGCTGCTGCGCCACATCCTGCCGAGCTGCATCGCGCCGCTGATCGTGCAGACCACCTATATGTTCGCCGCCGCGATCCTGTCCGAGGCGGTGCTCGGCTTCCTCGGCGTCGGCTTCCCACCCGACATCCCGAGCTGGGGCAATGTGCTGGCCGAGGGCCGCGCCGTCTTCCAGCGCGCGCCCTGGACGATCATCGCGCCCGGGCTGTTCCTGGCGGTGACGGTGATGGCGGTCAACCTGCTCGGGGACGGGCTGCGCGACCGGCTCGACCCCCGGCTCTCCCGCGCCGCCAGGGTGGCGTCATGAGCGTGTCCGAGCCGATCCTGCGGATCGAGAAGCTCAGCGTCGCGCTGCCGGACGGGCTCGATCGCAGCCACGCGGTCCGGGACCTCTCGCTCGACGTCCATCGCCGGCAGATCGTCTGCGTGGTCGGCGAATCCGGCTCAGGCAAGTCGGTCACGGCCGCCGCGGTGATGCGGCTGCTGCCGGAAAAGGTGCTGCGCATCACCGGCGGCACGATCCGGCTCGAGGGCGAGGACATCGCCGCGGCCTCCCCGGCGCGGCTATGCGAGCTGCGCGGCAACCGCATGGCGATGATATTCCAGGAGCCCCTGACGGCGCTCAACCCGGTGATGCGCGTCGGCGACCAGATCGCCGAGGTGCTGCAGATCCATCGCCCGGAGACGAGTGCCGAGCAGCGGCAGGCGCGCGTGCGCGAGCTCATGGCGGATGTGAAGCTGCCGGAGCCGGAGAGGCTGGCCCGCGTCTATCCGCACCAGCTCTCCGGCGGCCAGCGCCAGCGCGTCATGATCGCCATGGCGCTGGCGCTCGAACCGGCGCTGATCATCGCCGACGAGCCGACAACCGCGCTCGACGTCACCACCCAGGCCCAGATCCTGCGCCTTTTCCGCGAGCTTCTGACCAAGCATGACAGCGGCGTGCTGATGATCACCCATGATTTCGGCGTCGTGGCCGATGTCGCCGATCATGTCGTCGTGATGAAGCAGGGCGAGGTCGTCGAGCAGGGTGCGCCGACCAAGGTCCTCGAGGCGCCGGAGCACCCCTATACCCGCGCGCTGATCGAGGCCGTGCCCCGGTTCCGCTACCGGCCCCGGTCGGACGCTGCCGCTGCGCCCGTGCTCGCCGTCGAGGCGCTGTCGCTGACCTATCGCAGCTCGGGCTTCTTCAGCGGCAAGCGCGAGACACGGGCGCTCGAGGCCGTCTCCTTCGAGCTCGCCGCCGGCGAGACCCTCGGCGTGGTCGGCGAATCCGGCTCGGGCAAGACCAGCCTCGCCAAGACGCTGCTGCGCTTCGAGACGCCGGATTCGGGTCGCATCCTGTTCAAGGGCCAGGATATCTCGGGGCTTGCCGGCCCGGCCCTGCGCGAGATGCGCCGCCATATCCAGATGATCTTCCAGGACCCCTACAAGTCCCTCAACCCACGCCGACGCGTCGGGCAGTCCCTGATCGAGGGACCGGTCCAGCACGGGCTTTCGCGCAGCCAGGCGATCGCGCGCGCCGAAGACCTGATGGAGCTGGTGGGCCTGAGGCGCGACGCGCTCGAGCGCTTTCCGCACGAGTTCTCGGGCGGGCAGCGCCAGCGGATCTGCATCGCCCGCGCGCTCGCGATGGAGCCTGCGATCATCGTCGCGGACGAAGCGGTCTCGGCGCTCGACGTCTCGGTGCAGGCGCAGGTGCTGCAGCTGTTCGAGGAGCTGCAGCGCCGCATCGGCTTCGCCATGATCTTCGTGACGCATGACCTGCGCGTCGCGTCCAATATCTGCGACCGGATCGCGGTGATGCAGCGCGGAAGGATCGTCGAGCTGGGCCCGGCAAGACGCGTCTTCCAGGAGCCGGAGGCGGCCTATACAAGCGAGCTGCTGGCGGCCGTGCCGGGCCTGGCGCGCGAACGCGCCGACGCCACCTGAAGCCGGGGCCGGTGGTCGAGCACGTTCACATGTCCGCTTCCTGGCGACGTGCCAAAGTCAGGATTTGGCGCAGGACAGTAGATCAGGCGTCGATCCCTGGAGAATGCAGCTTCGATCTAGCCTGACAAAACCAGCGAGGCGATCATCCAAACTGCTCGGCGCGGCGTTGCGTGACTTCGTGCAACAACGGCTCGCCGAGATGAAAGCGCAAGGCCTCACTGATCGCCAGGTCGATCAGGCGCCGCGTCTCGTATCCTGCAGCACCCGCGACATGCGGTGTCACGAAAGCATTCGGCAGCGACAGGAGCGGAGAGCCGGGCGGCAGGGGTTCCGGCTCGGTGACATCGAGGACCGCGAAAATCCTGCCACGTCTCAGAGCGGCGATCAGCGCGTCCTGATCGACCAGGCCGCCGCGCCCCGTGTTCACGAGGGTCGCACCTTGCTTCATCCGGGCCAGAAACGCCGCGTCGATCATGCCGTGCGTCTCGTCCGTCAACGGCGCATGCAGACTCACCACGTCGGAAAGCGCCGCCAGTTCCTGGCGCTCGACGAGGCGTATGGTCGAATCCGACCACTCGGCGGCGTCCGCATACGGATCGGCGAGCAACACCGTCATGTCGAAATGCGACAGCAGGCTCATGAGGTGCCGCCCCGTCCGCGATGCGCCGACGATGCCGATGGTCGGACCGCAGTTTCCGGGCGTATCGGGCGCCGTCCATGGATATCGCTGTGGCTGGCCCTTATCGCGATAGAACTCCCTAGCGGGCAGAACCTGCTTGTTGGCCCAGAGAATAGCCGCGAGCGCATACTCCGCGACCGGCCGAGCATTTGCCGCCGCCGCCGAGGATATGCGTATCCCACGTGACCAGAAAGCTGGCGAGACGATCGGCTTCACGGCCGACCCCGTATGCGCGACGAAGCGGAGCTTCGGCATGCGGTCGAGAAGTGGTTCGTCGAGGCGCGGGCATCCCCAGCCTGAAATGATGAGCTCGATCTCGGCCAGAACCGAGTCCGGGAGATCTCCGGGCTCGGCCACCGGCTCCGGCGTCAGGAGGCGGAAGGGTGCGAGCCCGTCCCGCTGTGCGTCGCCCATCATGTCGGGCGCGCGCGCGTGATCGTAGAAGACGGCAAGCCCGGGCTTTGTAACCGGCATCATGCCGCAGCAGCCTTCAGCATCGTCCGCAGGGCGTCGCGAGAGCGTGCCAGCCCTTCCTCGGCCGGCGGAAGCTGATCCGGGAACCAGCGCCGCTCGTATTCGAGGCTGAGGCAGCCCCGATAACCGTCGCGCGTCAGGGCGGCGATGATCGCAGGCCAGGGCACGATGCCGTCGCCGACCGGCATCGCCAGGCGCTCTCCGGCGTCGTCCCAGCGGAAATCCTTGACGTGGACATGGCGCACCGGCCGCTGCAACGCATACCCGTCCGGAAAGGCCTCGGCCTGCATGAAGTCGAGATTCGCCTGATCGTAGAGGATGCCGAAGGCGGGATGGTCGATCGTCTGAAGCGCGCGCATGGTGAGGCCGGCCGAAAGCGCCATCGTGCCCATATGGTTTTCCAGACAAAGCGCGATACCGTGCCGCGCGGCGAGGTCACCGAGCTGCCGGCATGGCCCCGCCATCCGCGTCAGAGCCGCCTCGACATCCTCCGGCGGCACTTCGGCGCCGGCGAAGAGGCGGACCACCTCGCAGCCGAGCTCGGCCGCGAGTGCGATGACGTGGCTCAGTTCGGCGACAGCCTCGGCCCTTGCCTCTGCCTCATCAGCGTTCAAGCCCTTCGCATAGGGCGTCAGCGCCAGGACCGGCGTACCGACGGCGCGCGCCCGCGCGGCGAGCCGGCGTGCCTCCGCCAGGGTCGCATCGGGTGGTATGGCGCAGCGATAGTCCGGCTGGCAGATCAGCTCGACGCCGTCGAGGCCGAGCTTCTGTGCAAGGACGAGCGCTCCCTCCGGGTCGCGGTCCGGGCAGGCCATGGAATGCATCAGGACGCGCATCACGTTTTCCATCTGTTGCGGATGCCGGCGCGCCGGCCAGTCAGCGCCATGACGGGACGGGCGTGCCGCTGCCGCCGGCCGCTGCCGATCGCTCGGCGGCATCGATCACGGCCTGGGCGCGCAGCCCGTCGCGGCCCGTCACAGGGGGCGGCTCGCGCGCCGCGAGGGCTTCCGTGAAGGCCTTCAGCTCCGCCGCAAAGGCATCGACCGGTGCAAGCGCGTGCGTCCGCGCCCCATCGCCTGTGACGGTGAGAAGGAGGTCGGGCCGCTTGCCGAGAACATATCCGCGCTCGCCGACGATCTGGAATACGATGTCCTCCCGACCCGCCACATCGGGATAGTCAGCGAGATAACCGCCCTGGATGCGGGCCTCGACGCGCTCGCCGAAATCGATGTCGATGAAGGCCTTGTCTTCGCCCGCGCGGCCGATCTCGCGGTCGGTCCGGGCGCGCACTGCGCTCGGGTCGGCATTCAGCACCCAGCCTGCGAGATCGATCATGTGGACGAGCATGTCCCGCAGCACGCCGATATCGGCGTACCAGATCCGCTCGCCTGGTGGCGTGGGCTGGTAGAACGAGAACGTGGCGTAGCGCGGCCGCCCTATCGTGCCTTCCGCGACCAGCCGGCGCGCCGCGGCGAAAACCGCCTCGAAACGCATCTTGAAGCCGAAACCGAGCGCGAGGCCCGCGGCCTCCATGGCGGCTGCCATCTCGCGGCCTTCGTCGAGGGTCACCGCCATCGGCTTCTCGAGGAAGACATGAACGCCCGCCGCCGCGCAATCCATGACCGCGCCGTGGTGATGCGGGGTTGGGCTGCAGACGCAGGCGAGGTCGATACCGCCCTCGCTCAGCAGATCGCGATGATCGCGGAAGGCGCGCCCACCTGCCGCCACGGCGCGGGCGCGGGCGAGATCGGGATCGCTCGCTGCGGCGATCGAATGGCCGAGTGCGGCCAGGCGCTCGGCATGGATGCGCCCGATCATGCCGCATCCGATGATCGCGATCCGCAACGGAACCATGGTCAGCCTTTCACGGCACCGGCCGTCAGACCCGCCGCCATGCGGTTCTGCACCGCAAGGAACAGGAGAAGCGTGGGGATGATCGCCAGCGTCGTCGCCGCCATCGCGGTTCCCCATTGGGCGAACTCGCCGCCGACGAGACTGTAGAGGCCGACCGAGAGCGTGCGCTGATCGCCCGCACCCAGGATGATCAGCGACAGCAGGAATTCATTCCACGAGGAGATGAAGGCGAACACTGCCACGGTCACGAGACCGGGCGCGACGAGCGGCAGAGTGATGCGGAAGAACATCGTCAGGTTGCTGGCGCCGTCGATCCGCGCCGCCTCCTCGAGTTCGACGGGCACGCGCCGGAAGAAGGAGATCAGCATCCAGGTCGAGAACGGGAACGTGTAGGCGACATGCACGAGCACGAGCCCGGCTTGCGTGTTCGCCAGCCCGACGCGATTGACGACGAGGAAGAGCGGGATCGCGACCAGAATGGGCGGAAAGATGTAGGCGATGAGCAGCAGCTTGGTCAGCGCACCCGAACCGCGGACCAGTCGGCGCGCCAACACATAGGCCGCCATGGCGGCGATCGTCGTGCCGAGGATCGTGCTCGCCAGCGCGACGATGGTGCTGCTCTTGAGAAAGCTGAGGAACGGCGTGGAGACGATGACGTCGCGGTAGTTGTGAAAGCCGAGATCGTCGAGCGAGAAGCTCGGCGGAAAGCGATAGAGTTCCGGATAGCTCTTCAGGGACGAGAAGATCATCCAGGCGAGCGGGAACAACGCCCAAACGGCGAGCACGGCGAGAACACTATAGGGCACGGCCATCTTCAACAGCGAGCCGGCGCGGGGGCGGGCGACGATTTCAGGCATCGTCCTCCTCCCTGAGCAGGCGCAGGTAGAGCATCGTCGTGACGGTGAGGATGGCCAGCATCAGCACGGAGACGGCCGCCATCCGGCCAAGTTCGTATTGCGTCCAGCCGACCTTGAAGGCGTAGATCGGCAAGGTCGTCGTGGCGTCGATGGGGCCGCCGCCGGTCGTCAGGTACGGGAACTCGAAATTGTTGAAGATCCAGATCGTGCGCAGCGTCGCGAGCGTGGCGACGATGCCCTTCAGCCCCGGCAGCGTCACGTAGAGGAACTCCTGCCAGGGAGACGCGCCATCCATGCGAGCCGCCTCGTAGAGCTCCCGCGGGATGGTCTGCAGGCCCGCGATCATGGCGACCATCATGAAGGGGAAACCGAACCAGACATTCATGGCGATCAGCGCCGCCATCGCCGTCCCGGTCTCGCCGAGCCAGGCGTGCGGCATCCCGATCAGCCCGAGGACCATCATGAAGTAATTGGCGACGCCGTAGCTTGCATCGAGCATGTAACGCCAGGCGAACGCCATGATGATCGCCGGAAAGGCCCAGGGCACGATCAACGCCATGCGCAGGAGCGACCGCCCGGCCGTGACCTTCTCGAGACAAAGCGCCGCGACGAGCCCGACGAGAAGCTGGAGCGCGACCGACACGAAGGTCCAGACCAGCGTGCGAAACGTCGACGTGACGAATTCCGCGTCGGCCAGGACGAGGCGGAAATTGTCGAGCCCCGTGAACCGCCACCCCTCGTAAATCAGATTGGCATTGGTGAAGGCGGCGACGAGGTTCCAGACCACCGGATAGGCGACGATGCCGACGAGGCACAGCAGGCCCGGCAGGATGAACAGCCGTTGGAAGTGCCGATCGAACGCCGAAAAGAGGCGCGTCGTCATGCGCTGGCGAGGCGCCGACGCCGGATGGTGCCCCGAGAGCCGAGCCATCACCACTGCCGCCCCCCGGGCATTGGATGGCATGGCCCGCTTCTGGTGTCGTGGAACCTCATGGAATGAGGCCAGCCTCACGGCCGAGGCGCGCGATGACACCGCGCTCCTCGCTTGAAATGCCGAGCTGCGGCCTGCGCACCGCCGCGTGATCGATCACGCCCTGCATCACCAGGAGCTCCTTCATGCGCGGCCGGAAGTCGCGGATCGGAGGCCGCCAGCAATAGCGGGCGAGCGGCGCCAGCCGCGACCAGATCGCAAAGCCCCTCGCCGTATCGCCGGCACGATGCGCGCGCTGCATCTCGACCAGTTCGGCGACTGCCGTTCCGGCAAAGCCGATCAGCGCGCCGCCGCAACCCATCAGCATCGCCTCATAGATGAAGGTATCACTGCCCGTGAGAATGCCGATCGGTCGTTCCAGGCGCGAAATGCTTTCCACGGCCTGGATCGTCTGATTGGCGTCGAACGACGATTCCTTGATCGCGATGACCTCGTCGATGCTGGCGAGCGCGGTCAGCATGTCGCCGGAATAGTCCGGCCCCCATCCGCGCGGGAACTGGAACGCGATCAGCGGTACGCCGAGCGCCTGCGCGATGTCGCCATGGAAGCGGCGGATCATTTCGGCCGGGATCGGCGAGCCGATGAAGACCGGCATCGGCGGGAAGACGCAGAAGCCTTGGGCGCCGGCCGCCAGCAGGTCGCGGCCATGGGCGATCATCGCCTCGGTCGAGCCTCCGATCAGCCCGCTCAGCAGCGGCACGCGGCCGGCATTGACCTCGGCGCAGACGCGCATCACCTCGACGCGTTCTTCGGCGGTCAGAGCCGGTCCCTCGGCCGCATCCATATTGACCGCGACCGCATCGGGCTTCTGCGAGACGATCCAGTCCGTATAGCGGCGTAGCGAGGCCCAATCGATCGCACCGTCCGGAAGCATCGGCATGAACGGCGCGGAAATCAGGCCGCTGAACGGGCGCGCGAGGGGGTTGGCGACCATCGATATCTCCAATGTTCAGGCAGTGGCCATGCGGGCCACCGGAGAGAAGAAGTCCGAGCCGATGCTGGTCTGTGAAAGCTCTCGCGCCGCGCCCACGAGGCTGGGAGCCAGCTGGCGCATGCGCGTTTCGGTCAGGCGGAAACTCGGGCCCGCGATGCTGACCGTGCCGATCGCCTGTCCGCTGGCCGGCGACATGATCGCGCAGGCCATCGCCGAAGCGCCGACCGCGGCGCTTTCCACCACCATCGCGTAGCCATCGGCCCGGGTCTTGTTCAGCCTCCGCTGCAGAACGGCGACGGTGCGCGGTGCGTTGGGACCGTATTCGGCCGCATGCTCCAACCCCGACGCAATCGCGATATCCATCGCCTGCCGATCATCGAGCGTCGCGAGCCAGGCCTGCCCCGTCGCCGTGCAGAACAGGGTCGGATGCCCGCCCATCTCGGGATCGTAGCGCAGGCCGGACCGCGCGCCCTGCGACTTCGCAACCCAGGTCAGCGTGTTGCCGTCCACGACCGCGAGGCGCACGAGCTCGCCGCTGTCCCGCGCCAGCTGGTCGAGAACGGGCTGCGCTACATCCACGACACCGCTCGCCGCAAGATAGGAGAAGCCGAGCGAGAGCAGCTTGGTGGTCAGCATGTAGTGGCCGGTCACCGGCTCCTGCCGCGTCACGCCGAGCCGGCCGAGCTCCGACAGCAGACGGTGAGCCGCGCTCTTTGGAAGCCCAAGGTCGTCCGCGATCCGCTGCAGCGGCAGGCCGACGCGAGCTGCGCTGAGCAGCCCCAGCATGTTGAAAGTGCGTTCCAGAAGACTGCCAGCCATCGCTAAATTCCTGAACTTTGTTCTGAAAATGACAGCATAGCCATGGCTGTCAAGCCGGTATCGGATAATTTATGACGCATATACAATGAGATAGATTCTTGCTTGTTGACACGTCGTCGAGATGGATTCTAATTTCAGAACGAAGTTCAAAAATCAAGAGAGGCGCCGATCTGGCGTCCAAGGGCGGAGGAACCGGACATGGGCCTGCAGGTTTCACGACGGACTGTTCTCAAGGGAGGTGCGGCCGCCATGCTCGCCGCTCCTGCAGTCCATGCGCAGGGCGAGCGCAAGGTCGTCTTCTGGCACAGCTACACGCAGAAGATCCGCTCCGACTTCATGCGCGGCGTCGCGGACCGCTTCCAGGCGGCCAATCCCGGCATCAAGGTCGAGATCGAGGTGATGTCCTGGGCCGCTTTCGGGCAGCGCTGGCCAGCGGCGCGCGCCGCCAACGCCCTGCCCGACGTCGCCATCACGCTCGGACGCAACGCCATCCCGATGTCGATCGCTGGCGCGCTCCATTCCACGGAGCCGGTGTTGAAGACGCTTGGCGGACCGGAGGCCTTCATTCCCGGCCTCATCGAGAAGTCGTGCAGGTTCAACGACGCCTATGTCAGCCTGCCGCACTACGTGCACAGCTTCATCAACGTCTACCGAAAGGACCGGCTCGCAGCCGCCGGCCTGCCCGTCCCGGTGACCTGGGAGGACAATCTCAAGGCCGCGGTCGCGATGACGAAGCCTCCGGACTATTACGGGAACATCCTGAAGCTCGCGAAGGACGACTATGCGGGCGCCGAATTCCTGTGGTGCATGACCCAATCGGCCGGCGGCCATTTCTACGATGCCAAGGGTCAGGTGCTGTTCGACAGCGAACCCGTTCGCCAGGCGACCGAATGGCTGGCCGAGATCGGCCGCAAGACGAGCGGCCCCGGCATCGCCAATCTTCGCCTCGCCGACACGTTCAGCCTGGTGAACAGCGGCAAGCAGTCCATGTGCAACGACAGCGCCGCGATCATCGGCGTCGCGGCTCAGGACGCGCCGGAGGTCGCCAAGAATCTCGACGCGACGCTGATGCCGAGCAAGGTGACACCGGGCTATCAGACGAACCTGATCGCCGCTCTGCTGCCGAAGGGCAAGAACAGCGAGGATGCGCAGAAATTCCTCGCCCACCTGTTCGCCGAGGAGAGCTACATGCCCTTCCTCACGACGATCCCGCTTTTCATGTTCCCGGCCTATCGCAAGGCTGACATGAAGCGCTTCACCGAAAATCCGGTGATCGGCGCCTATCCGAACGTGGTGAAATCGACACTCGACAGCGTCGAGCGCGGCGTCATGGCCGGCATGGATTTCGGCCTGAACCCCTTCGCGGCGCCGGTGCTGACCAGCGGGCTGATCGAGGACATGCTGCAGCGGATCATCCTCAACAACCAGCCGGTCAAGCAGGAGGTCGCCGCAACCGCGGAAAAGATGGACCGGCTGCTGCAGTCGATCCGTTCGCGCCTCTGAGGCTGGCGCGCGAGCGATGGAGGCCGAATCCTTCGACTATATCGTCGTTGGCGCCGGGTCGGCGGGCTGCGTGCTCGCCGCCCGCCTTTCAGAGGATTCTCGCCGTAGCGTTCTGCTGGTGGAGGCCGGGGGCTCCGACACCAACCCTTTCATCCATGTTCCCATGGGCTATCCGCGCCTTTTCGCCGACAGCCGGATCAACTGGGCCTATGAGAGCGAGCCCGAACCCGGGCTAGACGACCGCACACTCTTCCAGCCACGCGGGAAGGTGCTCGGCGGCACGAGCTCGATCAATGGCATGGTCTATATCCGCGGCCAGCGGGAAGACTACGACGAATGGGCGGCGCAAGGCTGCTCCGGGTGGGACTGGCAGTCCGTCCTGCCCTATTTCCGGAAGGCCGAGGATCAGGTTCGCGGCGCCGATGATGCGCATGGGATCGGCGGCCCCCTGCCGGTCACGGAGCCGGCCTATGTCTGGCCGATCGCCAAGACCTTCCTCGAGGCCTGCCAGCAGGCCGGCCTGTCGCTCAATGCGGACTTCAACGGCCCCGACCAGGCCGGCTGCGGCCTCTACCAGTCGACGATCCGTCGCGGGCGGCGGATGAGCACTGCGGCGAGCTACCTCGCACCTGCGCGTCGGCGGCACAATCTGGAGATGCGTACCGGCGCGCTCGTGACGCGTGCGATGGTCGAGGATCGCCGCGCGCGCGGCATCGAGTATCGTCTGGGGGCCGAGCCGCGTCGGGCGGAGGCACGGCGTGAGGTCATCCTGGCGGGCGGCGCTTTCAACTCGCCGCAGCTCCTGCTTCTGTCCGGCATCGGTCCGGCGGACGAAATCAGATCCCATGGCCTGCCGGTCCTGAGCGATCGTCCGGAGGTCGGACGGAACCTCCAGGACCATGTCCAGACGTCGCTGGTCTATCGCTGCGGACATGGACGGACATTGAACGATTTTGCCCGAAGTCCGGTGCGGCAAGCGATCGCCCTCGCCCGCTATCTGGCGACCCGCGGCGGGCCGCTCGCAGCCAACGGTCTCACGACCGCGGCCTTCGTTCGCAGCAGGCCGGATCTGCCGCGCCCGGATCTCAATCTCTACATCAACCCCGGCAGCGCAGCTAAGCGCGGACGCGACGGCGTGGAACCGGATGCGTTCTCCGGCTTCACGATGAGCCCAGTCCATATGGCGCCGAAAGCACGGGGAAGCGTGCGCCTTCGCAGCCCCGACCCGCGGGATGCGCCACGGATCAGCTTCGGCTTCCTGCAACACGAGGACGATGTCGCGGCATTGGTCTCGGGCATGCGCTGGATCCGGCGCCTGGCCGCGCAGCCCTGCTGGGCGCCTTGGCAGATCGAGGAGGTCACGCCGGGGCCGCAAAGCGAAAGCGATCCGGATCTCGTGTCCGATCTGCGCGCCCGCGTCTTCTCGAACATGCATGCGGCCGGCACCTGCCGAATGGGCGTGGATCAGGCTTCCGTCGTCGACCTCGCGCTACGCGTTCGTGGGATCGAGGCCCTGCGCGTCGTGGACGCATCGGTCATGCCGCGGCTCATCAACGGCAACACCAACGCGCCGACGATCATGATCGCCGAGAAGGCAGCGGACATGATCCGCTCGGAATCCTGACAGGGCGGAAAGAGCGATGTCCGAGCGATTCGACGGCAAACGCGTGCTCGTGACGGGCGGCACCTCGGGCATCGGCCTCGCAGCGGCCAGGGCGTTCGGCGCCATCGGCGCCGCGGTGACGATAGCCGCGCGGTCCAGAACGGGGCTGGATCGTGCGGTCAATGCCCTCTCCGCCGATGGCGTGGCGGCGGAAGCGCTTTGCTTCGACGTCTGTGACGAGAGGGAAGTCGTCGAAGCCATTGCCGAGCGGACGTTCGACATCCTGCTGAACAATGCGGGCACCCATGGTTCGGGCAGCATTCTCGACATTGCCCCGGAAACCTTCGACAGCGTCATGGCGGTCAATGTGCGAGGCGCCTTCCTTGTGGCCCGCACCGTCGCGCGATCGATGGTCTCAGCCGGCATCAAGGGCGTCATCATCCAGACGTCCTCGCAGCTCGGGCATGTGGGGGCCGCCGGGCGGGCGAGCTACACGGCGAGCAAGCATGCGCTCGAGGGCCTGAACAAGTGCATGGCCCTCGATCTCGCGCCGCATGGGATACGCTGTGTCTGCGTGTCGCCGACCTTCACACGGACCGAGATGACGGAGCGGGTGTCGGCAACCTCGAAGGAATTCACTGCCCAGGTTTCCCGCATGCCGCTGGCCCGACTTGCCGAGCCTGAAGAAATCGCGGGCGCGATGGTCTTCCTCGCCAGTTCCGGGGCAGCAATGATCACCGGCTCGTCGGTGATGGTCGATGGCGGATGGACCTGTCAGTAGATGCGCCGAATATCCAATATCGTTCCCATTGGCGAGCGCCATAAGAGCGCCCGACCGGCCGGGCGGCCGCTCGCCGGTCGGCAGCCCAAATGCTTGCTTCCGGGTAATGGTCGAATGTTGGCTCCTGGCGCGTTTGAGACTTGATGAGCGCCACGAAGATGTGCCTGCTACTTCGGTTCTTCCGCACAACCGAAGTAGCAGATGTCCATGCCGAGAATGGCTTGCCGCTGGCATTTCTCAAGCCGGAGCTGGTCGAGAAGTGCCTTGATGGAGCGATCGACCTGCCGATCAGGGGCAGTGAACTGGCGAGGTGATTACCGATCCCGTGCGAGTGGCGGCAGCAATCGACCCAGTTCACTGGGAACTGAAGACATCCGCCTCCCGCCACTCAAGGCGACGCTCCGCACGTTAGCGGCGGTGTATCCAGCGCTGACCCGCGCCAAAAGCCGACATTCGGTACCTGCCCGAAAGCGGACGCACGGACCGGCGAGCGTCCCGATGCGGGTCCACGCTGTCTTCCGTTCGACGCGTTACATGGATCCGAAGGTTCGCCGCTTCATGGATTTGTGCGAGGGTGCCTACCGGGCAGGTTTGTGACGACGAGTTATGGGGCGTCGCTCGTTATCGAGAGTGTCGCATCAGATCGCGGCTGCCGTTCGGCTGAAGCGGTGCTCTCCGCCCCTTGCGCTGTAAGGCCCGACAGCGCTGCCCTGAGGCGGATGGGCTTGATCGGCTTGCGCAAGACCAGAACCCCGCGCTCGCGTGCGATCTGCTCAAGAGCCGGATCGGCCTCACCACTGATCAGCAGAAACCGGTGCCTATCGCCATGCTTGTGGCGGACCGCATCGAGGACATCGATGCCCGTAATGCCCCGCTCGAGCCGATAATCCAGCAGAACGCACCAGCCGCGCTCGGGTGCGGCGTCGAGGATCGCAACCGCCTCGTCCGGATCGGCGCAGACGCGATGTTCCATAGCCCAGCTTCGCAACAGCCGTGACATGGCGTCCCGGACCAACCCGTCATCGTCGAGGACGAGCACAGGCATGGCCGAAACGCTGATCTGCTCACCTCCCGCGACCTCGTCCGGCGCCGGCTCTGCAAAGGCGGCGTCCGCCCTCGGCAAGACGACGGAGAAGACGCTGCCGCGGCCTGGGCGCGACGAGAGTTCGATGGGCCAGTCCAGCGCATCAGCCAGTCGTTTGACGATGGCAAGGCCAAGACCGAAGCCCTTGGCGCTATTGCGCTCAGGGTTCGCCACCTGGAAAAAATCTTCGAAGATGTGGGCTTGGTCAGTATCGGCTATACCGATGCCGCTATCGGCGATCACAAGCGCGATGCTTGCACCTCGATTGCGGACACCGACCACAACGCCGCCGCTGCGCGTATAGCGCACGGCGTTCCCGATGAGATTGGAGAGGATGCGCTCCAAAGCTTCCGGCGCTGCCAGTGCCACGGCCCGTGTCGGCACGAAACGCAGGTTCAGAGCCTTGCCCTCGGCTTCGACGAAATGGCTCGCCATGGCGCGTTCGACGATCGGCTGAAGCGACACGGGCAGAAGCTCGGCACGCTCGACAGCCGCGTCCGCGGACGCCACGCCGAGAATCGCATTGAACTGGCGTTCAAGCGTGTCTGCGCAATCGGCGAGACGGCTCATGAGATCGCGCCGCTCGGCCCGCCCGGGCGAGAGGCCGATCAGCATGACATAATAGCTCAGCGCCTGCAGCGGCTGGCGCAGATCATGACTGGCGGAGCTGAAGAAGCGGGTGCGCTCATCGTTGAGCTGCTTCAGCCGCGTCGACAGGCGGTTTTCGCGCTCGAGCAGCGCATCGACCGCGAGCCGCGCCGCCACGAGATCTCCAACGTACTGCGCGCCCAGGCGGCCGATAAGCAATGCGAACGGGAAGCAGACCGTCATGGCGATGCCGATCGCATGTTCCAGCGGGCCATCGTGATTCAGTAGGAAAGCGATCGCCGGCAAGAACAGCGCCGCGATGAAGGTGTAGGAACTTGGCGGCCAGGGCGCGGTCGAGAAGACGAGCACGCCGACGCCGGTCACCATCGCCCAGGCCGGCGCGATGATCGTTACCGCTTCGCCCGGCACGTTGAGGATTTGCGGACCGAGCCCCCAGGCCACGCCCTGAAGGACGTTGCAGCCCATCTTGAGAGCCGTGAGGCGCCCGAGCTGGGCATCGGCGATATCGCGCTTCGCGCATGAGACGTTGAAGAGGATCGTGGCGCCATTGGCAACGGCGATCACGGCTGGCCACAGCAGCACTTGCGCGAGCGACGCGCCGGATGCGGCATAGATCAAGCCACTGATGCAGAGCGCGCCAATGAAGCTGATGATGTGCGCGGACAGCGCGTAGCCGAGCTTCGGCTGCACGAACAGCCGCATGCGCGCCTTGCGCAGGGCCTCGGCCGATACGGCTAGATCAGCCCCTGGCGGAGGGCGCGCGTCACCGCTTCCGTCCGGTTCCCGGCTCCAAGCTTCTGAAAGAGGTTGTGCCAATGGTTCCTCACCGTGCTTTCCGAGATGCCGAGCCGCTCGCCGATCTGCTTGTCGAGCAGACCGTCCGCCGCGAGCGCAAGGATCTCACGCCGCCGTAGCGAGAGCGCGTCCTCCGCCATCTCGGCGTCGAACACCGTACCGCCGTTGAAGAGCACGCCGAGCGCCCGCGCCAGATGTTCGGCGTCGCGGTTCTTGGACAGGCAAGCGACGGCGCCGACGGAACGGGCGCGTTTCGTGAGCGCCACGCTCACATCGGCGCATAGCAGCCCTACGGCGATATCCGGATGGCGCTCGCGAATGGTCGTGATCAGCGACAGCCCGTCACCGTCAAGCAGACGATGATCGGCGAGGACCAGGTCCAGGTCCGACCGGCTCCCGAGCATGTCCAGCGCCGCCTTGACTCCATCGACCGCCCAAACCCTGAGCCGCGGCGTCGCGCTCCGCAGCGCGCGCTGCAGCCCGTCGCGGTAGATCGGATGATCTTCGACAAAGAGCAGCGTCCAGTCGGGGCCGGTATCGGAAGACATGGAGGGGCGAGCCTCACGTCATGCGCATTGAAAATATCATCGCCCCCGACAGCGCGTCCAGCTGTCGGAATCGACAGATAGACGCGGGCTCAGACCGTCGGTTAGTCCTTCCGCGCCGTTGTTTCGGCCGCATCGAAGGAGGGATCACACCATGAGCCGTCGCTTCGCCGAACATCCCGTCCGTGCTCACGCCGTCGCGCTTTTGTTCGCGACGACATGGCCATCGGTCCTCGCCGCGGCCGAGCCGCGCCCAGGCTTCTGTCCGCTCCATTACAGGATGTGGGAGGCGATCTGCCTGAACGATCGCACCGGCGATGTTGTGCGGCCGCGGACCCAGGGCGCCGACTACGCACGAATCAAGGCTGACCTAAGCGGCAGCCAGCTCTGTGGGGCATGGGACCTCCACATCACCACGCAGATCGAGGACTTCGGACTGAGCGGTTCGGTCCCAGCCGATCGGCTCGCTGGGGCCGGCCTGGTCCAGACAGTCGCCCGATCTCTCTGCAAGGAGGGGCGTCATGCGGAGGCTGCGATACTCTACGAGTCGATCTTCGCAGGCCGGGATTGAACCATGCGCCGGCCGCCATCGGCCCGCTTCGGCTGCGATGCCCGCGACGTTCGCGCTTGTCCGGCCGCCGCGCCCCGGACCGGGTAGGCAGAAAGCGCCTCGGATGCTTCCCGGAGATCCTATCCCTCCGCCGTCCAGGGCGTGCAACACCGCAAGGCAAATGCCCGCCAGACGAGGCGACGGCTTAGTTCCCAGAGGTTTTCTGCAAAGCCGGCTACCCGGCTGCTCATGAAATTCACGTATTCACTGCCACTGGAACCTAACAAGAAAGAGGAGCGGCAAAATGGGCGTCGTTGTCATGAACCGAGATCAGAGCATGTACTCGATCATGTTCGATTATTATGATGGCTCAAACCAGATTATTGCTCAATCATCAACGGTCTATGCCATTAGAGATGGCATATACGACACATATTATTATGGAAATGTAACGTCGTATGACGAAGGCTTACCCGTTTCAGGCACCCTGAACTCGGTCTACGGCTACGAATCCGGGGCACTGACTTCGTACGCATATGGGTTCAATCTGAGCATCAGGACATTCATTTCATTTTCGAACGATGTCTCGCGCCTTCAATATGCGCTGTCAGGCAATGACACCATTTATGGTTTCAACGGGTATCAGGAAACACTGTTTGCCGGCGGCGGCAGCGACACGATGTATGCGCTCGGCGGCAACGATCTGATTTACGGCGAGGCCGGCAATGACACCATACTCACAGGCGAAGGTTACGACACTGCCTATGGCGGCTCCGGCAATGATGCGATCTACAACGAGGGCTATGCCGGTGACATCATGGTCGGCGATGCCGGCGCCGATGTTCTTTACGGCGCAGCCGGGGCCGACACTCTCTATGGCGGCACCGGAATCGACTATCTTTTCGGCGGCGGCGGCGAGGACATCCTCGTGGCAGGTTCGGACAACGACACCCTCGTCCTGAGCGACGGCTACGACTACGCCTATGGAGAGGCGGGCAGAGACACCTTCTACATCAACGCCGCCAGCGCCCAGGAAATCGACTACATCATGGACTTTTCGCGCGCGCAGTCCGACAAGATCGCAGCGTCGAGCTATATGGCTGAACTCGGCTACAGCGTGTCCGTCGCCAATGCGTTCGCATGGGGCTACCTGAACATCTACCAGGCGGCCGATGCCGCATACCTGTACTTCGACACGAACGGCTCCGCGGCGGGAGGGTCGGTCACCTTCCTGGCCTATGTCTATGGGGTGAACGCAGGAAACTTCGGGCAAAGCGACATCATCTAAGCGGCTGATCGAGCAACACCTGGCGCAAACGAAAAAGCCTGGCACGCGAAATGGAGAACGCGAGCCGGGCGTGAGCTGAGACCCATTTCTCCTCCGGTCTGAGCGAGAGTCCTGAAATCATCGCTTCGCAGCCAGCGATGGGACGATAGTGGAAAGCTCTGCCGTAGGCTCAATCATCATCGTCGTCCGGGACTGGCTCGCCCTCCGCACGGCCTCTGCGCCAGTAGGCGACGGGCAATACGTCTTTCTTGTCGAGCTTAAGCACGTCTCGCCAATAATGCCGGATCTTCTTGAATGCAGAATATTCGACACCGGCCATGGCATGGATTTTGGTTCCAACCGGCGGCATCTCGACGGCGTGCACGGCATCGACGAGTAAGGAGGTCGTGCCCGGCTCGGCCCCGTTGCGATGCAGCCATCGCAGATCGATATCAGCCTTGAACGCGATGGGCTGCTGCTCGCTTTCGTTCGCGACCTCGATGATAGCCGTGCCCCTTGAACTCGCGGGGAGGGATTCGAGAGTTCTCGCAATGGCGGGCAGCGCTGTTTCGTCGCCCACAAGCAGATACCAGTCGGCAGCCAAAGGGGGGCGCCCAACTGGCCCACGCACACCGACGACATCGCCCGGCTGCGCATTCAGCGACCAATGCGAGCCGATGCCGTGGTCACCATGCAGCACGATATCGATGTCGATGGTACCTGCCGCGATGTCCAGATTGCGCACCGTATATGTGCGCACGGTCGGCATCACGTCAGGCGGCAGCTCGACTGCGATGCCGTCTTCTCCGGGGACAGGCCACTCTGGCTTCGCAATGCCCGCCGGTGGGATGAACAGCTTGAGATGCAGGCCGCCCGTGACATAACGCTCGAGACCGGGACCGGACAGCGTGACGCGGCGCATATGTGGTGTCAGATCGACGATACGTTCGACCGTCATTTCGTGGAGGTTCGGAAACCTGGTCGCTCCGGCCCCCGCGCCTGTCCAGGAAAAGCGGGGTCGCACGCCTCTGACGTATTCGACCAGATGGCCAGCCATGAACTGCTTGATGTAGGCCAGCCACGCCTCATCGGCCGCTTGAACGGTCATCACCAGGCCGTCGGCGCGAGCCTGCATGGAGCCTAGGCCAAAAAAGAATGCGGCTGATGCACCGCGCTCGATAGCTGTGACATCGGCGCCGTGTGCGATGAAATCGTCGAAGACGTCCTTGATGAGGCTGTCAGGGTCGTTGAGCAAGACCTTGGCCTCAGCCCGTAGTGTAAGGCCGTTCTGATCAGGTTCAGCCTGCATGTCGAACCTCCTCGCGGGGCGCCGGGCCGTCGACGACGATGTGCAGGCGACCGCGCGAGCAGCGCTCGACGCGGGCCGCCACACCGTAGACGGCGGCAAGGATGGATGCGGACAACGCCTCTTCAGGCCGACCTTCGGCGACCACTGTGCCGCGGTCGAGCACGACGAGGTGGTCGGACCAACTCGCAGCAAGTGTCAGGTCGTGCAGCACCACGACGACAATCCGCCCTTCGCGGGCCAGCTCGCGCACGATCGTCATGACGTCGAGCTGGTGGCGAAGGTCCAGCGCGCTGGTTGGTTCGTCGAGCAATAGCAATTTCGGTGCGCGCACGATCGCCTGCGCAAGGCTGGCAAGCTGGCGCTGACCGCCGGACAGGCGGTCGATACCTTCCATCGCCAGGTCGAGGATGCCGAGGCGGTCCAGCACGTCGACGGGGCGGCGGCGCGCCGCCGGGCCGCTCCCGTCGAACTCCGCCAGCGGGGACGCCTTCAGGGCGCCGATCACGCCTTCCAGAACGGTCAGCTCCGCATTCTGCGGCAGCGTCTGCGGCATGTAAGCGACATGCTGCGCCCGTTCGGCAAGGCCGAGCGCGTTGAGATCGCGATCGTGGAGCCGGATCGAGCCTGTTGCAGGAACGAGCCCGGCAAGGCTGCGCAGCAGGGTCGACTTGCCGGCGGCGTTGGGGCCGACCAGTGCCGTCACCTTGCCGGGTTCGAGCGGCGCAAGACTCAAGCCTCGCAGCACCGGACGATTGCGGTAGCCTGCTGAAAGACCGGAAATGGTAAGCGTGCGAGAATTGTTCATCACAGACGCTCCCGGCGGCGGAAGATCAGCGAGAAGAACACCGGCAGGCCGACGAGCGAGGTGACGATGCCGATCGGGACGATGACGCCGGGGGCGATGGTCTTGCTGGCGATATCGGCGAGCGACATGACGACCGCTCCCGTGAGCGCGCTCGCCGGCAGGAAGAAGCGGTGGTCCTCCCCGATCAGGAGCCGCGCGATATGCGGGCCGACCAGGCCGATAAAGCCGATGGTGCCAACGAAGGCGACGGAGGTCGCTGCCAGCAGGCTGATCCTGAACAGCGAGAAGAAGCGCAGCCGCGTCACGTTCACCCCGAAGGAGCGGGCGCGGTCCTCGCCGAGGCGAAGCGCTGTCAGCTTCCACGACGCACCAAGCGAGAACGGCACGGTCAAAGCGGTGACGAGGCCGAGGATGGCGATGGATTCCCAGTTGGCGCGCGTCAGGCTGCCCATGCCCCAGAAGACGAGCTGCTGGAGCGCATCGGCCGAGGCGACGAACTGGATCAGCGCCACGAGCGCGTTGAAGGTGAAGACCAGCGCGATGCCGAACATGACGAGACTGTCGACGCCAGCGCCGCGCATTCCCGTCAGGCTTTGCAAAAGCAGCACGGAAGCGAAGGCGAAGATGAACGCGTTGCCGGTGACGATCCAGCTTTCCGGCACGCCGGGAATGCCGATGCCGAGCACGATGGCGAGCGCCGCGCCCAGCGAGGCGGCGGATGAAACGCCGAGCGTGAATGGGCTCGCGAGCGGATTGTTGAGGATGGTCTGCATCTCGGCGCCGGCGAGCGACAGTGCCACCCCGACCAGCACCGCCATTACCGCTGCCGGCATCCTCACATCCCAGACAATCACAAGCGTGCTGCGGCTGGCCTCCCCTGGCCACAGGATCGTGCGCAGGGTCTCCGCGGCGCCGAGGCTCGACGGACCGGTGGCCAGGTCGACGAGGAAGGATGCGACGAGGATCGCGACGAGCCCGGCCACGATGGCGACCCGCCGCAAGGTCTGCCGGTCATAAGCAACAAGCACGGCCTCGCGGCGATCCGGAGCCGGACCACGCGGATCGACGGTATCCTCCGTCACGGTCGTTGACCGCCCCGTCGATCGGCGACGGGGTCGAGGCTTGTCCAGAACGGGCCTTTCAGCGGCGTCTTCAGGAAGCGCTGGTTGATTTCATCGAGCGTCGCCTGCGGGTCGATATCGGCGAAGAGTTCGGGATGCACCCATTTCGCCAGCGCCTCGAAAGTCACGAAATTCAGGGGCGATCTCATGAGATACTGGTCGAGCGCATGGATGCGGCCGTTGCGCATTGCGGCAAGTTCGCGAAGACCCGGCTCCTGTTTCAGCGTTTCGAGCGAGGCAATGCCCTGCGCCAGGCTGCGTGGCT
>JAESGM010000259.1_pt1 | contig 86244 bp, 75 predicted proteins | sample 9269721 | NCBI WGS metagenome assembly JAESGM01 (sample SAMN15720920, study PRJNA650825) | algae metagenome | isolation source: Komarekiella atlantica HA4396-MV6 and co-occurring heterotrophs from... | place: USA: Theobald House, Kauai, HI | collected 2009-07-29 | reverse complement strand
GTCCCGTGTGCTCATCGTCACCAATCCCATCGCGCGCCTCCCACAGATCCATCCGGGAGAGGCGACACTTCAACTTGGCAGAATCAGGACATTCTAACTTTGCTGCTACAGACGTGATTCGCAGAAGTTATCTTATGGAACTCTCATGCGTTAATGCTGCACATTTTAGGACGACTACCTGAACCGGAGTCTGGTGACACTGAAGTTGAGTCTGAAGGGGTCGAAGAAATGCGCAGCACCGGCAGGCGCTGCGCTTTGCGAAAGAAGAAAACGCGATCCGTGGTCAGGAAGCGCGTGCGATCGTCGCGCCCGACCCGGAGTCGTTGGCCGCTTTGATCGGGGCATCGAGCTTGAGACGCGCGCGTATCCGCAGCAATCGCGAGACATCGCTGATCCTGGTGATGGCTCCGGCCTTCATTATGTCGCCATGCATCATCAGGGTTCGAGCTATGAAACTGTTCCTGAGCGCCCGGCTCGAGAACGGCTGGAGTCCAAGTTCCAACGGGACTTGTTGCAAGACTTGGATCATGTACCTGCTGGAAATCGGCTCATTCCGGTTCGCTGGAGACAAAAGCAGCGGAAAGTCGGCGCCTGGTGGCATCCCGTAGAATGAGATCAGGTTCTTCATTCGGGCAGCCGTCGACCGATTGATTACGATAGCGCTGCTGTTGACGGCAAGCGACGCGGTGCCATCCGGAGCCCAGCTTATGTGGCTGAACCGGCAATCGACGAGTTCCTGCTGGCGCAGTCCATACTGGGCGGCGAGCGAAATGATCACAGATGCCATCGCTCGTCGCACGCTGGAGCCGCCGTCATTGTCGAGGAGCGATATGGCCCGATCGATCATCGGCAGCGGGATGGTGCTGAAGGCCTCGAGCCTCGGCTGCGACGAGCTCTGTCGCTTTCCTCTGGCGGGCGGCGTGTAGCCTTGTGCTTCCAGCCAGGCGAGGAAACGCGTGATCGCAGCGCGCGCGACGACCTCGGTGCCGCCGCGACACCGGAATGATTTCTCCTCCAAAAAGATAGCAAGCGGCTGAAGTACGATCTCATCAGCCTGCGACCTATCAACGCAAAACTGCAGGTAGCGCCGTGCGATGCGGCAATAGGTAATGATCGTTGTCTCAATCAGCGACGTCTCCAACGCCAAATAGGCCAGAAAACGCCGGATAAAGCCTTCGGCCTCTCCATCCAGGTTTCGAGTTGCCTTGACGAATGCCGGATCTCCCCCTGCCCTCGCCCGACCTCTGGCGCCGAAGCACTCTTCCGAATTTGCGACGAATTGAGCCACTGACGCCGGTGTCACTCCGACGGCGGATGCGACCTCCTCGATCGGCGCTCCCGCGTCGCGCAGCTGACGCGTCAGGCCGTGCCTGATGGCGCGGGTGGTCGCAAGCACGGGAAGACCAGCGCTTTCGCTCATCCGCGTCATCGCCATTTTAATGGCTTCTCGCCGGATCTGCGTCCCTTGCTTACTGAGAAACAGTGGTTGTCCGGGGCGCACATGATACGGCACGAACTGGAGATACTGATCGATCGCCTCGCGCGCCATTTCAGATAGTGGGACATCGCGCTCAGCCGTGCGTGCGTCGGAAGCGCGCAATGTACGCCAATCCCGGATCTCACCTTCCGGACGCTCGATCGCGGCAACCTCGGCGGGCGTCATGCCGAGTTCGATGAGGGTGACCATCGCTGCATTGCGCCGTTCAACCCAATCAGGGACGTCATCGCCTCTCTTCAGCTGGGCCTGCGCATGGGCGGCCTCCTCCGCAAGCCCGGGCGGAATGCTCGTCGGCGCGCCGGAGAAGACGGGGAGGTTCTGCTTGCGCACGAATGCAGGCGGAGCGTCAGCGCGCTGATCAGCGTCAAACCGGAGATACGACTTCAACGCCGCACTGCGCGCGTTGACCGTCGCTGGAGCGTCGCCGGCAGCGATGCGCATTGCTTCCCACTGGCGCGCGAGATCCAACGTCAGCGCGCCAACATCGGCAGGCTGAAACGGCCGCGCCAGTAAGATGCTCAGGTCGCCAATGGCAAGCATGAAGCTTTGCAGATAAACGAGGATCGTATTGTCTTTCCTACCCGATGCTTTCAGCTCGCCGATCCAAGCCATGGCATGGTCCCGCCACCCCGATGGCAGCCGGGATATCAGGCTATTTTCGTACTGCTGTGTTGTTGAGACCGTATCAGACATACCGAAGAGATAGCCCGACCGATTGCACTCGAAAACAGGGTCGAAAAAAAATGACATATATCGGAGTCTGAGACTCCGCTTACATGCTGGTCGATTTCGATACAGCAACCGGTATGCCACGCTTTGGTGTCCTCGCGCGCACCCGTCACACGCGCCCGTCCTCAGCCGCCTCTGCGATTGACCGCTGATACTGCGACGCACCCTTCTCTGTCGTTGCATAAGCGGTGCAGGATGAACAGCAGTCCAGTTGTGCCCAGCGCCTTGATCTCTTCCACGATTTGAACTGGCGCGGCGTCCGGTAGCCAATCGGAAAGGCTTATCCGGCGCTCCACTACTCTGCCGGCGATTGCTTAGCGGATAGCGCAGGCGTTAGGAACCGAACGCCCCGTATGCCAAGGCTGGTCGGCCAGTCCGGCGGACCTGACAAAGGTGGCCGAAAACTTTGGGCCGATCGCGCTCCCCTCCCCCACCAGGGCCGCGCCGACCGTGTCTGTTGTCAATTCGGCATAGCGAAAGGCTGCTGAAGTGAGCGACGTCCGGAAGGTCTTTGAAGTTCTTCTATGGCGGCAAGCCCACTATTGGTGCTGTTCCTCAAGAAGGCTCTGACCATCTGCCTTTGCATCAGGAGGCAACCAGCGAAATACTCCGCTTCGCGCTCGCGCTCACGGGCTTTGATCGCTCCAGCGCGAGAAAGCTTCTGTCCTGAAGCGGGCGCAATGCAGTGACCGTCTATGAAATAGTGTCCGAGCTCGTGCGCTACCGTGGACCTTTGTCACCGGGCGCTGCGGCTATCGGCGGAGAGGATGCCAAACTGAGATTGATGCCTCACAAGCACTCCAGCGGCACTAGGAGCCGAGTTCGGCATCTTTGCCAAGCGGATACCGTGTTTCGTTGCGATTTGCTTTCGGGCAGATCGGTGGCTGACCAAAGTCAGGTTCACGGACGACCGCTTTCGCAAGCTTCAAAAGCGAAGAACGGTTCATCATCGATGCAAACGGCTTCTAGCTTCTTTTGCTCTTGAGAAAGTCAACGAACTCACGAGCGATCCTCAGTTCATCTGCACTCAATTCCGTTGCGCTTCGGAAGAGCACTTCAGTTTGGCTCTGATTTTCGTCATCAACTCTCCCGATCAGATAATCAGCGGAAACTTGAAGTACGTCGGCCAATTTCCTGAGGCTATCGAAGTTGGGCTTCCGGATGCCGGCTTCAAATTGACTGACCGAGCTCGGGGCCAATCCAGACAAGCGCGAGAGTTCCGCCTGCGAGAGCCCCCTCCCCTCGCGGGTTTGGGCAAGGCGGGTCTTGAAGATTTCAATCGCTTCACCGGCCAAAGGGGGAAACTCCGCTTGAGCGATGCAATATGCGATCGCCTTCATTTCCATTCCGTTTTCTCAGCGTCGATCGATTTCGATTCACGTTCGACAGGCTCTCTTCAATGTCTTCACGATCGGGAATGAATTGAAACCGCTATAGTGGTTATCAGCGTCGGAATGACCAGTGATGCCGCTAGAGAGGCCCGTTTTATGGTACAAGGCTCTATCAGCCATGGCCTTGTAGGCTTCTTAGCAAGCAAATCCGAGGCAGCTCCGTTCACAACCTGCAACGAGCCGGTTGACACTCCGGACTGGTTTGTTCTTATCTTGATAAGGAAGGAGCCCAATCAATGTCCCCCTGAAAGAAAAAAGGGTCCGCGAAAAATCGCGAACCCTCAATTCCATGTCCTGAGCGCAGCCCTGCAAAAGCCGCTCGGGACTTTCGACAAACCCTCTCGTGGCCCGTCGCTCCTGAAGAGTCGCACGGCTGAGTCAGCTGTGTCAAGCGCCTCCTCGGGATCTCGGGTCGGAAATGGAAGAGCCATGTCCGATCGCATCCCAACTAACTCGCTTACATCGACCACTCTCGGCCGCCGGGCCGACAATGACAACGAGCCAGTCGCGCGACGCCCGCGACCAGTCATACCGGCTGTACCCCTTCCCTCCGTCATCCTGGACCCGTGCTTCGATTGCGGCACGTGTGACCTCCGCATTCGCATCGAGACACGCCACGCGATGCTGCCGTGCGCTTGCAACGACAACACGGCTTGGGAGGACTGAGCCGATGCCGGTCCGTTTGCCGAGGACGACCTCGCTCATCACTTATCGCAAGCGCCGCCCTAAGCGAGACTCGCTAATCGATTGGAGCGCTCCCGCGCGCCTTCTCGATATCGTGCCTACGACACTGGACCGGCCAGCGCGACCGCGCTGGCCGGAAGACATGGCCGAGCCATACTCTTTTGAAGCCATGCCCGGACTCGGCTCTGTGGGCGCTGAGGGACCGAACGAGCTGATGCTTCTCTGGAGCGAGTTCGCACTTCGTCGTCCGAAGAAGATCACCGCTCAGCCGGAGACGGCCATGATCGCGATTGGCGATCGCGTCATCAAGCACATCGTCGACTACCTTGTTGCAGCAGATGATGGCATGACCCGCATCGACGTGAGGGGAGCTGTCGGGTTCGTTCATAACCCATTCCTGGCGAAGCGCATAAAGGCGATCGCGTCAGCCTACATGGCTGCCGGGCTTCGTCATGAAGTCGCTACAGCCGCTCGCCTGCGCCAGGAGCCGATGGCTTCGAACGTAAAGCTCGTGTTCGAGGCCGCCGCACGCCCTGTGCCTGATGACGATCGCAAGCGCATCCTGGCCCGGCTCGAAGCGGGTGCGATGACGATCGCGGAATTGGCGGGCGATGATTGCATCGATCGAATACGCCGGGATTTGGCCTCGCTCCACGCGCGCGGGTTCATCACTCTCGACCTCCTGTCAGGTCCGATTGGACCAGCCACGAAGGTCACCGCCGGCCGCCAAATCCAGCTGCCGCCTTGGTGGAGAGTGAGCACGTCGAAAGAAGCTGCCGGCTGCGGGGGCGTCGGATGAAGCTGCTTCAGGACAATCGCCCGACAGCGGCGGCGGAGGACCCAGATGCCCGGCTTCAGCGCACTCTGACGGCATTGAGGCATAACGAGCCCTGGCCCGACGACGCGGGCCCCTCGCTGGACATTGCGCCATTTGCCATGAACCCAGGAGAGAACATCAGCTTCAACGGGATCATCGCAGCGTTCAAGCGCCGCAGCGTCGATGGCACCTTCATTTTCGTACCGGACTCCGGCGCTGCCGAATTTACACGGAGCGGCGCCAGGCTTCAGGCCGAATTCATGGCTGGTCTCATCGACCGGATCGACCGACGCGGGCGCACCAGCCCTGATGCCTTTCGCCAGTACCTTGCCGACGTCGATGCTCGTTACCTTGAGGAGAACACGACCAGCCACTTCCTTGCGACCGCTAAGCGAAACAAGGCCTACACCGAGGCGTATTTCGCGGCCTGCAACACCTATGGAAGGCTTCCCCGCTCGGGGCCGTCAATCAAAGGCGGTCTCGCTGAAGCTCGCGATCCGCCGCGCGACCTCGCGGAAGTGATCGCAAACGAAGCGGTGAAGATGAACGATCCAACTCCGCCCTCATGGAAGACGATCCTGCCCTATCTGAACAAGGCGACGCCGGATGGCTTTCTCCGCCTGATCGATGCTGGCGATGGCCGCGCGCTGCGAGAACAGCCCGATCGCCTGCCTCAGAGTGTCGAAAACATCATCGGCAGGATTTTCCGCGAGCGCCTGCTTCAACCAGACGGAGACACGATCCGTTCGGTGACGAAGCTTGTCCGCAACGCCTGCAACAGGGCAAATGAAACAAGGGCGCCCGAAGAAAGGTTGCATGCGCCCTGCCTGCGGACAATCCAGCGTCGGGTCAGCCGGATCCCGGGCATCGAACTGGTCCGATGCCAGCGAGAGAACAAGAAGGACCGGCACGCTTATCGCATCACCGGCAAGATCGAGCGGCCGTCCGCCCCCTTCCTCGAAGGTGAGTTCGACTGGAAGCTGGTACGCGTCTGGGTCTACTCGCAGGCCATTTTCGACGAGTACGGCGAAGTATTCATCTACCGGCCATGGAAGGGCATGATTGTCGACCGCTTCAACAGCGCAATCGTCGGGCATTTCCTGACGATGGTTTCCCCGTCACGGCAAGAGTTCTTTGCCTTCCTGCGCGACCTGGTGAAGCCGCTGCCCGCAGCGACACGTCAGGAACTGGGATGTTTTCTCATTCCGCCCCACCGCGGCCTCTTTCGCGCAATCATCACCGATAAGGCTTCTGAGTTGATCAAGGACTCCTCGGTCGCCAGTCTTCATGACTTAGGCGTCTCAATCCGACCAACGGGCCCCGCAAGCCCCTGGCAGAAGCCGTTTGTCGAGTCCCGTCACGCCGGCGAGGATGAAGAACTGTTGTCCAAGTTGCCGGGATATGATCCCAAAGAAATCAAGGATGCGAAGGCGCCAGAGTCGATGGATGCCCTCCTAAGCGACGTTGAACTGGCCCATAAGCTTGACGACTACTACTACAAATATTGCTGGATGAAGCAATTTGATGAACTTCCCCGCTCACCCATGCGGATGATGGAGGACTTTATCCGGGCAAATCCAGGCTGGGCCCCGCCGATGCCATCGAGCATTGAAGCGCTCGATCGTTGTCTGACCATCCGGAAGGAGGTCACCGCCACGGTAACCGGCGTGCGGTATATGAATCTGGAGTACAATTCGCATTGGGTGCGCGATATCCGCTCTGACTGCCAGGCTCACCGGAATGGCAATCCGAAGGTCAAGATACTCATCCGGCCACACGATCTGAGTGCCATCTACGTCGAGCATCCATCGGGGCAGCTCGAACTCGTTCCGTCCCTTATGCCACGCTACACGAAGGGCCTCGACCTGTTCCGCCATAAGCGGGTCGTGCAGGCCAGGAACATCGTCAAGCAGCGCGATCGTGAGGAAGACGAAGACTACCTGCTCCGCATCCTGGCTGCGCTCGTCGATGTAGCCAAACGGCCGTTCAAGAAGCGTCGCTCCTCGAGCCGCGATGCAGGCGCGTTTCTGCTCGCGAATGCGCGCGGCAACGAGGGATGCCCGCTCGACGCTGAAGTCTTGGAGATCGAGGCTTCGGAAATTCCTGCTACGCCCGAGCTCGGCTTCGCGGCCAAGCCTGTCTCGGACGACAGCGACGAGTCAGCCGACCTCATGAAGCAGCTGGCTGACCAGAAGGCGAAAGCCCACGCGGCAGCCTTGGTTTTGAGCACCTCCAGCTTTGCCAATGACGACGTCGCCCCACAGTGGCGGCGCACGAGAGGCCAACGATGAGCAGCCTGCAACATCAGAATGACAACAAGTCCAGCGGTATCGCTGGTATGCTGTCCGAGATTGCGCGGATACGCGTGCCGCTGCCAGCGATCCGCGAGGTCGGGTCGCTTCTAGATGTCGTCTATGACCACCGGCTTGCCGCGTCGATGGTCGGCAGCATCGTGGGTCATCCGCTTGTCGGGAAGTCGACTGCCATCCAGCTCGCCCTGCGGGAGCGCGCTCATATCAAGACGGTGGCGATCAACCTGCTTCCCCGGTCGATGGCGCGCGACATCACTGCTCAGATAGCTGAGGCTATTGAGGCGCCTGGAGCGTTCGCTGGCAGGATATCGGCGGCTGCGAATCTGCTGGCGCGGCTATTCACCCCCCGAGCTATCGATATGTTGGTAATCGATGGGGCGGAAAAGCTCGATCCATCGGAAGATGCCGAATGGGTCCAGCTCATCGCCGGGCTAGTCCTTTGCACGAATGTCGCCGTCATACTGTCAGGCCGTCCCACGACGATCGATCCAACAAGGACGCTGGCTCATGCGCTGGGGCGGCAACAGCAGACCTGCGAGGTTCACGCCTTCCCCGTGTTCGGGGACAAGGATATCGAACGGTTCCAGGCATGCCTGACGATCATGGCGGCGGAGATCTCCGAAATCGTCGGCCCGCCCTTCAACCCGCTCGCGCTCGATACAGAAGACTGTGCGAGACGCATGCTGGCGGCTTCCCGTGGCAGAATCGGCAACGTCTCGCTCTTGGTCCAAGCCGCGGTCCGTGAGGCTTTGATTCAAGGCGACTTCAAACTCCGGATGGACCATTTCGCAGGCCCCTGGCGGCGCATATTCGCCGTCGACATTCCCACCGCCCCTGGTCTGCAGGTATCCAACCCGTTTTCCGGCAGCCCCCCTGGGCTTGAGCAGATCCGCAAGGTCGTGGAGGCGACAATGACGGTGGAAGGGTCCCGCGACGACCTGGAGTATATGCCCAAAGGGCCGGGCTCCAGGATGTATGGAAGGCGCTGACGGATCATGTGGGCGCGACGACTGCCAAAAACTGCCGACATTGCCCCCGGCGAGAGCCTTCTGGGATTTCTCGTGCGGCTTGCCCATGCCAACGGCATGTCTCCAGACGAGCTCGCCATGGCAGTTGGTATTGATGTCCAAGGATGCCGGGGTGCGCGAACCGGATGGATTGTTCTCGCGACGCGGCCGACCTTTGCCCCGCTGGTCGCCAAGCTGAGCGGATACGATTCGAATGACATCCGCTGGCGAATGATTTGCAATGATTCAATCCGCCCAGGTCGTCTATTGATCGACGGGCATTCCTACCCGGCTGCCGACGTGGACGTCATTGGCCGACGGCGCCCGTCAGTCTGGGATGGGATCTACAAGACGGCATGGCTGTTCAAATCGGCGATCACGGATGGGACCAAGACTGCTCTACAATCCGTATGCAGTTGCGGGAGAACGCGACTTTGGGCCGATAGCCAATGCTGCGAAATGCAGGCCCCGCAAGCTCGGAGACGTGGCACGATCCAGCAGAGCAACGGGCGGCAACGTCAACCAATCCAATCAGGACGTTGACTTCAAACCGTCCATCGCCGTTTTCAGCCAGGCTGGAGCTCTCAGAGCGCTTGGCCATGACTTCACGTCCCAATCGGGTCAAATCCCACGGGTCACATCACAGGGTGAATGGTTAACAGGTTTCGATCTTGGCGGTCTGAAATTCTGCCTCGCAGCCATTCCGCTGTCGTGACAGAGATGAAAACACCGTTGACCGGCGTTCCAAGGATGAGACCGAGGTCAAGAGCCAAGCAGGCTCGCGGATGCAAACGTGGTGAACCGCACTGGGTTCGTCGGAGGCTCGATTGCTTGAGTCCTACGCGGCGATCTTGAGGTTCTCAAGGGTCGCGCAGTAGTTCGCTTCCGCCTCGGCGGGCGGGATGTTGCCGATCGGCTCCAGCAGGCGCTGGTGGTTGAACCAGTCGACCCATTCGAGTGTCTTGTACTCCACTGCTTCGAACGATTTCCACGGCCCAAGCCGACGGATGACCTCGGTCTTGAACAGCCCGATCACGCTCTCGGCGAGAGCATTATCGTAGCTATCGCCGACGCTGCCGACGGATGGCTCGATCCCCGCCTGCGCCAGGCGCTCGGTGTAGCGGATGCTGACGTACTGCACCCCTCTATCGCTGTGATGAATGAGGCTTTCGGTCGGCCGGCGGGCATGCAAGGCCTGCTCCAAGGCGTCGAGGACGAACGCCGCCGTCGGGTTGCGGCTGACCCGCCAGCCGACGATCCGCCTGGCGAAGACGTCGATCACGAAGGCCACATAGACCATGCCGGCCCAGGTCGAGACGTAGGTGAAGTCCGAGACCCAGAGCATGTTCGGCGCCGGCGCATGGAATTGGCGGTTGACCAGATCGAACGGGCAAGCTGCAGCCTTGTCCGGCGTGGTCGTCCTGATCACCTTGCCACGCACGACACCCTCCAACCCCAGGCGCGCCATCAGTCTTGCGACGCGGTCGCGCCCGATCTTGACGCCTTCGCGGTTGAGCTGGAGCCAGACCTTCTTCGCGCCGTAAACGCCGAAGTTCTTGGCATGGACCCGGACGATCTCCTTTGACAGCCGCTCATCATCCTTTGCCCGTAAAGAGCGAAGGTCGGGATCAGCCTTGCGGCAAGCGTGTTCGTACCAAGTGGAGGGGGCGATCCGCAGAACTCTGCACATCGGCTCGACCCCATAGCTCTCCACATGAGCAGCCATGAAGGCCGTCACTTCCGAAACGGGCGGTCGAGCTCCGCCTGGGCGAAATAGGCGCTTGCCTTGCGAAGGATCTCGTTGGCCTGCCGCAGTTCCCGGACCTCACGCTCCAGCGCCTTCATGCGCTCGGCCATCTCGTTCGGCACGCCAGCACGCTTGCCGGCGTTGACCTCGGCCTTCTTGACCCACTCGTTCAGCGTCTGCGCCGTGCAGCCAATCTTGGATGCGATCGAGATGATCGCCGCCCAGCGGGAGGTATGCTCATGCTCGTGATCCAGCACCATCCGGATCGCACGCTCGCGGACTTCGGGAGAAAACTTGTTGCTCGTATTGCCCATGACGGCTCCACCTTCTCAGGAGTTGGAGCCTCCGGCAAACCCAGTGCGGTTCACCACCCGTGAGCAGCGATGCAATTTAAGGGAGGCAATGCTGTCGGCGATCTGACTTGGCTCGTTCACGACCCAATCCATCATCACGCCAGGCGCTACACAGGCGCGAGGTGGACCTCGATCAGCGAGCCATCGTCCCAAGTACTATAGACCCTGCTGAAGTTGGCGGAGTAGCAAAAGCCTTGCCTCCGCTGGGTGTGGATGTCGGCAACATCGAATAGATTGGGCAGGCCTGGAGCCGCAATTTTATTCGCGGTGCCAAGCGCCAGCTTAAAAGCTGTAGGCGATCTTCAGCTTGGCGAGATGGCGGTTGAAGTTGAAGAGGTCGTAGTCGCCGCCCCGGCGCTGGAAGGGCGCCGTCGGGACGAACTGCGATTCTGTCTGGCCAGCGACCTGGATGTTGTAGGCGCCGGTGATCGCGAGCTTGTCCGTCGCCTGCCAGAAGAAGGTCGGCCCCACGAACCAGGCATGGCCGGCGTCGCGGTTCAAGAATGTGCCGAGATAGGCGCGCTGATGCGAGCCTTCGACGCCGAGATAGAAGGTGTCGGTCAGCTTGTAGGCGAGCGAGGCGCGCAGGTTGAGGAAGGACGACTTGAAATAGTCCTTGTTGCGGACCCCATTGAAGCCGCTGATCGGATCGTCCCAGAACGCCGCATGCTCGATGTTGATCGCGCCGAAGAGCTTGTCCTTGACGAGCTCGAAGTCGATCAGGACGCGGGCGAGGTTGGAGACCAGCGTGCCCGAGGGCCGGTCCGGATTGCCGAAGGCATCCACGAAGGTCGGGAAGCCGGCGGCCGTCGCGAAGGTGCTGTAGCGGCGGTTGAAGACGCCGGGCTCCGACGTGATCGTCAGGCCCACGCCATGCGTCGCGCGGCCCAGCAGCTTGTACTTGAATTCGATCGTGCCGCCGAACTGGCGCGCGTCGAGGCCGTAGGTCGTCGAGCCCGCGGATTGCGTGAAGCCCTGGATCGTCGGTCCGATCTCGAGGCAGGGCAGGGGAGAATAGGAGAGCTGGACGAAGAGGTTGTGGCCGGCCAGGCGGCCGAAGCGCGTGCCGTAATTGCCGTTGTACTGCACCGCGCCCGACAGTGCGCCGAGATCGTTGACATCGGAGCCGGTGGTGAAGCCGAACACGTCCGTCGGGAGGGCCGAGGTCTCCTTGCAGGCGAGGGACGGCGCCGGCGGAGGCGTCGGCTTCAGCGTGCGGCCGGGGATGTCGGCGGCGACGGCCGCAGAGGCGAAGCCGAAGGTTGCGGCGATGACGGCGAAGGAGGCGAGGCGACGAAGCATCTTGTTATCCTGTGGGCGCGAAGCATGTGTCATGGGAAGGATTTGTGGCGGCAGCCGCAAGTAAAGTCGCCGTAAAGTCGCGCTCTCGCGTCGTCGCCGTGGCAGACGTGCAACAGCCACGTCAGGCGTCGAGAAGGTGAGCGACTTCTGGCAGCCTGACGGCGGCCGAGGGCAAGCGGCCCGCCTGATGTAGTCTCGCCTTGAGCGTAGCGGCGACGCCGAAGGTCGCCAGCGCACCCATCGTTTCCGTGAGATCCTGCTGCAGGCGCTGTGCTGCCAGCCAGTCATGCGCCTGGCAGGCTTGCTGGAGCCAGACGCAGGTTTTCGGGAATAGGTTGGCGACAGCCACAATCGCGCCCGAGCCTCCGTTCAGGTTGAAAGTGGTCATCAGGTCTTCCGCGCCGCAGAGCTGAATGAACGCTGGTGGCGTGCGCGTCAGCGTTTCAAGTGGGCGCGCAAGATCGCGGCTGGCGTCCAGAACGCCGATGACGGCGGGGATCGTGGCTAGCCTCGTGATTGTTGCGGGCCGAAGATCGATCGCAGAACGAGCCGGCGCGTTCGCGACGATGAGCGGCAGACCGATGGCCGCGACCTGATCGACATGCGCGACGACCCCGTCCATCGTCGGCCTGTTGTAGCAGGGGCTGGCAAGCAGAGCGGCTTCAGCGCCAGCGTCGCGCAGGAGCGTTGTCAATCGCCTGGCCTCCGCCGTCCCGTTGGCGAGCACGGCACCGATGACACGGACCTTGTCGCCGCATTCCCTCTTGGCGGATTGTACCAGCGCTACACGCTCCTGGTCGGTCAGCGACCAACCCTCGCCTTCCGCGGCCCCGATCACCAAACCATTGATGCCCTCGGCAACCTGCCAGGCTACGAGGCGGCGAAACGCCGCCTCGTCGACACTCCCATCGGTCTGAAACGGCGTCACGATAGGGGTGATGGCGCCCGTGAACCGTGGCATGCCCATAGGCTAGAACCTGAGCGCGACAGGGCGACGCGTGACTCGCACAGCGCCGGGTCGATGGCCGCTTTCGAACTCGGCATAGTGCAGGGCATCCTCGCGGCTGCGGAAGATGCCCCCTCCGCGCCCTCCGGCCTCCACCACGACCCAGCCGCCCGCCGGGCTGCGCCCAACGATGAATTGGACGGCCCGCGAGATGACCCGCGCCGTCGCCTTGGCGATGCGTTTGGGCATCACTGGCCTCCCAAGGTGTCGTAGGCAATGCGGATCAGACCGCTGGCGGCCAGGATGATGGTCGTGGCAACCCACAACCAGGAGCTCGGAAGAAGCATGAATTGGTGTGCGCGCGAGCGCAGGGATGTGGACCCGCGCCGTATGGGACTGGGCATGATGGTGCGCATGGACGTTTCGAAGGTTGACGACCCGATGTGTGGGCCGCATGCGCAACATGGCTCCGCCGGCCGTAAAGCCGCTATGGCGAACTCAGGTGGCCTCCGTAAATTCGTTGTAAATCCGCGACGCCCACAGCCCAGCTTTCAGCCGTTCTCGGGTTGGCGGCGGTGCCATCTATCGCGATCTTCAGCGGACCAGTGCGATCGCTAACAAAACCCCATCGCACGTGCGTGAGTAATGGACGTGGCAGACTTGGATCCTAACAGACCTGGGTCAAGCGCCCTGCCAGCCTCGACTTTACGACAACTTTACGTCGCGCGGCCCCCTTCCGCATAGCCGCTTTACGGCCTCCGGGATTAGATCAGGCATCATCCAAGCAGGGTGACGCAGCATGACCTTCGACATCGTCCTCGGCCTCGCGCTTTCCGCAGGCCTCCTTGTCTACCTCCTCGCGGCTCTGCTCGCTCCCGAACGGTTCTGAGGTTCGGACATGGCCTACGACATCACCTTCTTTCTCGTCTTCACGGTCGCCCTAGGTCTCGGCGGCTTCGCGCTCGGCCCCTACATGGCGCGCGTGTTCTCGGGCGAGCGAACTTGGCTAACCCCCGTCATCGGGCCGGCCGAACGCCTGCTGCTTTCAGCCGCCGGTACCAAGCCAGAAGCCTCCCAACGGTGGACGGCCTATGCGCTGTCGCTGGCGCTCTTCAATCTCTTCGGCTGTCTCCTGCTCTTCGCGATCCTGTCGTTCCAGAACCTGCTGCCGCTCAATCCGCAGGGCTTCGATGGGCTTTCCTGGCATCTCGCCTTCAACACCGCTGTTTCGTTCATGACGAACACCAACTGGCAGAGCTACGGCGGCGAGACGACGATGTCGCACTTCAGCCAGATGGCAGGCCTGACCGTGCAGAACTTCGTGTCGGCAGCGACCGGCATCGCCGTCGCCGTGGCCGTCACGCGCGGGATCGCGGCCCGCTCCGCTCAGTCCGTCGGCAACTTCTGGACGGACCTCACGCGCGCGGTGCTCTACCTTCTCCTGCCCGGCGCACTCCTGCTGGCGCTCGTGCTCATTTGGCAAGGCATGCCGCAGACGCTCGCCGCGAGCTTCGATGTAACGACGCTCGAGGGCGCAAAGCAGACCATTGCGGTCGGACCGGTGGCCTCGCAGGTCGCGATCAAGATGCTGGGCACCAACGGCGGCGGCTTCTTCAACGTGAATGCGGCGCATCCGTTCGAAAATCCGACCGGCCTCTCGAGCCTCCTGCAGATCTACGCCCTCCTGATCATCCCCGCCGCCTTCCCCTTCTTCTACGGGCGTATGGTGGGCGATGCGCGGCAGGGTTACGCAATTTACGCAGCGATGACGGCGCTCTTCCTGATCGTGCTCTTCGCGGCCTATTTCGCCGAGTTGAAAGGCAATCCGCTCATCGCCGATATCACGGGACCTGGCGTCTCGATGGAAGGCAAGGAAGTTCGCTTCGGCCTGGCGCAGAGCGTGCTCTTCGTCGTGGCGACCACGGTCGCTTCCTGTGGCGCGGTCAACACGATGCACGACTCGCTCATGGCGCTCGGCGGGCTCGTCCCCCTCTTCAACATGCTGGTCGGCGAGGTGATCTATGGCGGCGTCGGCGCCGGCTTCTACGGCATGCTGCTCTTCATCGTGCTGACGGTGTTCCTCGCAGGCCTCATGGTCGGACGCACGCCGGAGTACCTCGGCAAGAAGATCGAGGCGAAGGAGGTGAAGCTCGCGGCGCTGACGCTGCTCGTGATGCCGGTCGGCGTGCTTCTTTTCGCAGGCGTCGCGATCGCGACGGGCAACGCCCAGACCTCGGTTCAGGACGCGGGACCGCATGGGCTTTCCGAGCTCATCTACGCCTACACGTCGGCCACCGCGAACAACGGTTCGGCCTTCGCCGGCTTCACGGCCAACACGCCGTTTCACAACGTGATGCTCGGCCTCGCGATGATCCTCGGCCGCTTCGGCTACATCCTGCCGATCCTGGCGATCGCCGGATCGCTCGCGGCCAAGACCCCGGCCGCCGCCACCGCCGGGACCTTTCCGACGCACGGGACGGTCTTCGTGGTTCTGCTGAGCGTGACCATCGTCATCGTCGGCGCGCTCACCTTCCTGCCGGCCCTCGCGCTCGGGCCGATCGCCGAGCATGTCTCCATCCTCGCCGGCCAGCGCTTCTGAAGGAACAGGTTCATGTCCAAGCATGCTCCCGCCGAAATCGGCCTTTTCGCCCCGGAGATCGTGAAGCCCGCGGTCGGCCAGGCCTTCCTGAAGCTCGACCCCAGGGGCCTCGCGCGCAACCCGGTCATCTTCGCGACCGCGCTGGTGTCGCTCTTTGCGACGATCCTCGTCATCCGCGAAGCGATCATCGGCGGTCCGACCTTCTGGATCGGCCTGCAGATCACGGTCTGGCTCTGGTTCACGGTGCTCTTCGCGAACTTCGCCGAGGCTGTCGCGGAAGGACGCGGCAAGGCGCGCGCGGACGCCTTCAGGGCGACGAAGACGAGCGCCAAGGCGAAGCTGGTGCTGAACCCGCCGGACCGCAACCTGTGGGAGCCGCAGGATGTCGAGACGCTGGAGCCGGGCGACGTCATCCTCGTGGAGGCCGGGGACATCATCCCGACCGATGGCGAGGTGATCGACGGCGCCGCATCCGTCAACGAGAGCGCCATCACGGGCGAGTCTGCGCCGGTCATCCGCGAGTCCGGCGGCGACCGTTCGTCGGTCACGGGCGGCACGACCATCGTCTCGGACTGGCTCCTCGTGCGCGTCACGGCGAAGACAGGCGAGACGTTCCTCGACAAGATGATCGCGCTCGTCGAAGGCGCCAAGCGCCAGAAGACGCCGAACGAGATCGCGCTGGACATCCTGCTCGCGAGCCTGACGCTTGTCTTCCTGTTCGTCGTGGTGACGCTGCCGTTCTTCGCGGCCTGGTCGGACACGACGATCCCGGTCGTCTATCTGGTTGCGCTGTTCGTCACGCTGATCCCCACGACGATCGGCGGGCTCCTCTCCGCCATCGGCATCGCCGGCATGGACCGGCTGGTGAAGGCGAACGTGATCGCCAAGTCTGGCCGCGCCGTCGAGGCTGCCGGCGACATCGACGTCCTGCTGCTCGACAAGACCGGAACCATCACCTTCGGCAACCGCATGGCGTCGGAGTTCGTCCCCGTTGCCGGCGTGAGCGTCCGGGAACTCGCCGAGGCGGCCTATCTGTCCTCTCTCGCCGACGATACGGCCGAAGGCCGCTCCATCGTCGAGCTGGCGGAGAAGCAGTTCGGCTTCCAGCGGCCGGCCGGCCTCGGCACTTTCGTGCCTTTCACCGCCCAGACGCGCATGTCGGGGGTCGACATGCCGAACGGGGAGCGCATTCGCAAGGGAGCCGCCGATTCCGTGATCCGGCATCTGGGACAGAGTGCGTCCGCCGATCTGGAGACCGCGGTCAAGCGCATCGCCAACGCCGGCGGCACGCCGCTCGTCGTGGCGCGGGGCAACCGGGCGCTCGGCGTCATCTATCTCAAGGACATCGTGAAGCCCGGCATTCGCGAGCGCTTCGCGGAGTTGCGGCGGATGGGCATTCGCACGGTGATGATCACCGGCGACAATCCGCTCACCGCCGCAGCCATCGCGGCCGAGGCCGGCGTCGACGATTTCCTCGCCGAAGCCACCCCCGAGGCCAAGCTCGCGCTGATCCGCAAGGAGCAGGGCGAGGGGCGGCTGGTCGCGATGTGCGGCGACGGTTCCAATGATGCGCCGGCACTCGCCCAGGCCGATGTGGGGGTCGCCATGAACTCCGGCACGCCGGCCGCCAAGGAAGCCGGCAACCTGATCGACCTCGACAGCGATCCGACCAAGCTCATCGAGATCGTGCTGGTCGGCAAGCAGCTGCTCATCTCACGCGGCGCGCTCACCACCTTCTCGATCGCCAACGACGTGGCGAAGTATTTCGCGATCCTGCCGGCGCTGTTCGTCGCGGCCTATCCAGGCCTCGGCACGCTGAACATCATGGGGCTGGGCAGCGCCCAGAGCGCCATCCTGTCCGCGATCATCTTCAACGCGCTCGTCATCATCGCCCTGATTCCGATCGCGCTGAAGGGTGTCGCCTACAAGCCGGCGTCGGCGTCGGCCCTGCTGTCGCGGAATCTCCTCGTCTACGGGCTCGGCGGCCTGATCGTCCCCTTCGTCGGCATCAAGGCGATCGATCTGATCGTCAATGCGCTTCGTCTCGCCTGACAGGATCATCCCATGTCCCAGCTTCGTCCCGCCCTCGTGCTCGTCGTCGCCTTCACGATCCTGACGGGTCTCGCCTATCCTCTCGTGATCACCGGACTGGGTCAGGCGATCTTCCCCGCCCAGGCCAACGGTTCCGTTGCAACCCGGAACGGCCAGATCGTCGGATCGAGCCTCATCGGTCAGAACTTCACGTCGGACCGCTACTTCCACGGCAGGCCCTCGGCGACCACGGCGTCCGATCCGAACGACGCATCGAAGACGGTCGATGCGCCCTATAACGCTGCCAACTCGACCGGCTCGAACCTGGGTCCCTCGAGCAAGGCTCTCGTCGCAGCCGTCGAAGCGCGCGCGAAAGCCCTGGGCGGCGGCCGCCAGCCTGCCGATCTCGTCACGGCCTCGGGCTCGGGCCTGGACCCGCATCTCTCTCCCGCCGCTGCCCTGGCGCAGGCGGCTCGCGTGGCGCAGGCCCGGGGCCTGCCGGAGGCGCGGGTCCGCATGCTGATCGAGGAGCGGATCGAGGGTCGGGAGTTCGGCCTTCTCGGCGAGCCGCGGGTGAATGTGCTCACGCTCAATCTGGCGCTCGACGCGCTGCGTCCCTGAGCGCAAAACGGTCACGATGGCCCAACCCGACGCGACACGCGCCAGACCCGAAAGCTTCCTCGACGCCGCTCGCGCCGAGACAGGCGGCGCGCTGCGCCGCGGGCGCCTCAAGATCTTCCTCGGCGCCGCGCCTGGCGTCGGGAAGACCTATGCGATGCTCGAGGAGGCGAAAGCCCGCCGCCGTGCCGGCATCGACGTCGTGGCCGCCCTCATCGAGACGCATGGACGGGCCGATACGGCCGCGCTTCTTGCCGATATCGAGCTCTTGCCGCGCAAATCCATCGCTTATCGCTGCCAGCAGCTCGGAGAGCTCGATGTCGACGCCCTCATCGCGCGCCGACCGCAGCTCGCCCTCATCGACGAGTTCGCCCACACGAACGCGCCGGGCTCCCGCCATCCCAAGCGCTGGCAGGATGTGATGGAGGTGCTCGACGCCGGCATCGACGTCGTCACCACGCTCAACATCCAGCATATCGAGAGCCTCAACGACGCCGTGGCGCAGATTGCCGGCGTGCGCGTGCAGGAGACAGTTCCCGACAGCGTCCTGCAGAAAGCCGACCAGATCGAGCTCATCGACCTGCCGCCCGAGGATCTCATCCAGCGGCTCAAGGACGGCAAGATCTACCAGGCGCAGCAGGCGGGCCGCGCCCTCGAGAACTTCTTCACGCGCGGCAAGCTGACCGCCCTGCGCGAGATGGCGCTTCGCGCTGCCGCCGGCCGCGTCGACGCCGACATGCTCGCCTTCAAGGAAGCGCACGCCGTCACGGGCATATGGCCGACCGAGGAAAGGCTGCTGGTCTGCGTCAACGAGGCGCCCGCCGCGAAGTCGCTCGTGCGGACCGGCAAGCGGATGGCCGAGCGCGCCAAGATTCCCTGGATCGTGGCCACCGTTCTCACCCCGCGCCACGAGGCGATGGATGCCGAAGCGCGCGGCGCCACCGGCGAGGCCCTGAGGCTGGCGGAAACCCTGGGCGCCGAGACCGTCACGCTCAGGACCGAATCCGATGTCGCGGGCGAACTGCTTCGCTATGCGCGCCAGCGCAACGTCACGCGCCTCGTTGTCGGCCGACCCCGGTGGCGGGGAGCGCTCTTCCAGCGCCTGATGGCCCTGTGGCGAGAGCCCGTCTCGGAACGGCTCCTCGACGCGGCGACCGACTTCGAGATCACGGTCGTCACGCCGCTCGCGCGGATCGAGCGCAAGCGCATCACGAAGAGCAAGGTGCCCCTGCCGACATGGTCGGTCGTCGGACGCGCCTTCGCGGAAGCCTCGACCGCGGTGACTGCCGCCACCGTGGCGGCCTGGCCGTTCTGGACGGCGCTTCCCGTCGCGTCGATCGCCGTGATCTACCTGGTGGCGGTTCTCGTGGTCGCCTTCCGCCACGGGATCGTCGGCGCACTCTTCGGGAGCGTGCTCGGCTTCCTCTTCTACAATTTCTTCTTCACGACGCCCTATTATTCCTTCGCCGTCGAGCAATACGAAGCGATCGTCGGACTGCTCGTCTTCGTCGTCTCGTCGGTCGTGACCGGCACGCTCGCGAGCCGCCTGAAGGCGCAGGTCGAGGCGATGCGCGCATCGCAGGCGCGGACGGAGAACCTCTACGATTTCGCGCGCAAGATCGCTGCGACGACCAAGGCCGACGACGTGCTCTGGGCGGCGGTGGCCCACATCGCAAAAGTGCTCGATTGCCACGCGATCATCCTCACACCCGATGCCGCCGGTGGCCTGGAACAGGTCCAGGGACATCCGAGTATCGAAGACGAGCTTGATCCTCGCGCCGAGGGGGCGGCGCGCTGGGCCTTCGACAGGGGCGAGCCAGCCGGCGCCGGTACGGGGACGCTCCCCAACGGCGACTGGCTGTTTGTCCCGCTCGCTACAGCGGGCAAGCCGTTCGGGGTCATCGGCGTCCGCTTCAAGGACCTCGCCAAGGCCTCCGATCCCGAGACGCGCCGTCTCCTGCTGGCGGTCGAGGACCAGGTCGCCGTCGCGATCGAGCGGAACCAGCTGAGCGACCAACTTGCCGATGCACGGGTGAGCGCCGAGAGCGACAAGCTGCGCGCCTCCCTGCTGAACTCGGTCAGCCACGATCTCCGCACGCCGCTGGTCAGTGTCATCGGTGCGACGGCGACGCTGATCGAGGCCGAGACGCAATTGTCGTCCGACCAGCGGCGCGATCTGCTCCTGGCGGCACATGAGGAGGCGCAGCGGCTGAACCGCTATGTGCAGAACCTCCTCGACATGACCCGCCTGGATTATGGCGCCCTTAAGCTGAAGCGGCAGGCGGTCGACCTAAGGGAGATCGTCGGCGCTGTGCGGCGCGATCTCGCGCGCGTTATCGAGAAGCACGACCTCGTGGTCGATATCCCAAGGGACCTGCCGCCTCTCGACGTTGACACCGTGCTGGTCGGCCAGGCCCTGGCCAACCTGATCGAGAATGCCGCCAAGTTCGCGCCATCGGGCACCACCATAACCGTTGCGGCCTCCGTCGCTGACAACAACGTGCGCGTGATTGTCAGCGACGAGGGCCCCGGCGTGCCTGCGCAGGATCGCCCCAAGGTGTTCGACCTGTTCTACCGCGCTGGCTCGGGCGATGGGCAGCCCGCCGGAACCGGTATGGGGCTCGCCATCGTCAAGGGTCTCGTCGAAGCACATGGCGGAATGGTGGAGATGCTTGCCGGGCCCGGCGATAAGGGATCGACGGTTGCGATCAGGCTGCCCATGGCGGCCTCCAGCAGTGCGGAACACGACGCATGACCGTGACAAGGAGCGGACCGCCTTCCTCGGGGGCTGCGCGCGTTCTCGTGGTTGATGACGAGGCGCCGATCCGACGCTTCCTCAAGATCGCGCTGGCGGCCGGTGGGCTCGAGGTCATCGAGGCCGAGACCGCGCGCGAGGGCGTCGAACGGGCCGCGACGGCAGCGCCCGACGCCATTCTTCTCGACCTCGGCTTGCCGGATAGCGACGGTAAGGCCGTCATCGCCGCAGTGCGTGAATGGTCGGAGGTGCCGATCATCGTGCTGACCGTCCGCGACGAGGAACGCGAGAAGATCGAGGCGCTCGACGCCGGCGCGGATGACTATGTGACGAAGCCATTTGCGATCGGTGAATTGCTGGCACGGCTGAGAGCCGTCTTGCGCAAGCGCGGCGATCGGGCAGCGCTGGGATCGTCCTTCGACGTCGGGCCACTCCATTTCGATCTGGCTGACCGGAGCGTCTGCCTCAATGACGCCGTGGTCAAACTCACGCGCAAACAGTTCGACGTCCTCGCCGTCCTGGCCCGCCATGCTGGCCGGCTGGTGACACAGCGCCAGCTTCTCGAGACGGTATGGGGGCCCGCCCATAAGGACGATGCCCATTACCTCAGAGTTGCGATAGGGCAGATCCGGGAGAAGCTAGGCGACGATGCTGCCGATCCTCGCTTCATCCTGACCGAGCCGGGCGTCGGTTATCGGCTGCGCTCACCATAGCCTTGGGCGCATGCAGCCATTTGTCTGGCGCTTGGTCGCCGCTATCGGCAGAGCAAACTTTTGTGTCCGCTCCAGACGCAGTCCTTCTAGGTGGAGGTGGCCGATAGCTGCTGTTAGCTGACGACTGGGGTAATGTCGGCTTAGGGCTCTCGGCTGTCGGCAGAAGCAAGCTGAGATTGGAAAACTGCTGCCGGGCAGCAACCGAGTTTCGCCATAGCACTCGTGAGGCCCTACTTCCCCCGACCTAATGCTTGAGCAGTGGCCAAGCGCCAACGAGAATCACGGCGAGAGCCGCAACGATACCGAGCGCATGGCCGATCCGGCTTCCCAACGTTTGCGCATCATCGCTCAGGCGGGAGAGTTGGCCTCTCGAGAACACTGCAACCAACGGAAAGAACATCACTGTGGTGATCATTCCGGCAGCGAAGGCCCCAGAGAGGATCAGTCCCGCTGCGATCGCGCCGTTGAGAACGGCCCATGTCATGATGAAGGTGGTCAGAGGGCATGGGATGGCGCCGGCTGCAATCGCGAGAAAAGCGCCAGAGCGGTGCTCCGCCTCCAGATTGGCATCATGACGATGCCGAAGTGCGTGCCAGAGAAGCCAGATGCCGACCAGCGTCACAAGGCCATGACTGTCAATTCGCCCTCAATGTCCGTCCCATTTTCGCGCGCAAAGCTATCCCCCCTGCAAGGAGCTGACGTGAGCTGCCGCCCCGGCGCAGCTGGCCGGGATTGCGCAGCCGGGGCGGCAGCGGCGTGAGCGTGTGAGGATCTGATGAAGGGCTCAGGCTCGGTTCTTGAAGCGCCAGCTCTCGTTGCCAGTTTCGACGATGTCGCAGTGATGGGTCAGGCGATCGAGCATGGCCGTCGTCATCTTGGCGTCGCCGAAGACCTGGGGCCAATCGGCGAAGGCGAGGTTGGTTGTGATGATGATCGAGGTGTTCTCGTAGAGTTTGCTGATCAGGTGGAAGAGCAACTGCGCGCCCGACTGGCTGAAGGGCAGATAGCCCAGTTCGTCGATGACGATGAGGTCATGACGCAGGAGCGCTTCGGCGATCCTGCCGCTTCGACCGGCTGCCTTCTCCTGCTCGAGCTGATTGACGAGATCGACGAGATTGAAGAAGCGGCCCCTGGCTCTGGATCGGATCACGGCGGCGGCAATGGCGATCGCCAGGTGTGTCTTGCCGGTGCCCGTGCCGCCGATGAGGATCAGGTTGCGCCTGGCATCGATGAAGGCGCCTTGCGCCAGCTCGCGGATCTGGCCCTCATCGACCGGCGTCTCCCGGAAGATGAAGGCGTCGAGATCCTTCAGCACCGGGAACCTGGCGCCACTGATGCGGTAATTGATTGAGCGCGACTGGCGATGGGTAAGCTCGGCCCTGATCAGGCTTGCGAGCAAGGGGTAAAGTTCGTCGCGCCGGTTCAGGCCCTTGCCCGCGATCTCGTCGAAGCTCGCCCGCATGCCGTAGAGCTTGAGGCCGGTCATGGCCTCGATCAGTTGATGGCGTTCCATGGCGCGCTCTCCTTGTTGGGTCGCAGGCGGTCGTATCGGGCGCAGTCGGCAACGGGTTCGGCCTTGAGCCTGAGCGCGTCGGGCGTGGTGATGCTGGGCGGAATGGGCGGCTGACGCTTGCGGGCGAGGATCGCGACGATGACGTCGCCGTTGGCGATCCCGGCGGCAAGGGCTTCGGCGCAGGCCTCCGTGACGGCGCCCAGCCCATCGTCGGGCACGCGGCCGAGGATCTTCACGAACTGCCTGTCCCCGTCGGGATGGCGGGCGAGCTTCGTCCTGACCTCCGTCAGCGGCGCAGGCAGATCCCAGCCCTTGAAGGGTGCGCCGTTGCGCAAAGCACCGGGCTTGCGCATCAGGACTGGAAGATAGTGCCAGGGATCGTAGACGACCTGCTCGCGCTTGAAGGAACGGGGATGCTCGGCGACGACCTCCTCGCCGAGGAGCACGACGATCTTCTCGGCATAGGCCCGCACCAGCACCTGGCGGCCGGCGGCCCTGGCATCGACGCTGTACTTGTTGCGGTCGTGCGCGATCAGGCAGGTCGTCGTCGCCCGCATCGGCTTCTCGACGAAGCCGGCGAAGGGGCCAAGATACGGCAGCAGCTTCGCACGCTCCTCCTCGAACACTTCGAGGATCGTCCGGTCCTTGAACTCGGGGTGCTTCGTGCGCCTGGCGTAGGCCATGCATTGGTCCGCCAGCCAGGCGTTCAGTTCCTCGAGCGTCTTCACCTTCGGACGAGGCCGGAAGAGGATATCCCTCACCGTGCCCACCTGGTTCTCGACCTGCCCCTTCTCCCAGCCTGACGCCGGTGTGCAGGCAACGGGATCGACCAGATGGTGCGAGCACATCTGGAGGAACCGGCGATTGTACTGGCGCGCCCGGCCGACGAAGATCGTCTCCACCGCCGTCTTCATGTTGTCGTAGATGCCGCGTCGGCAGACCCCGCCATAGGAGGCAAAGGCTTTGTCGTGCGCGTCGAAGACCATCTCTTGCGTCTCGCGCATATAGGCCCGCACGAAGGGCATCCGGCTGTAGGACAAGCGCATCTGCGCCACCTTCACCGTGACCGGAAGGCCGCAAAGCTCGATCGCCTCGTGGCTCCAGTCGAACTGGTAAGCCTCCCCCGGATCGAAGCTCAGCGGCACGAAGACCTGTGCCGGGGTGCGGGCACGTTCCGTCCGCCAGGCCTTCACGAACCGATGCACGCTGTCATGCGCGCCGTCATAGCCGCGGCCGCGCAGTTCCTCGAACAGACGCACCGTGGAGCGGCGCTCGCGTCTCGGCAGCTTCTCTTCCCCCTCCAGGATCGTCGTCAGGACCTCGACCCAGGCGCCGAGCTTCGGAAACGGCTGAACCGCGCGTTTGTAGGTGAACTCGGTCTTGCCCGAACGCAGAACCTTGCGGACCGTGTCACGCGAGATCCGCAGTTCGCGCGCGATCCGCTTGATGCCTTTGCCGTTCTGAAAATGCTCGAACCGGATCCGCGCGATCGTCTCCAAACCCGTCATCCCCGGACCCTTCCCCAACTCGGAAAGGATCGTGCCTCACAGCTTCAGAGGGGTGGCGATTGAAAGCGAAAACTGCCCCTCAGGGGGTGGTTCTTGCACGCGACTTCACACCGAGGAGCGCATCCTTGTCGGCGACGACTGCACCCTTGCTGCTGCCATGCCCTCCACCGGCCTGGAAAGCAGGCAGACCGGTACGCCCACCAATATAACCGATCAGGCCTGCGAGAAGGATGATCACAGGGAACGGGATGGCGAAGAAGAAAATCGCGACAAAAGCTACCGCAGCGAGACCAAGCATGACCCGATTGCGAAGCGCGCGCGACCCGATGCGGACGACGGCCTGCAGAACGATCGCGAGCACAGCCGCCTTCAATCCGAAGAACAGCGCGGACACTACGCCGACGTTTCCATAGAGCGCGTAGATGACCGAGAGCGCCATGATCGAGATGACGCCCGGGACGACGAACAGGACGCCAGCCATCACACCGCCGATCGTCCGGTGCATGAGCCAGCCGATGTACGTCGCAAGTTGCTGCGCCTCTGGGCCCGGCAACAGCATGCAGTAGTTCAGCGCATGCAGGAACCGCTGCTCGCCGATCCACCTTTTCTCTTCGACGATAATGCGGTGCATCACTGCGATCTGCCCCGCTGGCCCTCCGAAGGATAGGAGGGCAACGCGCAGCCATACGCGGAAGGCTTCTCCCAGGCTGACACCGTGGCTTGCCGTCGCGTCGGAGCGGTCAGAGTGATCCGTGGTCGTCGCCTCAGGCTTCATCGACGTCATGCACGACCCGCCGGGGCCTTGGCGCGGTTCGCTCTGGGTTGATGCGACACCCAGTCGTGGGTCTCACCCTTCGCGTCGCGGCACCAGCGGTAGAAGGCGTCGTAGATCAGCATGCCGGCCGCAAGCTGCCTGAGATCCTCGTCGAACATGCGCGAGAGACCAAGCGAGGCTGCCAGCAGCCCGGCAGCTTCCGGAACGAGGTCAGGACGGGCTGTATCCGCGCCGCGCACCATCGCGGAGAGATATTGCAGCGCGGGCAAACCGCCGAGGCCGAATTCCTCGACCATGACGTCGAAGGTACAGAGCTCGTCCCTGTGACTCCAGAGCACATTTTCGCCTTCGATGTCGAAGGGCGTCGCGCCGAACCGGTCGGCCACGCCTTGCACTTCCGACGGCGCGACGAAGAGAAACACGGCATTCGCATCGACGAAGCGGCGGATGAGCCATGGGCATGCGATCCGGTCGACCTTGGGGCGAGCGCGTGTGACCCAAACGGTCCGGCCCTGCGCATCACGTGGCGGGATCTTGGCCACCGGCACCATCGGCAGGCCAGCCGCCGCCCAGGCGACGGCTCCTCCTTCCAACGATTCTGCTGGAACGCCCTCATGGCGCAGCCATGCGGCGACACCCTGGCTGAGCTTCAGGCCTTTCTGGCAGACCACCACTGCCGACTTGCCGCGTAACGCCGGCGCCCAATCCGTCACGGTCTTGTGCGAGCGGCGGATGGCGCCCGGGATCAGTCGAGGATCAAGCGCGAAGTCTTCATCCGTGCAGACGTCGACGATAACTGGATTGTCTGGAAGGCCGATGAGGCGTGAGAGCTTGTCGAGCGAAATCGCATTGAGCGCTGGCATGCGGCGTCCTTTGATGTGGGGGACGCGATGCTTTGGCTGTCGCCTCATGGGGAGATCGCAATCCCCATGAGGCACAGGAGACCTGATCCGCTATCCTGCTGTCAACCGCCGAATGCCGGCCTTCCTTAATCTCTTGCGCCTGGATTTGCCAGTAAGCGGACCTTCGCCAGTCACGCGCCTTATGTCGGCTCAGGGCGCGAAGGGGCCCTAAACGAATGTTCGAAGCGTCTGCTTCCAACCAGTCAGGGAATAAAGCCGTGCCGTTGGCCGTCAGGCCCGTCATCGCCGGCGAACCACTCGAAGTGGACAGCGTCCGCCACCTCGTCCGGCGGTTCCTTATTTTCTATTACGATCAACTGCCCTGAGCCTCCGAATACAGTCATGCTCGCCCAGAATGCGGCCTCGATGTCGATGCTGATCGGCGTCTCCGTCGAACCGCCGCTCCCCTTTTTGTAGCTGGTCAAAGGAGAGTCGAGCACGACGACTCCCAGATGGGGACGCTGTCTGGCCTCGCAGTAACGCATTAGGCCGATCACGAAGGCAGAGTATAGGATTGCCCGCAACCCTTTGCCGCGCGACTGGCGAGCTTGGCCGTCGACGATGATGTCGTATCGGGACTGGTCGAACTCTACGCGACCGGGGCCCTTCCAGTTCCACTCTTTCAGGACTGCCTCAACCTCTTCGCAGAACTCTCTCAAGGCGGTCCCCGGCAACTCTTCCCACTTTTTCGCAGTTCCCCGTCTCTCAGCGGCGGCCCGTTCGGCCTCTTCCTTCATGTGACGCAGGCTCGACGCCATCGCTTCGTCGCTTCTCGCGGCTTCGAGCCGGACCCGGCGCTCGAGCAAGCGCTCCAATTGCTCCGACGCGTCCTGCATGGCCGGAGCCAGAGCGGCGAGTTGCTCGTCGATCTGCTTGATCCTATCGGAGCGATTGGCGCTTTCGCCGGCCCGCACTGCCCGTCTTTCGCGCAATGTGGCCGTCGCCGCAGTCAAGTCCGTCCGGAGCGCGAGTATCTTCGCGGCTTCGGCCTTGGCGGACTCGTAGATGGGTTCACTGCGCTCCGCCGCGGTGTGTAAGTGGTCCGCGGACATGAGCTGATCGCAGAGGGGACACCAAACCTCCTGCAGTCCGCCGAAGAAGTGGGAGGCTTCCGCGATGAAGTCGAGCCGATCCAAGTCGGTTCGGTAGCGGTCGTCCAACAGGACATACTGTTGCAGGAGTTGGTCGATCGCGAGCGTCTGCGTTTCCGCGCGCCTTAATTCGGCGAGCGCCTCCCTGCGCTCGACCTCGAGCTCGTGACGCTCGGCCGAGTGGTCAGCCAGCACTGCCGTGCGGGAGGCGATGGCCTCCTCTATCCTTTCGATCGAATCGTCGTCGGCCGGGCGTCCTTTAAGGCGTTCCTCAAGCGGGCGTAGAAGGCCGTCGATGACGCCGAGCTGCGCACTGAGACGCGCGTTCACGATGTCCCTGCGCTCCGCTGCTAAGACGCCGGAATCGTCCTTTCCGGTGAGCATGTAGGCGAATGCACGCTTACGGGCGGTCTGGTCGAAACTGGCGCGGCCGAGCACGGGAGACGTCTCGTCGATGACCGCGATCTCGTCGACGAGAATAGTGGCCAGCATCGTCCTGATCGTCAGGCGCTGCGTGACTCCCTTGGCGTCTTTTCGCAGCCTGGCCTCGGGGATGCCGGCGAACGCGAAGAGCACTGCAGTTACGTCATTCGCCTGGCTCGTGCCCGAGCGACTAGCCGCGACCTTCTCGGCTTCTGCGCCGGCGAGGTCATCCAGTCCAGCGCGATAGGCGGCAAGATCGCCGCCTGTCAGGCTGCGCTTCAGAGTCAGATGTTCTCCTGCCGGGTTCCGGAACTCCACCAGCAGCTGCGAATAGGGCTCGGCTTGCGGAATGCGCTTTTCCATCGCGTCTCCGCCAAGGATGTAGTCGAGGCAGCGGACCAGATAGCTCTTGCCGGTATCCGACGCTCCGGCGAGCACATTGGCGCCAGGTCCGAATGAAACCACCGCGTCCGGGACGCCGTCTCCCCGTAGCATGATGGCTTCGATCCGAAGCATGTCAGAGCTCGAGCTCGGCCAGCGCGGACAGCTGGTCGAATTCCGCGCCCCAGCGGCCGATGTTCTCGCTCATGAATGCCGATAATTCCTGGTCATCCATGGCCCCGAACCGCGTCACGACCCAATCCGAACGCACCCGCAATGAGACCGCGTAATCGGTTTTGAGCAACCCGACGAAGGCTGTGGTGAGCTCGGTCGCGCGGTAAAGGATGCCTGCCCTGTCGAATGTTTTCTCGAGCAGCTCCTTGGAGAACATCTCGTTCAGCCCGGCGGAGATCAGTTCGCGTTTCACCAGCAATTCGGTTCCGCGGAACGGGACCGAGGGATGCATGCTTTTGGGACCGCCCGGAACGTCGCCGGAATGGAGAAGCAGGTAGTCATAGGACACGAGCCTTTGCAGGTCGGCCAGCGCACCGCGGGCGGCGTCGAGGACGAACAGCATCCTCAGCCCGCACTCGAGGGGAGAATTGAATAACCGCGTCGGCCGTGGTTCTCGGTGCGAGCTCATGGCTTGGAGCACCAACTCACGCGGCCCTCGTTAGCCAGGTGGTGACACATGCCTTCCCGGTCGTTCGCCACCACGAGCTGCGCGAGGGCATGGCCGCCGAGCTGCAGTGCTTGCGCCGACTTCACTGTGGCCCTGAGCCGGTCCAGCCCGGTCAGGCCTTCGGCGGTGTAGTCATGGAACAGGCCGTCCCCGAATTCGTCGAGCAGCGTGTTGAAGAAGGCAGGATCGGCCATCCGATCCCGCGACAGCTCCTTCAGCCCTTCTGCGCAATAGAACGTCAGGCGGGATCGATCGAACAGGGTCGTGAGCCTCGGATGGGGGATAAGATCGGACGTGCCGGAAACTGGTTTTCCCAAGTACTCCCCAATTGCCTCGAAGAGCTGCGCGACGTACCGGGTCTCAGACGGTGCGACCGCCGATGGTGGTGTCGGCGGCTTAGGCCTTTCTATGAACGGAAGCCCGAAAACGGTGGAATGGTAGCGTGTCTGGGCATGCTCTTCGACGAGCGCGAGCGGCTGCTTCGCCCGAAAGATAGAGAAGTCGAAAGTCTGCACGTGCGACAGGAATGCCCCGTCCAGCGGAATCTTGGCTTTGGACGTAATCTCCCCGGAGCAACGCTCGTCCCATTTGGCGATGATGTAGGCTTTGAGCTTTGCCGGGTCGTCGAGGAGATCCTGGAAGTCGGACGTAGTTCCCAAGTGCGTCACGAACCAATATTCCCGCGGCGGAGGATAGGCGCCCGTGAAGGTGTAGTGGAGCACCTTCCCGATCTCGGCCGCCGCCGTGCCGGCCCCAAGCCGGCTGCCGTAATGCTTGCACTGGTAGAGCGCCCAGCGGCGCTGCGGAGCCGACGGAGGATCGAACCAAACCACGATGTCGCGGCCCTTGTCGCCTGCACCGCCCCGCTGCTGAACCTCGTAGACCTCCGATAGCCTAGATGCCAGATAGTCCGATGCCCATTCGAGAGTGAGTCGCTCGAATTCCTTCGCGCTGAAAGCGGCAAGTCTGTCCAGCGGCGCGACCGGAAGTCCGACACCAAGGCCAAGCATCCGAGCGTTCGCCGTCGGCCAAGGGGTCGGCGCGGGCAGGCTCTGCAAAAGGGTCGGCGTAGTCGCGAGGACCGTCAATGCAATCTCGACATCTGGCTGCTGTCCCAGCAAGTTTACTCTGAGCAGGGGCACTCCACGTTTTAACTTCACCCGCCGGATAGAATCTCACAAGGTCTTTTGAATGGAGCGGTGAAGCTTTCTGCTCTTGCTCACAATTTTCCTGAGTGGCAGATAGTTCGTTTGATTTCGCGCAACTTGCCGTCGCGAAGTCGCCGGTCCCGGCGCTCAACCAGACATGCGGAACACTCGCGCCGGATACCTGCCTGCCAGCAACACGCACGATTGCGACGTCTCAATCTTAACCTACCCCACGGTCAGCGTCGGCGTGCAGCTCTGACGTCGTGATCGGGGCGGCGGCAGCCTCGCTGTCTGGTTTGAGAGGGAGATAAACAACCGCCGCCATGGGGCGCGTAAGTGAAGTAGCTCTCGCGGCGCTTTCAAGGCTCTGCAAGGCCTGAAAGCGCCGAGGGTGTCGTTGCGGCTTATCGTTGGATAATTCCCCATTATCCAACGTTTTGAGTTTGCGAGCAGCTGTGCCACGATCCCAGCTCGAAACAGGGCTCAAACTCATGGAATCGTTGAACGAAATCGGCCTACAGCCGCTTCAAGGGAGCGCTGACAAGCCGCTAAGGTCGCGGGACCAAACCATCTCCCCCAAACTTGACCGACTGGCTGAACACGCCCGCGATTTTGCAGCGGCGCGTGCCGCCGACAACACGAGACGCGCCTACGGATTTGACTGGGGAGTCTTCCAGCGCTGGTGCGACAAGAAGGGTCTCGACCCGTCAGTCCCCTCCCCTGAAGTTGTGGGCCTGTTTTTGACAGCCATGGCCACCGGCGACGGCCTGAAAAAGGCGGCAGCATCGACGATCGAGCGCAGGCTTTCAGCTCTCACGACGACCTATCGCTCACTCGGCACTCCTTTGGACCGCGACGACCGTCACGTTGTGGATGTCTTGGCCGGCATCAAGCGCAAGATTGGCCAGCCACCCGTCAAAAAGCAGGCGCTCTATTCGGAGGATGTGATCGCGATGCTTGGCTTTCTGCCGCAGACCCTCAGGGGTTTACGTGACCGTGCGATCATCCTCATCGGTTTCGCGGGCGGCCTGAGACGATCGGAGATCGTCGGACTCGACTGCGGTCCTCAACAGACGGAGGACGGTAGCGGTTGGACTGAATTTTCCGCCGAAGGGCTTCTACTCACGATCCGCGGAAAAACCGGTTGGCGCATTGTCGAGATCGCTCGTGGTTCCAGGCCCCAGACTTGCCCTGTCCAGGCACTAGAAACATGGCTTTCGTTCGCAAAAATCCAGAATGGGTCAGTGTTTCGACGGGTGCGCGAGCGAAACTGCAACGTTGGACCTGACCGACTGCATCACGAACAAGTCGCACGGATTGTGCGGGCGTCGGCGCTAAGGGCAGGTGTCAAAGGCGACTGGCCGGAGGACCGACGACGCCAAGCGTTTGCAGGGCATTCGCTGCGTTCAGGGTTTGCGTCGTCTGCAATAGTCGATGAGGCGCAGATCCAGCGACAGCTCGGCCATTCTTCGGTAGAAATGACGAGGCGGTATCGACAGGAGCGGCAGCGCTTTCGGATCAACCTGACTAAGGCCGTCGGGCTCTGACATCCGTCCAGCAGCTGATTGTCCTGGTAGCTGCATCAAGCGAAGAGGTTAGAAAGGACTGTGTCCTGACTGGTGCACATGGACACGGGTAGCTCTAGCGGCGACCTGCTCGAGAATGTCCTGGGCAAAAGCTCGTGTGACCGGTTGGCCTTTGTTCAATGGAAACCACACGCAGTGAACGAGCCCTTTCTCGTCAATCGATTCCACGGTCATAGATGGCCCGCCCGACTTCAAACGGACGAGGCTGCCAGGCGTCAAATTTCCAGGATGGGATGTCATAGTCGCCCTTCCGCTCGCGCCTGCGGCGAATAGGAGAAGGAGTCTTCAAAACGAGCGGCCCAACTTCCGATCTGCCTCGACAGGTTCGCCAGCTGCCGTTCTGCGGCGAGAAGCTGCCCCTCGAACTGGCGAATATCGGATGCCAAAATGCGGTCTCGGGCAGACTGATGGGCTGGTATGCCTCCCCATCGCTCTAACAGTTGGAGGATGAGCATCTCCGGGACCGCATGGATGCGAAATCGTACCCAAGATCGACGCGACTCAGAGCACACCACAGCGAAATCAAGCGAACGAGAACTAAGCCATGCGGCGACCTTGTGCGCTTCATGCGCCAGATCATTCCAGTCCGTTTCGCATTTTATGTCGCAGACGAACTGTGCTCCTCCTCGAGCTTTGGCAATCGAGACGGTCGTCCGCAATCCGCTTCCCAATTGCAGAGCATCGAAGTTGCTCGACAAGAACCACTCCCAGCCGAATCAGGTGCCGCTCAATGCGTAATCTATTACGTCGCGATGGAAAAGCCGCCGGTTCATTCCGTGAGGGATGGGCATCAGGACGCGAGTGGCATCAAATGTCCGCCGACATCGGATAGCACTGGGTATAACCCAGGCTGAGCTAGCCGCACGCCTCGGTATTGACCGAGCTTACGTGAGTGCCCTTGAGCGCGGCCTCTACAATCCAACCATCGAGCGCCTGGAGCAGGTTGCCAATGTGCTCGAAATTGACCCTTTTGAGCTCTTTAAGCCAGCCGCTCCTGACAAGTCGCAGTTGGGAAATCGCAAAGCATCCACATGAATGAATAATGGGCACGCTTCCAAAGCTTGCCTATCGGCGGCAAAGATAGCAAGAATAGCTGATGACCAATGCCCTCGCTCTGAACCTCGTCGCCAATGTCATGAAGTGGGATAACGAGAAAGCCACTGAAGAGTATGCTTGGCTGCGCTTGATGTCTTCGATGAAGTACGATGGCTATGCCGATTTTCGAGCTGGCGTCCGCTTTCTTGAGAGCCTCGTGTCATGGCTTCGGCATTTCGACGAGCACGATCGTGAAGTTGCCTATCAGTTTGTCAAGTCACGCCTGGTCTATATCTCGACGCTTGAGATGCAGCGTGTCATCGAAACATTCCTGCCGGAGATCGTTACGCCGTTCCTCCGGCGCTCTGTCGCATCTCAGTTAGGCATCAAGCCCTACGAAATTTGGAAGACCGCTGGATCCGCCCGGGCGTTTAAGAATCGCATGCGGCAATGCCTTTTCATTGGATTGAGCGATGGAAGCCGCATCGACATGCTTCGCCGGGCGAACGCTGGTCGCCTGAGCCAAGAGCAGGTAATCCCCATGATGAATGTCGACGACGACAAGTGGTTGAGCTTAGCTGATGATCTGAAGAAAGAACTTGGGCCTGACGCACTTTTTCAAAATGTCTATTTAATCGACGATTTTACTGCGTCAGGCACCACATTCATTCGATTCCCTCAGGGTAACCCAAAAGGCAAGTTAGCCAAGTTCGAGGGCATCGTTCAAGAAGCCAAAAAGCGCCTCCAGGACAAATTCCCTCTCGCTGAGCGTTACACTCTCCACATCCACCACTACATTTCGACTGCTCAAGCACACGCGGCTCTTCGGGAACGGATCAATGAGGCTGCCCACAAGCTGCCGAACAGGAGCTACGATGTGGCGCACATTTCCGAGAGCATGCTACTGCCGCCCGGCCTAAAACTAGGCACGATAGACGACGTGACGGACACAATGGTGCCCACGAGGTCAGAGGACAAAGCGATCATCGATCTGTGCGGCAAATATTACGATCACGACTTATTTTTGCGACTGGAGAAGCACTGCCGCGAGGCGGGCCAAACTGACATGAAGTATGGCTACGCGAATTGCGCGCTGCCTTTGGTCCTCGAGCACAACACACCGAACAATTCCGTTTCCCTGCTATGGTCCGAGACGGAAGGACAAAACGGCGCTGCAATGCGTGCTCTGTTCTACCGTCGCGACAGGCACGGATAAATCAGCCATGGCCAATCCCTTCCTTCGCCGCGCGACTGAGTACGTCCGCGAGGACGAATCCTTCCTTTCTATAGTCAGCCCAGCACCGCTCACGACCTTTCTCGCCACTAATCGGCACAAGGACGACATGTTCGAAGTCCCGGTCCGGATCATCGGTGCACCGGGTAGTGGAAAGACGATGCTGGCCACTCTGGCCGAATTTAAGATGGTCGAGGCGATCCTCAAGGACGAGACAAACGCAGCCAATCGAACTCTGGCAGACGCACTCGGCCAAGCTGGCTTCTTGCGAAACGGCAAGCCACATGTAGCGGCCGTCCGTGTGCCGATGGAGTCGGAGTATCGCGAGTTCTGGGAGTTACCGTACGAGCCAGCCGTGAGAACGAAGCTTGCCTTCTGGCTGGTTCAGGCGCGCGCGATGCTCGGACTCATCCGTAATCTGACGGCGAACAGAACCCGCGAGATTGGGGATATCGAATTCATCCCGCGGGCCGAATACGAGGCGCATCTTGAACAGATCGGTGGGTTGTCGGCCGTCGGCATCCGCGATCGCGCGCTCGCAGTTCAGCGAGCAATTTACTCTGTCGGAGCCGGCCTGCGAGCGCCCAAGCTTAAGGATCTTCCGGCAGACGCCACGGCTCCGTATGCGCCCTTCGATGCCATCAGCAGGATCCGCATCAATTGGATGGGCGAAAGGATCGAGATGAGTCCGCTCGTCATGCTCGACGACGTGCATGCCCTCCATCACGAACAACTCGACGCAATGTTCACGATGCTCTCGCACCGAGAGATGAAGTTTGGCCGTTGGATGATGATGCGGTTGGACGCGCTTAGCTCCGGCGCGGTCATGCGTTCACCTGGCAGTCAACCGACCCATAACCGCGCTGTTGGACGCGACTTTGTCGACATCCGCATGCAGGGGGACGAAAAGAAGGATGTTTCTCGTCGCCAATTCAGGACGATGGCGCGTGACATGGCAAAGCGATACCTCCCGATGGTCGAGGGCCTTCGCAACCGCAATGCTACCGACATTGATCGCCTACTTCCCAGCGAGCCGCCGAAGCTGAGTGCTGGACAGGTCCGGGAACTTGAGGGCCTTGTTGCGAAGGACCAGCGGAAACTTGGGATAAGCGAAGCGCGGCGCCAGGAAATCGATGACATCGTCGACGACTTCATTAAGCGCACAAAGTCATATGATGATGGCCCAGAGGTCGCGCTGGCGATGAAGCGGATCCTCCTCCACCGCTACGCCATCAGGATTGCGCGCTCGACGCCTTCGCTGTTCGAAGACTTTGATCCAGATCCAAAAACGCCCCTCAAAGCCGACGCCGACGTTGCGCATGGCGCCCGCCTTCATCTCCATCACACGTACGGCCGCCCTCTCCATTATGGCGTCGACGACCTCTGTGACGCGAGCAACGAGAATGCCGAAATCTTTTTGCAACTCGCGGGCGCCCTGGTCGCTAACATTGAGACGAGGGCAATCCGTAACAGCACACTGGCACTACCCGCGCGCGACCAGCAGTCGATCCTGATCGATAAGGCTAAGGCGATTATGAAGGACTGGCCCTTTCCCGGCGCGCAGCGCGTCCGCGATATGGTGGACGCGATTGGGCGCGACTGCAGGGAAGAGTCGCTTCTGCCAAACGCGCCCCTTGGAGCAGGAGCCAATGCAATAGCCATCCTCGAAGAGGAGATGCACGCGCTGTCCGCTGACGACGAGCTGGGCACAATTCTGAAGCATGCCATCGCCAATGGCGCGGTCACGATCGAACGAAATTACGGTCAAGGCGGCAAAATCTGGGCTTTGATTGAACTGACGGGGATTGCCAGCCTTGTCTACGGGCTGACTTTTAACCGAGGCAACTTTCTACCGAAGAAGCTCGACTATTTGCGCACTGTCACGGGATTGATCGATGCGTGAGCATTGGGCGAATTGCATCACAAACTTCGATGCAGAGGTTGATGAGTTCGTTGCAGATTATTTCGCTGACAGGTCCCGCCGGGTCCTACTCGTCGCTGCCGCAGGCTTTGATCCCCGTTCCCGTCGAGTCTCCCAGATGCTTGCAAAGACGCTTGGGGACCGCCTGTCCGCCATCTTCATCCGCGAGGAACGTCCGAACCCTCCCACCGCGTTGCTGGAGGCGGCCAATCAGAACGAAGCGGCGCTCAGGGCTCTTGTACCTGATTGCCGGATCTTGAATGTTGACGTTTTTGCTGACGACGGCGCGCCTGTCGGTGGCTCACGCGTGATCGCGCTTCTGGGCGAACGGCCAATTGCTGACGGAGTGACTGATGTCATTCTAGACCTCAGTGCCTTGTCTATTGGAATTGGCTTTCCGGCGGCGCGCATGCTGCTTGAGGACTGCGAGGCATCAGGTGATCGCGCTTTTCACCTCATGATTGTTTCAAATCCCGAGTTGGATGATCGGATTTCCAGCACTCCATCGAGCCGCCCCGGATTGGCAAAGGGTTTCGCGCCACCAGTTCAGGACGACGATCATGGCTTGGCTCAGATCTGGGTCCCGCAGCTCGCTCGAGGTCGCACCTTGCCTCTTACGCAGATCGGCGCCGCGGTTGGCCGCTGTTACAAGATTTGCCCGCTTCTTCCATTCCCAGCGCGCGATCCCCGGCGGGCAGACGATTTGCTCGCCGAGTATCGCACGGCGCTTGTTGACGAATGGGAGGTGGATCCGAGAGATGTGGTTTACGCCTCCGAGCGGAACCCTCTCGACTGCTATCGGACGCTTTCGACACTGAAGACCCGTTTTGACCGTGCCATGAAGGGCACTTACGAGCCGCGTATGGTCTTGACCCCGATTGGCAGCAAGGTGATCGCAGCAGGCGCTCTCATGGCCGCTATCGAACACAATATGGCCGTACAGTTTCTTGAAACCGAGAGTTATTCCTTTGATCGTCCTCGATCGCGGACTGCCGATCCAGCAGACATGATTGTTCATCTCATCCTCGCGGGGCCGCTCTACCGATGTTTTGACGGAGAGAGTGGCCGGTCATGACTGCGGCGGTCTTCAGCAGGAAATTGGATGCTCTTCCAGCTACCGTCGATCTTTTTCGAACCTTCGACGCGGGGGCGCTAGCCTCTGCCCTCGCGAATGGCGCGGGCCGCCACGCGCTCTCAATAGGATCAGGCGGTTCCGCGATCGGAGCCGAATATCTGGCGCGTTGCCGCGACACGCTTGGGCTTGGTCCGACGACAGTGCAAACTCCGATGCAAATCGTCCTCGATCAGCAGGATCTACATGGCAGCGACGTCTGGCTATTCAGCGCCGGTGCAGACAATCCCGACGTGATCGCCGCCTCGCGTGCCGCGCTTGACCGTCGGGCCACGGCACTCCACGTCGTGACGCGCAATCCAATCGGTGGCGCCGTTGAGATTGCGGCACGCGGTGGCGGCAGCATCCACATCGTACCGGTCGCCGACAAGCAAGACGGCTACCTCGCAACGCACTCTCTTATCTCGTCGATCACCGCGCTCCTCCTCGCCAGCGACATTGCATCGCGAGAACCGCAGGGCGCCGAGTTCCTCCTCGACAACGTCATAGCAAGTGTCATCGCTATGCTTGACCCCCATGTCCGCGCATCGCGAGCGGTGTCACTGGCTGGCCTAAGCCGACATGACACGGTGGTGATTGTCTCCGATCCCTTGCTTCGCCCGACGGCGGTGCTCTTGGACACCTCTATCTGGGAAGCAGCACTCTGCCCCGTCCAAACGACCGACTTCCGTAACTTCGCCCACGGACGGCATGCGTGGCTTCACCATCGCGTAGGGGAAACTGTCATTGTTGCATTGACAGGCCAGGATTCCCGATCGGCCTGGGCGGCGATAGACAACGTTGTGCCTAGCGAGTGCCGGCGCCTGAGACTGGAATATGACTACTGCGGCCGCCTTGAGAATTTAAAAGCGCTCGTCGGTGGCCTCGGTTTAGTTGAGGCAATGGGAACAGTTCTGGAGATCGACCCAGGCAAGCCGGGCATTGGAGCGTTCGGCCGGTCTGTCTACGATGACACGTCGCTTGTCGACCTGGCGGGCACCATGCCGGCGCACCTCCGTCATAAGCGGGCTGCAATCGCTCGATCAGACGTCTACCAGTCGGGTGGGTCTCCACTGCACGTGATAGGCCGTAAACGCTTTGCAGAACTTGCCGAGGCTAGAATTGGAGGAGCGGTTTTCGACTACGACGGTACTATCGTAACGACTGCCGGCCGTTTTTCGCCCCCGGACGGGATCATCCTCGACGAATTCGTACGTCTGCACGACGCAGGGCTGAAGATCGGGATCGCAACCGGACGCGGCGGCTCGGCAGGCGAAGTTCTGCGAAAAGTCCTTCCGGCTAAGCTCCTCCCATCCATATTGATCGGGTACTACAATGGAGGACACCTGCGCACGGCGGACGTCGATATAGGCGTCGACGCTCCCATCCCAGATCCTCTGATTACCGAGGCAGCGGATTGGTTGAACGGGCGGCATGACCTTTTCCTCGACCATAAGTTCAAAGTGAGCGGGGTTCAGATTACTGTTGAGATGGACAGGCTGCGCAACCCATACCGCTTTGCGCTCGACCTGGCCGAATGCCCTGTCTTTGCTGACGGGCGCGTCCGGGTGATGGGTTCGGGCCATAGCTACGATCTCGTTCCCGCTACCTCGAGCAAGCTGGCTGTGGTGAGAGCGATTAAGGGACTGGTGCCACAGGATGCAGAGGTACTCTGCTTTGGGGACAGCGGTTCTCGATCGGGCAATGATCATGCTTTGCTCTCTCACCGTTTCGCCATCAGCGTGGGGGATGTTTGCAATTCTCCTGACGGCTGCTGGTCGCTGTTCGGTTCGGGTCCGACCGGTCCAGAAGCGCTCCTAAAGGTCCTTCGTGCGTTGAAGCCAGCGGAGGCAGGCATGCTGCGACTCGATGTCGGATCGCTCGGTCTGGAGACCGGTTGACGGAGCCATCCATATCTGGCCACTACCAACTAGGCGGTGACGATGAACGTGGGCAGCTCAAGAATCGGTGACGACGATCATGTTGACGTGGCTGGGACCGGCTTCACCGTCCTCGACCGGCTCTATGAAGACGGCGGCTTGTCAGATGAAGCGCTGGGTGGGTCGTGCGGCAACGTTCTCATTTCGCTTGCGATGCTTCGTCGACATGTCGCTCCCGTCCTCGCCTTAGGGAACGATCAAACCGGCGAATTGCTGGTGAATGAGTTTGTCCAGGCTGGTGCCGTGGTCCGTTACATCACGCGGCGGGCTGACATACGTTCCCCAATGCTGGCGCAAGAACTCAACACGGCGTCCGGTCATCATGACTTCAGCTTTGTGTGCCCGGAGACACAGGAGCAATGGCCGCGTTACCAGCCAATCAGTGAGACGGAGTTAACATCGGCCTTATCGGTACTGGCTCGTTGTCGCATCTTCTATACGGACCGTCTCTCTGAAAGCATCCTGAAGGCGATGCGAGCGGCGAGCTCCGCTGGCGCTATCGTTTTCTTTGAACCTTCAATTTTCGACGAGCATGACATGTTCGCGGAGGCACTGAGCCTAGCTTCCATTCTCAAGTACTCCGAGGATCGTCTTGGAGACAGGCTTGCAGATTGGCCGACGACGTGCGTGCGGATCGTGACTCATGGGGCTTCAGGGCTCGAAGTCCGAGACGAACACAAGACGTTCTGGTGTAACAGGTTCGACGCTCCGGACGTTCTAGATACGTGCGGGTCCGGCGACATGGTGAGCGTCGGCGTGATCGATTGGATGCTTACCAGCGGCATTGGCGGGCACCGCTTGGAAGCCACCGAGCTTCTGACAGGCATCGTGGCCGGCCAGCGTCTCGCTGCCGAGAATTGCGCGTACGCCGGCGCTCGTGGTCTCTTCAAGAAGCGAGGCGCCCAGTACGTGCGCGACCTCTTGGACCTCGGCTATTCCGCGGCCTCTAGATAGCTTTCTGGTCCAGATCGCTGGGTACGAAGGTCGTCGCGGAGCTCCATCAAGAGCACTCCGAGCATGTTGCGACCGACGCCATTCACCTCTCCCCACAAACGATTGACCGCGTTGTCGACGGTTGCGCTCTCCACGAGCCGCGCTTCGCCCGTCGACAATAGTAAGGCACGCAAATCTGGGTGTTGCGTAAACTTTGCCCTTAGTACGCCCCGCATGCGATCGAACTTCTTTGCCGCCCAACCTGGAGTTATGTCCCAAGTGTAGAGGCCGTGAGCAGCCATTGCGAGAAGCGCGGGTGAGGGCGCTTCCATCAGCCATTTCCGCACCGCCGCCTTGCGCGCTTTGCCTGCTTGATATGCATGTTCACTCGTCGCGAAGATCTCATCCTCAAAAACAATGGGGCGACGATAGAGGTTGCTGAACGCTCCGTAGGGCTTCTCGCTCGCCCGATAAAAACGAATCTCGCCCACCGGGACCTCCTTGCAAATCCTCACGATAAACGGCATGCTAATTTGCATGAAGCCAACAGGCAAGCAACTTTACGATCTTCGAGCTCGAATTGCCAAGATACAGGCCGAAAAAGAGCTGTCGCAGGCCGACATCAGTCGCATTTCTGGCGTGGATGCTAGCCAGGTCAGCCGCATATGCTCAGGAAATTTCAAGACGTTTAGCTATAATGTTATGCAAATTTGCACCTCCCTGGGTATAGACGTCCCCTGCCATGAGCCTGATGAAGCGCCAGATTGGGTAGCAGCTCAGTCAAGCTTGAGAAGAATCTGGGACGAGACCCCTGAAGGTGCGAGGGCAATTAAAGTTTTACTCGACGCAATCGCAGAAGTGAGAGCCCCTCGTCGATAAGAGCCGGGATCGCATGATTGGCGCCCGCTCTCCAGTATAGCACTCTCGCGCTCCAGTGGCATCGGCCCCGGTCGGAGCTCAGCTATCGATCAGCCTCGGACATGGCATCCGGTTCGCTGAATTTCTGGCCGACGGGCTGCGACTCCGTTATGTGTCGCATAGGCGCCGATAGACTCCGATACGTGTCCCTCTGACTCGCAATGAGTGTGCGCAGATCGTCGCTAAGTTATTGATTCTAGGTAGGCCGCAGACTCCGGTTCAATGCGTCGTCCCAATTTTGGCCTCGCGAGCTTATTGCGGGTGCATAGATGGCAGCCAGCGCTACGACTCAGCCGCCTCGAAATGGTTAGCCCACTGCTACGCAGTGCAGAACGCAAGCAAGGAGACTGATCAAGAGTTACTCAAGATTATGCAAAGGCTCATCGATAATCAAAACGACTTTGCTCATCAAAATTTTAGGATTCTCCGTCCACATTATTTATCTTTAATATTATAATTTCAAAACAATCAACTGTTCTCTTTGATATCTATGGATTATTTAGCAGTATATGCACATCAAGTTCTATTGAATATATATTATGGCCTGAATAGGGGGAGCAAACGCTCCCCCTATTAATACCAAATTGCTCCGAGAATCTTTATGCTACGGCCCAGTCTGCAACAGAGAGGCTGACAAGACCTGTGAGTTTGATTAATGCATCGCCGGCGCCGATTGCATTATCCGCGTTATTATTTGCCACAATATAGGTATCACTGCCAAACTGGAACGACAGTGTCTCGCCGGCCGCGGGATTAGTGAAAGAGAGAGCCTTGTTGACTGCCGACAGCAGGTCGGTCTGCGAAGCAGCATCAGCTAGCTGAGTGCCGGTTAACACCACACGCGTGGTTGCCGAATCAACAGTAATCCGATCAGTGCCGCTTGTGAAATCGGAAATGACCAATGCGTCGGCAGCAAGCTTTGAGGAGGTCGTAGTAGCTGCCAGCGTACTACCGGCGAGAATTGCGTTGTCAGCCACCACGAAGACTGTGTCGGCTGCAGCCCCTGTCGTGATCGAATGTGCCTTGCCAGCGTCAATATTGATTGTGTCGGCACCATCACCGGTCGAAATTATCATTTTGCGACCGATGCCCCCGGCTGCGTTGACTGTGTCAGCGCCCGCTCCAACACTTATAGAAACATCATTAGAAAAGGCGAAGTTTCCGAGATTAATAGTTACTGCGCTGGTAGCAGTACTCGAAATAGATTTTAGCGTTGCAGCATTGTTAGATAGCGAGATTGCAAGTGACTTATCGCCCGAGATGTTGACAGTCTCGACTACTGGACCTGCAATGGTAACGTTGTTAGCAGCTCCGGTACTCTGGACATTGACGGTCTCAATGCCATCCAAACCCACGTAGGCAAAGTTTGTTGCGCCGGAAAGCGCAACAGTGGCCGAATCCGCCGCACCTGTCGATTTCGCAAACGACACAATTGTGGTGACCGACGTGTCCTTGATGCCAATAGTTGTCTCGAGAGCGACGTCTACAAATATTACATTATTAAAGATCTGTCCCAGCACAGGCGCGCCGCCAAAGGTTGCCGTAGAGCCATCATTCCAGAGCTGCTGAATGCCTATTGAGTTTTGCATAAAGAATTGGAGATTAGTGCCGTCAGGTCCTGCACCGGCGACACCGTTACCGGCTGTCAGATTGGCAGTGACAAACACCTTTTCAACCGACGTCAAGGTCGGCGTCACGGCAAAGTTTATGAAAGCGTCATCATCAGCTGCGTCAGTGACTGCGAAGGAGGCCTTCAGCGTGTCGACACCGGCGCCACCATCCACCACGTCGTTCGTGCCGAGCGTGTTAGTTGTCGAGGCAAGGATCATGTCGTCGCCGGTAGTGGTCTTAGTGGCAGCAGTGGCCGAGTTCGGACCCAGCACGTCAGCGGTGCCGACCGTTGCGTTGAGGACAAAAGTTGCGCCAGGCGTACCGGCACCACCCTGGCCAGCTGCGACAGCAGCAACAACTGCCGCGTCAATCTGAGCAGCCGTCGGAGCTGTCGTCGTCACGCCCTTAATAAAGACCGCTGCCGAAGCCGCAGCGGCCGCGCCGTTGTAACCAACAACCTCAGCAGCAGTGTCGAGGGCGGTGGTGAAGGCGTTGGCAGCAGCTTCCTTGAGATCGCGGATCGTCTTGTCGGCGCCCTGGGCACCGTCATAGATCGCGATGGCGATGTTGTTGATCGTCAGCATGCCGTTGGCGAGAGCGTTCGAGAAGAAGGTCAGGCCCGGCAGGTCGGCGTCGCGGTTGAAGAGCGACTGGTAGATCGAGTTGATGATCTGGACGTTCGTCTGGCCGGTGAAACGCGCGATATACTCAGCCGAGCTCTGCAACGGGCCGATGCCAGCTAGGTTCTGGCCGTTGTTGGTGGCCGAGTTGAAGAAAGCGAGTCCGAGCGGGTCAGCGGGACGGCCGAACAGGGCGAGATAAACGCCTTGGATCGTAGCCATGTGTTGAGGTTCCTTCGATGAGAGGCCAGCTACAATGAGAGGCTGACGAAATTTACACTAACAGGTTGAGTTTCATGGATCCAAGTATCGCAGTTGACACGACCACCGAGACATGGACACCGACTGAAGCAGCCCCCTAATTGACCGGACACGCCCTCCCACTTCGCTAAGAGGTAGGAGTAATGTCGTGTCTATGACTGGTACGATCTCGAAGAGTGAGGTCCTTTCCGGACCGGAACGACGACGTCGATGGACGGCGGCGGAAAAGCTGGCGCTGGTGGCCGAGACCTACGAACCCGGCATGAGCGTCAGCCTGGTGGCGAGACGGCATGGGATCGCGCCCAATCAGCTGTTCACGTGGCGTCGTCTGGCAAACCAGGGCGCCCTGACGGCAACGCGTGCCGAGGAGGAGGTTGTCCCGGCATCGGACTATCGGGCGCTGCAGAACCAGATTCGCGAACTGCATCGGCTTCTGGGCAAAAAGACGCTTGAGGCCGAGATCCTGAAGGAGGCGCTCGATGTCGCCGCCGGCCCAAAAAAACCTCTGTTGCGCTCGCTGTCGTGGCCGAAGGACGGTTCGCGATGACGGCCGTTTGCGAAGTGCTTGGGATCGCCAGGTCGAACATCGCCGCACAGGTCAGGACTTCTTGCGACAAGCCCCGCTCAGGTCGGCCCGCCTTGCCTGAGAACGATATCCTCATGGCGATCAAGGCCATCCTGGCTGACAGGCCGAGCTACGGCTACCGTCGCGTCTGGGCCTTGCTGCGGCGTGCAGCACGCGCCGAGCGACGGCCTGCGCCCAATCATAAGCGGGTTTATCGCGTCATGAAGGCTCATGGCCTTCTCCTGCAGCGCCATGCCGGTGGCATGGATGCACGCCGTCACGATGGCCGCATTGCCGTCGACCGCTCCAACCTGCGCTGGTGTTCTGACGGCTTCGAGCTCAGCTGCGACAATGGCGAGAAGGTTCGTGTCGCCTTTGCGCTCGATTGCTGCGACCGGGAGGCCATCAGCTTCGTCGCCACAACCGAAGGCATCAAGGGAGGGGATGTGCGTGATCTGATGACCGTCGCTGTCGAAACGCGCTTTGGCTCAGTCAATCGGCTGCCTGACGTCATCGAGTGGCTGACCGATAACGGCTCGGGCTACATCGCTGGCGAAACCCGCCGCTTCGCTCGCGAGATCGGCCTCGAGCCGCTCACGACGCCGGTCCAGAGCCCCCAATCCAACGGCATGGCCGAGGCCTTCGTGCGGACCATCAAGCGCGACTATGCCAAGATCAATCCCATGCCGAACGCCGCCATCGTCTTGCGGCAGCTGCCCGCATGGTTCGATCACTACAACCGGCTTCACCCCCACAAGGCCCTGGGATACCGTTCACCGCGAGAGTTCATCGCAGACCGTTCAACCAAGGAGGGCATGTCCGGTCTTTAAGGGGCAACAACACCTCAGGCGGTCAACGCTTCATCGCGCTGGCCGAATTGATTACGCCGACACTGGCTCAGAGCCAGCAGCGTAGCTTCGCTCATGACGCAGCAGCGCCCAGATGATGCGCGCCATCTTTGCGGCCAGCGCCACCACGGCGGCGTTAGGATGAGCCCGCGCTAACAGGCTACGCAGCCAATGGCCGAGCCGTGTCTCGCTGGACCTGACGACCGGCATTGCAGCGCGCGCTCCCTGGATCAGCATCTTGCGTAGATACTTGCTGCCGCGCTTGGTGATGCCGAGCAGCTTTGGCCTGCCACCGGTGGTGACCTGACGTGGCACAAGCCCTAGCCAGGCTGCCAGATCACGGCTGCGAGCGAAGGTGCGAGCGTCACCGATTGCCGCCACGAGTGCGGTCGCATTGAGCGGACCAATGCCTGGGATGCCCATCAGCCGGCTGGCAAGCTCATCTGTCTTCGCCTGCGAAGCGAACTCCTTGTTGAAAGCCTCGATGCGCTCATCGAGCTCATTCAAGCGCATCTCAAGATCGGCCAGCAAGACGCGCATCCGTGGACTGAGAAGCGACGCCTCGCCCTGTGCTTGTGCCAGGTGCTCCGCAAGCTTCTGTCGTCCTTGGGGCACGACGATGCCGCGCTCGAGCAAGAGCGAGCGAATCTGGTTCATCAGCGAGGTGCGCTCGGCCACCAGTCGATCACGGACACGGTGAAGCGTCTGCATGTCGAGCTGCTCTTCGCTCTTGAGCGCAACGAAGCGCATCGTCGGGCGCGTTGCAGCCTCGGCAATCGCCTCGGCGTCGCGGTCGTCATTCTTCTGCGCCTTCACATAGGGACGAACATACTCCGGCGACATCAGCCGGACCTCGTGACCCTGCGCCGCCAGAGCGCGACCTATGTGGTGGGCGCCGCAACACGCCTCCATCGCCACCACGCATGCTGGCAGCTTCGCCACGAATGCGATCACCGTCTCGCGACGCATGCGCCGTCGGACCACGATGCGGCCTGTCTCGTCGAGCCCCACCACACTGCAGCTCGCCTTGCCAAGATCGATCCCGAGCACCTTGATGGACATCTTCTCCTCCTCCATTGCGCTAGGATCGCCAGCTTCTGGCGGATCGCTGCGGCGGTTCAGGGGCGGGCCATCCATAAGGGGGGTCGAGATCGCTGTCTGGGTCGCTCCCGAGGCGGCCTCACAACCAAGATCCACGCGCTCGTCGACGGCCAGGGCCGCCCGATCAAGCGCCAGCTCACCGCCGGCGAAAAGAGCGACATCGCCAGCGCGGAAGGGCTGATCGCCGATCTCCCCGAGGGCGCCATGCTGCTGGCGGACAAGGGCTACGACGCGAACGCCCTGCGCCAGGCCGTGCGCAACAAGAAGGCCTGGGCCAACATCCCGCCCAAGGCCAACCGGCGCGATCCCGTCTGCTTCTCGAAGCACCACTACAAGGCGCGCAACCTCGTTGAGCGCTTCTTCAACCGCATCAAGCAGTTCCGTCGCATCGCGACCCGCTATGACAAGCTCGCCGAAAACTTCCTTGCTGCCGTCAAGCTCGCATCGATCCGCATTTGGCTCCGGGATTTATGAGTCGTCGTCCTACAACACCACGAGGCCGCACTTAAAGCTCGGATGGCAGACGCTGATCGACTTCGCAGCCACGTTCCACCAGCGGCGAGATCAGACACTACGCCTTGCAAATGGCTCTGCGTCTGCCCATGCCGCTCAACCTGCCCGAGAGGGCCAACCCAACCGCCGGAACGAACTCAAGGCTGGACAGAAACGGGCGGCAACGTCAGTGCGCAAGAAGGACGACTCCGATCGCAGGTCATGGATCAATCGCGCGATCGGCGGACTCGTAGCCACTTTCGGCCGCAGCGTCAGCAAAGACGAAGAGGCCGTCCGCGCCGCGATCAAACTGCCATGGTCGAACGGACAGACCGAAGGCCAGATCACCAAGCTCAAGCTCGTCAAACGTCAGATGTACGGCTGCGGGACGATTGATTTTCTACAAGCTCGGCTGATCCGTGCGGCACCTGCGTGATCTGCAGCGAAAGTGCGTCGAACCCTTATCGGACGCCAATTTCTCCTGGGACGGGCAACACGTTCAATTCTTATCACCAAGTGGCTGACCGAAACTATCGCCAACATACTTTCAGTCTTTCAGCCTGTCATCAGCCGGGTCCGGCTGCAGGGCCTGGCGGGCAAGCGCACCTTCTCCGCCCTGCAAAGCGAGGCGCGGCCTTGCGAAAGCGCACGTGGAGCGCCAGAATGAAGGAATCCAAGGGGTGCCCTTCCGAGGGCTGAGACGGTCGCCCGGCCGAACCCTTCTCGAACCTGATCCGGGTCATGCCGGCGGAGGGATGGATTCCAATGGTCTCGCCAGATGTGTCGGACGGCTCGATTCCGGGCCCGGTGATCGCCCGTCTCCGCGGGGCGCGTCCGGTCGTCCACGCCATCACGAACGCCGTCGTCGCGAACTGGGTCGCGAACGTCCTGCTCGCCGCCGGGTCGTCTCCCGTGATGGCGCAGGCGGCGGAGGAAGTGGCGGGGTTCACGGCGGTTGCGGACGCGCTCGCCGTCAATCTGGGCACGCTCGGCCCCGCCGCCTCGGAGGGCATTCGTCTTGCGGTCAGGACGGCATGCGAACGTGGTCTGCCCTGGGCCCTGGATCCGGTCGGAGTGGGTGCCTCGACGTACCGGCTTGCTCTCGCGCGACAACTGCTGGCGATGCGCCCGGCCGTGATCCGCGGCAACGCTGACGAGATTCTCACGCTCGCCGGCGCCGTTCAACGGACCGAACGAGGAGTCGATTCCGCGGCAGGCAGCCTCGAGGCGCTGGACGCCGCGCATCGCCTGGCGGCCGAGACAGGGGCAGTCGTCGCCTTGACCGGAGAGACGGATTTCGTCGTCTGCCCCCACGGTGAATCCGCCCCCATCACCGGCGGCGATCCCATGGCCCGCCTGGTCACGGGCATGGGCTGCGCGACCACGGCGTTGATCGCCGCCGCCCTCGCCGTCTCCCCTCCCCGCGACGCCGCCGTCACCGGCCTGTGGCTGATGAAGGCGGCGGCCGCCGCGGCCGCACGTCGCGCCACGGGGCCGGGCGGTTTCGCCGCCGCCGTGCTCGACGCCATCCATGCCGAGACGCGGCGCATGGCGGTGGCGGCCCTCTCTATCGCTGTATACGGAATCCTCGATCCCCAGATCGCGCGCGGGCGCAGCCTCGCCGACCTCGCCCGGCAGGCCGCCAATGCGGGGGTCGATCTCCTGCAGTATCGCGCCAAGGAGACGGGTGTGCGCGCCATGATCGAGGAAGCTGCCGCCATCGTCGCCGCCCTCCAGGGCTCGGGCGTCCCGTTGCTGGTGAACGACCGCGTGGATGTCGCGCTGGCCAGCGGCGCGCAGGGCGTGCATCTGGGCCGGGACGACATGCGTCCTGCCGCGGCGCGCCGGCTGCTCGGCCCGCACGCTGTCATCGGCGCGACCATCAAGAACAGCGACGATATCGCGGCACTGGTCGGCGAGCCCATCGATTACGGCTGTATCGGCGGCGTCTACGCGACAAGCCACAAGGACAATCCCGATGCTCCCGTCGGGGTCGATGGGTTCACGCGGTTGCGGTCGGAGGCGCGGTCCAGGCTCGGCCCGATCCCCGTCGGCGCGATTGCCGGCATCACGCCCGCGAACGCCCGGCCCCTCTTCGCGGCCGGGGCGGACGGCGTGGCGGTGATGGGCGGGCTCTTCCTCGCCGACGACCTGGCGGCGGCCGTCCGCGCCTTCCGGCGCGCCGCGACGACGGGAGCGCAGGCCGGATGATCAGCCGCCGCCGCCTTGCCGCCGCAGCTGCGGCAGCCGTCGCCGCCCCGCATGTCGCCCGCGCGGACGCGCCGCGCCGCTGGCGCCTGGCGACATCCTGGGGACGCAATCTTCCGGGGCCGGGCGTGACCGCCGCGCGGCTGGCGCGCCGGATCGCCGAACTGTCAGACGGCGCGCTCGCGATCGACCTGTTCGCGGCCGGCGAGATCGTCCCGGCCCTGAACGTTTTCGACGCCGTCTCCGCCAGGACGATCGAGATGGGCCACACGGCCGCCCTCTTCTGGGGCGGCAAGATGCCGGCGGCGCCTCTCTTCACCACCGTGCCGTTCGGCCTGGGGCCCGCGGCGCATGCCGGCTGGCTGGACGCGGAGGGCCAGGGGCTGTGGGACAGGCTCTACGAGCCGTTCGGCGTCAAGCCGCTGCTCGCGGGCAACACCGGCCCGTCCAGCGCGGGCTGGTTCCGCAAGCCGGTGCAGGCGCTCGCGGACCTGGCCGGCTTGCGCATCCGCGTCGCGGGCCTCGGCGGAGAGATCTACCACGGCCTCGGTGCGACCCCTCTCACGCTGTCGCCCGGCGAAACCTATCCGGCGCTCGAGCGCGGCGCGATCGACGCGGCCGAATTCCTGGCGCCGGCCAACGACCTCACGCTGGGCCTCCATCGCGTCGCGCCGCATCTTGCCTTCCCCGGCTTCGGCAAGCCCAACGGCGCCAGCGAGCTGCTGATCGGCCTCGCGCACTGGCGCGCCCTGTCGCCGCGCCTCCAGGCCATCGTGATCGCAGCCGCACGGGCCGAACATGACGTAGGCCTGGCGGAGGCCGCCCGGGCCAACGCGGCCGCCCTGCGCGTGCTCATCGCCGAGGGGACGACGCTGTTTCGACTCCCGGACGACCTGCTGGGCCGGGCCCAGGAGATCGCCACCGAGATGCTGACCCGCATCCGGGCGCAGGATCAGCTCTCCGCCGCGATCGTCGACAGCTACCGCGCGCAGGCCGGCGTCGAGGCCCGCGCCTGGGACCGGCTGACGCGGCTCTGATGCCACCCCCTCCTCACAACCAACCATGATCGGGCGCATCCCATGACACTTGCAGCTGCCGACAGCTTCTCGCGCACCCTCTGGGACGGCAACCTTGCGCAATACGAGGCGATCGTCGCGATGCCCTTCAACGTGGAGCTGGCGGAGGGCACCCTCTCCATGCACGCCTTCCGCCGCTACATCATCCAGGATGCCCATTATCTCGATGGCTTCGCCCGTGCACTCGCGCTGGCGGCCGCCAAGGCGGACAGCGCGGACCAGGTCGCGATGCTCGCCGGTTCGGCGGCCGGCGCCATCCATGTGGAGCGGAGCCTGCATGAGACCTACTTCCAGCAGTTCGGCGTGACCAAGGAGGAATTCACGTCGACGGAGCCGACGCCGGCCTGCAGCCACTATGTGAGCTTCCTGCTCGCGACGGCGGCGCTGGAACCCTTCCCAGTGGCGGTCGTCGCGCTGCTGCCGTGCTTCTGGATCTACCGGGAGGTCGGGCAGTCGATCGCAGACCGATCCGCCAAGGACAACACCTACCGCGCCTGGATCGACACCTATTCGGGCGAGGCGTTCGACGCTGCCGTCAGCCGCATGATCGCCCTGACGGATGCGCTGGCGGAGGCGGCCAACGAAGAGACGCGCCGCCGCATGGCGCAGGCCTTCGCCAAGTCCACAACTCTGGAGTGGATGTTCTGGGATTCGGCCTATCGCGATGCCAAATGGCCGCTCTGATCAGGTGGGCGCGCATGCTGCAGGGTTGCGGCGCTCGCGAGATCTGACGGTCGGCGGAACCATCGGGCGCGACGCGCCGTTGAGACCAGCATCTGCAACCCACTGAAATCCCGAGGCATCGTCATGAAACTCGTCAGCATCGGCCTGATCGCCGCATCTGCTCTTGCAGTCGGCGCCTGCAACACGACGGAACAGCGCATCGGTGGCGCGGCGGTCGGCGCCGGCACGGGTGCCGTGGTCGCCGGTCCTGTCGGCGCGGTCGTCGGCGGCGCAGCCGGCGCGGTCGCAGCGCCCGCCGTTGTCCAGGAGACGAGGCGGCGCAGGCGCTGACGACCCCTCCCCTGCTCGGCAAAATGACTGTCACACGGAAGCGCTGACGCGCTTCCGTTCGGCCGGGATCATCGCGATCCGGTTTCCTGACCGCCCAGAATCACCTCTTCTGCCAGACGCCGAAGCCGCTCTGGCGCGCGGCCTCCTCCGCCGCTTTGAGCGCGGGCGACGCATCCGACGTCGCACGGCCGCCGCCGTTGTAAAGCACCACCTCGGAAAGGTCCCTCCCCTCGATCCGGCAACGATGTTTGTCGGTGTCGGGGACAGGCTCGCACGTGACCGGGCGCGAGGCGATGTACCGCGTCAGATCATCGGCGTTGGCGCCCCTCTGCCACTCGACGCCATGGAGCCTCACGATCTTCCGCTCGATCCGCAAGGTGGCGGTATCGATGACCTCGGGGACTCCCGCGTGGGGGACGGCGGACGGAGCGGGAGAGGCTGGCGTCGAGGGCTTGGGCGCTTCCACCTCCGCCGGCGGCGTGACCGGCGCGCGCGAGACCTGCTGGGCCGGCGGCCCTTCGTCAGGCTCGCCCGACCACGAGATGGCGTAGGTCAGCAGGGCGACCGCGGCCAGGAGCAGGCCTCCATAGACCACGAAGGTCGGGCGCAAGGCCGTCGTCCGGGGCAGGAGGTCAGAGCTGCTCGCGTGCGTGCCTGATCTGCCATGCAGACCGGTCAGGTGGACGACCGGCTTATCAGATCCCGCCTTCTTGTCGGCGCTACCCGGCTCGGTCAGCGTCAGGCTTTGCGCCTCGGCCTCGACGGCAGGACGGGAAACAGGCTCGGCAGCCGGTTCGGCATGACGAGCAGCGACATGCAGCCAGTCTCTGCTCGGCGCGGGAACATCCTTGCCGGACGAGGGGACCTCGGGAACCGGTCCCGGTTCGAACAGCATCGGCAACCGCTCGCGCAGGTCCGCCGCGAGATCGGCGAGCCGGAAGGGCATGTCCTTGCCATCGCGGGCGATCATGCGGGGCTGCTGGTTTTCGCCAACGATCACGAAGCCTTGCATGGCGGGCCCATCGCGCAGCACGATCGCCTTCCGGCCCATCAGGATGAGGGCAGGCCGGGCCTCGGGCAGCGGACGCAGCTTGTCGATTTCCGCCTCCAGCTGCGCAAACAGGTCTTCCTGCCAGGCGGACGGCACGTCATCACGCGCGCCGCCGGCCGGCTCGACCCTCTGTTTCTTCCTCGCACCGCTTCTACGGCTCGTCGACATCCTCTGGTGCCTCTCTCCTCGTCCCTTGCAAGCGCGAGGTGACCTGGCTGTTCTCGACGACGATCAGGGGCCGGCCCGTGGCGAAGCTGATCTCGAGCAGCAGGATGGCCGACCCCTGAGAGAGCTTGCCCGTCTGTGGCGATGCGGCGCGGAAGTCGAAGGCCGTGCGGACCATGCAGGCCGAGCCTGAACGGTCGCAGCTCGTGCGCATCGTCTCCGGGCGTGTCGCGTAGTTGCGGACCGGCCATCGCTGGATGAAGCGGCGCTTCTCGTCGAGCAGCCCGCGCATCGTCATGCGACGGCCATGGTAAAGCACTTCGGGCGCATAGAAGGCCTGCATCGCATCCAGGGTCGCGGCATTCGGCGCGGACCAGTAGCGCAGATATTCGGTCGCGAAATCTTCGGCGACGGCGGCGGTATCGACCGTTTCAACGCGATCGGAGGGCTCGATGTCCTGCCGCTCCCGCGGGCGTTCCGCCTGGGGGCGCTCTACCGGAGGCGAACGCTCCGGCGGAGGAGATCGTGCTTCCGGCAGCACGGGGGGCGGTGGGAGAACCCGTTCGGGCGAAGCTGTCCGGGGAGGCTGGGGGTCGGCCGCCCGGCCCTCTTCGGAAGGCGCGGTCTGCGGCGCGGCGCTGCCGCCGGGCGGGGACGATGCGTCGGGCTCCGGCTTCGGGGGCACGGCGGGCGTCGGTGCGCTGTTCTCGTACCGCTCCGGCGGATCGACCCAGGGGCGGTTCGCCTGGGCGAGCGCGCATTCGGCCGCGGGCAGCCAGGCGGCTGCGAAGGCAAAGCCGATCCAGAAGCGGCAGGCTGACGTTTCCCCAGGCACAGTCGGCTCCGTGGCGTTCCTCTGGAGAACGCGAGGCCGTCCTTCAGGTTCGCACGGGTGGAGGAGCGCAACGGATCGATGGCCTGCACGTTTGATCCCTCACGGTGAGTGATGCCGTTCGGAGAGAGACAATGCATCGTCGATCATCGAGGGCTGAGCGGTATACCTCGGACCTCAGTCTAGGCAAGCAATCGACACCGTCGAAGAGCGGTTCACTTTCTTAGCGCGCAGACATAATCCGCAATGACTGATAGCGACGCGCCGCCGTACGAAATCACGATATAGAAAGGCGACCGAAGGACGCATTGGTAGTAGTGGCCGCTGACCTCTATTCGCCAATCACGACGACGCCGGCTTGATGAGCCTGCAAGCGCTTTCGCAATGATCGAGAGCGTGAGATTGGCGGATAGAGCACCAGCAGATGCACGCGATTGTTTTTGCCGTCGCTGACAGGGCGTTGCAGTGGTTCGTCACGAACACAAGAGTAGCGCACGGAGAGCGTAAACCATGTTGCGCACCTTCCTGCTTTTCCATCTTGCAGGCTTCCGCTGGCTTAGATAGGAACAAACAATGAACGCACGCGGCTTCCGCTACAGGCTTGAAGCGACGGCGGAACAGGAAGAACTTTTCCGCCGCTTCGCCGGCGTATGCCGCCTGGTGTACAACCTGGCGCTTGAACAACGACGCGACTTCTATCGCCAGTACGAACGGGCCAAGGGAAAGCGGCTCACCTATGTCGCTCAGGCGGCGGAGCTGACGCAGCTGCGTGTCGAGGTCGACTGGATCAGTGCGGTCTACGTCTCTTGCCAGCAGCAGGCTCTTCGCGATCTCGATCGAGCTTACCAGAATTTCTTCGCTCGTCGCGCGGGCTATCCGACGCCCCGGCGCAAGGGTCAGCACGACAGCTTTCGGTTTCCAGGCCGCGAGATCGAGACGAGGCGATTAAACGCGAAATGGTCGGCGGTGCGCCTGCCGAAAATCGGCTGGGTCAAGTACCGCGACACACGGCCCATAGGGGGTGTGCTCAAGAACGTCACGGTCAGCCACGACGCGCTCGGCTGGCACGTCTCGTTCGCTTGCGCGATCGAAACGGCGGCGCAGCCAGTTAGCACGCTCCCCGCGGTCGGCATTGACCGGGGCGTCGCGAACACGCTGATGCTCTCCACGGGCGAGGCTTTCCAGATACCGAATTCGCTTCATCTGATTGAGCGGCGCAAACGACTCCTACAGCGGGCGGTGGCGCGTAAGCGGCGCGGCTCCGCTCGCCGTGGCAAGGCAATTCAGCGCGTAGCGAAGCTCGCGGCACGGGCGGCCCGCATCCGGCGAGACTTCCAGCACAAGGCTGCGCTCGCAGTCGCTAGCCGCTTCGGCGCGGTCGTGCTGGAAGACCTCAACGTGCGCAATATGACCGCTTCGGCTAGGGGGACTGTCACTCGGCCCGGTCGGCAAGTGCGCCAGAAGGCTGGCCTCAACCGCGCGATCCTCTCGCAAGGCTGGAGCGGCTTTGAGATGATTTTAGCATACAAGCTCGAAGAGCGCGGCGGGACACTCCATGTTGTCAATCCCGCTTACACCTCGCAGACCTGTTCGGCCTGCGGAGCCGTCGATAGTGATAGCCGCGAAAGCCAAGCGCGCTTCAGCTGTCGCCATTGTGGCTTCGCGATCCATGCCGATTACAATGCAGCGATCAATATCCTGCGTCGGAACACGGCGTCGATGCGCATGGAGGATGGGCGTTAGCCCACCTGTGAAATGCGAACTGGGGGACGGGCTCGTGCTCGTCTGAAAATCCACCGACTTCAGCCGGGGGAAGATGTTAACATCCGGCGATGAGGCTGAAGGTTCGCTCCTCCGCCATCATGTCGGAGGAGCGACTGTCATGGCTTTCAGGTGCGCGACGCTGTCCGACGGCAGCCGATGACGACCAGAACCGGTTGCTCTCGTCAGGTGGCGGCGACGATCTCCGCGAGCTTGAGCTGCGTCAGCATCGCCAGCTCGTCATAAACCGTCCATTCGTCCCGGACCATGCCGTCGACGATGTGGAAATGCGACATGCCCATCACGAAGAGCCGGTGACCTGTGGGAGCTCCCAACGACCCGTAGCCGAGGTGGTGGCCTTCCATCACCCAGCGCACCGCGATCTTCTCGCCGCCCTCGTCGCAGGGTGTCGAGCAGATGTGCTGCGGGACATAGGCGCAATCCGGCATCATGCCGACGAGCGCCAGCGTCTGATGAAGCACGGCCGCGCGGCCGTAGAGTTCCTTCATCAGCGGGCCGTGCCACTGCGCATTCGGCGCATAGACGTCCTTGATCGTCCCGAACATGCGCTTGTTATAGATCTCGTGCAGCCACCGCAGGCACTCGCGCTCGGAATTCGTGTGCGCGATTGTCAGGTCGGCTTCGGTCTCGGGCGGGTTCTGACCCAGGAGGCGACGGTTCTCGCCGATGTCGACGAGGGCATGGCCCCGCGCATGCATCTCGGCCGCGCGGGCCCGCGCGATCTCGTCGGCGTCGAGGCCGAGCTGGCGCACGAGCGCCATGTTGTCGCTGACAAGCCACTCCCGGTAGATCCGGTTCTCGTGGACCATGCAGTCCGCGATGGTGCGGGAGACGAAGGGGCGGTTCGTCGGCTTGCCGAAGGGCCCGTATTGCGAATGGCGGCCGGAACCCGTGACGAGATGGGAGGTGTAGAAGCCATCCACGTCGTTGCCGCGCCAGATGACCTGCGTCGCCATCCCCCGCCGCTCGGGAAAGGCGGTGAGGCGCTGGATCGTGTCGCGCACCACGTCCTCGCGGTTATAGAGCGCGCCGAGCGACGTGTAGAGCACCGCATTGTGCGTGTAGTGCGTGTAGATCAGGCCGATGTCGCGCTCGTCCCAGATCCGGTGCGTGCAACGGACGATGTAGTCGACGATGTCCGTGTAAATGGGGTCGAAGCCGCGCAGGCTCTGGGAGCGCGGCCGGTTCGTCGGCGCGAGGTCGACATAGTCGCGCCGCTCCACCTGCAGCACCTGCTCGTCCCGGGGCGCGTCCTTGGCGAGCGCCTTGGGCTTGGTGCCGGTCATGTCGTTCATAACGTTTCCCCATTCTGCACCCGGGCGGCGCGGCCGCGGGCCTGTCGTTGGCCGATGATTCCGGCTCTCATCCCTTCACCGCCCCCAGCGTCAGGCCGGCGACGATACGCTTCTGGAAGACGAGGACAAGGACGAAGAGCGGCGCCGTGATCGACACGGCGGCGGCGATGGCGCGCAGCTGGTCGGTCAGGTTGTTCTCGCTGTTCACGTACTGGCTGATCGTCGGCACCATCGTCTGCGACTGGGCGTCGAGCAGCAGGGCGGCGACGAGGTAGTCGTTGTAGGCGAGCAGGAAGGAGAAGAGCGCCGTCGTCAGCACGCCGGGGCCCATCACTGGCAGGATGACGCGGCGGAAAGCGCCGAAGGGCGTGCAGCCGTCGATCTGGGCCGCCTCGTCGAGCTCCGGCGGAATGCTCATGAAGAAGGACCTGAGCATCCAGATCGTGAAGGGCTGGTTGATCGCGACCAGCACCATGATGACCGCGAAGGGCTTGCCGTAGAGCGTCGGCGGTTCGGCCGCGACGAGGCGCAGGACGGCGCCCAGTCCCGGCGCGTCCCAGAGCGGCTGCAGCCACTCGCGCGAACTCGTGAAGGCCGGCAGATAGCCTGCGACCAGCACCGAATGGGGCATGGCGCGGAAGATGAGCGCCGCCATCAGGAGCCAGAAGGCGAGCCGCGACTTCGAGCGGGCGAGGCCGTAGGCGGCGAGCGTGCCGATGCCGATCGAGATCGTCACGACGCCGAGCGTGACGATCATCGAGTTCACGAACTGGCGGTGGAAGGCATTGTCGATCCAGACCGCGCGATAATGATCCGCGGTGAAGCCGATCGGCCAGCCGCCGGAGAGACGCGCCGTCTCGGGCCCGAGCAGCACCTGCAGCGGGTTGGAGGAGAAGGCGTCGACCGGCAGGCGGATCGACATCGCCGCCATCCAGACCAGCGGGAAGGCGGCCACGACCAGCCAGATCACGAGGAGCGCGCGCGTGACCAGCCAAAGCCCCGGCGAAAGACGCTGATCGTCACCGACAGTCATCTCAGGCTTCCTGCGCGCGGTCGCGCCACGTGCGGATGACGAGCGGCAGGAGCAGGATCGCGACGCCGACGATCGTCAGGATCGCCGAAGCCGAGGCGCGCGACACGGCGCGGTTCCCCGTATGGTCCGGCGTCAGGTAGTGGAACGTGAGCCACTGCAGCGAGATGCGGTGAGCCTGGGCCGAGAAGCCGATGATCTCCTCGAAGACGCGGTAGCTATCCATCAGGTGGATGAGCGCGACGAAGACGATCAACGGCATCAGGTGAGGCACCACGACGTAGCGCAGGCGCTGGACGCGCGTGGCGCCGTCGATCACCGCCGCCTCGACCTGGCTGCGGTCGAGGGTCTGCAGGCCGGCGTAGAAGACGACGAAGGCGAAGGGCGCGATGTGCCAGATCCGGTAGAGGATCATCAGGAGCTCGATCGTCCAGCCCTGCGCGAAGAGGGACAGCTTCATGCCCGCGATCGCCGAGAGGGCCGCCGTGAGGATGCCGTCACCGATGAAGAGCCAGCGGATCGAGAGCGCCCCCACGACGGGCGTGATCACATAGGGCAGCAGCGAGACGAAGATGACGGGTCCACGCCAGAGCCGGCCCAGCGTGTCGACCACGAGGGCAAGGCCGAGGCCGATGAAGACGACGAACGGCAGCGTCACGAGCGCGAAGGTCAGGGTGAAGCGGAGCGCCCGGTAGAAATCCTGCCGCAACAGGGCATCAAGGGCGCCGCCGACACCCCTCACCGCCTCCGCCAGGAGATCAGGCGCCAGCAGCAGGCGATAGCTCTCCAAGCCGATAAACCGCGTCTCGCTGACGGGCCTGCCCTCGGCGTCGAGGACAGGCTGCATCCGCACCTCCTTCACGCAGGTCTGTCCGACGAAGCTCGGCGAGCAGGTCTCGACCGTCTGTTCGCGGAAGACGCGCTGCGTGTTGTGGAGGCTCTGCCAGAGCACGCTGACAAGCGGCAGGGCGATGAACAGCAGCATCACCACCATCGACGGCGCCACGAAGCCGAGGAACGTCCTGGTCTTCATGCGGCCCTGCCGGCTTCGCTTCGCATCGTCCGCCTACTTCAGGAGGCCCGCCTCCCTGGCGCGCGTCGTGTAAGAGGCCTCGATCGCGGCCAGGGTCTGCTCGAGGGTCTTCCGGCCCGTCAGGTAGTCCGCCACGTTCTCGCCGAGCGCCGTGTGCATGAAGCCCATCGCCGTCGTCGCCGGATAAGGCGGCGCGCCGGCCATGGCCGATGCGATGGCGCCCTGCGCGAGACGCGTCGTCTCGAAGCCCTTCACGAGCCAGACCGCGGCCGCGTTGTTCGCCTTCACCATTTCCTCGTCGATCCCCTCCATCGCCACGCGGAAGGCGGCCTCGGCCTCGGCGTCGCTGATGTTCTTCGCGATCGAGAAGCCATCCCAGAAGACCGTCGTCGCGGGCTTTCCGCCGGCGACCGCAGCGGGCGCCGCCGCCATCACGATCTTGCCGACGACGCTCGACTCCGCCGCATTGTCCATCGCGCCGGCGCGCGAGGACCAGAGGTTGGACATCGCGATCTTGCCCTGCTGGAACTGCTTCTGCACGAAGGTCGCGTCCGAGACGAGGTACTCGGGGTCCATGTAGCCGGTCAGCGCCTTCATCATCGTGAGCGTCTTGCGGCCAGCCTCGCCATTGACCGCCGGCATGTTGCCCTGGCCGATGAACTGGCCGCCGTAGCCGTGGAACAGGTTGACGAACTCGGTCGCCAGATCCCAGCCCGTCTTGTAGGTGCCGCCGATCGGATATTGCGCAAGCCCCGCCTTGCGGATGGCTTCGGCCGCCTTCAAGAGGTCGTCGTAGGTCTTCGGCGGCTCGACATTGGCCTGCTTCAGCCAATCCTCGCGGTACATGAGGTGCTGGACGTTGATCATCATCGCGATGGCCATGACCTTGCCATCGATGCGGATCAGCTGGTTGGGTTGCAGGTTCTGGCCGTACTTCGCGACGAGGTCGTCGAGCGGACGAACGCTGCCGTCGTTGAGCAACGGCACCAGCGTGTTCGGAGCCAGGCCTGCAATATGGTAGAGCGCGGGCCGCGCGCGCAGCGCCGCCGGCTGCTTGTCGCGATATTGCAGGTCGAGCTCGACCTGCACGTTGCCGCATTCCTGCATGGCGGTCGTCACCGCCCTCCAGGCAGCAAAGCTGGCGGCGAGCACCTTGATTGGCGTTTGGTTCTGGAAGGCGCACGCGGCCTTCGCCGGCGCGGACGCGAGGATCGTCAGGCCGGCTGCGATGACGAGTTCACGAAGCATCTTGTTTCCTCCCCTACTGGACTGCGCTCAGGTCCGTCCGACCCTCCACCCGGCCGGAAACGGGACTGTCCCAAGCGTCACGAAACGGCGCAAGGCGAGCCTGGCGCCATGTCAAATATTCTAGACAAGCGCAGGGGCCTGCGGCTCTGGGGCCACGCCGATCTCCCGGAGCAGCTGGGCCGGCGCGAGACGCAGGGCGGCGGCGCGACGATGCCCCTCGAGGCCTTCGCTGGCGCTCTGGCGCATGGCCGGCGGCGCCACGGCCGCCACGCCGCGCTCGTCGAGCCACTGGTGCGTGCAGGTCTTCAGGTAAGACCCGACCCAGAGGCCGCCGGTGTAGCGCCCGGCCGCCATGGTCGGCAGCGTGTGGTTGGTGCCGCAGCATTTGTCCGAATAGACGACGCTGGCGGAGACGCCGATGAACAGCGAGCCGTAGTTCCTGAGCCTTGCGGCCGTCGCCTGCGGGTCGCGCGTGTGGACCTGCAGATGCTCGGCGGCGATATGGTCGGAATAGGCGATCATCGCCGCCTCGTCGGCGCAGAGCGTGATCTCGCCATAGTCGCGCCAGGCGGCGCCGGCGACGCCCGCCGTCGACAGGTTCGCGAGCTGCCGCTCCACCTCGGCCATGACGGCACTGGCCAGGTCTTCGTCGGTGGTGATCAGACCGACCCTGGTGCGCACGTCGTGCTCGGCCTGCGCCAGCAGGTCGACGGCGATCGTGACGGCGTCGCCGGTTTCGTCGGCGACCACGAAGATCTCGCTCGGGCCCGCGAGCTGATCGATGCCGACATGGCCGAAGACCTGCCGCTTCGCCTCGTTCACATAGGCGTTCCCGGGCCCGACAATCTTGTCGACGGCCGGAATGCTCTCCGTGCCATAGGCCATCGCGGCGATCGCCTGGGCGCCGCCGACGCGGAAGATGCGGTCGGCGCCCGAGAGATGGCAGCCCGCGATCATGGCCTGGTGCGCGCCCGGCGGCAGGCAGGCGACCACCTCGTCGCAGCCCGCGACCTTGGCCGGCACGATCGTCATGATCGGCGCCGACAGCAGCGGATAGCGTCCCCCCGGCACGTAGGCGCCGACGCGCTCGATCGGGATGATGCGGTGCCCAAGATGCAGGCCCGGCAGGGTCTCGATGTCGAGGGGCAGCAGCGTCGCGCGCTGTGCCTCCGCGAAGCCGCGCACCTGGGCGATGGCGAATTCCGTATCGGCACGGGTCTGTGGCTCGAGCGCGGCGACCGCCACCGCCCGTTCGTCCGCCGTCACCTCGAAGGACGCGATATCGACATGATCGAAACGCTTCGAATAATCGCGGACGGCCTCGTCGCCCCTGGTCCGGACGGCGTCGAGGACCTGCTTCACGGTCGCCTCGACCGGGGCATTGTCCGTCCAGGCGCTTCGCTGCGGCGACTTGATCCGGACCAGCCGGGCTTCGAGCTCCGGCGCAAGCTTCGACATCGCTTCCCCCTGATCGGCTGTGCGGCCTCCATCATCCGCCCGCGGCGGCGTGCAACAAGTGGGCGGAACGGGCCTGTTGAAAATAATCACCACTGCGGCCACCATCGCATCTCGTCGCTCGAGGTGAGGCAGGATGAAGATCGGTCGAAAGCTGCAGGAGCTGCGCCAGCGCCGGCAACTCAGCGTGCGGGCGCTGGCCGCGCGCTCCGGCGTCTCGCACTCGTCGATCTCGCTGATGGAGCGCGATGCAATCAGCCCGTCCGTCGATACGCTGAATGCCGTGCTCGATGCGCTCGGATCGACGCTCCCGAGCTTCTTCCAGGACCTGCAGCCGGCATCGCCCCGCAGCGCCTTCCTGCGCGCCGGTGACCTGCCCGAGGTCGGGCGTCCCGATGCGATCTCCTACAGGGTGATCGGCCTCGGCTTCCCGAACCGATCGATGCTCATGCTGCACGAAACCTACGCGCCGGGCAGCGACACTGGTGAGGCCTTCTCCCATTCGGCCCAGGAAGGCGGGCTCGTCATCAAAGGCGCCGTCGAGGTCACCGTCGCCGGCGAGACCGCCGTTCTGCAACCCGGCGACGGCTACTACTTCGACAGCCGCCAGCCTCATCGCTTCCGCAATGCCTCCGACGGCCCCAGCGAAATCGTCAGCGCCATCACGCCCCCGACGTACTGAGAGAGGCGCGGATCAACAGGGAAATCTCGCAAGGACTCTCAGCCGACCCGGCGGGCCTGGCCGCGCTCGATGGCCGCAACAGGCAAGGAGCGGCAACGATGATTGCCTGTTCGACAGCAAGCGTGACAGTCGGGTGCCGGCACTGAAGGACCCAGGCCTTCATCCACTGGAGCCAGCGGCGGAGCCGCCTCGCTGCGCTCTCACATGCCGAGCCGCAGGTCGCGCGCAGTTTGAGTCAACCCAGCGAGCCGGCGAGAGGTCCGCCGCCAGGCCACATGGGACAAGCGGCGCCCATCACGCCGCCAGCGCCTTCTCGTCGCTCCAGGCCAGCAGCAAGGCTTCGGTCCTTGGGCCGTTGCCGAGGAGCCATTCCGACATCCTTGGACCGGCGGCCTTGTCATGAATGCGCTTGGAATAGGTCACCGCAAAGCCGGTCCCGTTCGCGAGCATGAAGCGCGTGAAGGCGACCTCGATGAATTCGGGCCTCACGAACATCACGACGGCCAGATGCTCTGCAGCGACGTTGGGGCCGGCCGGCCTTGAGGCAGTCCTGATGATGCGGCCGTTCCGCTTGTAGTTCTCGACAACGCGGTTGGCGACATCCGCCAACTGATCGCCGTTCCTGACCGCGGCATGCCGATTGATCGTGAACATGGTGCTCCAGCGCGCCAGATCCTCGTCTCCCTCCGGCGTGAATTCATGCTGACCGTCCTTCGACCAGCGGTGCAGGAAGCGGACATTGTCGAACCTCAGCTCGCGTGACGGCGAGGGTCGGGCTTGAGCGCTGGCCGGACCGGCTGGATTGGCGAGCGTGACGGCAAGCCCGCACAGACAGGCACGCCGGGAGATCTGAGCCACTTTTGGCATGTGTTGTTCCTCTTCGCGATTTGTGCGGACGGACGGGCGAGGCATCGGTGCGAAGGTTCAGGCGGCCTTGCGCCGAACAACGAAGGCCGTGACGAGCATCACGCCGGCGATGACGCCCATCGCTCCGCCCAGGGTCGAGGACACGGTTGCCATGGCCTCGGCGACGTTGCCGCCGGTCGCCCTGAACCTCCCGGACCGAAGCCCATCAAGCAGCCACCACCAGAGGACGGCGACACCGCACTCGACCACGACGAGAAGAGCGAGCACACGAAAGGAGCGGGACATCATGCGAGTTTCCGGGCCGTTGCCAAAGCGCAGACCTCGAACGTCCGCGTGTCGCGGTGATGCATCCGGGATGTTTCAGCTTCAGGCCGCGCGGACGGGAATTGTTTCAGGACGGCGCGCGCGAAATGGCGGGCTGACCAAGCCGGCCCATATCGCCAACGAACACGGAGCCCATGCCACACATGGGCTTGCCCTGAAGGGGCTTGTCGGGACCGGGCTCAATTTTCACGACGGCCCGGCCGAAGTCTTGAGACAGAATCTGCTCGTGCCGTAAGGGCGGTCAGATGCCGATGCCGACATCGACCAAGGACGCTTCTCTGGCAACGCAGATCTGCTGCGCTTTACCCGAGAAAATCGAGGCTCCAGAAGCGACACAATGCTCAGCGCTGCAATCGGGAGCAACACCCATCCCGCCCGCCTGTCAGCCAACGACTCGATCTGCTCGCCCTAACACGGTGGCCGGTAGATTCAGACCGAGCTGTGAGGCTGCGTCCAGATTGACAGCAAGTTCCAGTGTTGTCGGCCGTTCGATCGGGAGTTCCGAGGGCTTCGCGCCGCGCAGGATGCGGTCGATGTAAACGGCCGGCCGGCGAGCCACATCCGCGAGACGCGGCCCATAGCTGCACAGTGCGCCTGCCTCGACGAAAACCGTCCAGCCGGCGATCACGGGCAGTCGAGCCCTTGTTGCAGCAGTCATGACCTCTTGCCGGTGTGCAACCATGAATCCATCCGACAGAAGCAGGAGGGCTTCCGGCGGTTCTGCCCGCAGCGAATCCAGCGCGCTGAGCAAAGCCGGGCGATTGCTCGCAGGGAGGAACGACGGTTCGAAACCGAGCGATCGCGAGGCTCGCCCCACCCAGTCGCGCTCCATATCCTCGCCGGGATGCTGCGGATTATAGAGAACGGAGACGCGCCGCAGCATCGGCGCGATCTCGCGGAGCAGCTCAAGGCGTTTGGCGTTCAACTCGGCAGCGAGCAGCGTGAAGCCCGTTGCGTTGTTTTCAGGGGTTGCAAGCTCCCGGGCTATGCCGGCGGCCGCCGGATCGGCGCTGAGAGTGAAGACGACGGGAACGCGGCGTTCGGCCCGCACGGTCGGCAGAGTGGCCTGTGCATGGGCGACTATCACCTCGACGCCGGCCTGCTCCAACTCTTTGACCAAGCCCGATATCCGGCGATGATCGCCTCCGGCAAACCGGGTGTCGATCGTCAGATTGCCAGGCTCGATGTAACCGAGATCGCGTAAACCTTCTCTGAGGCCCTGCATCGCCGGAGCCGACTCTTCTGCCGCTCCGCCGCCGATGAAACCGATGACTGCGCTCCTTCGATTTTGCGCCAGTGAAAGGCCGGGCGAAGCCCCGACAGTGAAGGCGCAGCCGATGCCCAAAATGCTGCGACGATGAAGAGTAGGCCCCAACCGGTTCATTCGAAAACCTCCCCGCGTCCTGGGCCGCTCAGATGCACTCCGGCAACTTCGTTCACGTGAACCGCCCCCGAGAGCCTTGTGATATCCCCGCCTCTTGTCGCCTTCCGAACTTTGCAGGATGAAGCTTAGGTCGAACGTCTCCACATTGGAAGGCTGCAGTGACGCTCGTCGGCAGCCGCAGGGTCAGGGATCACCGCACCCATGACCGCCCTCCAATCGGCGTCGGCGGAAAGAGCAGCCCCAAACGTTCAGGACTCAAGGCCGACTTGAGGCCATCCGACAGTCGTCGGCGACGGCATGATTGCCGTGAGGCAGCGGAGTCGTTCCTGGCCCGGGACGTCATCGGCCACACGGTTGGACCGTATCGCCTGTGCCGAAGGTGTCCTCGAGTCTGTGCCGTCCAGCTCTCCGCTCTAAACCGTCGGCGGGTGAGAATTCCGGCCCTGCGTCACGACCTTTGTCGAGCTACAATCTGATCCCTGATGTCGTTGTAGACACCCTCCGGCACCAGTTTCCTGCTCAGGAGTTCGTCCTTGCCGCGATAGGGCCGCCCCTTGATGATATCGTCTGCACGCGCAGGACCGATGCCTTTCAGCGCCTGCAGCTGCTCCTTGCTGGCCGAGTTAATGTCGAGCAGTGTTGACGGCGTGGCTGGCGTGACGGGCGCTGCGCTCGGCCGGGACGGCGGCGTGGGCACGTTGGGTGATGGAGCTTGGGCGAAGGCCGGAAGGGCGACGAGGATAGCGATCGTCGCAACGGCCATGATGCTGCGCATGGGTGACTCCCTCCAAGGACGGTTTGATGATCAGCCTAGGTAAACGGTTGCCCAGGACCAGGGTTGCAAAGCGGCGGATGGACCGGCCTTCTGCCGCTCGTGGCCATCGTCGATATGACACCGCTTCTGTCCGGGATGGGCGCTGAGCGGCGCAACGGGATCAGAGGGTTTCCACGCCTATCGGCGCCGACACGGCGCGCCATGGTGGCTTCGCTTCTCCGGGGCCAATCCGAAGCCTGCCGCTCGGCGATGATGTTTCGTGGGATCATATTGACTCCGATTTTATACAATATACGGTTCCGACAATGGCGTCCGATCCATCAAGAGCTGCGCTTTGGTTCCGCCCGGTATCCCGAGCAATCCTCGCCATTTCGTCCGGACTGCTCGCCGCCGAGCGCACGGCGATCATGGGCTTGATGTTTCTGCTGACGTCGCTTGTGCTTCTCAACGTCGTGACGCGCTACGTGGGGAAGCCGATCTACTGGGTCGACGAGGCTTGCATCTACTCCGTCGTATGGCTGACGTTCATCGGCGCTTCGGCCATGACACGGATGCGGCTCGACTTCGCCGTTGGGATGCTCACCGAGAAGCTGTCGCCTGTCGCCCAAGTGAGGGCGAAGATCATCGCCACGCTCGCAGTCGTCGCCTTCGCGGTCTTGCTCGGCTGGATGTGCTGGCTGTGGCTGGATCCGGCGGGGTTCGCGGCGTCCGGCTTCGACGCCCGCAAATTCGCGGCTACGTCATTCAATTTCATCTACACCGAGCGAACGCAAACCCTCGGCTGGCCGAACTGGCTCTTCTACCTCATCATGCCGATCTTCGCCCTGTGCCTGCTGGTCCATGGGCTGGCGAACCTGGTCGAGGACCTCGGCCTTCAGCCGCCGGTGCAGTTGCCGACCCTCGCGGCTGCCGCGCCGCCCGCCGGCCAGACGGGCGCGGTGACCTGAGATGATTGCGTCAGGCGCCTTTCTCGCAATGATGCTGGTGGGCGTGCCCATCGGCATGTGCCTTTGCCTCGGCGCCGTGGCCTACATTGCCGCCTCGGGCAACCCCCTGCTCTACCCGAATTACCCGTTGCAGATGTTCGGCGGGGTCGACAGCTACGGTCTCATCGCCATCCCGCTGTTCATCCTGATCGGAGAGATCATGAACGGTGGGGGCATCACGCGCCGCATCGTCGAGCTCGCCATGGCCTTTGTCGGCTCGCTCCGCGGCGGCCTCGCCTACGTGAACATCCTCGCCAACATGTTCGTGGCCTCCATCCTCGGCTCCGCCACCGCCCAGGTCGCCATCATGTCGCAGATCATGGTGCCGGAGATGGAGAAGAAGGGCTACGACAAGACCTTCGCCGCGGGCCTCACGGCCTATGGCGGCATGCTTGGCCCCATCATCCCGCCGTCAATCATGTTCGTCGTCTACAGCGTGCTGGCGCAGGTGCCGGTCAGCGACATGCTGGTGGCAGGCATCGTGCCCGGCCTCCTGCTGACGGTCTTGTTCTTTGTCTGCATCGCCCTCATGGGCTTCGTCTACAACTACCCTGCCGGTGACAGGCAGACGCTCGGCGAGCGCGCCCGCACCATCCTCTCCGCCGCCCCGACGCTGTCGATCCCCATCGTCATCGTGGGCTCGATCCTCGGCGGCCTCGCAAACCCCACCGAAGCTGCGGCCGTGGGCTCGGTGGCTGCTGCGATCGTGGGACGGTTCTGGACGCGGGAGTTCCGCTTGGCGGACCTTCCTGCGATGATGCTGCGTGCGGGCATCTATGCGGCCATCGTGCTCTTCCTCGTCGCCGCCGCGGCCGTGTTCTCCTACGTGCTGATCTACGGCAAGGTGCCGCAGGCCATCGCGGAGTGGATGCGCGGCGTCGCCAAGGACCCCGTGTCCTTCATGCTGCTGACCAACGTCATCCTGCTTGTCATCGGCACGGTCATCGATGGAGTGCCGGGGCTGATCATGACCGTGCCGATCCTCCTGCCGATCGCCACGGAGGTCTACGGCATCGATCCACGCCACTTCGGCGTTGTCGTCGTCATCAACTTGGTGCTCGGCTTGCTGTCTCCCCCCGTCGGCCTCTGCTTCTTCGTGGCTGCCGCCGTGACGGGCGCCAGGCCCGGTCGTATGTTCATCGTCACGCTGCCGTTCTTCCTGATCTCCTGCGTGCTGCTCGTGCTGCTCTCCATCTACCCGAAACTATCCCTCGTCCTTTTGAAATGACGTCTATCAAAGGAGGATCGTCATGGAACTGACCCGTCGCCAAGCCCTGGCAGCAGCCGCCGCGTTGACCGTCGCGGCGCCGCATGTCGTACGCGCGCAGGCAGCTAGGGAGTTTCGGCTCGGCATCCTGACGCCGGTCGGCCATCCCTGGAACAACGCCGCCCTGCGCGTGGCGGATGCTCTCAAGGCTCAATCCTCCGGACGACTGACCATGACGGTCTTCCACGCCGGCCAGCTCGGCAATGAAGCGGCGATGCTTCAGCAAATGCAGTCCGGCGCGCTTGACATGGGCTGGATAATGGCTGCGGAACTCGGTTCCCGCGTTCCGGCAATCGCCACGATCACGGCGCCCTACGTCGTCGATTCCACGGACAAGATCGCGCGGCTCGTGCGCCACCCGGTGTCGATGAAACTGCTTGATACGCTGCCGCAGGAGACGGGCTGCATCGGCCTCGCCTGGGGCATCACCGGCATGCGCGCAATCTTTGCCGCCCGCGATGTCGCCAGCATCAGCGACATCAAGGGCATGAAGCTCAGGATCAACCCGACGCCGGCCTTCCGCGACTTCTACCAGCTTCTCGGTGCGGCTCCGACGCCGATCCCGACGCCGCAGGTTTTCGACGCGATGGCGAACGGTCAGGTCGACGGCCTGGAGGCGGATCTCGAGTTCTCCTGGAACCAGCGTTTCGACAAAGCCTCGAAGTCGATCCTGCAGATGAATGCGGTCTTCATGCCGGTCGCCGCACTTGTGTCCGGCCGCGCCTGGCAGATGGTGCCGCCGGCGGACCGCGAGCTGGTCACCCGCATCGTCAAGGCCGAGCTCGACCGTCAGGTTGACGAACTTGCGGCCAACGAACCCAAGCTGATCGAGAACCTGAAGGCCACCAACGTCCCCTACCGAAACGCCAATCCAAAAGACGCCGAGGCGGTCGTGGCGGAGTGGGACAAGCTCTGGCTCCCGAAGGCTCCCATTCTCAGCGAGCTTCGCGCCGCCGCCAAGAGCATTGCCTGAAGCACTGGCGAGGCGGCCGGGCCTTGCCAGTCATCAGCGTGGGACAATCGGGAATGCCAGTGCGTGAACTGATGGGGTGGATGCCCCCTCCGGCCGGCATCGTATGATGCCAGCCAGCGCCATGTTGGCGCGATCGAGGAGGAGCCCATGTCCGACGTTCATGTTCTGGCGATCGACCTCGCCAAGCGAAGCTTCCAGGTCTGCGCCACGGATCGAGGTGGGGCGGTTCTATTCAACCGCACGGTGTCGCGCAGCAAGCTGATGCAGATGTTGAGCGCGCGAGCGCCGTGCATCGTCGCCATGGAAGCCTGCGCGACCAGCCACTATTGGGGCCGCCTGGCGCAAAGTTGCGGCCATGACGTCCGGCTGATCCCGCCGATCTACGTGAAGCCGTTCGTCAAGCGGCAGAAGAACGATGCGGCTGACGCGGCCGCGATCGCCGAGGCCGTCTTGCGTCCGAACATTCATTATGTCGGGGTGAAGAGTGCGGAGCATCAGGCGCGAGCGGTCGTCTTCCGCACGCATCAGTGTTTCGTCCGGCAGCGCACCCAGCTGATCAACGCCCTGCGCGGCCATCTGGCGGAGTTCGGGATCGTCGTCGCCCAGGGACCTGTCCACTTGAGGGAGGTCGTCGGCTTGCTGGACAGCGGCGGGCCCGAGCTTCCCGCCGCCGTCAAGGAGATCGCCCGCTTGTACCTCGACCAGATCGATGTCCTCGGCGGCCGGATCGAAGCGCTTGCATCAACCCTCAGGCTGGCAAGCGAGGAGCATGTCGAGACGCGGCGGCTGTGCACCGTGCCAGGCGTCGGGCCGGTCACTGCCGGCGCCATCATGGCCTTCGCACCTGACCTGCGCACGTTCGCCAGCGGCAGGAACTTCGCCGCCTGGCTCGGTCTCGTGCCAAGGCAGAGATCAACGGGCGGCAAGACCCGTCACGGCGGCATCAGCAAGATGGGGCAGACCGACATCCGCAAGCTGTTGATCGTCGGAGCGATGAGCCGGATTCGATGGATCATCCGAAAGGGCGTCGTGCCAGATAGCTGGCTCGGCCGCGTGGTCGCCCGCAAGCCCAGGATGGTGGCTGCCGTCGCCCTGGCCAACAAGATGGCGCGCAACATCTGGGCGATGATGACGAGGGAGCAGAATTACAGGATGGCGTGAGCGGCGGCCTTCGATCGAAGGCTCGTGGCGAATGCCTCGGGGCCGCAAGGCCTCGGCAAGGAGATCGACTGACGACCTATGCAGGCAATGGACTTCAAAGTTCAGGATGGGGAGACCAGTCCCGGGGCTCGAGCATCAAAGCTCTCTGAACCGATGTGGACCCTGTTCCTCGAACTGCATACCGGCCCCGTGGCGTAAGGCCACGATCAAAGGCCTGACACACGACCGATTGAAGTGCCCGCTTGCAAAAGCCCGTCAGAAGAATCCCCTTGCAAAAACGGGGGCATCCACACACGCTCCCCCGAAAGGAACACCCGCATGCCCGCCGTCTTCGATGCTTTCGCCGACTTCCGCATGACAGGTCACAAGGCCATCATCACCGGGGGAGCTCAGAACATCGGGGCGGCGATCGCGCGCGCTCTCGCCGGCGCTGGTGCGCAGGTCATGATCGCCGACCTGAACGGCGACAAGGCGCAGGAGACAGCTTCTGCGATCACCCGCGACACTGGACAGGCCTGCCTCGGCATGGCCTGCGACGTCACCCGCTCCGACCAGATCGACGCCGTGGTCGCCGCGACGGTGAAGGCTTTCGGGGGCATCTCGACGCTGGTCAACAATGTCGGCTGGGGTGGACGTCACGACGATCCGACCGCGATCCCGGACGATGACTTTGTCGCGTCCTACAAGTTGAACACGATAAGCGCCTACCGGATGAGCATGGCTTGCCTGCCGCATCTGAAGAAGGAGCCGAACCCCACGATCACCAATTCCGGCTCCTTTTCTTCGGCTGCCCCCGCCTACGACATTCTCGCCTACGGGACTGCGAAGGCCGCTTTGAACCAAATGATGGTCTCGATCGCGCATATGCTGGCCAAGCAGGTGCGCGTGAACTCGATCCTTATCGGCACGGTGCTGACGCCGGGCTACGCCGATGCCGGTATCGACGCCGCGATGCAGGAGCGGCTCAGGAACCCAGACAACCTGACGGGCTGCGCGGGCTCGCCCGAGGATGTCGCCAACGCCTTCCTCTATTTCTGCTCGCCGGCCTCCCGCTGGGTCAGCGGGCAGACCGTGAATGTGCATGGCGGCGGCGGTGTGGTGAGGCTCTTCGGCTGATGCGGTCGCGCGCGTCGCTATCCCACCGGACGATCGCGCTGGCCGGCGCTTTCGCTCATGGGTTAGCCAGCTTTTCCGCCAGGGCGCAGGCTCCCCAAGGCGGCATCCCGCTGCCCGCGCTCACCGAGGGCTCGGTCATCGCGGAGGCGCGCGTCACGCTCACCAACGACGGCGGAAATCCATCCCGCGGTCGCGCGGCTGCAGCACGTCTGAGAGAGTCCCTGCGCGACCTGAAGGGGCGCGCGTTCAGCCGAGGCTTGGTGGAGCGGCGACTGGCGACAGCCCGGGTGCGCCTCGGGGCAGGCCGCATCGACTATCGGCTGCTGCCCTCTCGCAGGCCCGGCGAGGTCGCCCTCGCAGTCGAACTCGATCTCTCGGCAACAACTCCGGCGCGCCCGCAACCCCTGACTTTCATCCAAAACGACCGTGTCTATCTGACCGCAATTCTGGCCGGCGGCGTTGGATTCTATTCGGACCCCAACGTCTGGTTCGGCCGGCCCGACCTGTTCCTCCGCGGCAACCCATTGGCCGGAAAGCTGCCCGGCCGTGCACCGGCCTGGACGGAGGGCTTTGTCGAGTTCGGTCTTGCGGGAGCGGCGCAACTGGGCGACAGTCCGCTCGATCTCTACGGTGCCCTCACCGGCCTGACGTCATGGACCCTTGGGCAGGATTTCTTTCGGGCCGACACGCGCAGATATACCGGCATTGAGAAGGCCTACGGGGGTCTCCTCTATGTCGACCCCGAGACCCGCAACTCGTTAGATGTCAGTCTCGGCCGCTAGACCGTCACACCCAACACACGGAGCTGTACTGAGTTGGCTTACTGATGCATCTTGCCTCAATACACATCTATCCAGTCAAGGCTTTGCGAGGTATTTCCGTTTCCGCCTCTTTAGTCGAACCGTGGGGCCTGGCTGGCGACCGGCGCTGGATGGTCGTCGACAGCCTTGGCCGGCTTCTCTCACAACGCGAGGCGCCAGGGCTCGCACTCATCGATGCAACGCCAGATGGAGATAGCATCCGCCTCTCATCACCTGGTCGACCGTCAATACTGGTGCCTAGACCCGATGTTGGTCATCGCGTTGAGGTCCAGCTGTGGCGCGAGCGCGTGCCAGCCGTTTCGGCCGGGGAGCGAGCGGATGAATGGCTGTCCACGACGCGGGGATCCTACTGCCGGCTTGTCTTCATGGCCGAGCCAGAGCGGGCGCGTCCGGTGCAGGTGGAGGGCCGGGAGATGGATCACGTAAGCTTCGCGGACGACAGTCCGCTTCTCCTGACCAATGTAGCCTCGCTGGCCGATCTCGCCGGCCGCTCGACCCTCTCGACCCTCGCGATGGACCGCTTCCGGCCTAATCTTGTCGTCGAGGGAGCTTCAGCCTGGGCCGAGGACGACTGGCGCGAGGTGACGATCGGCGAAGCGCGGTTCGATGTGATTGGGCCTTGCGAGAGGTGCGTGGTCACGGTGATTGACCAGCAGACGGGGGAGCGGCAGGCAAGCAATGAACCAATGCGCACGCTGCTCTCCTTTCGCAGGAACGCGCGAGGCCGGCCGATTTTTGGCATCAACCTCGTCCCGCGATCGGGCGGGATAATCGTCATAAACGACGACTTCACGGCAAAGTGACGCTCTTTCGGTCCCAGATGCCGCACTCGCGGCCCATATCTGGAACCGGCATGCGGCAAGAATGTTTGTCGCTTGCCACAGCATTACACCATCCGGGATTGCACCCGGCCGACGGGCTTAGATCTGTCGGCGTGCTGTCTTCCATACGTTGTCGCCAGACGAGGTCGAAGTTGCGTCGGATTGTCATCATCGGTTCGGGGCCGAGCGCGATCTATGCCCTGAAGGATTTGATCCGGAGCCGAGCTCCCCTCAGCTTGACGATCGTTGAGAGCAAGCTGCTGGCGGGCGTGGGTAATCCTTACGATCCGGCGACGACGGACGTGGCCATGCTGGCCAACATCGCCTCGATCGAACTCCCGCCCGTCATAGACAGGCTCAGCGACTGGCTGCTGGCGCAAGAGGATGAGTTGCTGGCAGAGGTAGGCGTCTCGCGCGAAGCCATCGACGAGCGTGCCTTTGTTCCGAGGATCGCTATTGGAGCCTATTACAAGGACCAATTCGACGCTTTGGTCTCGGTAGCGGCAAGGTGCGGTCACGTGGTGGACGTGCTGGTTAACAGCCGCGCGATCGACATCGTGGAGAGCGCCGAGAGCGTCGCTGTCACCCTCGCAAGCGGAGAGGGTGCACAAAGGGTCCTACGCGCAGATATAGTGGTCATCGCCACAGGTCACGGTGACAGCGAGAACAATGCCAGAGGCTTCGCGGCACCGGCCTATCCACTCGAACCCGTGCCCCGCGGGGCCCGAAGCATTGGTATCCTCGGCTCGTCACTCAGTGCGATCGACGTCGCCGTGAGCGTGGCGCTGCAATTCGGAACCTTCAGCGAGGACGACACGGCCTGGTGGCCTAATGACCGGGTCGACGGCGGGCCGTTGCTCTCGATCACGATGATGTCACGGCGGGGATTGCTGCCAGAAGCCGACTTCTACGCGCCACTGCCCTATTCGCCGCTGGCCGCCTTCCGTGCGGAGGCGCTGATCGGTGACGCCGCCGAAAACTCTCTGCTTGATCGCGCCTTCACCCTCTTCAAGCAGGAGATAGCCATCTGCGATCCGGACTATGCCGCCTCGGTCCGGCTCCATGAGGCAACACCCGAGGATATCGCGGAACGCTGTTTCGGGTCGCGCCTCGCCAGCGATCCGTTCGACCATGCGCGGGCCAACCTCGTGGAGGCGATGAATGGCCATCGGCATCAGCGTGTCTGCGCGTGGCGCTATGCGATCCTGCGCATGCATGAACCGTTTGAGGCTCTCGTCCCGCGCTTCTCTGCGCGCGACAAGGCGCGCTTCAACGCCGGACTGAAGGGCATCTTCATCGACAATTACGCCGCTGTGCCGCATCGCTCCATTCAGCGGCTGCTCGCTCTGCATGACGCTGGCGTGCTTACGATCGATCGGCTGTCGGCTGACTACAGGATCACCCGGGGGCATGGCGCCATCATCGTGTCCGACGGGCGCGAGCGGCTTTTCGACAAGCTCTACGACGCGCGGGGCCAGAGCGCGCGTCGGGCCGTAGACCTGCCCTTCCCGACGTTGCGGCTCCGGCTCTTGGCGCAGGGACTCCGCGCGGGAGAGGCTGACCTCGCCGTCGCCCGCATCGACGTCGACGAGAGCTTCGCGCTGCCGGCGGTGCCGGGTTACGGCGAAAGGATCTACGTTACGGCCGTCCCCTTCATGCTGCACTCCCGGCCCTTCAGTCAGGGCCTGACGGCGTCCAGAGATATCGGCGCAAGGGTTGGCCAAGCGATCCTGGCGCAGGATCGGCGCTCAGAGAACGTGTTCGACGGCGACGCCACGCTGGAGTCGCTCATCGACGGACCCCTCCTCAACGACGACCTGCTGCTCGTGAACGGCGAGGTGCTTCTCACGCCCCGCTGACCAGGATCAACCGTGAACTCATCTCCCTTGCAGCCATATCGCAGCCCTCCGCCTGAGTAGCCCAAATGCCCTGCCACCGCCGGCGGGAATGGCAATCATGGCTTACATCCACGATGTAGCGATCACCGCTTCCAAAGACGCAGGACAAACCTCTGAATAACTTCCGCTTTGGGGCGTATAATAATGGCTCGATCATGCCGATACACTCGTCGAGAGCGCCTGCCGAGAGGCTCCATCGGGTGGCATGCTCTGTTGTAGCGCGACAATCTGGATGGGAAGCCGTTCTCACCTTGATTGTCGCGGCGCACCTGGGATCCTTGGTCCGTTTCCTTGAGCGCTTATATTCGTTCTATGTGACCTGCCCGTCTGACAAGATGGGACCAGGAGCGGCTTGAGCAGGGACCGGTATCATAGAGAGGTCGCCGTTGGAAACTAAGCATCGCAATCTCGTGTCTGTCGACGACACGCGCCCACCCGCAGAGCTGTTACTGGACGCCGTCACCGACATCGCTCTTATCACACTCGATCACGAGGGGCGCATTCTGACCTGGAACCATGGTGCCGCGGCCATCACCGGCTGGGACGCCGACAAGGTGGTAGCCCGCCACTTCTCTATTCTTTATCCCGAAGACGAAGTGCGGGCTGGCGAGCCGGAACGCGCACTGAAGGCGGTCCAGGCTGAAGGGCGCAGCTACGCCGAGAGTCCGCGCATGCGCAGGGACGGCTCGTCATTCGTCGCCAGCGTTACGATGACCCTTGTGCGAGACCATTCGGGAGCAGTGCGCGGCATCGCCAAGGTGATGCGCGACGTCACCGAACGGCTCGTCGCCGAGGGTGCCTTGCGCGCGCGGGAGGCTCACTTGACCTCGATCCTCGAGACGGTGCCCGACGCCATGGTTGTTATTGACGAAGCGGGGCTCATCCAGTCCTTCAGTGCAACCGCGGTGCGCCAGTTCGGCTATCAGCCGGAGGAGGTAGCCGGGTGTAACATCAGCATCCTGATGCCCGAACCCTACCGAAGCGCCCATGACGGATACATGCATCGCTATCTGACGACCGGGGAGCGCCGCATCATCGGCATCGGGCGCGTGGTAGTCGGCCAGCGCAAGGACGGGTCGACGTTTCCCATGGAGCTGTCCGTCGGCGAAATGCGATCGGCCGGTCACCGATTTTTCACGGGCTTTATCCGCGACTTGACTGAACGCCAGCGGACAGAGACGCGGCTGCAAGAGCTGCAGTCCGAGCTCGTCCACATGTCTCGCTTCACGGCCCTCGGCGAGATGGCCTCGACATTGGCTCACGAGATCAACCAGCCGCTGACGGCTATCGCGAACTACCTCAAGGGCTGCAGGCGCATTCTGCAGCGCATGGAGGGACCGCAGGTGCCCATGTTGAGCGACGCCCTCAACCAGGCGGCGGACCAGGCCCTGCGCGCCGGCGACGTCATCCGGCACCTGCGGGCCTTCGTCGCTCGTGGCGAAACCGAACGCCACGTGGAGAACCTACCCAAGCTGATCGAGGAAGCGAGCGCGCTCGCGCTCGTCGGCGCCAAGGAGCGCGGTGTGCGAGTCGCGTTCCGCCTCGCTCCGGACGCCAAGCTGGTTTTGGTCGACAAGGTTCAGGTCCAGCAAGTGCTTCTCAACCTCGTCCGCAATTCAATCGAGGCGATGCAGGAGTGCCAGACCCGCAACCTGACAATCGCGACGCGCCTGGAGCCTGAGGGTGAGTTCGTTGAGGTCAGCGTTGCGGACACGGGTCCCGGCATCGCACGCGAGATTTTCCAACAGCTATTCCAGCCCTTCGTGACGACCAAGAAGACGGGGATGGGCGTGGGCCTGTCGATCTGCCGGACAATCATCGAGTCGCATGGCGGCAAGATCTCGGTCGAGACGAACATCGGTGTAGGCACCACGTTCCGGTTTACCTTGCGGGTGGTGCATGAGAAGGAGCTCGCCAATGAGCACTGATGCGGTGGTTCACGTGGTCGACGACGACATCGCTGTTCGTCAGTCGCTCTCCTTCCTGCTCGCATCCGATGGCTTGCCAGTTCGGCTTTACGAGAGCGCGGACGCCTTTTTGGCGAAGGTCTCGGAGCTGTCGGTAGGGTGCATCATCACCGACGTGCGCATGCCCGGCACCGATGGCATAGCCTTTATGCGCATCCTCAAGGGCCGCGACATCGCCTTGCCGGTGATCGTTATGACAGGTCACGCGGACGTCCCGCTCGCGGTGGAGGCGATGAAAGAGGGCGCTCTCGACTTCATCGAGAAACCCTTCGATGACGAAGTGTTCCTAGCCACCGTGCGTCTGGCCTTGAAGCGGCAGGAAAAAACGACCGAACTGCAGGCGAGGACAAGCGAGATGCAGGCCCGGATTCAATCACTCTCAGAGCGCGAAGGCCAGGTGCTCGAGGGACTTGTCGCCGGCAAGGCTAACAAGATCATTGCCTATGATCTCGACATATCGCCACGGACAGTCGAAATCTATCGGGCTAACGTCATGTCGAAGATGCAGGCCAAAAGCCTATCGGAACTCGTCAGAATGGCCATCACAGCCGGTCTTTCAATGCCTTCCGCACCTAAGGGCAATTCCTGAATTTCGCCTGCCGCTGCCACGGGTCATAAGGGTATGAAGCTTGGTTCCGGGGTGGGCAACATCTTGGACCCGATGCAAGGATCTTATCATGCCCACGATGACGGGAGCGGTCATCGTCGTCGACGACGACGCCGCCGTCCGGAACGCCCTGAAGTTCGCCCTCGAGATGGAGGGACTCACTGTCCGCACCTACTCCGGCGGGCCTGAGGTGTTGGCGGCTCAAGACATCCCTGAACGGGGCTGCCTCGTCGTAGATTACCACATGGCCACGATGGATGGTCTGGAGCTAGTGCGCCGGTTGCGTCAACGCGACGTCAGGATCCCGGCGATCCTCATCACGGGCAAGGCGACGGACGACATGCGCCGGAGCGCGGAGAGCGTGGGCTTCCTGCACGTACTGGAGAAGCCCCTCGACGACGGCTCCCTCGTCGATGGCATTCGTGGCGCCTTGACTCGGCCGAGTTGAGCCGGCGCCGCCTTAAGGGACATCCCTTAGGAGACCATCTGAATTTCCCCTGCGCCCGCAGCGATCTACCCCTGACCCACGCCGCCTCCAACCGCCGAGGGTCCAATGCACGCCGCGCTCGCCGTCTCTCCTGCTCTCCGTCCCTTCCCCGCGGTCCCGGTCGCCTTGGAGATGCTCGCCGTCGGCACGACGCGAGCGCTGAGCAAAGACCAGGGACTGTTCTGCGAGGGCGACCGAGCAACGCACTTCTACAGGGTGGTCAAAGGTACCATCCGCTCCTTCAAGGTGCTGTCTGATGGCCGGCGCCAAATCGACGCGTTCTATATGCCGGGCGATATCTTCGGCGTCGAAGCAAGCGATGAGCATCGCTTCTCGGCCGAGGCCGCGAGCGACGCCGCGGTCGTCGCCTACAGACGGCGTAGCCTACAGTCTCTTGCGGAGGCCGACGGAAAATTTGCACAGGAAGTGCTGTCATCGATGATGCTGGCCTTGGCGCGCGCGCAGGATCACATGCTGCTGCTGGGTCGCAAATCGGCACTCGAAAAGGTCGCGGCGTTCTTGCTGGGAATGGCGGAGCGCATCGGCGATGCCGCCGTCGAGCTACCGATGACGCGCATGGACATCGCCGACCATCTGGGCCTGACGATAGAGACCGTGTCGCGGTCCCTAACGCAGTTGGAGCGCAAGGGCATGATTGAGATCCCCGCAAACCGCCGCAGCGTTGCCCTATGTAACTTCTCGGCATTGCGTCGCCTTGACGCCTGAGGCCAAAAGAACCAACTGAGCTCGAACGGTCGTGTAATGGGCGATAGTGTGATGATGATGACCTTCCAAAGATGGGTGGGAATTTATAGGGTATGTCTACCTCAGATTCCGGTATCGCAATGACGCTCGCATTCATTTATAACCTTGCAGTCCTCGGTCCTCATCCAATTACGGCCGAGGTCGATGCCACTGCCGAATTGCGGGTGACTTTGACTAGATCAGCAAACGCCGCAGACCCGGTAACATTCTCTTGTTTAAAATAGAACGAGCAACCGATAGACGCCGCGATGGCGGCAGACATGTCGCTGGCGCTGCTTTAATTCGAATGTTCTAATCGGAAATCGCTGCTGCCCGCCAAAGCCAAAGCGCTCAGGATTCTGACAGCCTTGGCCCCAAAGCCGATTGGAAACCTATACGCCGGACGCCCTTTACGCTCCTCGAGCGAACAAGAATGCGCTGCCCAGATCAGAAATGACCGCTCTCGGGCGCGACTGAAACTTCGCCCACGGGGCCCAAAGCGCAGGTCAGACGATGCGCATCAGCCAAGCGCACTGAAATAGGCCGGACGGGGGATCGTCCATTGGTCGCCCCAGACCTGATTGCCACCATCGACGACCAGGGTCTCGCCAGTGATGAAGCCACCCGTGCCGGCGGCGACATAGAGCACGGCATTCACCACATCCGCCGGCTGGCCGAAGCGCTGCATCAGGTTCGAGCGCGGCAGGTCGCGCCGCGCCTCTTCCGAATAGGTCTCGAGCCCGCCGGTGGCGATGGCGCCGGGCGCCACGCAGTTCACGCGGATGCCGAGCGGCGCCCATTCAATGGCGAGCGTCTTCGATAGATAGACGACACCCGCCCGCGCGGCGCAGGAATGGGCGATGCCCGGCAGGCCGCGCCAGATGACCGCGACGATGTTGACGATACTACCTGGCTTGCCGTGATCGCGCCATTGCCGGGCGGCGGCCTGCATCATGTGGAACGGCCCTGTCAGGTTGGTGTCCATGACGGCGTTCCAGCCCTTCGGCGAGAAATCGATCGCAGCTTGCGGAAACTGGCCGCCGGCGTTGTTCACGAGGATGTCCAGCGCGCCGAAATGCTCCCAAACCTTCGCGATGAAGGCCGCGACGGCATCGGGGTCGCGGATCGACATCGGCTGAACCAGAAGAGGATGGCCGCCAGCCTCGGCGACAAGGCGCGCCGTTTCCTCCAAGGGCTCCTGTCTGCGGCCACAGATCGCGATCTTCGCGCCGAGCTTGGCCATCTGAAGGACCATGGCGCGACCCAGCCCACTGCCGCCGCCGGAGATGACGACGACCTTGTCCTTGAGTGTGAAGTCGCGTGCAACAACCACCCCCTGAGGGGCAGTTTTCGCTTTCAATCGCCACCCCCTCTGACGCTGTGAGGCACGATCCTTTCCGAGTTGGGGAAGGGTCCGGGGATGACGGGTTTGGAGACGATCGCGCGGATCCGGTTCGAGCATTATCAGAACGGCAAAGGCATCAAGCGGATCGCGCGCGAACTGCGGATCTCGCGAGACACGGTCCGCAAGGTCCTGCGTTCGGGCAAGACCGAGTTCACCTACAAGCGCGCGGTGCAGCCGTTTCCGAAGCTCGGCGCCTGGGTCGAGGTCCTGACGACGATCCTGGAAGCGGAAGAGAAGCTGTCGAGACGCGAGCGCCGCTCCACGGTGCGTCTGTTCGAGGAACTGCGCGGCCGCGGGTACGACGGCGCGCATGACAGCGTGCACCGGTTCGTGAAGGCCTGGCGGACGGAACGTGCCCGCACCCCGGCACAGGTCTTTGTGCCGCTGAGCTTCGATCCGGGGGAGGCTTACCAGTTCGACTGGAGCCACGAGGCGATCGAGCTTTGCGGCCTTCCGATCACGGTGAAGGTGGCGCAGATGCGCTTATCCTACAGCCGGATGCCCTTCGTGCGGGCCTATATGCGCGAGACGCAAGAGATGGTCTTCGACGCGCACGACAAAGCCTTCGCCTCCTATGGCGGGGTCTGCCGACGCGGAATCTACGACAACATGAAGACGGCGGTGGAGACGATCTTCGTAGGGCGGGCGCGCCAGTACAATCGCCGGTTCCTCCAGATGTGCTCGCACCATCTGGTCGATCCCGTCGCCTGCACGCCGGCGTCAGGCTGGGAGAAGGGGCAGGTCGAGAACCAGGTGGGCACGGTGAGGGATATCCTCTTCCGGCCCCGTCCGAAGGTGAAGACGCTCGAGGAGCTGAACGCCTGGCTGGCGGACCAGTGCCTCGCCTACGCCAGGCGCACGAAGCACCCCGAGTTCAAGGACCGGACAATCCTCGAAGTGTTCGAGGAGGAGCGTGCCAAGCTGCTGCCGTATCTTGGCCCCTTCGCCGGCTTCGTCGAGAAGCCGATGCGGGCGACGACGACCTGCCTGATCGCGCACGACCGCAACAAGTACAGCGTCGATGCCAGGGCCGCCGGCCGTCAGGTGCTGGTGCGGGCCTATGCCGAGAAGATCGTCGTGCTCCTCGGCGAGGAGGTCGTGGCCGAGCATCCCCGCTCCTTCAAGCGCGAGCAGGTCGTCTACGATCCCTGGCACTATCTTCCAGTCCTGATGCGCAAGCCCGGTGCTTTGCGCAACGGCGCACCCTTCAAGGGCTGGGATCTGCCTGCGCCGCTGACAGAGGTCAGGACGAAGCTCGCCCGCCATCCCGACGGTGACAGGCAGTTCGTGAAGATCCTCGGCCGCGTGCCCGACGACGGTCTTGGCGCCGTCACGGAGGCCTGCGCCGAAGCCCTTGCCGCCGGAATCGCCAACGGCGACGTCATCGTCGCGATCCTCGCCCGCAAGCGTCAACCGCCCATTCCACCCAGCATCACCACGCCCGACGCGCTCAGGCTCAAGGCCGAACCCGTCGCCGATTGCGCCCGATACGACCGCTTGCGGCCCAACAAGGAGAGCGCGCCATGGAACGCCATCAACTGATCGAGGCCATGACCGGCCTCAAGCTCTACGGCATGCGGGCGAGCTTCGACGAGATCGCCGGCAAGGGCCTGAACCGGCGCGACGAACTCTACCCCTTGCTCGCCAGCCTGATCAGGGCCGAGCTTACTCATCGCCAGTCGCGCTCGATCAATTACCGCATCAGCGGCGCCAGGTTCCCGGTGCTGAAGGATCTCGACGCTTTCGTCTTCAGGGAGACGCCGGTCGATGAAGGCCAGATCCGCGAGCTGGCACAAGGCGCCTTCATCGATGCCAGGCGCAACCTGATCCTCATCGGCGGCACGGGCACCGGCAAGACACACCTGGCGATCGCCATTGCCGCCGCCGTGATCCGATCCAGAGCCAGGGGCCGCTTCTTCAATCTCGTCGATCTCGTCAATCAGCTCGAGCAGGAGAAGGCCGCCGGTCGAAGCGGCAGGATCGCCGAGGCACTCCTGCGCCATGACCTCATCGTCATCGACGAACTGGGCTATCTGCCCTTCAGCCAATCGGGCGCGCAGCTGCTCTTCCACCTGATCAGCAAGCTCTACAAGAACACCTCGATCATCATCACAACCAACCTCGCCTTCGCCGATTGGCCCCAGGTCTTCGGCGACGCCAAGATGACGACGGCCATGCTCGATCGACTGACCCATCACTGCGACATCGTCGAAACCGGCAACGAGAGCTGGCGCTTCAAGAACCGCGCCTGAGCTCGTCACCAGATCCTCACACGCTCACGCCGCTGCCGCCCCGGCTGCGCAATCCCGGCCAGCTGCGCCGGGGCGGCAGCTCACGTCAGCTCCATCGAGAGGGGATAGCTTTGCGCGCGAAAACAGGGCCGACATTGAGGGCGAATTGACAAGCCGGTGATCGCGCGCGTCAACGGTCATGCGACGGGCTTCGGTGCGACACTCGCCCTTTTCTGCGATGTCATCTTCGCCGTCGAGAGCGCCAAGATCGGCGACCCGCATGTGAGCGTCGGCTTCACGGCGGGCGACGGTGCGGCCGTGATCTGGCCGCAGCTCATCGGCTATGCCCGCGCCAAGGAGTGGCTGATGACGGGCGATCTCATGATCGCAGCCGATGCTGCACGGATGGGCCTCATCAACCACGCAGTGCCAGCCGCGGAGCTCGACGTCAGGGTCAATGCCTTCGCCGACAAGCTGGCGGCGGGCGCGCAATACGCAATCCGCACGACCAAGGCCTCGATCAATATCGGCCTCAAGCAGATGGCCGCCAGCATCATGGACACCTGCCTCGCCTACGAGGAACGATCCAACGACACGCGCGACCACCAGGAAGCGGTGAATGCCTTCCGCGAAGGGCGACAGCCTGTCTTTGGGCGGTGATCAGGTCTCATCAGCTTTTGCGCGAGTCCATACACGGCTCGCCGCCTGGTTGTTTCGGCTTTCGGCCAGATCCGGCTGCTCCTTAATCCATCAGCCAATGCCCGCTCTGGTGCGCTTTGCCGTAACAGATGGGCGGCTTGACCGGGCAGGTGTGCAGGACTTGATGCCCTGCCGGCGCAGACCATGGCGGAAGAGCCGTCGTACCTGCGGTTAGCGATGAGGACGGACGCGGGCGACAGAGCTGACAGCACGGTGGCTCCGTCGCGATAGTCGCTGACTTTGAGCTCTCTCAGCGGCAGGACGCGCGGCCTCGGATTGCACGAGATTAACCATAAACCGCTCTGACGATTGCTCTCGTAGTCCGCGCGTGACCGACTTCCGCCCCTCATGGCTGAGAGGGGTTGCGATGAGCTGGGAAACGCCACTGACGCGCCCGGTCGATGTGACTGACCGGAAGGTACCTCTGCGCACCCTCCGCGACGCAGGCTCGTATCTGTCTACGACCTTCAACGACGGCGGGACCGACGAAGCTCTGGTCGCCACCGTCGAGATGCTGATGAAAGCAGCCGAGACCGGCCAAGCGGTCGAGCAAGCAACCGAGCAGCTCGAGATATTCCTTGTAGCCCGTCGCCGCGTGACGGCAATCAGACGACAGAAGGAAGGCCCTGTCCGAGTGGCCGAGGTTTTGCGTCGGCGCTTAAACGAGCCCTGAAGAGACGGCAGGTAAGAGGGCGGGCGATCTGTCCACTTGTGCCTCGCTCGATCCTATGACCGAAACCGCCGGTTGCGCTTCCCCGAGTGAACGTTGGAGCGCAGCAACGCGCGCAGCTATGCCGGGCGGCAGGGCGCCACTGTCGTATCGGGCCAGCAATGCGATGAGTTCGGCGGCGTCGGACAATACAGGCTGAATCAAAATGGGCTCCCAAAACCGAGGGTTGAAAAAGAGCAACTGAAAACGCGCAAAGAACTGCCAAACATTAGTAGATAGGTAAAATGGCTCGTCAAGGGGCGAGTTTGGCGATCGCACTATCCGGTGAGCGGGCGAGATTCTTGCGCCTTTGTATGGCCGGGAAAGCAACTGCCGCTACCGTCAAAATCTGCTCCTATCCGTGCAGAGGCAGCGACAATCGCTGCCCATTCGTCGAGCGCGTCGAAGATCGCATTGCGGCGGATGCGGCTGTGGGCGGCGATCTTTAACGTCGAGCCGGCCGTAGAGCTGACTTCACCGTATCAGTTGCGTAGCTCCCCCTCTCGGCCCGACCCCATTGGGCACTGGGATGTCTGTCGAGCCGTAGTTGCTGTTCAAGACCATCGTCGGGCCTTCCGACAGCGTGAAGCGGCGCGCAACGATGATCGTGTAAGCCGACTGGTCTGAGACAGGCTTGTTCGCGGCGACGAACAGACGGCCTTGCGGCAGATAGATCGTGCCGAGCAGCATGCGGGTGTCGTTGCTATAGATCTCAAACTGCTGCTGGACAGGATTGGTCCGTCCTTCAGTGATGAGCAGGCCGGCCATCGAGCCTGAGTTCGGGGCTGTGAGGGAGACAACGGTCTGCTCCTCGAACTTCAAGATGGCGCTGCCGCCACTGAAATGAAGATTGACGTTGACGCCGGTTAGTTTACCGCCGTTCTTCACTAGCAGGGGCCCGTCCTTGAAGACGTAGATGCCAGGGTTCAAAGTGACGATCGCCTTGTCCTCAATCGTCAGACCCCCGCAGTAGGTGCCCTCGCTCAAGGTCTCCATCACACCCTTCACAACATAGTTCGTCTTTGCGCACGGGCCGGGTGACGGCAGCGGACGAGATAGAAGCGGGTCGGGAAGGACAGGGCAATCCGTTCGCGGGGTGGGCGTGAAGCTGCCCGCCCCACCCGCTTCCTTGCCCCCCGCGGAGCATATGAAGTTCGCCACCATCGAAGCAGAGTTTTTGGCGACGAGTCCATTTGGCTTCTTCGAGTTGGAATAGACGGCGCAGCCCGGTGCGCTGAGCTTGGCGGTCTTTTCGAGCTCGACTGTCTGGTTTTGAACTACTTCGAGCCCAACGACACAGATCGGCGCACCACCCGTCATGCGAGCACTCGCCGTCACCTTCACCGGCATCGCGCTCTCGGAGCGGAAGATGTGCATGATGTATGTCTTCGCCTGAGCCGAGAGGGTCAGGGTCGTGGTCCTGGCGACAGTGTCCGCCGCAGGATCGATCGTGACGGCATTGGCATCATCTCCAAGCCCGGCCTTGGCATAGGAAACCATGGCGTCGTTGATGACCTTCACGTTGGTGTTGCCGAGCCGGAACTCGCGGGCGCCAGCTATGGCGGCAGCGTCGGCGACTGACTGCAAACGGAAGCGCTGGTTGCTGGCATTGGCAAAATCGAGTGCGGCGCCTCCCGCCAAAGCAATGCCTCCGAGCGCGAGACCAAACGTAGCCGACAGACCAGCAGACGGGTTCTGCGCAAAGCCGCGCAACAGGCGGATGATCGTTCGAGCCTCAGCCACGAGGGATCCAATCAGCATGCGACGGAAGGGGCAGTTGACGATCGAAGGCCCGACTCAGCACCAAAAAACTTAAATTTGTTTTGAGGGTGGTCCGATCGACGCCATGTAGCCTGATCACTGATCGATCATCGCCGACCGAGGCTAGGGTCCAGACTCAATCGCTACGACCTTTCGCTGTTTTGACTGGCGAAAGAACGGCCCTAGCGAGATCGCGCCAAGCGTAGGCTACCTCGGCGAGGACTGCGCCGTCGCGCACATCTTCTTTCTCGGCCACGACGTTGCCGCCGAGGCTTTGGTAGAACCTGCGTGCCGCCTGGTTGTCGCGCAAGACCCACAAGCTCGCCGATCTGCGTCCGCCAACTGCCAGCGCGTGGACGACCGACGTCATCAGCCGGCGGCCGATGCCCATACGTTGAGCGCTTTGTAGCACGTAGATGGCGGTAATCTCGCCGGTCAGGCCCTGGGCACGAAGGTTTTCGTCGCGCTGCGCAGCGCCTGAGGCGAAACCGACGACGCGACCATTGCGCTCGGCGACGAAGACGACGGCATCTGCCGGGTCGCGAGCCTGATCGAGGATGCGCAACCAGCGTTCGGTCCGATCAGCGACCGACAAAGCGCGCAGCATCTCGTCTGGGAGCAATCCGGCGTAGGTCTCACGCCAACTGGCCACGTGCACTGCTGCGATGGCTGCCGCATCGGAGGAAGAGGCGGCTCGAATGATGATCTGTGGCTGCTCTTCAACAAGATCATTGGCCATAGCCTCAGCTTAGATCAGCCGGATTGCTAGAGCCAGAACGCAACGACTGCGGCCAGCGCTACTGCGGAGAGGAAGTTGGCGGCCAGTTTGTCGTATCGCGTAGCGACACGGCGGAAGTCCTTGAGGCGGCAGAACATGGCCTCGATCAGCCAACGGTCGCGATAGCGCCTCTCGTCATAGCGGATGCGCCGCTTGCGGTTCGAACGGCCGGGAATGACAGAGACCGTGCCGGCGTCCTTGAGGGCCTCTCGGAAGCTGTCGGCGTCGTAGCCGCGATCCGCGATAAGGCGGCGGAAGCGGCTGACCTGCGTCTTCAGAAGCTCCGCGGCCTTAATGTCGGAGGTGTTGCCAGGCGTGAGCGTCAGCGCGACGGGACGGCCGAGAAGGTCGCAGATGGCGTGGATCTTGGTGGTCTGGCCGCCGCGAGAGACGCCGATAGCCTGTGCCTTCGCCCCCCTTTGCCGCCATGCGCCGAGCGATGCGCCTTCACGTAGGTCGAGTCGAGCATTCCAAGCTCGTCGATGGGACCTTGCGCTGAGAGTGCGCCCAAAAGCTTGCGCCACAGTCCGCGCCGACTCCAGCGATTCCACCGGTTGTAGACGGTCGTGGACGGCCCATACTCGGCTGGGCAGTCGGCCCAGCGTCCGCCGCACTTGAGCATGTGGATGATGCCCGAGATCACCCGACGGTCGTCGACGCGCCGGGCTCCGGGCTGGTTCTTCGGCAGGTGCGGCTTAATCCGTGCCCAAGCCGCGTCTGACAGCCAAAACAGCGATCCCGCCATCGTGCGCCTCCATCAAAAGAGGCCACGGAATCAACCAATTGCAACGATCTCAAGTCACTGATTCAGTTTGGACCCTAACTCACGGCTTCGGTTAAACGGCTGGGCGTTCGGCCCATCACACAGCGTTCGCAAAACCCTGCTATTTTTGCAGGAGCTCTAAACCCTCGCGCATAGTAAATAGCTGTTCAGTGTTGCCAAATACGGTTTTTTAATTAAAATGGGCAGGCTGCCTTTTGAGGTAAACAAATGTTTCAGCCGACGGCGCGACTGCTTTGACCCGCAGTAACGTCGTTTGCAACCTTTCGGTGCGATACACATTCAGGTTGTGTTGATCGGAGAGCACATATGCTCGCGGTTGCAGTTGCGAAGTGTAGAATCTGGAACGACAGGCGGGGCAACGTTGCGCTCGCGTTCGGCCTGGCGCTTGTTCCTATCGTCGGCGCGGCTGGCACGGCGCTCGACTATCACGCGGCCAGCAACATGCGAGCGCAGCTTCAGAACGAAGCCGACGCCGCCGCGCTCGAGGTGATGAAGGCAGCAGCAGAGATTCAGACCAATTCGGCCAATCTTCTCAAGTTGCCGTGGGAACGCAGCGCGATGGTCGAGCAGAAGGCCGCAGCCATCGTCTCCGCACGCCAGGAAATGGCGCGGTCGCGGGCGCCGAACCGCGCCAGCGGCGTGACGATGTCGGGCCGCTGGGAGGATGCGCTCAAGACCGAGTACACCTTCACCGCCACCGGCACGGT
>JAESGM010000258.1_pt1 | contig 86511 bp, 71 predicted proteins | sample 9269721 | NCBI WGS metagenome assembly JAESGM01 (sample SAMN15720920, study PRJNA650825) | algae metagenome | isolation source: Komarekiella atlantica HA4396-MV6 and co-occurring heterotrophs from... | place: USA: Theobald House, Kauai, HI | collected 2009-07-29 | reverse complement strand
TGCAGCGAGCCGTCCTTCTTGCCGCGGCCGCGCGGCGTGCGCACGGCGTCATAGACGAATACGTCAGTCATCGGGGTTCTCCTCTGATCCTCAGAACTGGGGTTCGACCGTCACATCGGTCGTGACCGAATTGGCAATGAAGCAGGCGTCGTGCGCCTTGTGATGCAGCTCTTCGATGGTCGCCGCATCGCCGTCGCATGTCACGCGCGGGCGCAGGACGACCTTGACGACGGCCATGCGGCCCTCCGCATTCTTCGCCATCACGCCTTCCGCACGATCCATATAGGAGCGGATATCGATCTTTGCCCGTCTGGCGAAATCGAGGAACCACAACATGTGGCAGGAGGCGAGCGAGGCGACGAACATTTCCTCCGGGTCGATGGCTGCGGCGTCGCTGTAAGGGGCAGGCACGATGGTTGGCGCAGCAGATGCCGACAGAACGGCCCCGCCGTCGAAGCGCAACTCATGGACGCGCGAATAGCGGCCTGCAAGGAAGTCCGCTCCGACTTCCTGCGCCCACTTCAGTTCGGCGACGTGCTGCGACATTCCTTCTCCTCAGAGCGAACGGGCGATCAGGAGTTTCATGATCTCGTTGGTGCCGCCATAGATGCGCTGGACGCGCGCGTCGCGGAACATGCGGGCGATCGGATATTCGTTCATGTAGCCATAGCCGCCGAAGAGTTGCAGGCACTCGTCGACGATCTTGTTCTGGAGGTCCGACAGCCAGTATTTCGCCATCGAGGCGGTGACCGGGTCGAGACCGCCATTCACGTGGCGCGCCACGCAGTCATTGTAGAAGACGCGGCCGATGGTGGCCTCTGTCTTCAGTTCGGCCAGCTTGAACTGGGTGTTCTGGAACTCGATCACAGCCTTGCCGAAAGCCTTGCGCTCCTTGACGTAGTCGATGGTGAGCGAGAGGGCGCGCTCGATCATCGCGATCGCGCCTGCGCCGATCTGGAGACGTTCCTGCGGCAGTTGCTGCATCAACTGGATGAAGCCCTGCCCTTCCTCGTGGCCGAGCAGGTTCGAGGTCGGCACGCGCACGTCGTTGAAGAAGAGCTCGGAGGTGTCGTTCGACTTGAGGCCGATCTTGTCGAGGTTGCGGCCGCGCTCAAAACCCTCGACTTCGTCGGTTTCGACGACGATCAGCGAGGTGCCCTTGGCGCCGGCCGACGGGTCGGTCTTGGCCACGACGATGATGAGATTGGCGAGCTGGCCGTTGGTGATGAAGGTCTTGGAGCCGTTGATGCGGTAGTGGTTGCCATCCTTTTCCGCGCGGGTCTTGACGCCCTGAAGGTCCGAGCCGGCGCCCGGCTCGGTCATGGCGATGGCGCCGATCAACTCGCCGGACGCCATCTTCGGCAGCCACTTCTTCTTCTGCTCCTCCGAGCCGTAGTGGAGGATGTAGGGCGCGACGATAGAATTGTGCAGCGAGATGCCGAAGCCGTCGACGCCGACATGGCCGATCGCCTCGATGATGGCACTCTCATGGGCGTAGGTGCCACCCGAGCCGCCATATTCTTCCGGCATGGAGGCGCAGAGAAGACCCGCCTCGCCGGCCTTCTTCCAGCTCGCGCGGTCGAAGCATTCCGCCTTCTCGAATTCCTCGTAGCGCGGGGCGATCTCGGCATCGAGGAACTTCTCGGCCATGTCGTAGAGCATGGCGACGTCGTCGCCGGCCCAGTCGGGCTTCGGCAGGCCGAGAACGGTTGCGGGATGGGTCATGCGATGAAGTTCCTCTCAACCAGCAGTGCTCGACGTTGCCCCCCTCTGTCCTGCCGGACATCTCCCCCGCAAGGAGGGAGATTAGCCGCCATCGATACCACCGCGTAATCTCCCCCCTCGCGGGGGAGATGTCCGGCAGGACAGAGGGGGGCGCGACAAAGCGCAGACATCACAATCGTATTTTGATTGCTAGAACGCTTCGGCAGAAAGCGCCATCATGGAATCCGCGCCCGAGGAAATGCGGGCGAGATGGGCGGAGGTTTCGGGCATCAGGCGGTCCATGAAGAAGCGCGCAGTGGCGAGCTTGTTCTCGTAGAATTCGGCCGAACCGTTGGCGCCCGCGGCGATCTTTTCCTGCGCGGTCTTTGCCATCATCGCCCACATGTAGCCGAGTGAGACGAGGCCGAAGAGGTGCATGTAGTCGGTCGAGGCGGCGCCGGCATTGTCGGGCTTGGCCATTGCGTTCTGCATCAGCCACATGGTCGCGGCCTGAAGGTCGTTGAGGCCCTTCTTCAGCGACTTTGTGTACGGCGCCATCGTCTCGTCGGCGCGGTTTTCCTCGCAGAAGGCACCGACATCCTTGAAGAAGGCCTGCACGGCGCGGCCGCCATTCTGGCCGAGCTTGCGGCCGACGAGGTCGAGCGCCTGGATGCCGTTGGCACCCTCGTAGATCTGCGCGATGCGGGCATCGCGCACGAACTGGCTCATGCCCCATTCCTCGATATAGCCGTGGCCGCCATAGACTTGCTGCGCCATCACGGCGTTGTCGAAGCCCTTGTCGGTCAGGACGCCCTTGATGACCGGCGTCATCAGGCTCATGTGGTCCTCGGCCTGCTCGCGGGCCTTTTCGTCCTCGGAGCGGTGGGCGACGTCGGACTTGAGCGCGGTCCACAGGATCAGGGCGCGACCGGCCTCGTTGATGGCGCGCATGGTCATCAGCTTGCGGCGGATGTCGGGGTGGACGATGATCGGGTCGGCCTTCTTCTCCGGCGCCTTGACGCCCGAGAGCGAGCGGCCCTGGATGCGGTCCTTGGCGTAGACGACGGCGTTCTGGTAGGCGATCTCGGAAATCGACAGGCCCTGCAGGCCGACGCCGAGACGGGCTTCGTTCATCATCACGAACATGGCTTTCAGGCCGCCATTCTCCTGGCCGATCAGCACGCCTTCGGCCTCGTCATAATTCATGACGCAGGTCGCGTTGCCGTGAATGCCCATCTTTTCCTCGATGGACCCGCAGGAGACACCGTTCTTCTCGCCCGGATTGCCGGCCGCATCGAGCTTGAACTTCGGCACGATGAAGAGCGAGATGCCCTTGACGCCTTCCGGCGCGCCCTCGATGCGGGCGAGCACCAGATGGATGATGTTCTCCGACATGTCGTGCTCGCCGGCGGAGATGAAGATCTTCTGGCCGGAAATCCTGTAGGTGCCGTCGCCATTGGGCACGGCGCGGGTGCGCAGGAGGCCGAGGTCGGTGCCGCAATGCGGCTCGGTGAGGTTCATCGTGCCGGTCCAGACGCCCTCGACCATCTTCGGCAGATAGGTCGCTTTCTGCTCGTCCGAACCATGGGCGAGGATCGCCGCGACCGCGCCCTGTGTCAGGCCGGGATACATCATCAGCGCCATGTTGGCGGAGGACATGTATTCGCCGATCGCCGAATGAACCGTGTAGGGAAGACCCTGCCCGCCATACTCGGCCGGAACGGCAAGCCCCATCCAGCCGGCTTCGCGGTACTGGTCGTAGGCGGCCTTGAAGCCCCTGGGCGTCGTCACCGAGCCATCCTCGTGGCGGGTGCAGCCTTCCTCGTCGCCGACGCGGTTCAGCGGATGTAGAACGTTCTCGGCGAGCTTGGCGCCTTCCTGGAGGATCGCCTCCAGGACGTCCGGCGTCGCATCGGCGAAGCCGGCGAGGTTGCCGTAGCGCTCATAGCCGAGAACTTCATTCAGAACGAAAAGCGTGTCCGCGACGGGCGCCTTGTAGGTCGGCATGACGATCCTCCGAAAGAAAGCTGAAAGCCCCTTTCCCGGTCCTGCCGGCGGGGCGCTGATCCGGAGAGGATGAGTATCAAACTTTGACGTTTGCGTAAACGTCAAAGTTTTGAATTGCAGGCGGGGCGCATGAAAAAAGCCGGCTCGCGGGGAGCCGGCTTCCATATGGGCAGACTATCGGTCGGGTCAGGCGGCGTTGGCGCGCTGACGCTCCTCGACCAGCGAGGCGACGCCGTCGCGCGTCGCGCGCAGTTCGTCGATCGCCTCGTCGAGCTGGCGGCGCTGCTCCTCGAGCCTGGCGATCTGGCGCTCCGACTTGTCGAGGACGAAGCGGTACTGCTTCATGTTGGTGCCGTTCGGATCGTAGAGATCCATCATCTGCTTGATCTCGCGCAGCGAGAAGCCGACCTTGGTGCCGAAGGTGATGAGCTTCAGGCGCGCCAGGTCGCGGTGTGCGTAGAGGCGCGTGGTGCCCTCGCGCTTGGGCTGGATGAGCCCCTTGTCCTCGTAGAAGCGTAGCGTGCGCAGGCTGACGTCGAACTTGCGCGCGACGTCGCCGATGCGCATGAGTTCGCCATTGTCGTCGCCCGAGGCATTGGAAAAGGAGGCCACGTCCGTGCCGGCCGGCATGATGTTCATGTCAGATCCCGTGATTCTTGATTCGGTTCGCTTGTCGCGAAAATTTGTGGCGAGGCGAAGGACGCCTTCGCGGATAAGTCCCTCGCCTTCCGTAAGGCAAGCGAGGCATGGGGCGCGCATATAATCCGAGACGGATCGTGCTGCAAGTGCGAAACGGCCCCTGAGACGACTTTACCCAGCTTGCGGATGCGTCAGCCGGTCAGTTCCCGGTAAGGTTGGTTAACGGCTTGTTTACCATGGATGGGGAAAGGTGACGTCCAGCGACTCACCGTGATCTGTCTCGTATCTCGTTCCTCACGGCTTCGATCCTCCGGCGCCGGGACGTCGCCGGAAAGTCAACGGGTCCGGCTGAGGCCGGCAGAGGGCAACGGGCGTCAAGATGACCACCAAGCAAGCTTATCTCGATGCGTTGAACAACGGTCGGCGGCGGCGCCCGACGACCTCGATCGATGACCTCAACCGCACCCTGGCGGAGCTGGAGACGCGCATCGCCGGACGCGCGGACGAGCCCGCGACGCCGATCGCGCCGGAAAAGCTCGCCGCCGACTTCGAGATTCAACGCCGGCGCGAGGAAAGCGTCGAGACCGCCGGTTCGATCGCGGCGGAACTGAAACTCCTGCGCAATGATCTCAACGCCAAGCTGGCGGCCGGCATCGAGCGCGAATTCGCCGCACTGAAGACGCAGATCGAAGGCGCCCGCTCCGCACCCGCCGCCTGCCGCGCCGACGAATTCTCCGGCGAGGTCGACCGGCTCGGCGGCATGATCGATGCGCTGGCGGCCCGTGGCGGCGAAGACAATGCGATCCGGCTCCAGGCCGAGATGGAGGAAATCCGCCAGGCGCTCGCCGACGTCGCCCGCGAATCGACCGCAGAACAGCGCTGGGACGATCTCGACCGCCGGCTCGACGCCTTCGCCGGCCCCGAATCCGACCTCGTGAAGGGTATCCAGAGCCGCCTCGAGGAACTCGGGTCGGTGGTTTCGACGCTGCCGGAGCCGGCCGCCATGCGCGCCCTCGACGACAAGCTCAAGGTGCTCGCCGCCGCCATGGACCGCTTCGCCCAGAAGCAGGGACCGCTCGGCGACGGCGCGCTGTCGCTGATCGACGAGCGCCTCGACGAAATCTCCCGCGCCATCGCGGCCTCGGCCGGCGCCGGACGCGGCCTCATCGTCGACGGCAAGCCGTTCGACCGCATCGAGGCGCGGATCGGCTCGCTCGCCAAGCAGATCGACGAACTGATCGAGGATCGCCCGACCGCCGATATCGGCGCGCAGATCGCCGCCATGAGCGACCGCATCGAGGAGATCGCCGCCCGCGCCGCCATACCGCACGAGACGATGGCGCGGCTGGCCGAGCAGATGAGCGCGATTGCCGGCAAGGTCGACGCGATCCCCGCTTCGCCGGACCTCTCGGAAATCTTCAAGGGCGTCGAAAGCCGCTTTGCCGCATTCTCGCAGACCGTGGACGAGCGCAGCGCGGCCGGCGCGGCCAAGAGCGAGCAGCTTTTCGCCGAACTCGACCAACGACTCGGCGCGCTCGCCCAGCGGCTGGAAGAGGTCCAGGCCGGCCAGTCGCGCGATGCGCTGATGGCGGCAATGGACGAGCGCTTCGCCGCCTTCGCCGACAGTTTCGAGACACGCCTCGGCGGCATCTCGCAGCGGCTGGAGACGACCACCGCCACGCTGGTCTCGATCGATCCCGACCTGGTGAAAAGTCTCGAAGCGCAGGTCGCCGGCCTTGCCGAGGCGATCCAGTCGCCCTCGCGCATGCCGGCCGAGTTCGAGGACGTCGCCCCGCGGCTAGAGCGGCTCGAGCGCATCATTGCCGACAACCATGCGGCGATGCTCGAATCCGCGCGCGAAGCTGCCGAACAGGCCGCCCGCGCGGTCGGCCCGACCGGCTCGCGCGACAATGACGTGGTGCAGGGCCTTGCCGACGACCTGCGGGCGCTCGAAGCGCTGGCGCGCCGCTCCGACGAGCGCAACACCAAGACGTTCGAGGCGATCCACGACACGCTGCTGAAGATCGTCGAGCGGCTCGGCGCGATGGAATATGACGCGCAGGAGGATCACGAATCCGCCCGCGTCGGCATCGCCGCGGCGCCTGCGCTGCACGCCGATGTCGACGACATGTCGCTGGAGCCGAGCCTCGACGGCGGCGAAGCTGTCGTCCCGACCAGCGACCCGGGGACGGGCGCGGACCAGCCGCGCTCGATGATCGCGCGGGTGCTTGGCCGCAGGCGGCGGGAAAAGGACGAGACGCCGGCGGCGGCAACCGTCGCAGCGCCCGAACTCGAACTCGACGCGCCGATCGACCCGGCCATCGTCAACCAGCCGATCGAACCCGGCCACGGTTCGCCGGACCTCAACGCCATCATGCGCCGCGTCCGCGACGAGCGCTCGGTGCAGGGCAAGGACGGTGCGCCGGCGAGCGTCGACGCCAAGGCCGACTTCATCGCCGCCGCACGCCGCGCCGCTCAGGCCGCCGCCGCCGAGGCCGAAGCGCTGAAGTCCGGCAAGTCCGGCGACGGTTCGCAGCGCTTCAGCCTGTCGAAGCTCCTGAAGTCGAAGAACCGCGTCGTCTCGATGGGCATCATCGCCGTGACGCTCGCCCTTGCCGGCCTGCAGATCGGCAAGACGCTGACGGCCGAGGATGCCGTCGCCGCCGCGGAGCCTGCCGAGACCGTGACGCTGGCCGCCGTCGCAGCGCCCGAAAAGACCGCGCCTGCGGTCGAGGCCGCCAAACCCGCCGCCGTCCGCGACCTGACCGCGATGGCGAAAGCGCCGGCGCCGAAGGTCGAGGCGGCGAAGCCGGTGCTTGCCTCGGTCCAGCCGAAGGCTCCGGATACCACGACGGCGACAGCGTCGATCGCGCCCGACGTGCGCAATCCCGCTCCGATCCAGCCGAAGCCTGCGGCGCAGGCCGAGGAAGCGCCGAGCGTCACCGCCGTCCCGCGCGAGGCCGGCAATGCCGTGCTGCGCGAAGCGGCCGAGGCGGGCGACCCGAAAGCCTGGTTCGAGATCGGCAACCGCTATGCCGAGGGCCGCGGCGTCGCCGCCGACATGAAGGCCGCCACCCTCTGGTACGAAAGCGCCGCCGAAGCGGGCCTCGCGCCGGCGCAATACCGCCTCGCGAACATGCTCGAAAAGGCGACGGGCGTCGAACGCGACGTGCCGCGCGCGATCGACCTCTACGAACAGGCCGCCGCCAAGGGCAATGCCAGCGCCATGCACAACCTCGCCGTGCTCCACGCGATGGGCGCCGGCGGGCGCACCGACAACGAGGCGGCGGCGCGCAACTTCACCCGGGCGGCCGAACTCGGCGTGCGCGACAGCCAGTTCAATCTCGGCATCCTCGCGGCCAAGGGCGTCGGCATGAAGCAGGACCTTGCGGCCGCCTACAAATGGTTCGCGGTCGTCGCCGAAGCCGGCGACGCGGATGCCGCCGGCAAGCGCGACGAGGTCGCCAAGCTCCTCTCGCCCGCCGATCTCGACAAGGCGAAGAAGGCCGTCGAATTGTGGTCGCCGAAACCGCTCGACGCGGCAGCCAATTCGGTCACGGTTCCTGAAGCCTGGACGGAGGACATGCAGGTCACCGCCGGCGTCGACCTCGGCGCGGCGATCAAGAAGGTGCAGGCGATCCTCAACGCCAATGGCTACGATGCGGGCACGCCGGACGGAATCATGGGCGCCAGGACGACCGCCGCCATCGCCTCCTTCCAGAAGGACAACGAGATGGAGCCGACGGGACGGATCGACGAGCCGCTGGTACGCGCGCTTCTCGCGCTCGGCTGACACGCTTCCGCAGCCTTTTTGCAACCATGCGCCCGCCCTTTCCGGCGGGCGCAACTTTTTGCGACAAAGTCGCTCCCGCGGTTTGACTTCGCCTTATTCAAAGCGCAAGAACGACCATGCCTCGACCATGAAATCCAAGGGTAATTCCCCTTCCCGAACAGTCAGCGAGATGAGCCGGTGGGCATCTATCTCCCGATCGCCGAATTGTCCGTCAACATGCTGGTTCTGCTCGGCATGGGATGGGCGGTTGGCTTTCTGTCAGGCATGTTCGGGGTCGGCGGCGGGTTCCTGATCACGCCCCTCCTGATCTTCTACAACATCCCCCCGGCCATCGCGGTCGCCACCGGCGCAAACCAGGTCGTCGCCTCATCAGTCTCGGGCGTGCTGGCGCATCTGAAGAAGGGCACGCTCGACTTCAAGCTCGGCACGGTGCTGCTTCTGGGCGGCATTTTCGGCTCGACGATCGGCGTCTTCGTCTTCGCGTTCCTGCGCGGGCTCGGCCAGCTCGATCTGGTCGTTTCGCTGCTATATGTCGGGCTGCTCGGCACGGTCGGCGGGCTGATGCTGGCCGAAAGCATCCGCGCGCTGCGGCGCGCCAAGGGCGGGCAGGCCGCCAGCCTGCGCAAGCCCGGCCAGCACAACTGGATCCACCGCCTGCCGCTCAAGATGCGGTTTCGTACCTCGAAGCTGTTCGTCAGCGTCATCCCGGTGCTCGGCCTCGGCGCCACGATCGGCTTTCTCGCCTCGATCATGGGCGTCGGCGGCGGATTCATCATGGTGCCGGCGCTGATCTATCTCCTCAAGGTGCCGACCAACGTCGTCGTCGGCACGTCGCTCTTCCAGATCATCTTCGTGGCCGCCTACACCACCATCGTCCACGCCGCGACCAACCAGGCGGTCGACATCGTGCTCGCCTTCCTCCTGATGATCGGCGGCGTGGCGGGCGCGCAATATGGCGCGCGCGCCGGGCAGAAGCTGCGCGGCGAACAGTTGCGCGCGCTCCTCGCCCTCCTCGTCCTGATGGTCGCGGGACGCCTTGCGGTCGATCTGTTCGTGCCGCCCGCCAGCCCCTATTCGCTCGCCATTGCGGGGGGCATGTAGATGCGCGCGCTGCTGGCCGTCCTCGCCGTCATCGTCTCGATGGCGGCTGCAAGGGCGCAGGACGCCGACGCGCCGGAATCCTTCCAGATCGGCCTTTCGACCAACCGCGTCGCCATTTCGTCCGATTTTTCGGGTGCAGACCTGACGATCTTCGGCGCGCTCGACAATGCCGACCAGTTGCTCGCCCGGCAGGGACGCTACGACATCATCGTCGTGCTCGAAGGGCCGGCGCGACCGATCGTCGTGCGCAAGAAGACGCGGGTGCTGGGCGTCTGGATCAACACGCAGTCGCAAAGCTTCACCAGCGTTCCCGTCTCCTATTCGGTCGCGACGACGCGGCCGCTGCAGGATGTGACGCAGCCGCAGATCTACCGTCAGCTCGCGCTCGGCTCGGAGAACATCTTCCTGCGCGCGGTCGAGGAGGAAGGTCAGCGCGATCCGGAAAAGGTGGCGGAATTCACGGCGGCGCTGCGCGAGCAGAAGCGCGAGGCCGGGCTCTACAACGAGCGCGTCGGCGGCGTTCAGTTCCTGTCGCCCAGCCTTTTTCGCGCAACGGTGTCCCTCGCGCCCAACGTGCCGGTCGGCACGCACCGCGCGCGGGCGTTCCTGTTTCGCAACGGCACGTTCGTCAAGGAAACCTCGGCGCAGCTCACCATCGTCAAGGCCGGCCTTGAACAGCGCATCTATCGCACGGCGCAGGAAAACGGGCTGCTGTTCGGCATCTTCGCCGTATTCCTCGCCGTCGTCACCGGCTGGCTAGGCAGGATGATCTTCAAGCGGGATTAGTCGGAACGAAGAAGTCTCCGGTCCATCGGATAGACGCGATCCGTGCCGAGCATGTAGGCGACGAAATTGTCGGGGCAGAAGAGGTTAGAAAAGGCGCGGTCGAGGACGTTGAGCGCGCCGGTGAACGAGCCGAAGGCGGGCATGATCAGGCGGTTCCCGTCGGCGGCGAAGCAGCGGCGGCGCACCGAACGGCCGCGCTGGACGATGCGCGCGCCGGGGTGGAGATGGCCGGCGATCTCGCCGGCGAGCCGCCCCGCCGAAGGCTCATGGCGGAAGACGATGCCGCCGATGCCAAGTTCCTGGACGGTCGCGCCGGGAAGGTCGGCCGGCTTTTCGGGATCGTGATTGCCGGCGACCCAGAACCAGTCGCGACCCTTCATCAGCGCGAGAAGCTGGTCGCGGTAGACGGCCGGCATCCGCGCGGCGCCGCCGATATCGTCGAAGCTGTCGCCGAGCGAGACCACCATCGTCGGGTCGTAGTCGCCGATGACGGCGGCGAGGCGCGCGAGCGTCGCGGCGGTGTCGTAGGGCGGCAGCATGTAGCCGCGGCGCGCGTGGCGGGAGCCTTTTTCCAGATGCAGGTCGGAGACGGCGAGCAGGCGCATTTCGGGGAACCAGGCGACGCCGCGCGCATCGCAGACCACGCGCTCGCCGTGCACGGCAGCTTCGCTTGTGGCCGAGAAACGGCTCTGCGCCCTCACAATCATTGCGTACCCATCGCCTCGTCGACCAGACTGTCCGCGGCTTCGCCCAGAAGTTCGTCCTCCGCACCGCCCGCCACGCGCTCCTTGCCGATCTCGAGCATGACCGGCACGGCGAGCGGCGAAATGCGCGGAAGGTCCTTATGCATGATTCGACCCTTTACCCGCGAGAGCATCTCGCCAAGCCTCCTGACATCCAACAGCCCCGTCGCCGCATCCGCGCGCGTCGCGCGCAGCAGGATATGATCGGGATCGTGGCTGCGCAGGACGTCGTAGATCAGGTCCGCCGAGACCGTCACCTGCCGGCCGGACTTCTCCTTGCCGGGATGGCGACGCTCGATCAAGCCGGCAATCACGGCGCAATTGCGGAAGGTGCGCTTCAACAGCCAGCTATCGGCGAGCCAGGCATCGAGATCGTCGCCCAGCATGTCCTCGTCGAAGAGGTCGCCGAAGGTGAGTTTGCCCGAGCGATTGAGCGCGCCCATGTCGCGCAGGCCCCAGATCGCGATGGCATAGTCGGTCGCGACGAAGCCCAGCGGGCGCGCGCCGCCGCGCTCCAGCCGGCGTGTCAGCAGCATGCCGAGCGTCTGGTGCGCGAGGCGACCCTCGAACGGATAGGCGACCATGTAGAAGCGGTTGCCGCGCGGAAAGGTCTCGATCAGAAGATCGTCGCGGCTAGGCAGGACCGATTTTTCCTTCTGGATCGTCAGCCATTCGGCGACCTGCTCCGGGAGCCGGTGCCAGCGCGACGGGTCGGCGAGCATGGCGCGCACTTCGGCGGCCAGATAGGTCGAGAGCGGAAACTTACCGCCGCCATAGGACGGCACCAGCGCATCGGCGCCCGGCGCGGGCGTGACGTAGCACTCGTTTTCGCGGATGCCGGCGAAGCGGACGACCTGGCCGGCGAAGATGAAGGTGTCGCCGGGGGTCAACGTTTCGAGGAAATATTCCTCGATCTTTCCGAGCGAATAGCCGCCGGCCAAAGCGCTCTTCGTCTTGCCGCGGACGAGGCGGATGTTGAGCATCGGCGCCTCGACGATGGTGCCGACATTCAGGCGATATTGCTGCGCGATCATCGGATGAGAGACGCGCCAGCGGCCGTCCTTCATCTGGCGGATGCGGGCGAAGCGCTCATAGGTTCTGAGCGCGTAGCCGCCGGTCGCGATGAAATCGACGATACGGTCGAAGGTTTCGCGATCGAGCCCGGCATAGGGCGAAGCACCGATGATTTCCGCGTAGAGTTCATCGGCGAAGAAGGGCTCGGCGCAGGCCATGCCCATGACGTGCTGGGCGAGGACGTCCAGTCCGCCCTCGCCCACCGGCGGCGTGTCCTGCGCGCCGAGATAGTTGGCGTCGAGCGCGGCCTGGCATTCCAGCACCTCGAAGCGGTTGGCCGGCACGAGGATCGCGCGGCTCGGCTCGTCCATGCGGTGGTTGGAGCGGCCGATGCGCTGGGCAAGGCGGCTCGCGCCCTTGGGCGCGCCGACATGGACGACGAGATCGACGTCGCCCCAGTCGATGCCGAGATCGAGCGTGGAGGTGGCGACGATGGCGCGCAGGCTGTTGGTCTCCATGGCCTTTTCGACGCGCCTTCGCTGGCCGACATCGAGCGAGCCGTGATGGAGCGCGATCGGCAGCGTGTCGGCATTGACGTGCCAGAGTTCCTGGAACAGGCGCTCGGCCTGGCTGCGCGTGTTGACGAAGAGCAGCGTCGTGCGGTGCGCCTTGATCGCCTCGTAGATTTCCGGGATCGAATACTGCGCCGAATGGCCGGCCCAGGGCAGGCGCTCGGCGGTTTCGAGAATGGTGATATGGGGCTTCGCACCGCCGGCGACCGTGATCCGGTCAGCCATGTCGCCGGGCGGGTTCTGACCGACGAGCCAGCGGCGCAACTCGTCCGGCTCGGCCACCGTCGCCGACAGGCCGATCGTGCGAAGGTCCGGGACAAACTTGCGCAGCCGCGCGAGGCCGAGCGAGAGAAGCTGACCGCGCTTGGAGGTGACCAGCGCATGGAGTTCGTCGAAGATGACATAGCGCAGATCGGCGAAGAAGCGCTCGGCATCCTTGGAGGCGAGCATGAGTGCGAGCTGTTCGGGCGTCGTCAGCAGGATGTCGGGCGGGGCCTGCTTCTGGCGCTGGCGCTTGTGGGCGGGCGTGTCGCCCGTGCGCGTCTCCATCGAGATCGGCAGGCCCATCTCGGTGACCGGCCGGGTCAAATTGCGCTCGATATCGACGGCGAGCGCCTTCAGCGGTGAGAGGTAGAGCGTGTGGACACCCTGCGCCGCCGCACCGGGCTTGCGCTTGCCGCGACGCGCCAGATCGACCAGCGACGGCATGAAGCCGGCGAGCGTCTTGCCGGCGCCGGTCGGGGCGATCAGGAGCACGGAGCGGCCGGCCTCGGCACGCGCGAGCAGGTCGAGCTGGTGCGCGCGCGGCTGCCATCCGCGCATGGCGAACCAGCGCGAAAAGGCCTCGGGCAGCAGTGTCGCGCCTTCGAACGCGCGGTCGTCGATGGGTCGGTTCACGGACGAGATGTAGCGTCGGGCCGCCGACGCGCCAAGGTCAGTGCGGGTGTGCGTCGAGCGTGGGCGCTTCGCCCAGCGTCGCGCCCCGCCTTGCGGGCAGCGCTTGGCGTTCGGCCACGACGATCAGCCCGGCGACATCTGCGCCGCGGTCGCGCCGGATGATCGCGTCGTTCATGGCGACGAGATCAAAGCCGTGTTCGGACAGGAGGCGGCGCAGATAATCGGGCGCGTGGGCGTAGCGGCGGGATTCGCCGATCTGGAGATCGCCCGCGCCGTCGTGGCGCTCGACCGAAAAGGCGAAAAGACCGCCGGGCACGAGCGCGGCCGCAACCTGCGCGAAGATGCGCTCCAGCCGGCCGACATAGAGGAAGACGTCGGCGGCGGTGACGAGATCGGCCGAATTGCGCTCGGGCTCGAAGGTCAGCAGGTCCTGCCGCGCCAGCCGGTCGTAGACGCCCTTGGCGCGGGCCTTCTTCAGCATGTTTTCCGACAGGTCGCCGCCTTCGAGGAAGCTCGCCATCGTGCGCAGACGCTCGCCCATCAGGCCGGTGCCGCAGCCGAGGTCGAGCGCATGGGCGAAGCCGGTGCGGCCGGTCGCGCGAAGGGCATCCGCGATCAGTTCGGGCACGCGGTAGCCGAGTTTCTGGACGAGTTCGGCGTCGAACTTGCCGGCATACTGGTCGAACAGGGTCTCGGCGAAGGCGCTCGAGATGCCGCCGGCATTTTCGATCGCGCCGACGAGTTCGAGTTTCAGGGCGCTGCCCAGCCGGTCGGCCGGGTCGAGCCGCAGCGCCTCGCGCCACGCATCCGTCGCACCCGCGATCTCGCCCGCCGCCTCGCGCATTTCGCCGAGGCGGAACCAGCCCGTCGCCCAGCCGGGCGCAAGCGCCATCGTGTCCGCCATCAATTGCGATGCGGCCGCATGGTCGCCGGAGGCGAACAGCATTTCGGCATAGTCGGCACGGCGATCGGCGGCGGCGTCGCCGGACGAATACAGGATGGGCTTCATGTTCGACGAGGCTCGCGACCCATGATCGGGCGCGCGGCTTATCTGCCAATTCGAACGCTTTCGCAATCCCTTTCCGAGCGGGCCGGAAATCCTATCTGTTGGGAACCATGAACCCGCACCAATTGCTGATCCCGCGTCCCGAAGGTCTCTATTGCCCGCCCGGAGATTTCTTCATCGATCCGGTGCGGCCGGTCGCACGCGCGCTGATCACGCATGGCCATTCCGACCATGCGCGGCCGGGCCATACCCATGTGCTGGCGACGCCGCAGACGCTCGACATCATGGGCATCCGCTACGGCGAGAATTTCGCCGGCGCGGCGCAGGCGATCGATTTCGGCGAAAGTCTCGACATCAACGGCGTGCGCGTCTCGTTCCATCCGGCGGGGCACGTGCTCGGCTCGGCGCAGATCGCGGTCGAGAAGGACGGGCTGCGGATCGTCGCATCGGGCGACTACAAGCGCCGGCCGGATGCGACGGCGCAGGAATTCGAGCCGGTGGAGTGCGACGTCTTCATCACCGAGGCGACCTTCGCCCTCCCGGTCTTTCGCCATCCCGACGACAGGGCGGAGATCGCGCGGCTTTTAAAATCCGTCCGGCAGTTTCCCGAGCGCGCGCATCTGGTCGGCGCCTATGCGCTGGGAAAGGCGCAGCGCGTGATCAAGCTCATCCGCCAGGCGGGCCATAACGAGCCGATCTACATCCACGGCGCGCTGCAGAGGCTGTGCGACTACTACCAGAGCCAGGGCATCGACCTCGGCCCGCTGGAACCTGCGACCATCGAGCGCGGGTCGAAGGCGCAGTTCGCAGGCGCTATCGTGGTCGGCACACCCTCCGCTTTCGCCGATCGCTGGGCGCGGCGCTTTCCCGACCCCGTCGCCTCCTTCGCCTCAGGCTGGATGCGGATCAGGCAACGCGTGAAGCAGCGCGGCGTGGAACTGCCGCTGATCATCTCGGACCATTCCGACTGGGACGAGCTGATCGCCACGATCCGCGAGGTGAAGGCAGGCGAGGTCTGGGTGACGCATGGCCGCGAAGAGGCGCTGGTGCGCTGGTGCGAACTCAACGGCATCAAGGCGCGGCCGCTGCATCTGGTCGGCTACGAGGACGAAGCAGAGTAATGGACCGCTTCGCCGAACTGCTCGACCGGCTGCTGATCACGTCCTCGCGCAATGCGAAGCTGACGCTGATGCAGGACTATTTCCGCGAGGCGCCGGACCCCGATCGCGGACTGGCGCTCGCCGCCATCACCGGCAATCTCTCGTTTAACGCGGTCAAGCCCGGCGTCCTGCGCGCGTTGATGGCCGAGCGCATGGACGAGACGCTGTTCGCGTATTCCTACGACTATGTCGGCGATCTGGCCGAGACCGTTTCGCTCGTCTGGGGCATCGACGCGGAGGTGGAGGCGATGCCCGGCGGGGTGTCGCTGTCCGAAGCGGTCGAGCGGCTTCACTCGGCAAGTCGCTCCGACGCGCCGACGGTGCTCGCCGGACTTCTCGACCGGATGGAGACGGCGTCGCGTTTCGCCGTGCTGAAGCTCGTCACCGGGGGCCTGCGCGTCGGCGTTTCGGCGCGGCTCGCCAAGCAGGCGCTGGCCGACTACGGCAAGGTGCATGTCCACGAGATCGAGGAACTCTGGCATGGGCTCGAGCCGCCCTATCTCAGCCTCTTCGCCTGGCTCGACGGCAGGGGTGAGAAGCCCGTCCATGCGGCGCGGGCGATGTTCCGGCCGGTCATGCTGTCGAATGCGGTCGAGGATTCCGATCTCGCGCGGATCGAGCCGGCGGACTACGCGGCCGAATGGAAATGGGACGGCATTCGGGTGCAGGTCGTCTGCGAGGATGGCGTCGCGCGGCTCTATTCGCGCACCGGCGACGATATTTCCGGCACGTTTCCCGACCTTCTGGAAGCGATGGATTTCGATGCCGCGATCGACGGCGAATTGCTGGTCGGCGCGCCCGGCGGGAATACGGGCACGTTTTCCGACCTTCAGCAGCGGCTCAACCGCAAGGTCGTGACGCCGAAGATCCAGAAGCAGTTTCCGGCCTTCGTGCGCTGCTACGACCTTCTTCAATCGGGCGAAGAGGATTTGCGCAAGCTGCCCTTCGCCGAGCGGAGGCAGCGGCTTGAAGCGTTCGTCGCGACGCTCGATCCGACCCGCTTCGACCTGTCGCCGCTGGTCGACTTCACCGCGTGGGACGAACTCGACGCCATGCGCCAGACACCGCCGCATCCGGTGATCGAGGGGGTGATGCTAAAGCGGCTGGACTCAACCTATGTGCCCGGCCGGCCGAAGGGGCCGTGGTTCAAGTGGAAGCGCAATCCCTACACGGTCGACGCCGTGCTGATGTATGCGCAGCGTGGGCATGGCAAGCGGTCGAGCTTTTACTCCGACTATACGTTCGGCGTGTGGACCGGGCCGGAGGACCAGCCGGAACTGGTGCCGGTGGGCAAGGCTTATTTCGGCTTCACCGACGAGGAACTGAAGCTTCTCGACAAATACATCCGCGACAACACGATCGACCGATTCGGGCCGGTGCGCTCGGTGCGGGCCGAGCCCGACCACGGGCTCGTCATCGAGGTGGCGTTCGAAGGGCTCAACCGCTCGACGCGGCACAAGTCGGGCGTCGCGATGCGGTTTCCGCGCGTCTCGCGGCTCAGATGGGACAAGCCGGCCGGCGAGGCCGATCGGCTCGACGCGCTTTTGTCGATGCTCGACGGCTGATCACTCGGCCGGGCGCATGAGGATGGCGAAGATGTCGACGCCGCGGCCCTCGCCCGAGACATCCGTGTTGATTGCGATGGTGCTGGAGCCGCCGGCGGAGCCTTCACCCAGCGCGACCTCGAAGAGGTGGTCTTCCTGCGCCGTGCCGACGTCGTAGCGCGTGCGCCCGCAATCGCCGAGGGCGCCGAAATTGCATTCGACCGAAATCTGCGTCGCCTCGCCGTCGATGCCGCGGGCGACGATGTTGAAGACGACGCGCTGGCCGGCGAAGCGGTCGAGCAGGTTCGGGCCGACGGTGAACGCGACCGGCTCGCCCGACGCGGCGGAGCGGATGCGCAGGTAGCTGCCCGCTTCGTCCTCAGTCGCATCGGCCGAAGCGCCCTCCGGCGGCGAGACGAGCTCAATGTCCGCCGGCTCGAAGATGGTCGTCCAGCCGGCATCGGCGTTCGCGCCGTCGGCGGAAAGCGCGGGCGGGCCGGACTGGCCGCGGCTTTCGTTGATCGCCGCTTCGATCTCGCCCATGTCGGCGCCGATGAAATGGCCGAAATTCGAGTAGGCCCACCAGATGCCGGTGCCGACCACGGCCAGGATGACGAGGCCGGTCACGAGCGAGAGCATGCGGCCACCGCGCTTTTTCGGCTTGCGCTCGCGCGCCGGGCGCGGCTGGTCGAGCCTGACGGGACGGCGCGCGGGCGCAGCCACCTCCGGTTCGAGACGCGGGGTGGCGTCGGCCGGGCCGGCGCGCCGCTCGGCGCGAAGCTCCGGCGCCACTGTGGGGGCCGACGACATCGGCGCGGCAGCGACGACCGGTTCCGGCGCCATCGCTGGGACATACTCCGTCTCGATCGCCTTGACCGTCGCCTGCAGCGCCTTGCGCCGCTTGATGGCGTTCTCGACCGTCAGTTCCGGCTTTTCCTTCAAGGAGCGGTCGAGCGCGGCGAATGCCGAGCGGTAGACCTTCTCGCGGAAGGTCCGGTCGTCGTCATTTCCCTTGGCCAGGGCTCGTCTGATGGCTTGCTCGATCCCGTCCAAGCGGCACCCTTTTGTTGTTTACCGACCATTGACCATGATCGTTGCGACATCGTTAAACGTGCCCGCCCGCAGGTTCAATGGCGCGGCGGTCGATAAAACCGGTTTCCGGCTTCGCATCGATCGGCCAATGCGTTAGTACTGACGTTTACGCAAACGTCAAATATCCTTGGAGGATCCGAATGGCGCTGCCCGACATCCTGAAGACCAATCTGCGCCTACCCGTCGTCGGCTCGCCGCTCTTCATCATCTCCCATCCGCCGCTCGTTCTCGCCCAGTGCAAGGCGGGCATCGTCGGCTCGTTCCCGGCGCTGAACGCGCGTCCCGCCTCGCAGCTCGACGAGTGGCTGGCGCAGATTACGGAAGAACTCGCGGCGCATGACGCGGCAAACCCGGATGCCAAGGCGGCGCCGTTCGCGGTCAACCAGATCGTCCACAAGTCGAACACGCGGCTCGAGGAAGACCTGGCGCTCTGCGTGAAATACAAGGTGCCGATCGTCATCTCCTCGCTGGGCGCGGTCGAGGAGGTCAACGAGGCCGTCCATTCCTATGGCGGCATCGTGCTGCACGACATCATCCACGACCGGCACGCCCGCAACGCCATCCGGCGCGGGGCGGACGGGCTGATCGCGGTCGCGGCAGGCGCCGGCGGCCATGCCGGCACGCTCTCGCCTTTCGCGCTGATCCAGGAAATCCGCCAGTGGTTCGACGGGCCACTGCTGCTTTCGGGCGCGATCGCCAATGGCGGCGCGGTGCTCGCGGCGCAGGCGATGGGCGCCGACATGGCCTATATCGGCTCGCCCTTCATCGCGACCCGCGAGGCGCGCGCAGCGGAGGATTACAAGCAGATGATCGTCGATTCCAAGGCGGCCGACATCGTCTATTCCAACCTCTTCACCGGCGTTCACGGCAATTATCTCAAGGGCTCGGTCGAAAAGGCCGGCATGGACCCGAACAACCTGCCCGAATCGGACCCGTCTAAGATGAATTTCGGCGGCGACAAGTCGAAGGCCTGGAAGGACATCTGGGGCTGCGGACAGGGTATCGGCGCGGTCGATTCCGTGGTCGGAACGGCCGAACTCGTCGACCGGCTGGCGCGCGAATACGAGGATGCGAGGAAGAAGCTCGCCGCCTGAGCGACCGTGATCCGCACAGCAAAAAGGGGCCACAGCGGCCCCTTTTTTTCGTTCCTGCCGTTCGATCAGCCGACGGCCTTGGCGACCGCGCGCTTGGCCATCACCACCACGAGATTGGCGCGGTATTCCGACGAGGCGTGAATGTCCGACATCAGGTTCGAGGACGGCACGGTCGCGCCGTCAAGCGCGTGGGCCGCGAAGTTCGAAGCGAGCTTCTCCTCCAGTTCCTTCGCCCGGTAGACGCCGTTCTCGCCCGCGCCCGTTACCGCGACGCGCACGCCGCCGGTGCCCTTGGCGACGAAGACGCCCGTCATCGCATAGCGCGAGGCGGGATTGCGGAACTTCTCGTAGCCACAGCGCTCCGGCGCGGTGAACTTCACCGCAGTGACGATCTCGTCGTCCTCGAGCGCGGTTTCGAACAGGCCGGTGAAGAACGCGTCGGCCTTGAGCTCGCGTTTGTTGGTGACGACGGTGCCGTCCACCGCCAGGAGCGCCGCCGGATAATCGGCAGCGGGGTCGTTGTTGGCGACAGAGCCGCCGATCGTGCCGAGATGGCGCACCAGCGGGTCGCCGATGTGGTTCGCCATGTAGTGGAGACCGGGACAGACGCTCTCGATCTCCTTCGACTGGGCGATGTCGGCGTGGGTGGTGGCCGCACCGATCTCGACCTCGCGGCCGGAGACCCTGATGCCCGTGAGCCCGTCGACGTGGCGCAGATCGATCAGGTCGGACGGTGCCGAAAGCCGGGTCTTCATGGCCGGGATGAGCGTCATCCCGCCCAAGACATACTTGGCCTCGCCCGCGCCGGCATGGAGCTTGGCGGCGTCTTCGAGGGAGGACGCGCGATGATAGTTGGTCTGGTACATGTGCGTCCTCCTAGTGCCGCGTTGCAGCGTTGAGCGCCGCCCACACCTTTTGCGGCGTGGCGGGCATCGTCAGGTCGTTGTTGCCGATCGCATCGGTGATCGCGTTGATGACGGCCGGCGGGGAGCCGATCGCGCCGGCCTCGCCGCAGCCCTTGATGCCGAGCGGATTGCCGGGACAGATCGTCTCGGTCATCGGCACCTGGAAGGACGGCAGGTCGTCGGCGCGCGGCATCGTGTAGTCCATGTAGCTGCCGGTGACGAGCTGGCCGGTGTCGCGGTCATAGGCCGCGCCTTCCAGAAGCGCCTGGCCGATGCCCTGCGCCAGGCCGCCATGGACCTGGCCCTCGACGATCATCGGATTGATGACGCGGCCGAAATCGTCGGCAGCGACGAACTGCACGATCTCGGTCTTGCCGGTATCGGGATCGATTTCGACCTCGCAGATGTAGCAGCCGGACGGGAAGGTGAAGTTGGTCGGGTCGTAGAACGCGCCCTCCTTCAGCCCCGGCTCCATGCCGGACGGCAAATTGTGCGCTGTGTAGGCCGCCAGAGCCAACTGGAACCAGGGCACCGTCTTGTCGGTGCCGGCGACCTTGCACTCGCCGTTCTCGATGACGATGTCGCCCTCGTCCGCTTCGAGGATGTGCGCGGCGATCTTCTTCGCCTTGGCCTCGACCTTGTCGAGCGCCTTGACGATGGCCGACATGCCGACCGGGCCGGAGCGCGAGCCGTAGGTGCCCATGCCCATCTGCACCTTGTCGGTGTCGCCATGGACGATCGAGACGTTGTCCATCGGCAGGCCGAACCGGTCGCAGACGAGCTGGGCGAAGGTGGTTTCGTGGCCCTGGCCATGGCTGTGCGCGCCGGTCAGGACTTCAACCGTGCCGACCGCATTGACGCGGACTTCGGCCGATTCCCACAGGCCGACGCCGGCGCCGAGCGAGCCGACCGCCGCCGACGGCGCGATGCCGCAGGCTTCGATGTAGCAGCTCATGCCGATGCCGCGCAGCTTGCCGCGGCCCTTCGCCTCCTCCTTGCGGCGGGCGAAGCCGTCATAGTCGATCGCCTTGGTCGCGGCGTCGATCAGCGCGTTGAAGTCGCCGGAGTCGTAGGTCATGATCACCGGCGTCTGGTACGGAAACGCCTTGATGAAGTTCTTCCGGCGCAGCTCGACCGGCGAAATGCCGAGCTCGCGCGCGGCGGTCTCGACCAGGCGCTCGACGACATAGGTCGCTTCCGGCCGGCCCGCGCCGCGATAGGCGTCGACCGGGCAGGTGTGCGTGTAGACCGCCTTCACGTTGCAATAGATCGCCGGGATTTCGTACTGGCCCGACAGGAGCGTGGCGTAGAGGTAGGTCGGCGTCGCCGACGAGAAGAGCGACATGTAGGCGCCGAGATTTGCGATCGTGTCGGCCCTGAGCGCGGTGATCCGGTGATCGGCGTCGAGCGCGATCTCGGCGGTCGTCACATGGTCGCGGGCGTGGGCGTCGGTCAGGAAGCTTTCCGAGCGGTCCGCCGTCCACTTCACCGGCACGCCGGTCTTCTTCGAGGCCCAGAGGCAGGTGATCTCCTCGGGGTAGATGTAGATTTTCGAGCCGAACCCGCCACCGACATCCGGCGCGATGACGCGCAGCTTGTTCTCCGGCGCAACATTGTAGAACGCGCTCATGACGAGGCGCGCCACGTGCGGGTTCTGCGAGGTGGTGTAGCAGGTGTAGTGGTCTTCGGCCTTGTTGTAGTGGCCGATGGCCGAGCGCGGCTCGATCGCGTTCGGGATCAGGCGGTTGTTGAGGATGTCGAGCTTGACGCGGTGCGCGGCCTTGTCGAACGCGGCCTTGACCGCAGCCTCGTCGCCCAGTTCCCAGTCGAAGGTCAAATTGTTCGGCGCTTCGGGATGGACCTGCGGCGCGCCTGAATCCATCGCCTTTTCCGGCAGGATGACGGCCTCGAGTTCCTCGTAGTCGACGTCGACCGCCTCGGCGGCGTCGCGCGCCTGGCCCTTGGTCTCGGCGACGACGATCGCCACCGCGTCGCCGACATAGCGCACCGTTTCGGTCGCCAGCGGCGACCAGGCGCCCATCTTCATCGGCGAGCCATCCTTCGAATGGATCATCCAGCCGCAGATGATGTTGCCGATGCCGTCGGTCTTCATCTCGGGGCCCGTCAGGACGTCGATGACGCCGGGCATTGCCCGCGCCGCCTCGACGTCGATGCCGCGGATGCGCGCATGCGCATGCGGGCTACGGACGAACGCCGCGAACTTCATGCCGGGGACGACGAAATCGTCGGTGTAGCGCCCGGCGCCGGTGATGAACCTTTTGTCTTCCTTGCGCGCCACCCGGGCGCCAATGCCTTCCATACCCATTTTCAGTACCTCCTCCGGTCACCGAATCGAGTGAATTTTCAACGGATCGGTCCGGCGGTCAGGCCGCCTTGGTCTCGCTCTTGCCCGCCATCGCCTTCGATGCGGCGAGGATCGCCTGGACGATGTTGTGGTAGCCGGTGCAGCGGCAGATGTTGCCTTCGAGGTCGTTGCGCACGGTCTTCTCGTCCAGCCCCTCGGGGTGGCGGCGCACCATGTCGACGGCGGTCATGATCATGCCCGGCGTGCAGAAGCCGCACTGGAGCCCGTGATGCTCCTTGAAGGCCGCCTGCATGGGATGCAGCTCGGCGCCGGGGGCGAGGCCCTCGATGGTGGTGATTTCGGAACCGGACGCCTGGGCGGCGAGGATCGAGCAGGACTTGATCGCCTTGCCGTCCATGTGGACGACGCAGGCACCGCATTGCGACGTGTCGCAACCGACATGCGTGCCCGTCAGCCCGAGATTTTCCCGCAGATAGTGCACGAGCAGTGTCCGGTCCTCCACACTGCCCGAGACCTTGCGGCCATTCACGACCATAGAAACGTCCGACATGCGTTCTCCCTCCAATTCACTTATCGATGCCCAAGGACATGGGCGAAACTCTAGCGCAGCCGGGCCAAGAGTCCACCGCCGCAGCAAGGACTTACGACCATCGTTGCATCACATCGGCGGCACCAAACCGAGTCTTGCGGCCTGTGGGGCCGGGGCGGAACGCGGGTCTCGAAATTCCGCGCGGGGTGCTTGAATTTGCCGGCCGATGCGGATATCAAGCGCTCACTTTCGAGCCCCCGACAATTCCGGGCGGTTTTCGACGGGCCGCTTTAGCTCAGTTGGTAGAGCACATCATTCGTAATGATGGGGTCAGGTGTTCGAGTCACCTAAGCGGCACCAGTTCCTTTCCTCCCTTTCTTCGTTTGCACCTCTCGTCCAAGAGGCCGCGGAACCGTTCGATCCCGCGGCCTCGACGCGTCACGGCTTGGGGCGTACCGCGTCCGCTGTTCCCTGGATGAAGGCGACGATCTGCTTGATTTCGGCTTCGGTGAGCTTGCCCTCGAAGCTCGGCATGCCGCCTTCGACGAACGCGCCGCTGAGAAGAAGGTCCGGCGCGCCTTCCAGCATCGCGGCGTCGGAGAAGCCGAGATTCGGAATGTTGCCGCCATTGTTGACGCCCGGAACGCCGTGGCAGAACAGGCAGTTCGACACGTAGAGCGCGCCGCCCGGCGCGATGTCGTCGGGGCTGTAGGCGACGCCCTCGACGAGCTCGGCCGGATCGTTCTCGACCATTTCCGGCATCGCGGCCGCGCCGCCGACCTTGAACGTATAGACCTTGCCGGGTCCGATCGTGTCCGTCGCGCGCTGCGACAGGCCATAGACGCCGCCCCAGCCGACCACGACGGTGACGTATTGCTCGTCGTCGATCATGTAGGTGACGGGCGCCGCGACGACGCCGGAGCCGACCGGCGTCTGCCAGAGCATTTCGCCCGTCGCGGCATCATAGGCGATGAAGCGGCCGTCAGCCGTGCCCTGGAAGACGAGGTTGCCGGCCGTCGTCAGCGTGCCGCCGTTCCAGGGCGAGACGTGCTCGGCGCGCCAGACCTCCTTTTGCGCGACAGGGTCCCAGGCGAGCAGATGGCCGAAAGGCGTCGCGGTCGGCTGCGTCGTGTTGAAGAGATAGCCGAGGTTCCAGCCGAGATTGGAATGGGCGCGTCCGGGCAGGTGCTCGTTGAACGACCATTCGGGATCGTGCTGCTGGACGAGCGGGACCCCCTGCGCGGGAATGTAGACTAGGCCCGTCTCGGGGTTGAACGACATCGGATGCCAGTTATGCGCGCCATAGGCGCTCGGCACCTGCTCCCAGCTATTCTCGCGCGAGCGCGCCGCCGGATTCTCGATCGGGCGCCCCTCCTCGTCGTAGCCCTCGGCCCAGGTTACCTCGACGAATTTCTCGGCCGAGATGAAGGAGCAGTCGGTGCGGTCGACGACGTAGAAGAAGCCGTTCTTTGGCGCGTGCAGGAAGACCTTGCGCTCCTCGCCCTCGATCTCGAGGTCGGCGAGGATGATGTGCTGGGTCGAGGTGTAGTCCCAGCTATCGCCCGGCGTTTCCTGGTAGTGGCAAACATATTCGCCGGTGTCGGGATTCAGCGCCACGACGGAAGCCAGATAGAGATTGTCGCCGCCGGCGGGGCTGCGCAGATTGGCGTTCCAGGGACTGCCATTGCCGGTGCCGACATACATCAGGTCGAGATCGGGATCGTAGGCCATCGAATCCCACATCGTGCCGCCGCCGCCCGCTTCCCAATAGGGAACCGAGGCGTCCCAGGTCTCGGCGGCCTTTTCCATGCTCTCGTTCTCGAAGGGCTTGGATGGGTCGCCGGGGACCGAGTACCAGCGCCATTTCTCGTCGCCGGTCGCCGCGTCGTAGGCGGTGATGTAGCCGCGCACGCCGTATTCGGCGCCGCCATTGCCGATGATCACATTGCCCTTGTAGACACGCGGGGCGCCGGTGATCGTATAGGCCATGTCGCGGTTTTCTATGGTGTCGACCATCCACTTGCGCTCGCCGGTGACGGCGTCGATCGCATGCAGATTGCCATCGAAGGCGCCGACATAGACGACGCCTTCATGCAGCGCGACGCCGCGATTGACGACATCGCAGCAGCCTTTCGAGGCATGTTCGCGCGGAACCTCGGGATCGTAGCGCCAGATCTCCTCGCCGGTTTTGGCGTCGAGCGCGTGGACGACGCTCCACGACGCGGTGACATACATGACGCCGTCGACGACGATCGGCGTCGCTTCCACGCCGCGGCGCGATTCCAGGCTCGTGGCCCAGGCGAGGCCGAGTTCGCCGACATTCGTCGCATCGATCGCGTCGAGCTTCGAATGGCGCGTTTCCTGGAAATCGAGGCCGTGGGTCAGCCAGTTGCGCGTCGTCTCGCGGTTCTCGATGATCGCCTCGGCGTTGACGCCGGAAACGGCCGCGGAAATCGCCTCGGGTGTCAGAGATTGGGCAGCGGCAACCGATGTCAGAACCGACAACGCGGCTGCGGTCGCCAGAAGATGGCTACGTGGCATGCGCTCCTCCCGTCATGTTCGCGACGGCGCACCGGTCTCCTCCCCATGCGTCATCGCCCATCGCAACCTAGAAGCAGGATTTGCGCTTGGCTTGGATTTTTGCGCCATGCCGCCCGAGACCAAAGTCCAGTCGGCCGCGCTTGCATTGCCGCCTCACGCGACTAGACTTCCTTTGCGGAATTTTGCCGCGCGGAAATCTGGGAGGAGTTCCGGGTGCATTTCGAGGACTGGGACGCGCGGCTGCGCACCACCTGCGGCAATTATTTCGGCGTGCCGGGCGCGCGGCAGCGCGAGGTCAACGGCTATGTGCGCAGCTTCGCCCTGCACGGGCTCGACGTGGCGGACTTCGCCTGCGACCTCGACCAGATCGTGCGCACCCGCAAGGGCATCCAGCAGGACGACAGCGAATACATCTTCCTGATCCTGCAGATCGAAGGCCAGTCGCGGATCGAGCATCGCGGCCGCTCGGAAGTGCTCGATCCCGGCGAGTTCTACTTGCTCGATTCCACGCGCGAGGCGTCGATCGGCTATGGCGGACGCGATGCGCAGTTCATCTCCGTCCACATGCCGCGCGGCTCGTTCCTGCTGGAAGCAGACAACCAGCTCCGGCTCGGGCACAAGCTCGATGCGCGCCATCCGATGCACGCGTCGATGCGGGCCTTCTTCGGGGCCGGGCGGGAGGCGCTGGCCGAACAGCGGACGCGGGGCGACCCGCGCTTTCTCTATGATCTGACCCGCATCGCCTTCACCCCGGGAGAGCATGGCGTCGACGCTTCGCGCGCCAGCAGCCGCGAGAACCGGTTCGAGCTGGCGGTGACCGTGATGGAGCGCAATCTTCACCGTCCCGACATGTCGCTCGGCTGGCTTGCGCGCCGCATCAATATCTCGGAGCGGCAGTTGCAGCGCGACTTTCTCGACAAGGGGACGAGCTTCGTCAGGCTGTTGCGGCAAAAGCGGCTGCGGCTCGTCGCCGAACTCCTGCGCGGCAACGGCGGCGCCTGCTCGATCACCGACATCGCCTTCGGCGCCGGCTTCAACGACATCTCGAACTTCAACCGCTCGTTCAAGAGCCGATACGGCTGCGCGCCGAGCGACTATCTGCGCGTGCAACGCAACTAAAAAGGGGCGACCCGAAGGCCACCCCTGTCTCGTTTCGTCCTGCTGTTCTCAGCCGTAAGGCGAGGAGCAGGCACGGCGCGGGCCGTTATAGGGCTGGAACGTGTTGTCCGACGCGCGGTACGAACGGTACTGCGAGTAGCACCAGTCAACATGGGCCTGCGACAAGCGGCCCGGACGGACGACGACCGTGCGCGAGGGCTGGCTCACCGCCCCGCCGACGATGGCGCCGGCGACGAAGGCCGCAGCCGGGAACCAGAAGCCGTTATACTCGCGGTAGCCCGAACGGCGGTCGCGGTAGCCGCGGTGGCCGTTGTAGTAGCTGTAGCTGCCATCACGGTAGAAGCCGCGGCGGGCCTGGCGATTGTCCTGACGGAACTCGCGACGATCCTGGCGCAGTTCCTGACGGAACTCGCGGCGATCCTGGCGACGGTCCTGACGGAACTCGCGACGATCGCGGCGCAACTCACGCCGGTTCTGGACTTCGATCACATTGGCGTTCGTCACGCCGGAGTCCACCGCACGGATCAATGCCGGCGAAGCGCTCGCCGTCACGCTGGTTGCCGCGACACCGGTGAATGCCATGGTGGTGGCGCAGATAATCGAAAGAAACTTCTTCATCTTTCAAACTCCTTTGTCCTCAAAGACGCCTGAACAGAATGAAGGTTCCCACATGAACTCAACGTGAACCGCCACATGACAATTTGGTAATGCTCGCGGCGCACGGGGATAATCGCATCTCTACTGAGAATTGGCGCCTTGCCGTTTTCTTCGAACATCCAATGAACCGAATATAGACTTTTCGAACAGTCGTGCCGCAACGTCATTTACGCTAGGCGTTCAAAGCGTTTTCGCCCGCTTCCCATATCGAAAACCCTCTTTTATGGTACGCGCCAATCGTGGGAGGCGGAAACGGCCACTGCGGGGACCTCTAAAAGAAAAAACATGGGAGCAATCATGCGTAAACTTCTCTTGACGGCCAGCATTCTGGCTCTTGCCGCGTCGGCGATGCCGGCATCGGCCGAAACGATCCGCTGGGCCCGCGGCGCCGACGCGCTGACGCTGGACCCGCATTCGCAGAACGAAGGCACCACCCACACTTTCGCCCACCACATCTACGAGACGCTCGTCTGGCGCGACACCGAAGGCACGCTGATCCCGCGCCTGGCCACCGAATGGGCGCTGAAGGACGGCGACGACACGACCTGGGTGTTCACGCTGCGTGAAGGCGTCACCTTCCACGACGGTGCCGAGTTCAATGCCGAAGACGTCGTCTTCTCGCTCGACCGCGCCCGCTCGGAACGTTCGAACATGCGCCAGCTCCACGCCGACGTGGAAAGCGTGACCGCCGTCGACGACTACACGGTCGAGGTCAAGCTGAAGGGCCCGAGCCCGCTCTACCCGAACAACCTGACCAACACCTTCATGATGGACAAGACCTGGGCCGAGACGAACGACGTCGTCGAAGTGCAGGACTATGCCGGCGGCGAAGACAACTACGCCGTGCGCAACACCAACGGCACCGGCCCCTACAAGCTCGTCTCGCGCGAAGTGGGCGTCCGCTCGGTCCTCGAAGTGAACGCCGACCACTGGGCCGAGACCGATCCGGCGGTGACCGAGATCATCTACACGCCGATCTCCGATGCCGCGACCCGCGTTGCCGCGCTGCTCTCGGGCGAAGTGGACTTCGTGCAGGACGTGCCCGTGCAGGACATCGAGCGCCTGTCCTCGACCGACGGCATCAAGGTCGCGACCGGCCCTGAAAACCGCATCATCTACTTCGGCTACCGCCTCGGCGAAGAGCCGCTGAAGAGCTCGGACGTGACGGACAAGAACCCCTTCGCCGACCCGAAGGTGCTCGAGGCCATGCATCTTTCCATCGATCGCGACGCGATCAAGGAAGTCGTGATGCGCGGCAACTCGGTCCCGACCGGCGTCGCGATGCCGCCCTTCGTCAATGGCTGGACGGAAGAGCTCGACGCCTATTCGGCGCCGGACCTCGAGCGTGCCCGCGCGCTGATGGAAGAGGCCGGCTATGCGGACGGCTTCACCGTCACGCTCGACACGCCGAACAACCGCTACGTCAATGACGAGGCGATCAGCCAGGCTGTCGTCGGCATGCTCGGCCAGATCGGCATCCGCGTGACGCTGGCCTCGCGCCCGGTCGCGCAGCACTCGCCGCTCATCACCAACGGTGAGACTGACTTCTACCTCCTCGGCTGGGGCGTTCCGACCTTCGATTCGGCTTACATCTTCAACGATCTGATCCACACGAAGGCGGGCAATTACGGCGCCTACAATCCGTCCGGCTACTCCAACGCCGAACTGGACGCCAAGATCGAGTCGCTCGGCACGCAGACGGACCTCGAGGCCCGCGACGCGACGATCGGCGAAATCTGGGCGACGATCCAGGAGGACCGCGTCCTCCTTCCGGTCCACAACCAGCTTCTGGCCTATGCGACGAAGTCGAACTTCAACATCGACGTGCATCCGGAAAACCAGCCGAACATGTCGAATGTGACGATCGGCGAGTAATCCGCGCAACATTCCTAAAAGCCTGGCCCGCCGTGCAAGCAATTGCGCGGCGGGTCAGCATTATGGGCTTGATTGTGGCGATATGAGTCGCCAAAAGGGCGCCTTTCGCGGCGCCGGCGCCGGTTGCGTGCCCATCTCGCTGCCTGAGCTTAAGTGCCGTCAGCACCCGTACCGACACACCGGGAGCCTGGACGTCGGCCATCCCGACCCGCTCCCGCTCCGGAGACAAACAACATGACAGCCTTTGTCATAAGGCGCCTGCTGCAATCCATCATCGTGATGCTGGCAGTCTCGCTCGTGGCATTCCTCGTGTTCCGCTATGTGGGCGACCCGATCGACTCCATGGTGGGCCAGGATACCCGGCTTGCAGACCGCGAAGCGATGCGCGAGCGCCTCGGTTTGAACGACCCCTTCTACATCCAGTTCGCGACCTTCGTCGCCAATGCCGTCCAGGGCAATTTCGGCATCTCGTACCGGCTCCAGGAGCCGGTGACGCGCCTCATCATGGAGCGGCTGCCGGCGACGATCGAACTCGCCTTCGCATCCGCCACGATCGCGCTGGTGTTCGGCCTGTTCTTCGGCGTCTATACGGCGCTGAAGCCGAAATCGCCGCTCACCTCCGTGGTGATGACGCTGTCGCTCGCGGGCGTTTCGCTGCCGACATTCCTGATCGGCATCGGCCTCATCTACATCTTCGCCGTCGAGCTCGGCTGGCTGCCGTCCTTCGGGCGCGGCGACACGGTGATGATCGGCGGCTGGCGAACGGGGCTCCTGACCGAAAGCGGGCTCAGATCGCTCATCCTGCCGGCCATCACGCTGTCGCTCTTCCAGTTGACGCTGATCATGCGCCTCGTGCGCGCGGAGATGCTGGAAGTCCTGCGCGCGGACTACATCCGCTTCGCCAAGGCGCGCGGCCTTTCCAATCGGGCGATCAATTTCGGTCACGCGCTGAAGAACACGCTGGTTCCGGTGATCACCATCACCGGCCTGCAGCTCGGCTCGGTCATCGCGTTCGCGATCGTCACCGAGACGGTGTTCCAGTGGCCGGGCGTCGGCTCGCTCTTCATCCAGTCAGTGCAAGTCGTCGACGTGCCGGTGATGGCGGCGTACCTGATGTTCATCGCCTTCGTCTTCGTCGTCATCAACCTGATCGTCGACATCCTCTACTACACGGTCGATCCGCGCCTGCGCGTCGGCACTGGCAAACGGTGATCGCATGACCACGCTTCCAGATCCCAAACTCATGGCTGCCGGCGACGGCAAGCCGATCCTTCCGCCCAAGCCGCCCGGCCGCCTCTACCGCGCCTGGGACTCGGACATCTTCTACTCCTACCGCCGCTCGCCGGTGACCATCATCGCCTCGATCGTGGTCGTCATCATCGTCGGCGCGGCGCTGCTCGCGCCGTGGATCGCGCCCTACAATCCGTTCAATCCGGCCTCGCTCAACCTGATGGATGGCTTCACGCCGCCCTTCTCGGAGAGCCGGATGGGCAACTACTACCTGCTCGGCACGGACAATCAGGGCCGCGACGTCTTCTCGACGATCCTCTACGGCTCGCGTATCTCGCTCTTCGTCGGCTTCGCGGCGACGCTGTTCGCCATGGCGCTCGGCATCTCGCTCGGCCTCGTCGCCGGCTATCAGGGCGGCACGGCCGATGCGGTCATCATGCGCGTCGCGGACGTGCAGCTTTCGTTCCCGGCGATCCTGATCGCGCTTTTGATCTTCGGCATCGCGCGCGGCATCATCCCGCCCTCGCAGCAGGAGAGCATGGCGGTCTACGTTCTGATCGTCGCCATCGGCCTTGCCAACTGGGCGCAGTTCGCCCGTACGGTGCGCGGCGCGACGATGGTGGAGCGGCAGAAGGACTACGTCTCGGCCGCCCGCATCATGGGCGTCCACCCGATCCTGATCCTCGGCCGGCACGTGCTGCCGAACGTCATGGGCCCGGTGATGGTCATCGCGACGATCGGACTTGCGTTGGCGATCATCGAGGAGGCAACGCTGTCCTTCCTCGGCGTCGGCGTTCCGCCCACGCAGCCCTCGCTCGGCACGCTGATCCGCATCGGCCAGCAATATCTCTTCTCGGGCGAGTGGTGGATCCTGTTCTTCCCCGCCCTGACGCTCGTTCTGCTTGCGCTTTCGGTCAACCTTCTGGGCGATTGGCTGCGCGACGCGCTCAACCCGCGACTGAGGTAAGCGCCATGCAACCCGTCCTTTCCGTCAAGAACCTGACCGTCCAGTTTCCCACGCGTCGTGGGACGCTGACGGCGGTCGACAACATCTCCTTCGACATCATGCCGGGCGAAGTGCTCGGCGTGGTGGGCGAATCCGGCGCCGGCAAGTCGATGACCGGTTCGGCCGTCATCGGCCTGATCGAGCCGCCGGGACGCATCTCGAGCGGCGAGATCCTGCTGCAGGGCGAGCGCATCGACAATCTGAGCGCAGACCAGATGCGGCGCTATCGCGGCAAGCGCATCGGCATGGTCTTCCAGGACCCGCTGACCTCGCTCAACCCGCTCTACACGGTCGCCGAGCAGCTCATCGAGACGATCCGCACCCATATGCCGTTGTCGCAGGCTGATGCGCGCAAGCGCGCCATCAAGCTTCTCGACGATGTCGGCATTCCGGCGGCGGAGCGGCGCATCGACGACTATCCGCACCAGTTCTCGGGCGGCATGCGCCAGCGCGTCGTGATCGCACTCGCGCTCTGCGCCGACCCGGCGCTGGTCATCGCCGACGAACCGACGACGGCGCTCGACGTCTCGGTGCAGGCGCAGATCATCGATGTGATGAAGAACATGTGCGCCGAATATGGCGCGGCGATCATGCTGATCACCCACGACATGGGCGTCATCGCCGAGACGGCCGACCGCGTGGCGGTCATGTATGCGGGGCGCATCGCCGAGATCGGCCCGGTGCGCGACGTCATCACCGACGCCAAGCACCCCTACACGGCCGGCCTGATGGGCTCGATCCCGACGCTGGCAACCAACTCCGACCGCCTGACGCAAATCCCCGGTTCGATGCCGCGCCTGTCGGCCATCCCGAAGGGCTGCGCCTTCAACCCACGCTGTCCGCATGCCTTCGACCGCTGCTTCGTCGAGCGTCCCGAGCCGATCGCCTCGGGCACCCGCCGCGTCGCCTGCTGGCTGCATGCGCCCGAGGAGCAAGCCGCATGACGACCCCCAATCCCCTCGTCGAAGTCAACAAGCTGTCACGCCGGTTCGACGTCTCGAAGCCGTGGCTGAACCGCGTCATCGAGCGCACCGACAAGGCCTATGTGCGCGCCGTCGACGACGTGACCTTTCGCATCAACAAGGGCGAGACGCTCGCGCTCGTCGGCGAATCCGGCTCGGGCAAGTCGACCATCGCCCGGCTGATCGTCGGCCTGCTCGACCCCTCGGAAGGCGACATCCATTTCGACGGCAAGTCGCTGAAGAAGGGCCTGAAAGGAGGCGAGGCGCGGCGCCTGCGACGGCGCTTCCAGATGATCTTCCAGGACCCGTTCGCCAGCCTCAATCCGCGCTGGCGCGTGACCGACATCATCGGCGAGCCGCTGAAGGTGTTCGAGGGCGGGCTGTCGTCGCTCGAGCGGCGCAAGCGCGTCGGCGAACTCCTGACGCTGGTCGGCCTGTCGCCGGAAGACGGCGTCAAGTTCCCGCACGAATTCTCGGGCGGCCAGCGCCAGCGCGTGGCGATTGCCCGCGCCCTTGCGGCGCGTCCGGACTTCATCGTCTGCGACGAGCCGACCTCGGCGCTCGACGTTTCGGTGCAGGCGCAGATCCTCAATTTGATGAAGGATCTGCAGGACGAGTTCGGTCTGACGTTCCTCTTCATCAGCCACGATCTTTCGGTCGTGCGCCACATGGCGAACCGGATCGGCGTCCTCTATCTCGGCCGCCTCGCCGAGGTCGCCGATTCCAAGACGCTCTTCGCCAAGCCGCGCCACCCCTATACGCGCATGCTGCTCGATGCCGTGCCGGACCTGGAGATGACCGGCCGCAAGCGCAAGAAGGTCGAGGGCGAGATTCCGAACCCGATCAACCCGCCGCCCGGCTGCGCCTTCCATCCGCGCTGCCCGTTCGCAAACGAGCGCTGCCGGATGGAAATTCCGCAGCTCCTGTGGAACGGTGAGGGCGAGACGGCTTGTCACGGTGTCGAGGAAGGCCGCATCTGACAAAACGTTTCGGTGCAACGAGACGATGAAGAGCGGCGTGATCTGCGCCCTCTTCCAAGAAAAAGTGGGAGGACGAGATGAAGCAGGGATGGCAAGACGATGTCCTGTCTTTCTGGTTCGGCGAACTGACCGCCGAGGACTGGTATTCGGGCAAGCGCGAGGTGGACGAGAAGATCCGCTCGCGCTTTGCCGAGCTCTACGAGCAGTTGAAGACCGGGCTCGACCCGGACAAGGTCGACGACCAGCGCACCGCGCTCGCCGCGGTGATCGCGCTCGACCAGTTTCCGCGCAACATGTTCCGCGGTGAGGCCGATGCCTTCGGCACCGACAATCTCGCCATCGAGATCGCGCGCAACGCAGCCGAGAAGCGGCTCGACCACGGTCTCACAAACACCGAGAAGCAGTTTCTCTACATGCCCTTCATGCATTCGGAGATTTCGGCCGACCAGGAGCGCTGCGTCGACCTCTTCCGTTCGCTCGACAACGAGAACAGCCTGAAATACGCGATCGAGCATCGCGACATCATCCAGGAATTCGGCCGGTTCCCGCACCGGAACAAGGCGCTCGGGCGCCAGACGACGGATGCGGAACGCAAATTCATGGAAGGGCATGCCGGTTACGGCCAATGAAGGCCGGGCCGGTTACGGCCAATAGAATTGCCTTCCGCTGCGGCACGGCTTGCACGGCGGCGAATTGTGGCCCTAGATAGGCACGAGCAACAAATTCATGGATGCAGGCGGGCATCCGGCGCTGGGTGAGCGGGCAGCTCAAGAATCCAGCCGCATCAGTCGACCGATCCCGCCTCCATGCGCAACATCTTGAGGGAGGACGAATTGGCCAAAGCGACCGAGAAGACGAGCAAGGCTGCGAAGGACGACGCGAAGCCGGCAGCGAAGAAGACCGCCGCCAAGAAGGCGCCGGCGGCCAAGGCTGCGGCAGCCGAAAAGCCCGCGGCCGCGAAGGCAAGCCCGACCGCCAAGCCGAAATCGACCCCTGCCAAGACCGCCGCAAAGAAGCCGGCGGCAAAGCCTGCGGCAACCGCTCCGGCTGTGCCCGTCGACGCACCGGCTGCCGTGCCAGCGAAGGCCGCTGCCGCCAAGGTTTCCACCCCGAAGACCACGGCGAAACCGGCCGCTGCGAAATCGGCTGCGAAGAAGCCTGCGGCCAAGGCCGCAAAGCCTGCGGCGGAAGCTGCACCGGCTCCGAAGCCTGCGGCCAAGCCGGCCGCATCCAAGGCAAAGGCGCCCGCCGCCAAGCCCAAGACGGCCGCTTCGAAACCCGCGCCTGCCACCACCCCGACCGCGAGCGCCAAGCCGTCGGCGACCAAGGCCGACAAGCCCTGGATCGCCAACTATCCGAACGGCGTTCCGGCCGAAATCGCGCCGCTCGAATATCAGTCGCTCGGCGATCTGATGGTCGAGTCCTGCCGCAAATACGGCTCGAAGCCCGCCTTCACCTGCATGGGCAAGTCGATCACCTTCACCGAACTCGAAAAGCAGTCGGCCGCCTTCGCCGCCTATCTCCAGGGCAAGGGCCTGTCGAAGGGCGCGCGCGTCGCCATCATGATGCCGAACGTGCTGCAATATCCGATCGCGATGATGGCGGTGCTGCGCGCCGGCTACACCGTCGTCAACGTCAACCCGCTCTATACGCCACGCGAACTCGAGCACCAGCTTAACGATTCGGGCGCCGAAGCGATCGTCATCCTCGAGAACTTCGCGGCGACGCTGCAGCAGGTGATCGGACGCACGAAGGTGAAGCACGTCGTCGTCGCCGCGATGGGCGACCGGCTCGGGCTCAAGGGCATCGTCGTCAACCTCGTCGTGCGCCGCGTCAAGAAGATGGTGCCGAACTGGTCGCTGCCCGGCCACGTCGCCTTCAACGACGCACTGAAGGAAGGCGCCAAGAAGACGTTCCGCAAGATCGACGTCGGCCAGGACGACGTAGCCTTCCTGCAATATACGGGCGGGACGACGGGCGTTTCGAAGGGCGCGACGCTGCTTCACCGCAACGTCCTCGCCAATGTCGCGCAGAACGCGCTTTGGGTCGAGGCGGCCTATTCGAAGAAGCCGAAGCCGAAGGACGTGGTCTATATCTGCGCGCTGCCGCTCTACCACATCTACGCGCTGACGGTGAACGCGCTGATGGGGATGCAGCAGGGCGCGCAGAACATCCTGATCCCCAACCCGCGCGACATTCCGGCCTTCGTCAAGGAATTGCAGAAGACGCCGTTCCACGTCTTCCCGGGCCTCAACACGCTGTTCAACGCGCTTCTCAACAATGCCGACTTCCAGAAGCTCGACTTCAAGCCGCTGATCCTGACCTTCGGCGGCGGCATGGCCGTGCAGAAGCCCGTCGCCGACCGCTGGCAGAAGCTCACCAGCATCGTCATCGCCGAAGGCTATGGCCTCTCCGAGACGGCGCCGGTCGCGACCGCCAACCGCTTCGACGCCGACGAGTTCTCAGGCACGATCGGCATGCCGATCCCGTCGACCGAAATCGTCATCCGCGACGAGGACGGCAAGGACGTGAAGTTCGGAGAAGTCGGCGAAATCTGCATTCGCGGTCCGCAGGTCATGGCCGGCTACTGGAACCGGCCGGACGAGACCAAGAAGGTCATGACCGATGACGGCTTCTTCAAGTCCGGCGACATGGGCTTCATCGACGCGCGCGGCTTCGTCAAGATCGTCGACCGCAAGAAGGACATGATCCTCGTCTCCGGCTTCAACGTCTATCCGAACGAACTGGAAGAGGTCGTCGCCGAGCATCCGGGCGTCCTCGAAGTCGCCGCCGTCGGCGTGCCGGACGAGCATTCGGGCGAGGTGCCGAAGCTCTTCGTCGTCAAAAAGGACGAGAAGCTGACCGAGCAGGAGATCATCGATTTCACGCGCGACAAACTGACCGGCTACAAGCGCCCGCGCCATGTAGAATTCCGCAAGGAACTGCCGAAGACGAATGTCGGCAAGATTTTGCGGCGCGAGCTGCGGTAGCCGGGCATCTGGGGTGGGCTGAGCTCTACGTTGCCCCCCTCTGGGCTGCCGCCCATCTCCCCCGCAAGGGGGGAGATTATTCTCGTCGCCGACACCGCGTGATCTCCCCCCTTGCGGGGGAGATGTCCGGCAGGACAGAGGGGGGCGCCGTAGAGCGCAAACCCGTCAGAGCCGGCCGAAATACTCTGGCAGCTCCGCGATCGACCCCAGCACCACATGCGCCAGCGGCGCAAGCGTCGCGCGGGTGCCGGTGCCGCTGAGGACCGCCACGCGCAAGCCTGCACCGGCCGCCCTGCCCGTTTCCATGTCGTGGTTGTTGTCGCCGACCATCGCGATTTCGGACGGCTTCAGGCCGGCCATGTCGGCGAAGGCGATGATGACGTCGGGGGCGGGCTTGGGGTTGGCGACGGCGTCATAGCCGAAGCAGGCGTCGAAGAGTTGCGAAACGCCGAGCGTCGCCAGCGTCCGCTCCGCGCCGCGAGTGGAGTCGTTGGTCGCGACGGCGAGACGGAAGCCGCGTCCGTGCAGCGCGGAAAGCGCATCGATGATGCCGGGCAGCGCGACGGCGCGGGCGGCGCCCTCGACGGCCGTGACGGTGTCGAAATGGGCAACGCGCTCGCGGCGTTCCGCAGCGCTCGCCAGCGGATACCAGCAATCGACAATCTCGGCATTGGTGCCTGCCGCGAAGACGGAATCGGCGCGGAATTTCCCCGCCTGATAATCGTAGCCGGCGCGCTCCATCAGGACGTTGGCCTCGGCGCGGTCGCCGCCGGCGGCTTCCAGCGCCAGATGGTCGCCGACCGCGAACCAGGTCGCGTTGAAGTCGACCAGCGTGCCGTCCTTGTCGAACAGGATAGCCTTGATCGCCATCACGCGTCGCCGCGCAGCGCATGGATGCGGGCGACGAGGCCGGCGGTCGAGCCGTCGCGGCCCGCCGTGCTTTCCTTGCCTTCGACGATGGGCAGAAGGCCGGTCGCGAGTTCCTTGCCGAGCTCGACGCCCCACTGGTCGAAGGCGTTGATCCCGAAAAGCTGCGCCTCGACGAAGACGCGGTGCTCGTAGAGCGCGATCAGCCGGCCGAGCGTCAACGGGTCGAGGGTGCGGTAGAGGATCGTCAGCGACGGCCGGTCGCCGGAGAAGACGCGATGCGGCGCGATCGTCTCAACCTCGGCGGCATCCATGCCCTTGGCAAGCATCTGCGCGCGCGCTTCCTCCAGCGTGCGGCCTTTCATCAGCGCTTCCGACTGCGCGAGGCAATTGGCGAGGAGCAGATCGTGCTGGTGCTTCAGCTCCGGCTCGTGCCCTTCGGCGGCGACGAGGAATTCGACCGGCACGACGTCGGTGCCCTGGTGGAGCAACTGGAAGAACGCGTGCTGGCCGTTGGTGCCGGGCTCGCCCCAGACGATCGGTCCAGTCGGCGTCGCGACGGGCGCGCCGTCGACCGTGACGCCCTTGCCATTCGATTCCATGTCGAGCTGCTGCAGGTATGCCGGCAGGCGGGCGAGGCGCTGGTCATAGGGTATGATCGCGCGCGAAGGATAGCGGCAGGCGACGCGGTGGAACCAGCCGATCAGGCCAAGCATGACCGGCAGGTTCTGCGCCAGCGGCGCTTCGGCGAAATGACGGTCGATGGAATGCGCGCCGGCGAGCAGGCTGCGGAAATTCTCGGGACCGACGGCGAGCATGATGGGGAGGCCGATCGCCGACCAGAGCGAATAGCGCCCGCCGACCCAGTCCCAGAAGCCGAAGATGCGGTCGTCGCGAATGCCGAACGCGCCCACCTTGTCGAGCGCGGTCGAGACGGCGGCGAAATGGTCCGCGACGGCCGCCTCGCCCAGCGCTTCGGCGATCCAGCGTTTCGCGGTTTGCGCATTCGTCATCGTCTCGATGGTGGTGAAGGTCTTCGAGGCGACGATGAAGAAGGTGGTCTTCGGATCGAGATTCTTCAGCGTGTCGGCGATGTGGGCGCCGTCGACATTGGAGACGAAGTGAAGCCGCGGGCCGTCCTGATAAGGCGCGAGCGCGAGCGTCGCCATGGCCGGGCCGAGATCGGAGCCGCCGATGCCGATATTGACGACATCGGTGATGGGGCCGGCACGCAGTTCGTCCGCGAAGGCGGCCATCGCGTCCAGCACGCGATGGATGCCGGGCACCACGTCCTCGCCGTCGACGACCAGCGACGCCTCGCGCGGCAGGCGCAGCGCAGTGTGGAGGACGGAACGTGCCTCTGTTATGTTGATCGGCCGGCCGGACAGCATCGCGTCGCGCCGCGCTTCGAGGTCGGCTGCCTTTGCGAGCGCGACCAGGAGGTCGATCGTCTCCGCATCCACCGCACATTTGGAATAGTCCAGAAGAAGATCGTCGAGCGTCAGCGAGAACGCCACGAACCGGCTGGGATCGGCTGCGAACATGGCGCGCATGTCGACGGGCGCGCGGCTCGCCTGGTGCGCGATGATATCGGTGCGGGCGGCTTCAAGCGCGGGGTTTTGCAAGCTGGGAACCTTCGGTCTGACAGGGTCGCGAAGGTTAATCAGCGCCCGCTTGAGAGCGCAAGGGTAGCCCTTGCGTCAAGGACCAATCACTTTTGCACACTGGATGGATCAATAAATATCATTGGCGCAACCAATTGGACCAGACTTGATCCCGTTGGACCACAGGCATAGGCTGGTTCGCATGTGAAGGATATCGCCATGGCTGCTCGCACTGATCCCGCAATCTGGTCCGGACTGTTCCGCATCTCGCCCGAATCGGGCCAGACGCTACAGGCGCAAATCCGCCAGGCGATCGTCGCCGCCATTCTCGATCGCCAGATCGCAGCCTCCATGCCGCTGCCCTCCTGCAGGGTGCTGGCGGAGAAGCTGGGCGTGGCGCGCGGCACCGTCGTCCTCGCCTTCCAGCAGCTCGTCGACCAGGGCTTCCTGATCGCCAAGGAGCGGCGGGGCCATTTCGTCAATCCGGAGATGCTGACCATGCCGGCGCGCGCGCCCGGCGCGATCCGCAAGAGCGATCCGACGCTCGACTGGAAGAGCCGGCGCAAGGTCGCCGCCTCCGAAATGCCCGAGCCGTCGAAGCAGGAAAACTGGATCAGGGCCTCCTACCCGTTCGTCTATGGCCAGTTCGATCCGGGCCTGTTCCCGACCGCCGAATGGCGCGAGTGCAACCGCATGGCGCTGGCGGTGCTCGAAATCCGCAACTGGGCGTCGGACATGGTGGACCGCGACGATCCGCTGCTGATCGAACAGATCCAGGCGCGGCTCCTGCCGCGGCGCGGCATCTTCGCCAATCCGGACGAGATCATCGTCACGCTCGGCGCGCAGCACGCGCTCTACATGCTGGCGACGCTGCTGATGGGGCGCGGCACCAAGGTCGCGATGGAGAACCCCGGTTATCCCGATGCGCGCTCGATCTTCCGGCTCTCCGGCGCCGATGTCGTGCCGGTGCCGGTCGACCGCGAGGGCATCGATCCCGACGCCATTCCCGACGATTGCGGCTTCGCGTTCGTAACGCCGAGCCACCAGTGCCCGACCATGGTGTCGCTCTCCGAGGATCGGCGGCAGAAGCTGATCTCCGACGCGCAGAAGCACGACCGCATCATCATCGAGGACGGCTATGACAGCCAGCTCGTCGACGACGCGCCGCAACAGGCGCTGCGCGGGCTCGACCGCTCCGGGCGCGTCATCTATGTCGGCTCGATGTCGAAGACGCTCGCGCCGGGCCTGCGGCTCGGCTACATCGTCGCCTCGGCCGAGCTGATCGCCGAATTGCGGGCGCTGCGCCGCTTCATGCTGCGCCATCCGCCGGCCAACAACCAGCGCGCCGTCGCGCTGTTCCTCTCGCTCGGCCATCACGAGGCCCTGGTTCGCCGGTTGTCGACCGCCTTCCAGGAACGGCGCGAGCGGCTGATCGGCGCGGTGTCGTCCTACCTGCCCGAATGGCGGATCACCGACACGCCGGGCGGCACCTCGCTCTGGCTCGAAGGCCCGCACGGCACCAGCGGCAAGGCGCTGGCCGAGCTGGCCGCCTCGCGCAGCGTGCTGATCGAGCCGGGCGCGCGCTTCTTCGACCAGCCGGAGAAGAACGGCCGCTTCGTCCGGCTCGGCATCTCGTCAATCGCGCTCCAGCACATCGAGCCGGGCATCCGCGAACTCGCGACCGCTGCAGGCCGGCGACCGGCCGCCGCCTGAGCATCCAAATTTGGTCCATCGGGCAAAATCCCGGTGGACTAACCGACCGGCATTTTCGGACGCATAGTTGAGCCACCAGATCCGCTTGGGTGGAGCGTCAGATGTCGGTCGTTCTCGAAGATCACGAAGCCCAAAGGTCGCGCCGCTCCGGCGGGCGCGAGGCGCGGCGGGCGATCCGCGCAGCCCCGCTCGCCGAGGATATCCGTCCTGTCCGCGCCGGGCTCGAGGGCGGGCGCTACAAGCCGCTCGACCGCGCCGATCTCGACCGCATCCACGAAGCGGTGCTGACCGTGCTGGAAACCGTCGGCTTCGCCAATGCGATCCCGTCCTGCCTCGAGGCGCTGACCCGCGCCGGGGCAATCCATGGCCCCGACAAGCGCATCCGGTTTCCGCGCCGGCTGGTGCTCGACACGATCCGCAATGCCGCGCGCGGGTTCACGCTCCACGGGCAGGAGCCGCAGCACGATCTGAAGCTTCAAGGCACCCGCGTCCACTATGGCACTGCCGGAGCGGCGGTGCATGTCGTCGATGTCGAGAAGCGCGAGTACCGCGAGTCGCTGCTGCAGGACATCTACGACGCGGCGCGCATCGTCGACCGGATGGACAACATCCATTTCTTCCAGCGCCCGATGGTGCCGCGCGACATTCCCGACCCGTTCGAGATGGACCTGAACACGCTCTATGCCTGCGTGACCGGCACCACCAAGCATGTCGGCACGTCCTTCACCACCGCCGACAATGTGCGCCCGGCGCTCGACATGCTCTATGCGATCGCCGGCGGCGAGGAGAAGTTCCGCGCGCGACCGTTCGTGTCGAACTCCAACTGCTTCGTCGTGCCGCCGATGAAATTCGCCGAGGATGCGTGCGGCGTGCTCGAGGAATGCGTCAAGGGCGGCATCCCGATCCTGCTTCTCTCCGCCGGGCAGGCGGGCGCCACCGCGCCGGCGGCGATTGCCGGCGCAGTCGTGCAGGCGGTGGCCGAGGTGCTGGCCGGGCTCGTCTATGTCAACGCGCTGAAGCCCGGCCATCCGGCGATCTTCGGCACATGGCCCTTCGTCTCCGACCTGCGCACCGGCGCGATGTCGGGCGGCTCGGCCGAGCAGGCTCTGCTCACCGCGGCCTGCGCGCAGATGGCGCAATATTACGACCTGCCGGGCGGATCGGCCGCCGGCATGGCCGATTCCAAGCTGCCGGACATCCAGTCCGGCTTTGAGAAGGGGATCACCGACGTGATGGCCGGGCTGTCGGGCCTCAACCTCGTCTACGAGGCCGCCGGCATGCACGCCTCGCTGCTCGGCTTCTGTCTCGAAAGCCTGATCATCGACAACGACATGATCGGCCAGTGCCTGCGCTGCGTGCGCGGCATCGACATGTCGGAGGCGTCGCTGTCGATCGACGCGATCAGCGACGTCTGCCTCAACGGTCCCGGCCACTATCTCGGTCATAGCCAGACGCTCGACCTGATGCAGCGCGAATATTTCTACCCCGCCATCGCCGACCGGTTCAGTCCCAAGGAATGGGCCGAGAAGGGCAAGCCCGACATTCTCCAGCGTGCCATCGCCGAAAAGAAGCGCATTCTGGCGACGCATTTCCCGCGCCACGTCTCCCGCGCGCTCGACGACCAGTTGCGTGCGCGATATCCGGAAATCCGCCTGCCGCGCAGCGCGATGGGCTACTGACCTTGGTGTAATGGACAAGACGGCGGCGCTGGGCTAGGCGTTGGCGAAACCGGTCCAGGGGAGGAGTTCTGCAATGGCGATGATCATCGAAGGCGAGGAGAAGATCGAGGCGCCGGTGCAGAAGGTCTGGGAAGCGCTCAACGATCCGGAAATCCTGCGCGAATGCATTCCCGGCTGCGAGAGCCTCGACAAGAAATCCGACACAGAGATGGCGGCGGTCGTCTCGCTGAAGATCGGGCCGATCAAGGCGCGGTTCAACGGCGAAGTGCAACTCGTCAACCTCAACCCTCCGCACTCCTACACGATCCAGGGCGAAGGCAAGGGCGGCATCGCCGGCTTCGCCAAAGGCGGCGCGGACGTGTCGCTCAAGGAAGACGGCGACGCCACCATCCTCACCTATGCGGCCAAGGCCGATGTCGGCGGCAAGATGGCCCAGCTCGGCTCGCGGCTCATCACTTCGACCTCGAAGAAGCTGGCGGGCGAGTTCTTCTCGAATTTCAACGCGAAGGTCAGCGGCAGCCGGGCGGAAGCCTGAGCCTTCGCGGCACCTGAATGACGGGCGTCATCCCGGCCGAAGTCCGAGCGCAGCGAGGCGAGAGCCGTGATCCATTCCGTGACCTTCGACGGCACGGAATGGATCCCGGATACGCGCCTGTCGCTTCGCGCCATGCACATTCCGGGATGACGCCCGTCTTTGAGGTACCGCTCTAGATCAGCCCTTGCGCGCGGCGCGAAAGTCGGCCGGGCGCTTCTGCAAGAAAGCCGCGACGCCTTCCTTGTAGTCGTCCGACATGCCCGCCTCGCGCTGGTATTTGCGCTCGGCGTCGAGTTGCGCGTCGAGCGAGTTGGTCGATGCCTCGTGGATCGCCTTCTTGGTGAGCGCGTAGGCGTTGGTTGGGCCCTTGGCAAAGCCTTCGACCAACTTGATCGCCTCGTCCATCAGCCTGTCGTCCTCGACGGCCTTCCAGATCAGGCCCCAGTTCGCCGCATCCTCGGCGGAGAGCGGTTCGGCCGTCATGGCGAGGGCCTTGGCGCGTGCTTCGCCGAGGTGCCGGGTCAGCCAGTAGGTGCCGCCGGCGTCGGGGACGAGCGCGATCCTGGAGAAGGCCTGGATGAACTTCGCCGACTTGGCGGCCAAGACGATGTCGCAGGAAAAGGCGATGTTGGCGCCGGCGCCGGCCGCGACGCCGTTGACCGCGCAGACGACCGGCTTTTCCATCGCGCGCAGCTTGCGCACCAGCGGATTGTAGAATGTTTCCAGCGTCTTGCCGAGGTCGGGCCGCTCGCCCATCATCGCCGGGTCGCGGTCGGACAGGTCCTGCCCTGCACAAAAGCCGCGGCCGGCGCCGGTCAGCAGGATCGCGCCGCAATCGGCGTCCTTCTCGCATTCATCCAGCGCGGCGCGCAGCGCTTGGTGCTGCGCCTCGTTGAACGAATTCAGCCTGTCCGGCCGGTTGAGCGTGATGACGGAATAGCCGTCCCGCTTTTCGTGAATGACGACGTCCTGGCTCATGGCCTCCCCTCCCCTGATTATTCGAAGACGATCTTTGGCGTCGCCGCTTCGCTTGCGGCCACTTCCGCGCGCAGCCGCTCGAGCACCTTTCTCGCGATTTCGCGATAGACGCCCGCCTGTGCACCTGACGGATCGGACGCCACCACCGGCGTTCCGGCATCCGACGTCTCGCGCACGTCCATCGTCAGCGGCACTGCGCCGAGGAACGGCACGCCGAGGCGTTCGGCCTCGCGCTCTGCCCCGCCATGGCCGAAGATGTCGTAGCGCGCGCCGGTGTCGGGCGCGATGAAATAGCTCATGTTCTCGACGATGCCGAGCAGCGGTACGTCGACCTTGCGGAACATGTTCAAGCCCTTGCGGGCATCGATCAGGGCGAGGTCCTGCGGCGTCGAGACGATGACGGCGCCGGCGAGCGGCACGTTCTGCGCCATAGTCAATTGCGCGTCTCCGGTGCCGGGCGGCATGTCGACGACGAGCACGTCGAGTTCGCCCCACTGGACCTCGCGCAGCATTTGCGTCAGCGCCGACATGACCATCGGCCCGCGCCAGATCATCGGCGTCTCTTCCTCGACGAGGAAGCCCATCGACATGACCTTGACGCCGTAATTTTCCATCGGCTTCAGCGTCTTGCCGTCGACCGTCTCCGGCTTGCCCTTGATGCCGAGAAGGCGCGGCATGGACGGGCCGTAGATGTCGGCATCGAGGACGCCGACCTTGAGGCCGAGCGCGGACAGGCCAAGCGCGATGTTGACCGCGGTCGTCGACTTGCCGACGCCGCCCTTGCCGGACGCGACGGCGATGATCGAGCGGATGCCGGGCACGCCGCGCTTGCCGGACTGGGTCGACGGCGGGGCCGCCGGAGGCGCCGGACGCGGGGCGGGGCGTGGGGGCGCCGCTTCCATGCCGCCGCCCTTCTTCTCCGCCGTCAACGCGACGACCGCGCCGGCGACGCCAGGGATCGCCTTGACGACACGCTCGGCCGCGGCGCGCAGCGGCTCCAGTTCCTGCGCACGGGCGGAGGAAACGGTGATCGAGAAGAACACCTTGGAATCGGCGATGAAGATATCCGAAACGAGCCCGAGCGAGACCAGGTCGCCCTCGAAATCGGGGCCTTTCACGGTCTTGAGCGCTTCGAGGACGGTTTCCTTGGTGACGGTCATGATGCACGTTTCGCTAAAATGGACTGATGAGCAGATAGGCCATTATCGGCCGCGAACCAAGCGCCGAAGTTTTTCGCGCGATCGATGTCGGCGCCGAAGCGGCGCGTGCGTCCTTTGCGCGAACGGCAAGCAAGAGAGGAGTTCGTCATGCAGGACAAGTTGACCACGTGGCTCTGGTTCGAGACAGAGGCCGAGGAGGCGGCGCGCTACTACGCCTCGGTCTTCCGCAACACGCAGCTCGGCGAAGTCGCCAAGGCGCCGGCCGGCGGCGAGCCCTATACCAAGGAAGGCCAGGTGCTGACCGCCGAGTTCAGGATCGAGGGCCACCAATTCGTCGGTCTCAATGGCGGCCCGCATCCGGGCGCGGCGCGCTCGGACTCGATCTCGTTCCAGATCCTCTGCAAGGACCAGGCGGAGGTCGACGAATACTGGAACAAGCTTTCCGCCGATGGCGGTCAGGAGGTGCAGTGCGGCTGGGTCAAGGACCGCTACGGATTTTCGTGGCAAATCGTGCCCGAAATCCTGCCGCGCCTGATGGCCGATCCGGATCGCGGCAGGGCCGCGCGCGTGACCGCGGCGATGATGAAGATGGTCAAGCTCGACGTCGCCGGGCTCGAAGCGGCCGCGCGCGGCTGAGGCTTTCGCGGCAGCAGCCGGCGCGATAGGGTCCGGCCATGATCGACCGGCTGGAATTCTTCATCGCGCTGGCGCGGGCGCAGCATTTCGGCCGTGCGGCCGAGGAACTCGGCATCACCCAGCCGACGCTTTCGGCCGCCATCAAGGCGCTGGAGGACCAGCTCGGCGTCATGCTCGTCAAGCGCGGCTCGCGCTTCCAGGGGCTGACCGCCGAGGGCGAGCAGGTGCTGGTCTGGGCGCGGCGGATCACCGGCGACGCACGGACCATGAAGGAGGAGATGCGCGCGGCGCGGCATGGCCTGTCGGGCCGCATCCGCATTGCGGCGATCCCCACCGCGCTCGCCATGATCCCGCGCCTGACGACGCCGTTTCGCGAGCATCACCCCGGCGTCACCTTCTCCGTCCTGTCGCGCACCTCGATCGAGGTTCTGACGCTGCTCGGCAATTTCGACATCGATGTCGGCATCACCTATCTTGACAACGAACCGCTCGGCCGCGTCGTTTCGGTGCCGCTCTATTCGGAGCGCTACCAGCTCATCACCGCCGCGGGTACCCGGTTTTCCGATCGCCAGTCGGTAACCTGGGCCGAGGTCTCCGGCCTGCCGCTCTGCCTCCTGACGCCCGACATGCAGAACCGGCGCATCATCGACCAGCATCTCGCCGAGGCCGGCAGCGTCGCCCGGCCGACGCTGGAATCGAACTCGATGATCGTGCTGTTCTCCCATATCCGCACCGGCAAATGGTCGTCGATCATGCCGCTGAACCTTGCAGAGACCTTCGGCTTCGCCGAGCCGATCCGCGCCATCCCGATCGTCGAGCCGGACGCCAGACATGTGGTCGGTCTCGTGGCCGCCGACCGGCAGCCGCACACGCCGCTCGTCGCGGCGCTTCTGGACGAGGCGATGACGCTCGCAGGCGACTTCGACGCCGAGCGCTGACCTAGTGTCACACTGAGGGTTGTTTGATAGATGTTTTCTATCAAACAACGAGACGGCTTTATTGATTCCGGGGCATTTCTGCGGCTTGATCGAAACTGCACATATGCCTTGATCAGGGAGGGCGCTGCGTGACGATGCAGCAGGCAAGTACCCAGATCGCAGCGAGGACCGCTGCCATCATCGCCGAACATCAGGGGCTGGAAGGCCCGCTGCTGCCCATCCTGCACGGTATCCAGGACGAATTCGGCTTCGTGCCGCAGGACGCCCTGCCGGTGATCGCAGATGCGCTGAACATCTCCAACGCCGAGGTGCATGGCGTCGTGACCTTCTATCACGACTATCGCCGCGCCCCCGCCGGCCGCCACGTCGTCAAGCTGTGCCGCGCGGAAGCCTGCCAGTCGATGGGCGGCGATGCGCTGGCCGCAAAGCTGCAGGCGCTGCTCGGCATCGGCTTCCACGAGACGTCGGCCGACGGCGCGGTGACGCTCGAGCCCGTCTACTGCCTAGGCCTTTGCGCCTGCGCGCCCGCCGCCATGGTCGACGGCGAAGTGATCGGTCGGCTGGACGCAGAGCGGATCGAAGAGATCGCGGCGGAGGTGCGGGCATGACGACCATCTACATCCCCCGCGATTCCGGGGCGCTGGCGCTCGGCGCCGACAAGGTCGCGAAAACAATTCAGGCCGAGCTTGCCGCGCGCAAGATCGATGCAAAGGTCGTGCGGACCGGATCGCGAGGGCTCTACTGGCTGGAGCCGATGGTCGAGGTGGAGACGGCGAATGGCCGTGTCGCCTACGGCCCGGTGCGCGCGTCCGACGTCGCCTCACTGTTCGATGCCGATTTCCTTGCCGGTGGTGACCACGCGAAATTGCTCGGTCGGCCGGAGGAAATTCCGTTCCTCGCCCGCCAGACGCGCCTCACCTTCGCGCGCTGCGGCATCATCGATCCGGTGTCGCTCGACGACTACCGCGCCCATGGCGGGCTCGCCGGGCTCGAAAAAGCCGTCGTGATGGCGCCGCTCGACATCGTCGCGACGGTGACCGAATCCGGCCTGCGCGGTCGCGGCGGCGCGGGTTTTCCGACCGGCATCAAGTGGAAGACCGTTCACGATGCGCCGGGCGCGCGCAAATACATCGTCTGCAATGCCGACGAGGGCGACTCGGGCACCTTCGCCGACCGGATGATCATGGAGGGCGATCCCTTCGTGCTGATCGAAGGCATGGCCATCGCCGGCATCGCGACCGGCGCGACCAAGGGCTACATCTACATCCGCTCGGAATACCCGTACGCCGTCGCGACCATGAACGCGGCCATCGAGGTTGCGCGCAATGCGAGGGTCCTTGGCCCGTGCGTGCTCGGCTCGGCGCATGCGTTCGACATGGAAGTTCGCGTCGGCGCGGGCGCCTATGTTTGCGGCGAGGAAACCTCGCTCCTCAATTCGCTCGAAGGCAAGCGCGGCGTGGTGCGCGCCAAGCCGCCGCTGCCGGCGCTGCAGGGGCTCTTCGGTAAGCCGACCGTCGTCAACAACGTCATCTCGCTCGCTTCCGTGCCGATCATCCTCGACAAGGGCGCGGCGCACTACAAGGATTTCGGCATGGGCCGCTCGCGCGGCACCATCCCGATCCAGATCGCCGGCAACGTCAAGCATGGCGGGCTGTTCGAGGCCGCGTTCGGCATGACGCTTGGCGAGATCATCGACGAGATCGGCGGCGGCACCGCGTCGGGTCGTCCGGTCAAGGCGGTGCAGGTGGGCGGGCCGCTGGGCGCCTATTTCCCGCGCGCGCTGTTCGACACGCCGTTCGACTACGAGGCGTTCGCGGCCAAGGACGGGCTGATCGGCCATGCGGGCATCGTCGTCTTCGACGACAGCGCCGACATGCTTTCCCAGGCGCGGTTCGCGATGGACTTCTGCGCGGTCGAATCCTGCGGCAAGTGCACGCCGTGCCGTATCGGCTCGACGCGGGGCGTCGAGACGCTTGATCGGATCGGCGCCGGCATCGAGCCGGAGGCGAACCTCGCACTCGTCGCCGACCTCTGCAACACGATGAAATTCGGCTCGCTATGCGCGCTTGGCGGCTTCACGCCCTACCCCGTCATGAGCGCCATCACGCATTTTCCCGACGATTTCAGGCCGCGCGAAGTCGCGCAGGCTGCGGAATAAGGAGGCATTGATGCTCTACGTTGCCCCCCTCTGTCCTGCCGGACATCTCCCCCGCATGGGGGGAGATCACGCAGTGTCGACGACGAGACTGATCTCCCCCCTCGCGGGGGAGATGTCCGGCAGGACAAAGGGGGGCGCGACGGAGTGCTGCCCCATACAATTCTTCAAGGGAGCCTTCTGATGGGTCTCGGCCACGAAATCGACTACGGCACGCCCGCCGCGAAATCCGAAAAGCAGGTCACGCTGACGATCGACGGCCGCTCGGTCACCGTGCCCGAGGGCACGTCGATCATGCGCGCGGCGATCGAGATCGGCACCGAAATCCCGAAACTGTGCGCAACCGACATGCTGGATTCGTTCGGCTCCTGCCGCGTTTGCGTCGTCGAGATCGAGGGCCGGGGCGGCACGCCCGCCTCCTGCACGACCCCTGTCGCCGAAGGCATTTCCGTAAAGACGCAATCGGACCGGCTGGGCGCGATCCGGCGCGGCGTCATGGAGCTTTACGTCTCCGACCATCCGCTCGGCTGGGACGCAAATTCCGGGCTCGGCGGCAGTGAATTCGATGCCGTCCTGAAGACTGTCGGCCTCACCGAAAACCGCTACGGCACGGATGGGCGCAACCATGTCGCGCCCGGCAATGGGTCGCTCAACATCGACTACATCGCGCGCGATGCCTCGAACCCCTATTTCACCTATGACCCCGCCCAGTGCATCGTCTGCTCGCGCTGCGTCAGGGCCTGTGAGGAAGTGCAAGGCACCTTCGCGCTGACGGTCGAGGGACGCGGCTTCGAATCGCGCATCGCCGCCGGGCCGACCGATTTCCTCGCATCCGAATGCGTGTCGTGCGGGGCCTGCGTGCAGGCTTGCCCGACCGACGCGCTGCGGGAGAAATCCGTGCTCGAAAAGGGCATGCCGACGAGCTCGGTTGTCACGACCTGCGCCTATTGCGGCGTCGGCTGCTCGTTCAAGGCGGAGATGCAGGGCGAGGAACTGGTGCGCATGGTGCCGTGGAAGGACGGCAAGGCCAATCGCGGCCATTCCTGCGTCAAGGGCCGCTTCGCCTATGGGTATTCGACCCACAAGGACCGTATCCTGAATCCGATGGTTCGCGAGAAGATTAGCGATCCGTGGCGCGAGGTGTCGTGGGACGAAGCCTTCGCCCATATCGCGAAGGAATTCCGGCGCATCCAGTACCAGTACGGCAAGGGCGCGATCGGCGGCATCACCTCTTCACGCTGCACCAACGAAGAAACCTATCTCGTCCAGAAGCTGGTGCGGCAGGGCTTCGGCAACAACAATGTCGATACCTGCGCGCGCGTCTGCCATTCGCCGACCGGCTACGGGCTCGGCCAGACCTACGGCACGTCCGCCGGCACGCAGGATTTCGATTCGGTCGAGCAGACCGACGTCGTGATGATCATCGGCGCCAACCCGACCGACGGCCATCCCGTCTTCGCCTCGCGGCTGAAGAAGCGGCTGCGGCAGGGCGCAAAGCTGATCGTGCTCGATCCGCGCCGTACGGACATCGTCCGCTCGGCCCATATCGAGGCGCAGCACCATCTGCCGCTGAAGCCCGGCACCAATGTCGCGGTTTTGACCTCGCTTGCCCATGTCGTCGTGACCGAGGGGCTTTTCGACGAGGCGTTCGTCCGCGAGCGCTGCGACTGGTCGGAATTCGAGGATTGGGCCGCCTTCGTCGCCGAGGAGCAGAACTCGCCGGAAGTCGTCGGCGCGCTCGCCGGCATCGACCCGGAAGAAATCCGCGGCGCGGCGCGGCTTTACGCCACCGGCGGCAATGGCGCGATCTATTACGGGCTCGGCGTGACCGAGCACAGCCAAGGCTCGACGACCGTCATGGCGATCGCCAATCTTGCCATGGCGACCGGCAATATCGGCCGGCCGGGCGTCGGCGTGAACCCGCTGCGCGGGCAGAACAACGTGCAGGGCTCGTGCGACATGGGCTCGTTCCCGCACGAACTGCCAGGCTATCGCCACGTTTCGGGCGACGCGGTGCGCGACATCTATGAGAGCCTGTGGGGCACCAGGATCGACAACGAGCCGGGCCTGCGCATCCCCAACATGCTGGATGCCGCGGTCGAAGGCACGTTCATGGGCATCTACATCCAGGGCGAGGACATCCTCCAGTCCGACCCGGATACGAAGCACGTCTCCGCCGGTCTCGCCGCCATGGAATGCGTCGTCGTCCACGACCTCTTCCTCAACGAGACGGCGAACTACGCCCACGTCTTCCTGCCCGGCTCGACCTTTCTCGAAAAGGACGGGACCTTCACCAATGCCGAGCGCCGCATCAACCGCGTGCGCAAGGTGATGGCTCCGAAGAACGGGCTCGCCGACTGGGAGGTGACGCAGCGGCTCGCGCAGACGATGGGGCTTTCCTGGGCCTACACGCATCCCGCGCAGATCATGGACGAGGTGGCGAAGACTACGCCGTCCTTCGCGGGCGTCTCGTTCGACCTTCTCGACAAGGTCGGATCGGTGCAGTGGCCCTGCAACGAAAAGGCCCCGCTCGGCACGCCGATCATGCATGTCGACGGCTTCGTGCGCGGCAAGGGCAAGTTCATCCGCACCGAATATGTCGCCACCGACGAGAAGACCGGGCCGCGCTTCCCGCTCCTGCTCACGACCGGGCGCATCCTGTCGCAGTACAATGTCGGCGCGCAGACGCGGCGCACGGAAAACGTCGTTTGGCACGACGAGGACCGGCTGGAAATCCACCCGCACGACGCGGAACAGCGCGGCCTTCGCGATGGCGACTGGGTGCGGCTGGCAAGCCGCGCCGGCGAGACGACGCTGCGCTCGCTGATCACCGAACGCGTTGCGCCCGGCGTGGTCTACACGACCTTCCACCACCCGAACACGCAGGCCAACGTCATCACCACCGACTTCTCCGACTGGGCGACGAACTGCCCGGAATACAAGGTGACGGCGGTTCAGGTGACGCCGTCCAATGGCCCGTCGGACTGGCAGGTGGACTATCAGGACCAGGCGCGGCAGTCGCGGCGGATCGCGCGGCCGCTGGAGGCGGCGGAGTGAGCGGAAACTGAGATGGCGAGCTTCGTCGCGCCCCCATCTGTCCTGCCGGACATCTCCCCCGCAAGGGGGGAGATCACGCGCGTCAAGATTTGCGATTGGCCAATCTCCCCCCGTGCGGGTGAGATGTCCGGCAGGACAGAGGGAGGCGCCGTAGAGCGGGACGCTCCCACAGGCTCGCGCCGATGACCCGCTCTCCGATCACCCCCCTCCCTCGCCTCGCCCACCGCGCCGCCGGCACCTCCACGGCAGACCGCAACGTTCCCGAGGAAACGCCGGTTGCGCTCTCCTATGGCGGGACGACCCATGCCGTGATGATGGCCTCGCCGTCCGATTTCGAGGACTTCGCGATAGGCTTCTCGCTGACAGAAGGCATCATCGCGTCACCCGACGAGATCGAGGCGATCGACGTCGAGGACCATGGCGCGGGGATCGACATCCAGATCCGGCTTTTCGACAAGGCGAACACGCGGTTCGAGGCGCGGCGCCGGCGGCTGGCGGGGCCGGTCGGCTGCGGGCTGTGCGGCATCGAATCCATCGACGAGGCGATGCGCGCCGTGCGCGACGTATCCGGTTCGGCGCTTGCCCTTTCGGCCCATGAGATCGCCCAGGCCGTGCGGCTTCTTTCCAAGGTGCAGCCGCTGCACAAGGAGACCGGCGCCGTCCACGCCGCCGGCTTCTACGTGCCGGGCCGCGGCATCGTCCTCGCCCGCGAGGATGTCGGCCGGCACAATGCGCTCGACAAACTCGCCGGGGCGCTTGCCCGGGACGGCATCGCCGGCGCGTCGGGCGCGGTCGTCGTCACCAGCCGCGTTTCCGTGGAGATGGTGCAGAAGACGGCCGCGATCGGCGCGTCCTTCATCATCGCCGTCTCCGCACCGACGGCGCTCGCGATCCGCACGGCCGAAGAGGCCGGCATGAGCCTCATCGCGCTGGTGCGCGGCGACGAATTCGACATCTTCACCCATCCCGAACGTCTGACGCCCGAAAGCAGCACCCATGTCGCATGAGGCCTTCAACCCCTATACGAAGCTGATCCGCATGGCGAACCAGATCGGCACCTTCTTCGAATCGAAGCCGCACGATCTCGGCGTCGCGGGCGTCGCCGAGCACATCAACAAGTTCTGGGAGCCGCGCATGCGCGGGCATTTCTTCGAGGTCATCGACGAGGGCGGCGAAGGCCTGCACCCCATCGTGCTGGAAGCGGCCGCCTCGATCCGCCGGCCCGGCCAGCCGGTGACGCCCGAACAGTCGCGCCAGGCCAATGCCGGCGTGCCGGGCGACAAGGGCGAGGAATCAGGCGAGACCAAGTCCCGCATCGCCGCATCGCAGGGCTAAGAAAAAGGCCGGGCAATGCCCGGCCTTCCCGATTCCGATCAGAACATCGGCGGATAGGGCCGGCCGCCGCGGTCGAGGGTAATCCAGCGCGTCTCGGTGAAGGTTTCGAGCGACCAGCGGCCGCCATGCTTGCCGACGCCCGACGCCTTGAAGCCGCCGAAGGGGACGTGCGGCTCGTCGTTCACCGACGAGCAGTTGATGTGGCAGTTGCCCGTGTCGAGCCTGTTGACGATGGCGAGCCCCCTGCCCTCGTCGCGCGTCATGACCCCGGCGGACAGGCCGTATTCGCTGTCATTGGCGATTTCGATCGCCTCGTCGTCGGTGCGGAACGGGATGACAGGCACGACGGGGCCGAAGGTTTCGTCCTGGTAGAGCTTCATGTCCGGCGTCACGCCGGTCAGGATCGTCGGCTCGACGAAGCGGCCCTCTATCTTGCCGCCGAGCACCACCCTGGCACCCTTGGCGATGGCGTCATCGAGTTGCTCCTTCACCTTGGCGACCTGCTTGTCGTTGATGAGCGGGCCGATGATGTGTTCCTTGCTCTTGGTCGGGTCGCCGACCTTCAGCTTCTTCGCGCGTTCGACGAACTTCGCCAGGAACTCGTCGAAGATCTTCTCGTGGACGAGCACCTTTTCGACCGACATGCAGATCTGGCCCTGATGCATGAAGGAGCCGAAATTGGCGGCCTGCGTGGCGCGCTCCATCTCGGCGTCGTCGCAGACGATCAGCGAATCCTTGCCGCCGAGCTCGACGCAGCACTTCTTCAGATGCGCACCGGCTTTGGCCGCAACCTGACGACCGACGGCCGTCGAGCCGGTGAAGGAAATGCCCTTCACGTAAGGGTGCTCGATCAACTCGTCGCCGACTTCCTGGACGTTGTCGCGCGAGCAGGTGACGACGTTGAAGACGCCCTTGGGCAGGCCCGCTTCCTCGAAGATTTCGGCGAAGAGCAGGCCGCCGAGATAGGGGGTTTCCTCGGAGGGCTTGAGGACGATCGTGTTGCCTGCGACGAGCGGAAACAGGAAGCCCCGCGCGGTGAGGATGCAGGGGAAATTCCAGGGCGAGATGATCGAAACGACGCCCATCGGGCGGCGCGTCGCCATCGAGACCTTGCCGTATTCGGACGGCATGACCTCGCCGATCGGGTTCCAGACCGACGCCGCGGCGGCGTGGAAGACTTCCGTCACGTAGCCGGTCTCGAACATGCCCTTGCCGAACCAGCCGCCGCCTTCGGCCTGGATCGCGTCGACGATTTCCATCTTGCGGCGCTCCCAGATTTCGGCCGCCTTGTGGAGATAGTGGGCGCGCTTGGAGAAGGGCAGCGCGGCCCATTCGGGGAACGCCTTATGCGCGGCCTCGATGGCGGCCGCCGTCTCGGCGCGGCCGGAATCCGGCACCTCGGCCCAGACCGAGCCGTCGGCCGGGTTCAGATCCCTGAAGGTCTTCTTCGTAGCGGACCAGCCGCCGCCGATATACATGCCTTCGAAAACACGAGCCATTTTCAAGCCTCCTTATGCTTCTTCCGCTTTTTGGGCGATTTCTTCTTCGGGTGGGAATCGGCGTCCAGCTTCGCCGCCGGTTGCGGCGGGATCGTGAACGCGGCGAGGGTTTTGCGGCGTGATGCGACGTGCTGCGCCTGGATGGCAGCGGCGCGGGCGACGACACCGGAGAGGTCGATGCGCTGCGGCACCGCGGGCGCCGCCGGCTCATCATCGTCGATGTCGAAGCCGGCGCTGTTGTGCCCGACGAGCCCGTGGCCGCCATTGAGCTTTGCGGCCGGCGCGACGACGGGCTTGCGCGGCAGGACGGGTCGCTCGACCGGCTTGCGGCGGCCGGCGACGTGGGCAGCGAGCCGCTTCGTCGCGCGGTCGGCGAGCGCGGCCGCATCGAGCGCGAGGTCAGTCCGGCGCGGTTCGGCCGATGGCGTCACGAAGGCCGGGCGCTTCGGCGGCGGCGGGGTGCCCGCGCCACGCGTGAGCCGGGTCGACGCCACATGCGCCGCAAGCCGCTCCTGCGCTCGCCGCGCCAAATCCGCCGCTTGGTCGGACAGGCGTCCGGCATCGACGGAGGCCGGTTTCGGCTGCGCCGTTTCGCTGGCGGCAACGTCCCATGGATCGGGACCGGCCTTCGGGTCGTAGCGGCCGGCAAAGGCGCTCGGTGCCGGACTTTCGCGACGCAGATAGCGCACGAATGCCGTCTGGATCGCGCCGGCGCGCCGCGCGAGGTCGCCTGCCATCCGCCCCATCGCCTCAAGCGAGGCGGGCAAGTCGAGGAACGGCGGCAGCGCGATGCCGCGCCTGGCGGTGCGCCTGGCGTCGTCCGTCTTGCCGCCGCCGAGATAGGCGTTGGCGACGGCCGGGTCGTTCATCAAATTGATCGCCGTATCCTCGCCGGTGATGAGGCCGTTCTCGATCAGATAGCCGCGGTCGGCGATCTTGAGGCTGAGCTTGGCATTTTGCTCGACGAGCAGGATGCCGACGCCGGTGGCGGCCACGGCCTTCAGCGACTTGAACAGTTCCTTCGACAGGAGCGGCGAGAGGCCGAGCGAGGGCTCGTCGAGCATCAGGATGTCGGGCTTCGACATCAGCGCGCGGCCGATCGCCACCATCTGCTGCTCGCCGCCCGACATGGTGCGCGCGATCTGGCCCTTGCGCTCGGCAAGGCGCGGGAAGAGCTCGTAGATGCGCTTCAGGGTCTCAGCCTCGCCCCGGCGCGCCCGGCCTGCGAAGGCGCCGAGCTGCAGGTTCTCGGCCACCGTCAGGTCGCCGAAAATGCCGCGGCCTTCAGGCACGAGCGCGATGCCTTCCTCGACGATCCGGTGCGCCTTGACGCCGCGGATCGGCTTGCCGTTCATCGTGATTTCGGTGCCGGGTTCGGTCTTCACGAGGCCCGCGATGGCCTTTAGGAGGCTCGACTTGCCGGCTCCGTTGGCGCCGAGAATGACGCAGATCTCGCCCTTGGCGATCTTCGCCGATACGCCTTCGAGCGCGAGGTGGCGGCCGTAGCGGACGCCGAGATTCGTGACCTCAAGCATCGTCGTCGTCCCCGAGATAGGCGCGCACGACTTCCGGGTCGGACAAGACGTCCGCAACGTCGCCCTCGGCGATCTTGGTGCCGGTGTTCATGACGACGCAGCGGTCGCACAGCGTGCGGATCGCGTCCATCACGTGCTCGACCATGATGATGGTGCGGCCCTCGCGGCGCAGATCGTCGATGAGGGCGATGCCGATCTGCAACTCCGTCGGGTTGAGGCCGGCCAGCCATTCGTCGAGCAGCAGCACGCGTGGGTCGGATGCCAAGGCACGCGCGATCTCGATGCGTTTCTGGTCGATATAGGTCATCGACGCGACCGGCATGTCCGCCCTGCCCTCCAGCCCGACGCGGGCGAGAAGCTTGCGGGCGAGTGCATGGGCATCCGAGCCCCACAGCCGGTTGCGCGCGAAGACGGCACCGGCCATGACGTTCTCCTCCGCCGTCATCGACGGCAGCATGCGCACGAGCTGGAAGGTGCGCGCTACGCCCTGCCGGGCGATGTGGTGCGCGGCGTGGCCGGAAATGCGCTCGCCCTTCAGCCGGATTTCGCCGGCGCTCGGGCGCAATGCGCCGGAAATCAGGTTGAGCATCGTCGTTTTGCCCGACCCGTTGGGTCCGATCAGCCCGAGAAGCTCGCCTTCACGAACGTCGAAGGAGACGTCGTTGACGGCGACGAGGCCGCCGAACTTCTTCTGCGCGCGGTCGACGGAGAGGATGGCGGTCATGCGACCTTCTCCTCGCCCACGGCATTCTCCGACCGCTTCATCCGCGCCCGCAACTGTTCCAGCCGTCCCGTCACACCGTCCGGCAGGAGGTAGACGATGGCGAGGAAGGCGAGGCCCATGACGATGGGCGTGTGGTTCGGAAACTGGGCCGAGACCTGGTCGAAAAGGATGGTGAAGGGCACGACGCCGACCAGCGGGCCCCAGAGGCGCTTCGTGCCGCCCAAGAGCGCCATGATGACGACCAGGAACGAGATCATCGGATTGAAGGCGGATGGCGGCTCGATATAGGCGTAGCGCGGGGCGGAGATCGCACCGGCGATGCCGATGAAGGCGCCGGAGATCATGAAGAGGATGATCTTGGCGCGCGCGGTGTCGATGCCGACATGGCGCGCCACGGTCTCGTCATTGCCGATGATCTTCATCGCGAAGCCGAGCCGCGAGCGGCCGATCAGCCAGCCGGCGACGAAGACGGCGACGGTGAGCGCCAGCAGCATCCAGTAGATGTGCATCTCGGTGAAGTCGGTGAAGACGTAGAGGCCCATGCGGGTCGAGACCTTGGTCTGCGTCCACGAGACGATCTGGCGGACGAGTTCGGCAAGGCCCAGCGTGAAGATGACGAAATAGACGCCGGAGAGGCGCAGCGTCGCAAGGCCGACGAGCCCCGCCAGTATGGCTGCGACAAGGCCGCCGCCGAGCACGAGGGCGAAGAACGGCACGTGGTCGACGAAAAGGCCCACCGTATAGGTGCCGAGGCCGAAGAAGGCGGCGGTGGCGAGCGAGACGTAGTGCGTCGGGCCGGAGAAGAGCGACCATGCCGTGCAGAGCGCGGCATAGAGCATCAGATTGACGCCGAGCGACAGGTAGTAGCCCTGGCTGAAGAGCGGCAGCGTCGCGAGCGCGGCGACGGCGATCGCGCCGAGGAGGCCGATGCGGATTTCCGACTGGTCAAGCGTCATGTCGTCTGCCTCCCGAACATGCCCTGCGGGCGAAAGAGGAGGACGATGATGAAGAGCGCGTAGGTCGCGGCGATAGTGAGACCGGGATCGATGAGGCTCGCGACCGCCGTCTCGGTGACGCCGAGGATGAGGGCCGCCAGCACCGCGCCGCGAATGTCACCGACGCCGCCCATAATCACGATGATCAGCGCCTTCATGGTGAAGACGACGCCCATCGACGCGTTGAACGTGTAGAAGGTCGACAAAAGCGCCCCGCCGCAAGCCGTCAGCGCGCCGCCGAGCGCGAAGGCGAAGGCTGCGGTCTTGGCGACGTCGATCGCGACGAGCCTTGCCGAATTGGGATCGACGGCAACGGCCCGCACCGCCGTTCCGTGCCGCGTCCTATAGAGGAAGAGATAGAGCCCGACGGCGATGACCACCGCCGCGCCGAAGGCGACCACGCGGTTCAAACCGAACGGGTTACCGAGGATCATGAACCGCTCGGCAAGGAAGGTGTAGGAGAAGTAGGAGCCGCCGAAGGCGAGCAGCATCAGGCCCTGCAGGAGGAAGAGCAGGCCGAAGGTCGCGAGGATCGAATCCACCTCCAGCATGCCGCGATTCTTCGCCCGGTCGACCAGCGGCTTCAGCAGCACCGAATAGATCGCCCAGTTGATGGCGAAGGCCGCTGGCGCGATGACGAGCAGCCCGAGAAGCGGGTTGATCTGCATGGCCGTGAACAGCCAGAAGGCGATGAAGCAGGCCGCGACGAAGGTCTCGCCGTTGGCGAGGTTCATGATGCGCGCGACGCCATATTGCAACGTCAGCCCCAGCGCGATCAGCGCATAGGTGCCGCCCAGCAATATGCCTGTGACGATGATCTGCATTCTCTAAGCTACCACTTCGTTCCCTGTCGCGGCATGGGCAGGAGGTGCGTCATCCCGGAGACCGGCCGACGCAAGGCGGCGGGCGGTCATCCGGGACCCATTCCGTTGTCTTGCCGACGTCTTGGAATGGGTCCCGGCTCTCATCTCGCTATGCTCGATTTCGGCCGGGATGACGCCTCTTGTTTGCTATTCCCAGCCGGCTTTCTTGACCGGCTCGATCGCTCCGTCGATGCCGTTGGCGGCGACGCCGTAGAAGACGCCGTCCTTCCACTGGCCGACGGTCCACAGATTGCGGTTGACGTTGTTCTCGAACTTCACCTCGCCCATCACGGTGTCGAAGGTGCCGGCCTTGATGGCCTCGACGACGGCTTCGCGGTCCTTGGTGCCGGCCGCCTCGATCGCCTGTTCGAGAACCTGGAGGCCCGAATAGGTCACCGCGCTCGCCCAGTAGTCGGCGTCCGCGCCGGTCACTTCCTTGTGCCTGGCGCGGTACTCCTTGATCTTCTCGTCGTCCGGATTAGTGCCGCCCGCGCCCAGGATGCCGTTGGCGACCGCGCCGAAGCGGCCGGCATAGGCCGGGAAGGACGTGCCGACGCCGACATAGAACGCGCCGACTTCGAGGCCCTGGATCTGCGCCTGCTCCGTCAGGGCGAAGGTGTCGCCGGGATAGGAGAAGCCGACGAAGGCATCGGGCGCCGCGGCCTTGGCCTGGCTGATGATCGGCGCGACGTCTTGCGTGCCGAGCGGATAGGACGCCTCGTAGACGATCTCGAAGCCGGCCGCTTCGAGCGCCGGCTTGCCGGCACCGGCAAGTTCGAGCCCGAAAGCGTCGGCGACGTGGACGAGCGCAACCTTGTTGCCGATCTCGCCGGCATCCATCAGCTTCTTCAAGGCAGCCGCCGTGCCTTCGGCCAGTTCCTTCGACGTGCCGAGCATCCAGAACGAGTTCGGCCAGCGGCCGGCGAATTCCTCGACGCCGTCGGTGATGGCGCTGGTCGTGATGTGCGGATAGCCGTAGCGCGCGATGATCGGGGCCGTCGCGACGTTGAGGCCGGTCGAATAGGGCGTGACGATGAAGTCGACATTGTCGACGGTGGCGAGACGCTGGATGTTCTGGACGGCGGTCTCGGCCGAGGTGCGGTCGTCATACTCGACCAGCTCGATCTTCATCTGCTGGTCGCCGACCTTGAGGCCGCCGCGCTCGTTCACCTCGGAAACCCAAAGCTGGATGTTCGGCCAGTGGCTGACCGTCGCGCCGGCCGCGAGCGGGCCGGTCTTGGGCGCGCTGGCGCCGATCTTGATGGCGTGGCCGACGAAGGCCAGCGTCGCGGCTCCGGCTGCAAGTGCGATGAACGTACGTCTGATCATGTCCTGTCTCCTCCCAATGTTGCCGATTTCCGGCGGTCTTCCCGCCGGCAGTCCTCCTCAGATCGGATAGTCGGGCTTTCCGTTCTGTATGGTGATCCACCTCAGCTCGGTGAATTCCTCTATGCCGGCCCGTCCGCCGAAACGCCCGTGCCCGGACGATTTGACGCCGCCGAACGGCATCTGCGGCTCGTCGTGGATGGTGGCCGAATTGATGTGGCAGATGCCGGTCTCGAGCCGCTGCGCTATCGAGAGCGCGCGGGTGACGTCGCGGCTGAAGATTGCCGCTGACAGCCCGTACTCGGTGTCGTTGGCGATCGAGACCGCCTCGTCGACATCGGTAAAGCGGACGAGCGATGCGACGGGACCGAAGCTTTCCTCGTAGTAGATGCGCATGTTGGGCGTCACGCCGTCGAGGATCGTCGCATCGAGCCAGACCGAGCGCTGCTCGCCGCCGATGACGAGGCGGGCGCCCTTCTGCACGGCATCGTCGATCAGCGCCCTGACGCGCGCTGCGGCCTGCTCGCTGATCATCGGGCCGATCGCGCTCGCGCCATCACGCGGATCGCCGAGCCGCATGCCGGCGACGACGGCCGCGAGCTTTTCGAGAAAGGCGTCGGCCACCGCCTCCTGCACCACCAGTCGCTCGGTCGACATGCAGATCTGGCCCTGGTTGAAGAACGAGCCGAAGGCCGCAGCGCGCGCGGCCTCGTCGAGATCGGCGTCTTCGAGGACGATCAGCGGCGCTTTGCCGCCAAGCTCGAGAAGTGCCCGCTTCAGGTGCCGCGCGGCCATTTCCGCGATGATGCGGCCCGAACGGGTCGAGCCGGTGAAATTGACGCGGCGCACCGCGGCGTGCGCGATCAGCGCCTCGACGATCTCGGCCGCGTGGTCTTCCTGGTTGTGGACGACGGCGATGGCGCCCTCCGGCAGGCCGGCATCGGCGAAGATTTCGCAGACCAAGGCGTGCGTGCCGGGGCACAGCTCCGATGCCTTGAATACGACCGTGTTGCCGCAGGCGAGCGGCGTCGCGATGGAGCGCACGGAAAGGACGATCGGCGCATTCCAAGGCGCCAGCGAGAGAACGACGCCGCAGGGCTGGCGGATCGCCATGGCGAAGGAGCCGGCACGGTCGGCGGGAACGACTTCGCCGGCGATCTGCGTCGTCAGCGACGCCGCTTCGCGCAGGATGGCGGCGCCGAGCCGGCAGTTCAACTCGCCCCAGGCGCGCGTGCCGCCTGTCTCGGCGCAGATTTTCGCGATCAACTCTTCGCTGCGTTCCAACAGGATGTCGGCGGCGCGGTTGAGGATCGCGCGGCGTTCGGACGGCGGGGTCTGCGACCATTTCGGGAAGGCGGCGGCGGCGCGATTGGCGGCATGGCGGGCTTCCGCGATGCTCGACGCGTGGACGCGCGTGACGACCGAGCCCGTCAGCGGGCCGATCCGCTCCAGATGGGGTGCCTCGACGGCCTCCCCGACGGGAGCCGCGATTCGCGCTGCCTTTGCCAATTCATCCTCCCGCGAAGCGAACTCGACGCTTCAGCCGCCACGGCCCCTTCGGAGCTCCGTTCTCCCGGCGACGATGCAATTCAAGCGTAAGCCGTGGGCACTTGATATGAACAAAACTGGCGATCTATTGTAGAAATCGGGCGCTGGCGGAATGATCATATGGACGTCGACACGATCGATTGCGGGCTGCATGCGCGCTTCTGGTCCTTCAACGGGGCAGGAAGCGACGTCGCGCGCCAGCTCGTGCTCGTGACCGATGGCGGCGGCGAGGCCGAGGCCGGCGGCCAGAGGTTCGCCATTGCCGCGCCGGCCCTCGTCTGGCTCGGCGACCTGAAGCCCGGACGATTGCGGCTCGAAGCCGGCGCGACGGGCCTGCGGGCGCGGATCGGCGACGGGACGCTGGTGGAGGCCATCGGCGACGAGGCGCAGTCGGTCGGCCTGCGCTATCTGGTCGACCGGGACTTCACCCTCTCGCTTGCCGGCCATGCCGACGCGGCGGGCGTCATCGAACGCTGCATGACCGCGGTGATCGCGGAACGGCGCCAGCCGCAGGAGGCTTCGGCGCTGCTCCTCTCGGCGCTCCTGCGCATCGTGCTCGTGTCGATGCTGCGCGTTTCCGGCGGGCAGGAATCGCTTCCGGGCATCGGCGAGCGCATGAGTCTCTTGCAGCGGTTCCGCCAACTCGTGGAGATGAATTTCCGCAATCACTGGCCGGTCGCGCGCTATGCCGCCGCGCTCGGCGTCTCGCCCGACCGGCTGCACGCGATCTGCACCGACGGGGTCGGCAAGTCGCCCAAGGCGCTCGTCTCCGAACGGTTGGCGCGCGAGGCGATGCTGCGGCTGGAGCGCTCGTCGCTTACCATCCAGCAGCTCGGCCATTCGCTCGGATTTTCAGATCCGGCGCATTTCTCGAGCTTTTTCCGCAAGATGACCGGAACGCCGCCCGGCCGCTATCGCCGCGCGGTCATCGACGCCCGAACCGACCGGCCGGCGCTCCACACGCCGAGCTTCGCCGAGTGGCCGTGAGGATCGCTCAGTTGCGCTGGACGGGCACGAAGACCGGGCGGTAGACGACGGCCGGCGTGCGTGCCCAGCGGTCGAATTCGGCGCGGCTGGCGCGGGCCTCGGCGCGACGGTCGAGATCGATGCGCTGCAGGCAGGCGGCGAACGCATCGGTGCCGGCGCGGAATCCGTAGGAGCGGCAGGTCTCCTCGTCGAGCGCGCGGCGTTCTTCGGGCGTGATCGTGGTGCAGGCGGCGAGAACGAGCGCCAGGACTGCCAGAAGTGCGGTTCTCATCTTTTGCCTCCCTCGCCCGTCAGATTTCGTGCCGCCGGCGCACGCTTTGCGGCCGTCCGTCGATCGCCAGGCGGGAATCGTTGCGCTGCCTGCGCGACACGATCCTGCCCTTCGAGACCACGCAGAGCCGGTCGGGCCGAAGCCGCAGCGCCTCGATCGGGTTGCCGGCGTCGAGCACGACGAGGCTTGCGACGTTCCCGACTTCGAGCCCGTAGCCCTCGAGCCCCATGATCGCGGCATTTTCCGTCGTCACCATGTCGAAACAGCGGCGCATGTCGGCCGGGCTCGTCATCTGCGCCACGTGCAACCCCATGAAGGCGACGTCGAGCATGTCGGCGGTGCCGAGCGAATACCAGGGGTCGAGCACGCAATCCTGGCCGAAACCGACGCGAATGCCAGCCTTCAGCATTTCCGGCACGCGGGTCATGCCGCGGCGCTTCGGATAGGTGTCGTGGCGGCCCTGGAGGACAATGTTGATGAGCGGGTTCGGCACGGCCGAGACCTCGGCCTCCGCCATCAGCGGCAGGAGCTTGGAGACGTAGTAATTGTCCATCGAATGCATCGAGGTCAGGTGCGAGCCGTTCACCCGGCCATTGAGGCCGAGGCGCCGGGTCTCATAGGCCAGTTGCTCGATGTGGCGCGACAGCGGATCGTCGGTCTCGTCGCAGTGCATGTCGACGCGCAGGCCGCGTTCGGCCGCGATCTCGCAAAGTTCGGTCACCGAGCGGCGGCCGTCCTCCATCGTGCGCTCGAAATGCGGAATGCCGCCGACCACGTCGACGCCCATGTCGAGCGCGCGGATCGTGTTTTCGCGTGCGGTCGGATCGCGGTAGAAGCCGTCCTGCGGGAAGGCGACGAGTTGCAGGTCGAGATAGGGCGCGACCGTCTTCCTGACGTCGAGCAGCGCCTCGACGGCGAGCAGCCGGTGGTCGCAGGTGTCGACATGGGTGCGGATGGCGAGGAGGCCCATCGAGACCGCCCAGTCGCAATAGGCGAGCGCCCGCTCCTTCACCGCCTCATGCGTCAGGAGCGGCTTCAGCTCGCCCCAAAGGCCGATCCCTTCCAACAGCGTGCCCGAGGCATTGATGCGCGGCGTGCCATAGGAGAGCGTCGCGTCCATGTGGAAGTGCGGGTCGACGAAAGGCGGCGCGACGAGATCGCCGGTGGCATCGATCACCTCGCCCGCCTCGGCATCCAGCTTGGCCTCGATGGCCGATATGCGCCCGCCGCTGATGCCGATGTCGGCGACGCGGCCATCGGTCAGCGTGCCGCCCTTTACGATCAGGTCGAAACTCATTGCCGCACCTTCGTTGCCTCTATGCGTGTTTTCAGCCGTTTGCGTCAGGTGACGCAGGCGAGCATGATCGCCTCGCGCAGCTCTTCAATCCCGCCGTTCTTCTCGGAAGTCGTGGCGAGCACGACGGGAAATGCGGCCGGCCGGCGCTTGATCTTCGCCGTCGTCTCGTCGATCAGCGGCTGGACGCCGGCGGCCTTGATCTTGTCGGTCTTGGTCAGCACGACCTGGTAGGAGCAGGCGGCCTTGTCGAGCAGGTCCATCACGTCCGAATCGATCTGCTTCACGCCGTGGCGGGCGTCGATCAGGAGATAGACGCGCTTCAGCGTCACGCGGCCCTTGAGGTAGTCGAAGACGAGCTTGGTCCAGGCGTCGACCTGCGCCTTGGGCGCCTTGGCGAAGCCGTAGCCCGGCATGTCGACCAGCGCCATCGGCGGCAGGTCGCCGGGCTGGCCGGAATAGCCGTCGGGGACGAAATAGTTGAGCTCCTGCGTGCGGCCCGGCGTGTTCGACGTGCGCGCAAGGCCCTTCTTGACGACGAGGGCGTTGATCAAGGACGACTTGCCGACGTTCGAACGGCCGGCGAAGGCGATCTCGGGCGGGCCTTCGGGCGGCAGGAACTTCATCGACGGCACGCCGCGGATGAAGATCCAGTTCTTGGGGAACGGGATGGCCTCGATCGGCGCCGGGCGGGGGTCTTCCATGTCGCTCAACGTCAACTCTCCGTGGCCATGATCGCCACGGATGGCATTGAGCTTTCGCGCCGGCTTGTCAACCGGAAGTCAGGGAAACGCCCGGCCGGCGATGCGCCGACCGGGCCGTGCGCCTTACGGCAGGAGCACGCGATTGACGACGTGAATGACGCCGTTCGACTGGTTGACGTCCGCCGTGGTCACGACGCTCGTCGTGCCCTTGCCGTCCATGACGGCGACGCCGCGGCCGGACGGGACGACGGTCAGCGTGCCGCCCTGGACGGTGGTGAGCTGCGCTTCGCCGCCGCCCGCATTGGCGCGGCGCAGAAGCTCGGGACCGCTGAGCTTGCCGGGAACGACGTGATAGGTCAGCACGCCGGTGAGCTGGTCCTTGTTCTCGGGCATCAGGAGCGTGTCGACGGTGCCGGCGGGCAGCATGGTGAAGGCATCGTTCACCGGCGCGAAGACCGTGAAGGGTCCGGGACCGGACAAGGTGCCGGCGAGGTCGGCCGCCTGGACGGCAGCGACGAGCGTGGTGTGGACCGGCGAGTTCACAGCGTTCTCGACGATGTTGCGCTCGACGAGCATCGGCGCGCCGCCGACGGTCGGGTTTTCCTGCGCGCCCGCGGGCGCGGCCAGCACGATCGCTGCGGAAACCAGAAGGGTCGTGATCGAAAGTTTCTTCATGATGCCTCTCCCAAGGAAATGTCTTCGTTGACGGTTCCAGTTACGGACAAGCCCGGGAGACAGTTTCGGTCTTCACCGAAGCGTGAAAACGAAAAAGCCCCGCGCGAGGCGGGGCTTTCGAGGGCGGCCGGCTATTCGGCCGGTTCCTTCGATTTCTTCCGGAACATGCCGGTCAGGTTGTCCCAGAGCTCGATCTTGGCGCCCTGGCGCTTCATGATCACGCCCTGCTGGAGCACCGACAGTGTGTTGTTCCATGCCCAGTAGATCACCAGGCCGGCCGGGAACGTCGCCAGCATGAAGGTGAAGACCACCGGCATCCAGTTGAAGATCATCGCCTGCGTCGGATCGGGCGGGGTCGGGTTCATGCGCATCTGCACGAACATCGTGATGCCCATGATCAGCGGCCAGACGCCGATCATCAGGAAGGACGGAACGTCGTAGGGCAGAAGGCCGAACAGGTTGAACAGCGAGGTCGGGTCGGGCGCCGACAGATCCTCGATCCAGCCGAAGAACGGCGCATGGCGCATCTCGATGGTGACGTAGATCACCTTGTAGAGCGCGAAAAAGACGGGAATCTGGAGAAGGATCGGCCAGCAGCCGGCGATCGGATTGATCTTCTCCTTCTTGTAGAGCTCCATCATCTCCTGCTGCTGCTTCATCCGGTCGTCCGCATATTTCTCGCGGATCTCCATCAGCTTGGGCTGCACCTTCTTCATGTTCGCCATCGACACGTAGGACTTGTTGGCGAGCGGGAAGAAGATCAGCTTGACGAGAACGGTCGTGGCGAGGATCGCGACGCCGAAATTGCCGAACAGGCGGAAGAACCAGTCGATGACGAAGAACATCGGCTTGGTGATGAAATAGAACCAGCCCCAGTCGATCAGGAGCTCGAACTGGCGGATGCCGTACTCGTCCTGGTAGCCGTCGATGACGTCGACCACCTTGGCGCCGGCGAAGACGCGGGTCTCGATGTCGGCCGACTGGCCGGGCGCGACGGAAACCGCGTCGGACAGATAATCCGCCTGGTAGCGCACGCGGCCGTCGTCGAAATAGGAATAGCGCGGCTGGAACGCCTGGCCGGCGGACGGGACCATCGCCACCGCCCAGTACTTGTCGGTGATGCCGAGCCAGCCGTCATTGCTCTTGCCGGGCGTGATCTGGCGATCCTCGGCGAGCGTCGAATAGTCGATCTCCTGCAGGCCTTCCTCGCCGGTGACGCCGATGAGACCTTCGTGCAGGACGAAGATGCCCGCGATGTCGGGCGTGCCGACACGCGTGATGCGGCCGTAGTTCATCAGTTCGATGGCTTCGCCGCCGGCGTTCGTGACGCTGTCGGTGATCGTGAACATGTAGTCGGCGTCGACCGAGATCGTGCGCTCGAAGGTCAGGCCGGCATCGTTGGTGTAGGTCAGCGTGACGGGGCTGTCCTGCGTCAGCTGCGGATTGCCCTCGACGCTCCAGACCGTCTGCGGGCCGGGCACCGCGCCGGCATTGCCCCCGGCGACGTAGCCGGTCTCGGCATAGTAGCCGTCGGCGAGCGCGGACGGGTTCAGGAGCGAGATGTTGGGCGAATTCGGTTCGACGGTGACGCGGTAGTCCTTGAGGAGAAGGTCGTCGATGCGCGCGCCGGTCAGGTTGATCGAGCCGGAAAGGCGGGGCGTGTCGATCGCGATGCGGTTCGTTCCGGCGATCGCGGCTTCGCGCGTCTGCGGCGCTGCGCCGGCCGCTCCGCTGCCGGGAACCTCGGCCGCCGTGCCCGGCGCCGTCGGCACGTCTCCATCACCAGCCGCGCCGCCGGCGGCCTGACCCTGAGGGGTCGTCGCCTGCTGCTGCTGCGCCTGGATCTCGGCTGCCTCGCGCTGCGCTTCGATGCGGGGGTTCATGTAGAACACCTGCCAGAGCGTCAGGATCACGACGGAAAGCGCGATCGTGATGAAGAAGTTGCGGTTGTTTTCCATCAAGGAATCCCTATCCCCGCTCAGCGAAATCGGCGGGAGAGCTCTGCCTTCAGTTCGTCGAACGGCGTCTTGAGCAGTTCGCGGCGGCCGACGATGACATAGTCGGTGCCGGGCGCCATGTCACGCGCCGCATGGACGCGAACGGCTTCTTTCAGGCGACGGCGGATGCGATTGCGAACCACCGCATTGCCGACTTTCTTGGTGACGGTGAAGCCGACGCGCGGTTCGCCCGCGTCGTCACGCCGCAGCGCCTCCAACAGAAAAAGCCGTCCCCGGCGCTTCTCGCCCCGGCGAACGGCCAGAAACTGGGCGCGCTTCTTCAAGCGCGCCGGTGCATTCTCTTGCGGCCGGTCGGTCAATACCTTCGCCCTTCGGCATCCGGCGTCGCGAGGATTATGCGGACAAACGCTTGCGGCCGCGGGCGCGGCGGGCAGCGATGACCTTCTGTCCACCCTTGGTGGCCATGCGCGCACGGAAACCATGGCGGCGCTTGCGGACGAGTTTGGACGGCTGGTAGGTACGCTTCATTTATTTAATACCGCGGCGTGCGGCCCTTCTTGGTAGCTGTCTCATAGGACGAGAGCTTCGGCCGGCCATGCGCAACATAAGTCGCGCCAGAGCCTGGGCCCGAGCGTGCGCGGCTTATAGAAAGAACAATGGCCCGAGTCAATAAATGCCGGAGCGGCAGTCACGGTGCAGTGATGCGCACGCAAGTCCGTGTCAATAGAGCTTGAAACGGCGCGTGCGGCATTGCTGCCGGGTCGCGGCTGGGCCATGTGTAACTGGGTCAATCGCAGGAGCAGTCCTTGCCAGCCAAACTCGCCGATGCCAAAGCCATGCGCGACATGCCGCGATCTCCCCTTCGCGCCGTGGCATCCGACCCGCGCGAGCGGACAAAGGACGTCGCCATGACCGCCGGCCGGCCGCGATCCATCTGGCGCTTCGTTCCACTGGCGATCATCGCCGGCGGCCTTGCGGTCGGCTACGGGCTCGGCTGGCACGAATATCTCAGCCTCGGCGAACTGGCCGCGCGCAAGGACGAATTGCAGGCCTATGCCGCGTCTTTCGGCATTCTTGCACCCGTGCTGTTCGGTCTTCTCTACATGGTGGCGACGGCCTTTGCCTTTCCGGCCGCCGGCGCGCTGACCGTCTTCGGCGGCTTCCTGTTCGGCTGGGCCGTCGCGGGCACGGTGGTCGCTGTCTCGGCGACGATCGGCGCGACGCTGATCTTCCTCGCCGCCCGCTCCGCGCTCGGCGACGCCCTGCGCAGCCGCGTCAGGGGCCGCGCCGCGGCGCTGTCGAAGGGCTTCGAGGACAATGCGTTCGGCTACCTCCTCGTCCTGCGGATGACGCCCGTCCTGCCCTTCTTCGTCGTCAATGTCGCCCCTGCCCTCTTCAAGGTCCGGCTGTCGACCTATGTCGCGACGACCTTCTTCGGCATCCTGCCGGGCACGTTCGTGCTCGCCTATCTCGGCGCCGGGGTCGACAGCGTGCTGACCGCGGCCAACGAAGCCGGCGAAACGCCGACGCTTGCCGACATCGTGACGCCGCAAATCACGCTTGCCCTCGCCGGCTTGGCGCTGCTCGCCGTTTCGGCCATGCTGATCAAGACCTACTGGACCCGCAGGACCGCTTCTAAGGCGTCCGCTGCCGACTGAACGGACACCCATGCCGAAACATCTTTCGCCCGACATCTGCGTCATCGGCGCCGGTTCCGGCGGCCTGTCGGTCGCGGCGGCCGCGGCCGCCTTCGGCGTCGAGGTGGTGCTGGTCGAACGCGGAAAGATGGGCGGCGACTGCCTGAACTATGGCTGCGTGCCGTCGAAGGCGATGATCGCTGCGGCCAAGCGGGCGCACGCCATGCGCACCGCCTCGCTCTTCGGAATCGGCGCGGTCGAGCCGGTGATCGATTTCTCCGCCGTCCACGCCCATGTGCGCAGCGTCATCGACGCAATAGCCCCCAACGATTCCGTTGCGCGCTTCGAAGGACTCGGCGTCATTGTCCTCCAGGCGGAAGGCCGGTTCGTCGACGAAAAGACGCTGGCGGCGGGCGATCATCTGATCACCGCCCGGCGCTTCGTCATCGCCACCGGCTCCTCCCCCGTCATTCCGCCGATCCCCGGCATCGACACGGTCACGGCGCTGACCAACGAAACCATCTTCGATCTCGAGGAACTGCCCGAACATCTGGTGATCATGGGCGGCGGTCCGATCGGGCTCGAACTCGCCCAGGCGCATCGCCGGCTCGGCGCGCGCGTCACCGTCGTCGAGGCGCAGGCCTGCCTGTCGCGCGAGGACCCGCAGCTTGCCGCCCTCGCGCTCGATACGCTCCGCGAAGAGGGCATCGCGCTCCACGACCACCATGCCGTCACGCGGATCGAGCGGACAGGCTCCGGCCATCGCCTCTTCGCCAAGCCCTCGAATGGCGACGAAATCGCGATCGAGGGCTCGCATCTCCTGGTCGCCGCCGGTCGCACCCCGAACCTCGCCTCGCTCGACCTCGACGCCGCAAAGGTGCGCTTCGACAAGAAGGGCGTCACCGTCGATGCCGGCCTGCGCAGTTCTAACCGCAGCATCTATGCAATCGGCGACGTCGCCGGCGGGCCGCAATTCACCCATGTCGCGAATTACCACGCCGGCATCGTGATCCGTGCGCTCCTCTTCCGGCTGCCGGCGAAAGTCGACTATTCGGCGCTGCCGCGCGCGACCTTCCTCGATCCCGATCTCGTCCAGATCGGCCTGACGGAGGCCGAGGCGCGAAAGGCGCATGGCGACATCCGCACCCTCGCCTGGCCCGTCCACGACAACGACCGCGCGCAGGCCGAGCGCGAGACAAAGGGCCTCATCAAGCTGATGACGGACCGGCGCGGACGCATCGTCGGCGTCTCGATCCTGGCCAAGGGCGCATCCGAGATGGGGAACTTCTGGGCGCTGGCGCTGTCGAAGAAGATGCGCCTGCGCGACCTTAGCGGTTTCGTCTCGCCCTATCCGACCGTTGGGGAAATTGGCAAACGCGCCGCCATGTCCTATTTTGGAGGCATGGCCCGCAAGCCCCTGATCCGGCGATTCGTCCGCCTCCTTCGGGTGTTCGGCTAGGGCCGGGGAGACACGGCGTGAGGGACAGCGAGACCGACGGCAGGCCCGAGACGCTCGACAAGCGCGCCAGCGTCGCGCTCGGGCGCGGGCTGTCGATGAAGTTGCTGGTCCTGACCATGCTTTTCGTGCTCATCGCCGAAGTGCTGATCTTCATCCCCTCGATCGCCAATTTCCGCCTGCGCTGGCTCGAGGAGCGCCTGAGCACGGCCGCCGCGGTGGCCACGGTGCTCGTCGGCGAGGACGCCTCGACACTCTCGCGCGCCACGCAGGACGAAGTCCTCGCCTCGCTCGGTGCCAAGGCGGTCGCCGTGCGCGACGAGGGCATGTCGCAGTTGCTCGTCGCAGCCGAAATGCCGCCGCAGGTCGACGAGCACATCGCGCTCGCGGCGACCTCGCCGCTGACGGCCGTGCGCGGCGCCCTTTCGACGGCGCTCTGGGGCGGCGAGCGCATGCTGCGCGTCTTCGGGCCGGTCGGCGACAGCGCCAAGGAATTCGAGCTGATCATCCCCGACAAGGATTTGCGCAAGGCGATGATGGTCTATGCCCGCAACGTCGCCATCCTGTCGCTCATCATCTCTATCATCACCGCCGGCCTCGTCTTCTGGGCGATCAACCGCATGATGATCCGCCCCGTCCGGCGCATGACGCATTCCATGCTCGCCTTCTCGGCCGCGCCGGACGATCCGGCCCGCGTCATCCGTCCGGAGCGACGCACGGACGAGATCGGCGTCGCGCAGCGCGAACTCGCCTCCATGCAGGGCGAGTTGCAGCGCACCCTCGGCGAACAGCGGCACCTTGCCGAACTCGGCCTCGCCGTCTCCAAGATCAACCACGACATGCGCAACATGCTGGCGGCGGCGCAGTTGATGTCCGACCGGCTGCGCCTCATCGACAATCCCACCGTCCAGTCCTTCGTGCCGAAGCTGGTGCGCACGCTCGACCGCGCCGTCTCCTATTCCGAGGGCGTCCTTGCCTATGGCCGCACGCAGGAGGCGCCGCCCTCGCGCCGCAAGCTGCGGCTCGCGCAGATGGCCGACGATGTCGGCGAAATCCTCGGCCTTCAGCCAGACGGCGATATCGAATTCGTCAACGCCGTCGACCCCGCCCTCGAGGTCGAGGCCGATGCCGACCATCTCTTCCGCGTCCTCGCCAATCTCGCCCGCAACGCCGTCCAGGCGATGCAGACCGACACGGAGACGGCGATCGTCAAGCGGCTGACGATCGGCGCCGCCCGCGAAGGCACGGTCTCGAAGATCACGATCGAGGACACCGGGCCGGGCCTGCCCAAGCGCGCGCGCGAAAACCTCTTCGCCGCCTTCCGCGGCGCGGCGCGCAGCGGCGGCACCGGCCTCGGGCTCGCCATCGCACACGAGCTCGTGCGCGCCCATGCCGGAACGCTGGAACTCGTCGAGACACGCGGCGGGCGCACGGTCTTCGAGATCTGCATCCCCGACCAGCCGATCGCGCTCGACGAGGCGCGCAAGACCATCCGCCGTCCCGCCTGATCTCGGCCAGGCCGCGCAGGACTACCGTCAAGCGACTGCCCAAAGGGAATGATCGGGCCGCGCATTTTTCTCGAAACGCCGCTTGCTTTTCGACGGCTCAATGGCTAGGTAACGGCCACTTCAGGTGCCGCTCCACCGGCACCGCGATCGCATCGTGATCGCTGCGCGCCCGTAGCTCAGCTGGATAGAGCACCAGACTACGAATCTGGGGGTCAGAGGTTCGAATCCTTTCGGGCGCGCCATAATTCATACCACTCAGAACAAACCGATGAACCGTCGCGCCACTTAAGCCGACCGTTCAAGCATCGTCCGACGGTCGACAATGGGGCACGACAAACCGGTGTGACATGGTTCGCCGCAATCCGAGAGCACTCTCGGAAGCCCGATGAGCATGAAGACGTTGCATACTATCCGGACAGTATGTAAAATGCCTCGTGTGACCAATCAGGATTTCGGCCCATGGACAGACAGAGCCTTGAGACCTTCCGCCTTAGCCTGCGGCGCTTCAGTGAAGCGAAGATCAAGCCCCACGCTGCGGTCTATGACCGCGAGATGAGGTTTCCAGAAGAATCGCTTATGGCCTTCAAAGAGATGGGACTCGTCTCGCTCGCCTTTGCCGAGGAGGTCGGCGGACAAGGCGGCGACACGCTATCGCAGGTTTTGGCACTGGAGGAACTGGGTCGCGTCTGCGCCACCTCGTCGCTGACGTTGATGGTCATCTGGGCCGGACTCGTGCCGATCGCCAAGCACGGTTCGCCGAAACTGGTCGACGAGGTGATCCGCCCGGCGATGAGCGGCGATACGGTCGCCTCGATCTGCCTCACCGAGCCCGCCGGTGGCTCCGATCTCTTTGGTCTGAAGACGAGAGCCGAACGCTCCGGCGACGGCTGGGTGATCAACGGCCAGAAGCGCTACATCACCAATGCCACGCGGTCGGACTGGTACACCGTGCTCGCGCGTACGGGCGAGAAGGCGGTCTCGCTCTTTGCCGTCCACAAGGACGATCCCGGGCTTTCCTTCGGCCGGCGCGAGACGAAGATGGGCATCAAGGGCAGCCCGACGGCGGACGTGATCTTCGAGAACTGCCGCCTGCCGGAACATCGCCTGGTGGGCGAACTCCACCAGGGCCATGCCTATATCACCGAGTCGCTCACCTGGACCCGCGCACTGATCGGCGCGCAGGCGCTGGGCATCGCCCAGGGCGCGCTCGAAGAGGCGGTGAACTACACTTCCGAACGCACCCAGTTCGGCGAGACGCTGTCGCGGCTGCAGATGGTGCGCGGCCACATTGCCGATATGGCCATGGCGACCGAAGCCGGCCGGTCGCTGCTCTACCGCGCTTCGGAAGCGATCGACGAGAACGATCCCGCGGCTCGCACGCTCGCCTCCATGGCCAAGCTCTCCTGCAGCGAAACCGCGATGCGGGTGACGACGGACGCGCTGCAGTTGCATGGCGGCGCGGGCTACCTTAGCGACTTCCCGATCGAGCGGATGATGCGCGACGCCAAGATCACCGAGATCTACGAAGGGGTCAGCGACATCCAACGCCTGATCATCGCGAAATCGGTCTACCAACAGGTGCGGAGCGGCGCATGAGCCTCATCAACTATCTCACCCGAATCCAGTTCGAGAGCGGCGCCGTGGGGCTGCTTGCGGACGAGCTGAAGCTCCTCAAGGGGTCGCGACCGCTGATCGTCACGGATCCGGGCATCGTCCGCGCCGGCCTTCTCGATCGCGTGATCAAGGAGGGCAATCTGCCGCCGGGCACTCCTGTCTTCGACGGCACGCCGGAGAACCCCGAAGAGGGTGCCGTGCTCGCCGCGCGGGACCAGTATCGCAAGGCCGGCTGCGACAGCATCGTGGCGATCGGCGGTGGCTCGTCGCTCGACCTCGCCAAGGGCGTCGCGCTTATGGTGGGGCATGCCGAGCCGCTGGAGCAATATGCGGCAATCCTCGGCGGTGTCGCAAAGATCACGTCGGACCTGCCGCCGCTGATCGCGATCCCGACGACAGCCGGCACCGGGAGCGAGGTCGGCCGCGCTGCGCTCATCACGCTCGATGACGGCCGCAAGCTCGGTTTCCTTTCGCCGTATCTCATTCCGACTGTCGCGATCTGCGATCCGGATCTGACCCTCGGCCTGCCGCCGCACCTCACCGCGGCGACCGGCATGGATGCCGTGACCCACTGCATCGAAACCTATCTCAGCCCGCGCTCCAATCCGCCGGCGGAAGCGATTGCGCTCGACGGCCTTGCGCGTGCCATGCGTCACATTTTGCGCGTTTATCGCGACGGCAGTGATCGGGAGGCGCGTTACGAGATGATGATGGCCTCGCTCGAAGGCGGCATGACCTTCCAGAAGGGTCTCGGCGCCGTCCACGGTATGTCGCATGCGCTGGGTGGCCTGAAATCCCCACGTCTCCATCACGGCACGCTGAACGCAGTGATCCTGCCGGCCGTTCTGCGCTTCAACGAGAGTCATGCGCAGGAGAAATACCGCGCGTTGCGGGCTGCGATGGGGTTGCCCGAAGGGACCGACCTTGCCGACGCGATCGCCGACCTGTCGGCCGATCTCGGCCTGCCGAAGAACCTCTCCGAGATGGGCGTGCCGCGCGAGTGCCTGCCGCTGATGGCCGAACGCGCCATGGCCGACCATTCGACCGCCACCAATCCGCGGCCGCTGACGGTCGAGGACTATCGGCGGCTCTTCGAGGAAGCGATGGAGTAACACGATGAGCGACGATGCCGACGCCGGACGCGCGAGGGGGAGCCTTGCCGGCGTGAGAATACTCGACCTGACGCGGCTTGCACCCGGCCCCTATTGCTCGATGATCCTCGCGGACATGGGCGCGGACGTGATCGTTGTCGGCGGCGGTGCGGGCAGTCTCGCCATCCCGGCCTTTTCGCGCGGCAAGCGACAGATCGCGCTCGACCTGAAAACGGATGCCGGCCGGAACGCTTTTCTGCGACTTGCGGAAAAGGCGGATGTGGTGCTGGAAGGCTACCGCCCCGGCGTGATGAAACGCCTCGGCCTCGACCATGAGACGCTGAAGAAGGTCAACTCCCGCCTGATCTACTGCGCACTGACCGGTTACGGCCAGGAGGGCCCCCTCAGCCAGGAGGCGGGTCACGACCTCAATTATGCAGCGCTGTCCGGCGCCATCGGCGCCTTCGGCCCGGCAGACAACGTGCCGAGCTTCCCGCTGAACCTCCTGGCCGACTTCGCCGGCGGCAGCCTTTTCGCCGCGATCGGCATTCTCGGTGCGCTCAACGAGCGTCAGCGGACCGGCGAAGGGCAGTTCATCGATGCGGCTATGGTCGATGGCTGCCTGTCGCTGATGGCGATGCACTTTGCAGATTGGGGCAAACCGGTGCTTGCCGGCAGGGGCGACGGCCTCGTCGCCGGCACCGCGCCCTACTACCGCTGCTATCGTTGCAGCGATGGCAAGTTCATCGCCGTCGGCGCGCTGGAGCGGCGCTTCTTCGAGAATCTCTGGCAGGGGCTCGATCTCGGCATCGATCCGCCGGCCAATCATTTCGATCGCACCGAATGGCCGGCGATGGAGAGGCTGTTCGAAGAGGTCTTCGCGCGGCGCCCGCGCGACGAGTGGGTCGCGCACTTTGCCGGCAAGGACGCCTGCCTGTCACCGGTGCTCGATCCGGAAGAGGCACTCGCTCATCCGCACAATCACAGCCGCCATCCAACGCTTGGCCGGGAGAATGCGGTACAGGCGCCGATCATGGCCGGCATGGTCGATGGCATACGGCAAACCTCGCCCGATGATACGACCGCCGAGGTGCTGGCCGAAGCCGGGCTCGGCGAGGAGGAGATCGCAGCCGCCCGCCCGGCATCGTCGGGTGCAATTGCCGGCCTCGCCTGGCCGCCGATGTGAGTTGACGGCCTTGCCGCAGTTGAAGCGGTGGCGGCCGGCGCATACCATCCTGAAGCTGCGTAACCGAAAGAACAGAAATGCCGGAAGCTGCCTCTCCAAGGCCCAACAAGAAGGCGCTGCTTCGTGAGGACAGCATCCACCGCCTGACCCAGGCGGCCTTCGCGCTGATCGTCGACAAGGGCTACCACGCCTGCAGCCTTCAGGAGATCGCCGAAGCCGCCGGCCTCACCAAGGGCGCGATCTTCTTCTATTTCGAAAGCAAGGAGAACCTTCTGCTCCAGCTTCTCGACCTCGCCGAGAAGCATATGGTCGACCCGCTGATCCAGCATCTCGCCGAGATCGACGCGCCGGCGCCGGAAAAGATCGCCTCCTTCTTCCGCTTCACCTCCAAGCGGGGGATCGACCGGCCGAACGAACTCCTGTGCCTCATCAAGATGTCGATCGAGAACCGCAGCACGACCAGCATGGCCGACGAGCGGGTGGTGCAAATCTATGCCCGGATCTACCGCGCCATCGAAGAGATCGTCGACAAGGGCAAGGAGCGCGGCGAACTTACCGCTACCTTGCCAACAAAGGAGTTTGCCACCCTCGTCGTCGCCACTCACGACGGCATGATGCTGGAGTGGCATCGCCGCGGCGGGGGCATCGACGGCCGCCTCTTCGTCCAGACCGTCTGGCAGACTTTCCTAGACGGTATCCGCGTGAAACAGCCGAACGGCTAGCGCGGGCGCGCGATTTCCTTCAGCCGGATACCGGCCTTGTGCCGGTCCCAGGTCGCATCGGTGATGCCGTCGCTCCGAAGATCGGCCTTGCGCACCTTGTTGGTCGGCGTCCGCGGCAATGCTTCGACGATCTCGATATAGCGCGGTACCATGAAATGCGGCAGGTGTTCGGCGAGATGGACGATCAGCTCGTCCGGCACGATCTGTGCACCCTCGACGAGGCTGATGCAGAGCTTGATGTCGTCGTCGCCCTCCATGCCGGAGGGCACGCCTATGGCGGCCGCCTCGCGCACTTCGCGTCGCTTCAGCGCTGCCGCCTCGATATCGAAGGAGGAGATGTTCTCCGCCCGGCGGCGAATGCGATCCTTCAGCCGGTCCACGATGAAGAAATTGCCGGCCTCGTCGCGCATCGCCGCGTCGCCGGTGTGGAACCAGAGATTGCGCCAGGCTTTCAGCGTCTCCTCAGGCATGCCCATGTAACGCGACATCATCGTCCAGGGGTGGCGCGGGCGCACGACCAGCTCGCCGACTTCGCCGGCCTCCAGCGCACGGTCCGTCAGCGGGTCGACGACGGCCACCTCGGCCCATTCCTCCATGACACGGCCGCAGGAGCCGAGCGGGCGCTCGCCTTCGAGGGATGTCCAGATCGGGCAAGCCGTTTCCGTCATGCCCCACATTTCGACACCCCGCAGGCCGAAGCGGCGCTCGAAATCCTCGCCGATCGTCTTCGGCAGCGGGCAGCACATGATCCGGCGCATCAAGTGGTCGCGGTCGGCGGTCGAGCGGCGCGTTGCGTGGATCATCTCGATCATCGGTCCGTGGGCAATCGTCATCGTCACGCCCTCGCGGCGGATCGTGCCCAGCCATTGGTCGGCTTCGAAGCGCTTGCCGAGCACAAGCCGCGCACCGACCGCGAACGCTGCCAGCACGCCCATGAACTTGCCGGCGATGTGATTGAGCGGGTGAACGCAGTAATAGACGTCATCGGGGCCGAGCCGTGTATTGACGATCGCCTGATGGGCGAGCAGGCAGACCTGCGCATTCGGCATCACCACGCCCTTAGATGGGCCGGTGGTGCCGGACGTGAACATCACGGCGGCCGGGTCCGCCGGACTCGCGCCCGGCCCCTCGGGAAGCTCGCGGGGGTTCGCAACGATCGTCTCATAGCGCTCGATCGGGACGCCAAGGTCCGGAACATTCTCCGCGTCGCCGACAAGGATGAGCTTGCGCACGCCTGCCAGTGCGTCGCGAACAGCGGCGAGCCGCGCGACGAGGCCGGCCTCGGCCATCATTACCGAAGGCGCCGTGGTCACCAGAACGTGCCGGAGCAACTCGCCGTGATAGGCGGAATTGATCGTCACATCGACGCCGCCGGCAAGGTTCACGGCCATCCAGCCATGAAGCGCGGGCAGGCCGTTGGCGCAGAAGATGCCGACCCGCTCGCCCGTCGTCACGCCGTCGGCCAACAAGTGGTGGGCGAGCGCCGAGGATCGGCCGATGAACGTGCGGTAATCCTCCTCGCCGCCCCCGACTTCGCGAACGAAGGGCCTGTCGGGGCTGTCCCTCAACCGCATCTCTGCAATTGCCCGCACGGTCCAGAATGCCGGCCCGCCGATCCGTGAAGCCAGTCCTTCCGTCACGTCCATAAGATCCTCCGCTTGCTCGCCCGGCTGCTTTGCGCAGGCGGGAAACGCTCTTCACCGCCGCCGCAAGCCACCTGGGAGAAGGCGGTTGCGCGGCACATATTTTTAACATACCATCCGGATAGTATTTATTTAAGCGGAGATTTCATGCACGAGGAACCCGTTTTGCCGAGTGCCGATCTTGGCGCGGTCCGTGGGCCGCTCGCCGGCGTGACGGTGCTGGAATTGGGCATGGTCATGCAGGTCCCGCTCGCTGCACAGATGCTGGGCGACTACGGGGCGGATGTGATCAAGGTGGAGCGCCAGCCGCCGGGTGAGATTCTGAGGACACTCGATCCCATCGCGACGGAGGAAGGCACGGGGAGCTGTTACTACGCGGCCCTCGGCCGCAACAAGCGGACGCTGTCGCTCGACATCAAGTCGCCGGAGGGTCATTCCACTCTGATGCGCCTCGTCGAGAAGGCGGACGTCCTCCTGCACAATTTCCGCCCCGGCGTCATGGAGCGGCTGGGCCTCGGCTATGAGCAACTTGCCGAGCACAATCCGCGCCTGGTCTACGCCGCGGGATTTGCATTCGGTGAGACGGGACCGCTGGCCTCAATGCCGGGTCAGGACATGCTTGCCCAGGCCTATAGCGGCTTCGCGCTAAGCGGCGTCGCGGATGGCGATCCGCCGAAGATCAGCAACACGCCGGTCATCGATTACATGACGGCGCTGTCGCTGACGCAGGGCATCATGGCGGCGCTCATCGAGCGGCAGCGATCCGGGCTGGGCCAGAAGGTGACGACGTCGCTGCTCGACGTTGCCTTCGCCGCGCAGGTTCTCGAAGTCTCGAGCATCGCCGTCCACGGTGAACGCACGAGCTGGATCAAGCGCTCCATGAGTCTCGCCGCGAGCGATGGCTGGCTGATCGTGCTGACGCTCTTCCGCGATAATCCGCTGAAAGCGATCTGCTCGGCCTTCGACCTGCCGGACATGAGCGCCGAGGAGGGATTGGCGACGGCTGATCAGCAGAACCGGCGCCTTACCGAGATCGAGGAGCGGCTCCGCCCCGTCTTCGCCCGCTACACGGTGGCCGAATGCATCGAAAAGCTCGGCCGGCATGACGTGCTCTGCTCGCCCTTCAACACGCTGGAAACGGCAATGGCGAGCGAGCAGATCCGCCATAACGGCATGCTCTGGAACATTCCCGTCGCCGGCAAGGCCGAGCGCGAACTCGTCGGAAATCCGGTCAAGCTGTCGCGCACGCCGCTCGGCCTTCGCGAGGCGCCATCGTGCATCGGCGGCATGAGCGCCAACGTGCTGTCCCGCTTCGGCTTCGGGCAAGACGAGATCGATCGTCTGATCGAGCGTGGTGTCGTCTACGCCGACGGCAAGGCGCAATGAAATCCAGAAATCGGCTGTCAGAAATCTGAAGGAGACGGCACATGAGTGAGAATGCCAGCGCAGCGGTGACAAAGTCCGGCTGGAGCGAAGCATGGGAGAGGGCGCTTGGTCGCGTCAGTGAAACCAGCGCCATGTCGCTCGACGGCTTCCCGCATTATGGCGACCCGGAGACCGGGCAATGGACGACCACGCCCGACGCCTTCTGGACCGGCGGCTTCTGGATCGGCGAGCTCTGGCTTGCGGCGCATGCAACCGGCGACGAGACGTTCCGAGAGCAGGCGGCGATCTGGCTGAAACGGCTCGAACCGCGCATCGAAAGCCGCACCGTCTTCCGCGGCTTCCTTTTCTATTACGGTGCGGTGACCGGCGCGATCCTGCACAATGACAGCACCGCGGGCCACTTCGCCGCCCGGGCGGCGCAGTCGCTCGCCGAGCAATTCGACGAAACGGCCGGCCTTATCCCGCTCGGCTCGCAGGCCGAGGAGGCTCACAGCGTCGGCGACGGCGAAGCGAATATCGACGGGCTGCCGGCAACGCCGCTGATGCTCTGGGCCGCCCGGCATCTCAAGCACGATGACATGCGCGAACTGGCGCTCCGCCACGCAAGGCGCAGCGGCGAGTTCTTCATCCGGCCCGATGGCGGGGTGATCCAGTCGGCGAGTTTCGACACCAGGACGGGTGAGGTCACGCGCCGCTACACCCACAAGGGCTACAGCGACAGCTCGATCTGGACCCGCGCCCAAGCCTGGGCGATGCTCGGTTACGCGCTGAGCGCGGGCATCGAGCCGGGGGAAACCTGGCTTCTGGAACGCGCCACGCAGGTCGCGGACTGGTGGCTCGATCACGTGCCGGCCGACCACGTCGCCTATTGGGATTTCGATGCGCCGGTGACGCCCGAGACGAAGCGCGACAGCTCCGGCACGGCGATCGCCGCCGCCGCACTCCTGAAGCTCGCTGCGATCCATCCGGATCGCAGCAAGGCAGAACGCTACCGCACCGCCGCCCGCGCCGCTACGGCGGCGCTGGTCGAGCGGCACCTGCGCCCCAACGGCATCCTCGGCGATGGCTGCTTCGACCCGAAGAACAACAAGGCCGTCGCCAACGAGTTGATCTGGGGCGACTATTTCCTGCTCGAATGCCTGGCAAAGCTGAGCGGCCGCCTCGCCATGGAGTTCTGAAGGCGAGCAGCGCGACGGTGCCACCCCGCACTTGAGCAACGCGTGTCGTTCTTCAGCGCGCTGCCACCCGCCCGATCGGGCCGCGCAAGCGGAAGTGCCCGCGTGCAGGCCTGCCTCCGGCTTGATCACGGCGCCAGTGGTTTTTGAGTTCGACGCCGGGCAGTTGCATGACCTTATGGTGCAATGCCCAATTCCGTTTTGGAATATGGCTCGGAAATGTTTTCATTTTCCTGATGTCGCAGCGGAAGCCAGTATGGCGCGGACAACAGGGAGTGAGTTCATGAACCAGGCCACAGCTCTATGGGGCGGGCGTTTTCGGGCGGCACCAGATCCCGCGCTGACGCGCTATTCGCGCTCCGACGCCAGCCATTTGCGCCTGGTTCCTTTCGACGTCGCGGGGTCGAGGGCGCATGCGCGCGAACTCGTGCGGGCGGGCATTCTCGACGATGGCGAATGCCGGAAGGTCATAGCGACGCTCGACGAGATCGCCGCCGAGACGGCCGCCGGCGCGATCGCTCCGATGCCGGGCGACGAGGACATCCACACCTTCATCGAGCGGCATCTGATCGAACGCCTCGGCGACCTGGGCGGCAAGCTGCGGGCGGGCCGGTCGCGCAACGACCAGGCCGCAAACGATCTGAAGCTTTATCTGCGCGCCGAAGCGAAGGCGGTGTCGGCCGACCTGATCGAGCTGATCGACGCGCTGGTCGCGCAGGCGGCGAGCCATGTCGAAAGCCCGGCGCCGGGCTTAACGCATCTGCAGGCGGCCCAGCCCATCGTGATGGGTCATCAGTTGATGGCCCATGCACAGGCTTTGTCGCGTAATCTCGACCGGCTGCGCGACTGGCATCGCCGCGCCGACCGTTCGCCGCTCGGCGCCGCGGCGCTTGCGGGCAGCGCCATCGCGCAGCATCCGCAGGAAACCGCGCTGGAGCTCGGCTATGGCGGCTCGTTCGAGAATTCGGTCGATGCCGTCGGCAGCCGCGATCACGTCGCCGAGTTCATCTTCGTCACGGCGATGATCGGCGTCGACCTGTCGCGGCTTTCGGAAGAGATCATCCTGTGGTGCTCGCAGTCGTTTTCCTGGGTCACGCTCGACGATGCGTTCGCGACCGGCTCTTCGATCATGCCGCAGAAGAAGAACCCCGACATCGCCGAACTGACCCGCGGCCGCAGCGCGCGCCTGATGGGCTGCCTGTCGAGCATCATGATCGCCCTCAAGGGCTTGCCCTTCGCCTATAATCGCGACCTGATCGAGGACAAGAAGGCCGCGTTCGAAGCCGTCGATACGCTGCACATGGCGCTCCCCGCCATGAGCGGTCTCGTGCGGACGCTTCGCTTCGACACGGCGCGGATGAGGACAGCCGCGACGCAAGGCTTCACTCTCGCGACCGAAATGGCCGACTGGCTCGCGCTGCGCGGCGTGCCGTTCTCGCGCGCCCACGAGATCACCGGCAAGGCCGTTCGCTATTGCGAGGACCATGGCGTCACGCTGGAAGACCTCACGCCGGCGATGCTGGCCGAAATCGACCCCGCGCTCGATCCGTCAATCATGGCGCACATGTCGATCGACGCCGCGCTTGCCGCGCGATCGGCGCAGGGCGGCACGGCGCCGGACGCCGTGCGGCGCCAGATCGATCGCCTGACGGCGACGCTGGCCGTGCTGCGCACCTGGAACGAGGAGACAGTTCGATGACCGCTTCATCCATGACGGGCGCGCTTCCCCGCACGGACGGCGCGCCGGCGACGTTCGATCCGAGCGCCTTCACCATCATGCCGCGCCGGCACTACGGAAGGTGGATGGCGACGGCGCTCATCCTGCTTGCGATCGGCGGCATCGTGCGCGCTTTCGCGCTCGGGCAGATCGAGTGGGCGGTCGTCGGCCAGTTCCTGACGGCACCGGCGATCCTCTTCGGCCTCGTCAACACGATCGTCATGGCGATTGCGGCCATGGCGCTCGGCATCACGCTCGGCGTCCTCTTCGCAGTCATGGTGATGTCGCCAAACCCGGTGCTGCACTATTCGGCCAAGGGCTATATCTGGTTCTTCCGCGGCACGCCGCTGATCCTGCAACTCCTGCTCTGGTTCAACCTGGCGCTCGTGTTCCCGACGCTCGGCATACCCGGCCTTTTCGAATTCCGGACGGTCGACGTCATCACGCCGTTCATGGCCACGCTTCTGGGGCTGGGCATCAACCAGGGCGCCTACACGGCGGAGGTCGTTCGCGCCGGCATTCTCTCGGTCGACCACGGCCAGACGGAAGCTGCGCAATCCATCGGCATGGCTCGCCCCACGATCATGCGGCGCATCGTGCTGCCGCAGGCCATGCGGGTCATCATCCCGCCGGTCGGCAACGAGTTCATCAGCATGGTGAAACTGACCTCGCTCGCCTCGGTCATCCAGTTCTCCGAGATTCTGCGCAATGCGCAGACCATCTACTTCGCCAACGGGCGCGTCATCGAACTGCTGATCGTCGCCGCCATCTGGTACATTGCCGTCGTCTCCGTGATGTCGGTCGGGCAGCACTTCCTGGAGCGCCATTTCTCGCGCGGCCAGGCCAATCGGGGGCGCGGAAAATGAAAGCGAACATCCCTGCCGAGACCGTCGTCGTCGCACGCCAGGTCACGAAGACCTTCGGAAGCCTGACGGCGCTCGACGCCGTCGATCTCGAGGTGACGCGCGGCGAAGTTCTATGCATCATCGGACCTTCCGGCTCCGGCAAGTCGACGCTCCTGCGCTGCATCAACCAGATCGAGCACTCCAATGGCGGCGCGATCTGGATCGAGGGCGAACTGACCGGCTATCGCCAGGCCGGCCATACGCTCCACGAACTCGACGACCGTGCGATCGCCCGCCAGCGCCTCGCCTGCGGAATGGTGTTCCAGCGCTTCAACCTCTTCAACCACATGACGGCGCTGCAAAACGTCATGGAGGGTCCGGTGACGGTTCTGAGGCGACCGCGCGAGGATGTCCGGCGCGAGGCTCTGGCGCTGCTGGACAGGGTCGGGCTTTCGGACAAGCCGAACGCCTATCCCTCGCAGCTTTCGGGCGGCCAGCAGCAGCGTGTCGCGATCGCGCGGGCGCTCGCCATGAAGCCGAAGCTCATGCTCTTCGACGAGCCGACATCGGCGCTCGATCCGGAACTGGTCGGCGAGGTGCTCGCCGTGATGCGCGACCTGGCCGCCAGCGGCATGACCATGATCGTGGTGACCCACGAACTCGGCTTTGCCCGCGAAGTGGCCGACCGCGTCGTCTTCATGGATGGCGGGCGGATCGTCGAGACGGGTGCGCCGAGCCAGGTGCTGGGCAACCCCACCGAACAACGAACAAAAGACTTCATCGCCGCCGTGCTGTCCTGAACGCAGCCGGCAAACTGAGAGAGGAACTGAAATGAAATTGAAAACGCTTCTGATCGCAGGCGCATCACTGGCCGCCCTCGGCACCTACGCGAACGCGCAGGAACTGCCGCAGCGCATCGTCGATGCCGGCACGATCGTCGTCGCGACCAATCCGAACTATGCGCCGATCGTCTACAAGGACCCGGCCACCAACACGCTGCAGGGCCTCGACATCGAAATCGGTGAGGCCATCGCCGCGGAACTCGGCGTCGAGATCGAATGGCAGGAGACCGAGTTTGTCCAGATGCTGCCCTCGCTCCAGACCGGCCGCGTCGACATGGCGATGGCGGGCATGTCGGACATCCCGTCGCGGCGCGAGACCGTCGACTTCGTCGACTACATGGTCTCGGGCGCCCAGTTCTACACGCTGACGGCGCTGGCCGAGAACGTCTCGACCACCGAGGACCTTTGCGGCAAGCGCGTCGGCGCATCGCGCAACACGGACTGGCCGAACCAGATCGCGGACTGGAGCAAGGAGAACTGCGAAGCGAAGGGTCTCGAGCCGATCGAGGTGGTGGGCACCGAGGGATCAGTCGATGCACGTACGCAGTTGAAGAGCCAGCGGCTCGACGCGGCCGTGCAGGGCAACGAGACCCTGCCCTATTTCCAGGAGCTCGAGCCGGACACCTATGTGCTGATCGGCGAACCCTTCACCCGCACGCTGGCCGGCATTCCCTTCCTCAAGACCGAAGAGGGAACACAGATTCGCGACGCCGTGAAAGGCGCGCTCGACCGGCTGAAGGAGAGCGGCCGCTACGCCGAGATCTTCGCAAGCTATGGCCTCGCGGCCAACGAGATCGACGAGATCGCCGTCAACCAGGGCGAATAGGCCTTCGCGTGTCGGATCGGCCGGGCGACGTTCGTCCGGCCGGTCGCCTTAGAGTGAGATAAGCTTGGGTTGAACCATTCTGCCGGAGGGAATTCGTGACAAGGCCGAGGGCTTCGGCGCAGGCCGTATCGGGATACGGTCAAGTCCGAAGACCGATGGATTTGGCGCGAAGGCACCCGGCAGAATGGTTCAAACCGAGCTCATCTCGCTCTAGTTCAAGCCCGCGATCTCCTGCATCAGCCAGCCATGGAAGAGTTCGAGCGCACGCCGCGGCGTGCGATCGGCGGGCCGGGTGAACCAGTAGCAATTGGGGCTTTCGAAGCCGAGGCCGCCCGGATTGACGAGGTCGCCGGACGCCAGTTCCTGGACGATCAACTCGCGCGGGATGAGGGCCACCCCCTGCCCGGCGATCGCCGCGCGGATGACCAGCGTGTAGAAGCCGAAGCGCACATAGTGCCGGGGCTCCGCAGCATCTGCCGCCAGTCCGAGCGCCTCCTGCAGATTGCGCCAGCAATTCGGCGTCTGCGGATGTTCCAGAAGTGTAAAGGCGCGGATGTCGGCCAGTTTTTCCAGGCCGCCGAATCTGGCCAGATAGCCCGGTGCACCGACGAGCGCGACCTGACGGCCGAACAGATAGTCGGCCAGTTGCCCGCGCCAGGGCGGCGCGCCGTAGCGAAAGGCCGCATCCGGCTCGGCCTGCCCTGGCGTCTCGAAGCTCGTGAACTGGACGTCAATCTCCGGGTGCAGCGTGGCAAAACGGGCAAAGCGTGGCAGCAGCCAGCGGTCGCCGAGGATCGGCAGCGTGTGAAGGCGCAGGACGTCGGAATCGCCGGACAGCCGCGCAACGCGCAACGCCGCATCCTCCAGCGCCTTCAGCGCGATCTTGGCCTGCTCGACATAGATTCGCCCCGCCTCGCTCAATTGCAGGCCGGACGGATGGCGCACGAAGAGCTGCTGCCCGACCGACGCCTCCAGCTTGGCCAATTGCTTGCTGACCGCACTTTGGGAAAGGTTGACCGCATCGGCCGCCGCCACCGTGGAACCCCGTTCCGCAAGGGCGATGAGCACGCGCAGCCCAACTGTCGAAGGTATTCTCGAATCCACGTTCGCGTGCTCTTGCCGAAATCCGTAGGACCGCTGAAAATCGGGTCAGCGCCTGCAACGGGCATGGTGACGATCTAGCGGGGCACAAAGTGCCGCACAATGATCGCGGTCCGCAAGCGCCTACCCGTCCGCTTGCGCGCGCAGGAGCATGCCGAACAGATCGCGCGGTTCGTCCGGGTCCGCCAGAAGGTCGAGATTGTCGTAAAACCCCGTTTCCGCGAGACGGTCGCGCACGTAGCGCAGCGCGGAGAAGTCTTCGATGGCGAAGCCGACCGAGTCGAACAGCGTGATCTCGTCGGCGCCGGTGCGGCCCGGTGCAGCGCCCGTCATGACTTCCCAGAGTTCGGTCACCCGATAGTCGGCCGGCAATTGCTGAATTTCGCCTTCGATGCGGGTCTGCGGCGGATACTCCACGAAGATCGCCGAGCGCAGCAGGATGTCCCTATGAAGT